>Ga0209972_10000026_pt1 | contig 153284 bp, 138 predicted proteins | sample NOAtaG_7_FD_187302 | JGI IMG/M metagenome (GOLD analysis project Ga0209972, IMG submission 187302) | Freshwater lake microbial communities from Lake Erie, under a cyanobacterial bloom - NOAA_Erie_Diel1S_2200h metaG (SPAdes) (version 2) | ecosystem: Environmental > Aquatic > Freshwater > Lake ... | reverse complement strand
CCCCCCCCTTATCCGAGTACGCCTTATCCTTAATAGGAAAAAAAGACCTTATATAGTCATAACTTTCCCAATTATTCGTCTTTATAGACTCTTTTTTAAAAATATAATTTACTCCCCCCCCCCTGCACAATTTTTCTCCATTAAGACTTCCGCTCCTGCGCAATGGCGCCCATTCTTCCCGAGTACCCCTTTTGGGTCCCCACCATCTTCAGACCCCCAATTCAGCCTCGTTACGGCCAATCTGGGACGGGTACTGATTTACGACACATTCCATACCACCCCCCCCCCCCCCCCCCCCCCCCCCCCTTGATTTGTTCACTGAAATTTTTACGCAATCTTGGGTTTATTGATTTATTTTTTTTTTTTGTTTCCATTTGGGGTACTTTTCTTTTACGCTGATCTTGAAAACATAGCGTCTCGATGGGGATAAGCTCTTGGTGATAACCATGCGTGGGGATGTTCCCCTATAACACGAGTCTCCGTTGTCGTGTATTTTTTAAACAGCACCAGAAGGCTAACGTCATTGCGCGGGTTAGGATGGGTTAGGGTTAGGGTTAGGGTTAGGGTTACGCCCCTGAAATCGATGAGGGGTCCTATTTTTTGGGATCCTCGACGGTGTAACGGATGTACATGCAAGTTTGTAACAGATAAAAAGCTGTGGGGATCGGAGCCGGGAAGAAAGGCACATGGGGAAGGAAGATCGGAAGAAGGCAAACTCGGAATCGAAGTAACGTCAAGTCAATAAATTGATGGGTTTCATTTATTTACAGCCCTTTGTTTACGTTGGTTAGCTAGATGCTGTATCTTGCACCAGTCGCGCGTGAACCAGCGTGGCTTTCGCCCTCTTGCCCTCCTTGTAGAAGGACTCGTTTATGAACTTGAGCAAGTTGGTTAATTCGGGCCCTGTATAACGTAGCCCTCTGTCGTTCAAGGGCTTGAAAAATTCGGTCAGCGGCAGTCGGGCGTTGCGCTCCCACACCACGCGTTCGATCAGGTGACGGAGGAGGTCATTCCTCTTCCAGTCCGGGTCGCGCCACATCCTTAACGTGATGCCGATGCGCGGCCTCTCCCAGAACACGTTGCAGTTGTCCCCGCTGAAAAAGATCCGACCCTGACGACGGTGACCCAAGTAGTACCACTCGACTGGCTGTATTCCGTCGGGGGTAGCACGGCGCACCAACTTCTTCCACGGCGAGAATTTATGCGGCTTCTGTGGTTTCTCCTCGAATTTGTTCTGGATCCACTCGCGCGTCGTTTGCGGGAGATCGCTCTCCAAGATGTGCGCATGCCAAGCGTAAGGATCGTCCCACGGTTGCGTGTGGTAGATGGAATTCCGTGTCTGCACGCAAGTGAGTAGGTTGGCCGGACAGATGTCCGTGCCGTCTTTGTAACGCAGTGTACCGGATTCCCAGTCGCACCTGGTGGCGTCGACCACATCGCCCTGTTTGCTCTTTGACGCATCTTCCATTGGTTGGGTGTCGCTGTTAGAGTTGTATTCCATGGCGTAGTTGGTAAAACGACGGTAATGACAAGATACGTTTAACAGTAACATCTTTGCTGGTTCATCGTAAAACAAGAGAGTCGTTGACGTTATTTATGAAAGCTGCGTTCGCCAATGATTTATTTAATTCTCAGAAACGCCCCTTTTGTCCCGGACAGTCCTTTATCCAGCTGGGGTCGGTGAGCAACTTGTAGTAGCAGTTGCAGTCGCACACCAACATCTGCAACTGTCCCATCTTCAAGCTGGTCTTGTGCTTCTCCTCAGTTAGACCCGAACCGCAGACGATGCAGATGACGGTGGCCCAGTCTACATTGGCGAGATGGTTGGAGCACAACAGCGCACGGCGGCGACGGTCCGTTGTACCTACGTACGTTGTGGCGATCTCGTCGCAGTAGCTGCAGTTCATGTGCGTGCGGTCCTCGTAAGTCTTCGATGTCATGACAAGAATGTGGTGGTGACACTTCGCACATGTTGTTTATTGCTTGCGCACCACCGAATCCAAGACGAGCCCGTTGTTAAAGCGCCGCGTCTTTATGGCGCATCCGCGATCGACGGAGTTGAACACGATCCCGTACACATCCGGCACGCCGACAAGATTTCGCTTGAAATACAATCCCTGAAAGACTTCCGATGAGTTCGTAATGAGCTCTCCCTCGGGTGTACTCCTGCGGTCGTGGAATGGTATCCAGCGAGCGTTGGACCAGAAGCTATGATCGTTAAAACGCATGCAAGGGTTTACGACTACGCCCCGGAATGACATGGTCATGCTCGTCGCCGCAATGGCGTCTCTGTCCATGTGGTAGATGACTTTGAACCGCAAGCTACGATCGTTCATGTTTGGGATGGGAGTGGGCATCTTGATGTGATGGATAGTACCACTGCCTGTTGCTTTTCGGCGCTTAGCGTACCTCCAGAAGTCGTATGTGCTCAACGAGGTGCCCGATCCGTCGCAAATGAATATGTGCTTGATGATGTCGCTCGTGTTTCCGTAAACCCAAATGTCCGTAAGGAATTGCATGGGCACATCGCATATCGGTAGTATGAACACGGTGTTACAAATCCACGTGGTGGTGTCGCCGCCATATGGTAACGTGCGCTCTACCACCCTCTTGTTCGTCTCTGATATGTCGGCGATGCTGTTGGTAGGGAGGTTGGCCAGCATCCATGGAACGCTGTATCGAATGCGCAGCCGGTGGGAGAAGTGAGGTTTGCCCAAACAATGCGTCATGTGTGGCCCGTGCCAGCATTTGGGAGGATCCCAGACCCGAGCCCAAGAGGTCCGCTTCCACCTAAACCATCTTTGGATGCGCGTGGCCGCCTTGTGTCGCCTCATCGCGCGGCTACAAACTGTGTGCCAGGTGCTGTCCACCTTCAAAACCCTTGACACATCACACGCCGTACCGAGGCGCAACATTATCAGCTCCAAAAGCTCGACGGGTAGCGAATCCATCCAAAAAAAAAAAAAATAACCAAATTGTCTACAGAATGCGAGTGAACACCAATGTCGCAAAAGCCCGGTGCTCAGGTTTAATCTCTGGTTGAGTGGGCGCTGCGCTGTGTCTATTGTTACAGGGTCCGGAACGTATATTTTGCATCCGGGCGCAGCGCTGGGTGAAATCAAATCTGGAGCAGGCAACCGCCAATAATTGCCAAGCCAAACCCTAAAACGGGAATTTTGGTTCGAGTGTGGAACTTTTTATTCACACAAATACGGTGGCGTCCGCGGGAAGGACTGGTGTCGGACCCGTGATAAGTAATTTGATCCGTTTGATGCGGATGCCCGTGGACGCGCCGTAAGTAACATCGAAGGACCACTTGTACCAGGAATTGTCGTACGGCAGAACCACGCAAGCCTCTACGTCCGTGAAGTAGGCTACATCAAGGACAGGAGAGGTTTGCATCAAGCGATCCGAGTACTCCTCGGATCTGCGTTTGAGATCGACCGACTCCTTGAGCCCATTTTTCGCCGGGATGTATTTTTCTGCCTCGACCCAAGGGTGCACATAGAAACGCATCTGCGCCGGAATGAGGTTGGCGTTTACCCCCTGTGCGTATGGCTGCCCTCCCCTGGTCCATGGCGAACAGACCACCATGCAAGTCAGCGTGGCCAAGTTGATGGATGACATTTTGATGCTCACGTACGTTTCCCGCATGTACAAATCGCTGGAGGGAGTTTCGGATAGAGCGGAGACGGGGATGCTGGTGGCCGAGAATGTCACCTTTGGGAATGATGATCCCGGCGTTGCCACCGGAAAAGGTGGTTGCAGGTGCACATCCTCCTCCACATCCGTCTCCATGCCGCAAGACCAGCGACGCGGTTCACCGACGCAAACGCGCCCGCCGATGTAGCGACAGGTTCTTTTGGTACCGGGTGTCTCGCCGAGGACGCGCAAGATGTGCAAGTCGGATGCATCTATTGCATTCCTGATGTCCCGACAGACGAGGCGAAGTGCGAGGAGCCCCCTCACCTTGCTGACGCTCGCGATGATGACCCACGCTACGGTGTCTTCGAGTGCACGCGAAAATTTGGGGCGTTTGGGATTACCGGAATAGAGTTGGTTGGTTGACTTTTTTTTTATTTGCATACTTATAGTTGACGAGCGGGTAATGTACAAATAAGTTCACGGGACTAATGAAAAAAAAATGTAGTGAGTGGGTTCCTGGTTAAGGCCTTCCTGTCTGCCAATTGTTTCCCAGAGGGATGGTAAGTATGCAGGTAGGTTGGGGTTAGGGTTATGTCTGGGTCTCTCTCTCTCTCTCTCTCTCTCTCTCTTCACATAAAGGCATTGAGTACGTCATCCAAATCATCCAACGTGTAGGGTATGGTGTCCTGGCTCTCAAACGAGGCGGATCCGTCAAGGATTTCGATCGGCGGTAGGCATGATTGAAGTGGTGATGCTGTGTACAGCGGTGTGCTATCCGTATCGGCCTGGGTTTGTATCGGACCCAAGGACTCTGGCAGATCAATGCACAATCTCTTTCGCTTTTGCCCTTGTTCAATCACTTCATCCTCCTCTTCTACACCCTTCTCTTTCTCCACCTGCTCCGCCGCCAAACCGAATATAACGTTCGCCCTGTGTAGGTGGTAGGGAGCGCCGTCTACAAAGCGAATGCTGTGACCCCGGTAGAGAATGTCGCGCATGAATAAACGTTTGTCATCCTGGACGGTGTAAGGTTCGTTTGTATCCTTCGTCAGCAACCAAAACCGATGCCTGATTAGGTGCAGGTCGTTGGGATCGACGGTGACGATGGCCTCGCCGAATCTGCTTTCGGATGGGACGCGGACCTGCACCACCAGACGCAATTTGGTTGCCATATCGGATATCTGCATCAATCGGAACAAGTTGCACGAGGACAGGTCTCGAGTGGTGTTGAGGCTGATCCAGCGCACGGCTTGGTTCAAGGCGGATGCCACATCCTCGGGATCAGCTGAGCCGGCGTAAAAGGATCGAGTCGTGCCGTTGATGGAAGCTGTGCGGCAGAGGTATTGAGAGTGCCAATCCAACGAACCGGATAGCGAAAGAGGATGCCATCCGAATTCGTCGAACTCCCAGTTGGTAAGGGTGGCGGAGTAGTGCGGTAAGTTTAGAGGGTACATGGTGGAGGATACGGGGACCTTGGTAGGGTGGACGTACTCGTAGCCGAAGTTCTGAAAGTCTTCCCTGGGTACGTATCTGCTAACGTAGGATGCAGTGGAACCCATTTTGACCCAGCAAGAATGTGGGGCGAGCGAAGGGGGTGTCCGTTTGGATACGTAAGCCATCCCCAGAGACCCGTAGTAAGAGGCGAGGCGTTCGGAGAGGGATGACTCTATGCCAAGTCCCTGGTATATATACGGAACTAAGTAATCGTCCTCCACAGCTAGCCACAGGTTGTGGATCGGCAAGAAGATGGTGCTCGCAGAGTTGGTGCCCGAGTGTTCCCACAGCATCTTGCGGGTGACGGTGAAGGTGAACACGACTCCGTATTGTATCTTGCTGTCGACGAACCTGACGTTCCAGCGATCGTACCCGACCGCCGACTGGTAGAAGGGGCTCGATTCGGGCAAGCGGAAGTGTGGGTAATCGGTGCTGGATTGCTTCTCCAGGATGAGCTTCTTGCCGGAGAAGTCGGCGCGCGAGTGCGTGAAAAGCGAAACGGCGTCGGCGCATATGTCGAACTCCCAGGCATTGGGTACCGGTAAGTAGAAGTCGAACGCCTCGCTCTCAACGCTCCAGACCAGATCGGGTTGAAGCCAGGGTATGATGGCGTCCATCTTATCGTAGCAGGTGATAACGATGTTGTAGAGCTCGTGCTTGTCTACGTAAGCTCTGAGCCTTTTGGCGATGAAGAATCGATCCTTCAGACCCTTCATCTGAAAGAAGCTGATGATGGCCACGTTCGAGTCCATAAACTCGGCCACATAGCATCGAGCGCGCATGAGGGGTGGCACGTCCTTCAACTTCTTGTAGTTGAGGGTGATCTCTTGTGGTTCGATGCCGAAGACGGCGAGACGTTCCTCGGCCTGGTTCTGCATGGAGTTTATTGGCGCGTGTGAGGTCTGGTTCAGTGTGGGTGATGTGTAGTCGGACGTAATTTTGTTGAGCTGCAAGTTGCAGGGGCTCTCTGCCAAGTTGGATAGCAGGTTGTTGACCTTGCGTTGGGGACCTCGCACGTAAAGGATCCGCCATGGCTTCGTTTGCAACATTTCGGCCAGGTTGGGATGGACAGGGGCGTTTGCCGATGAAACGAAGCTGAAGTTGTGCATCTGGCCGGTATAAAGGTTGTTGTTCGGGTGACTAGAGACCTGCATCCTGATTCTTTGCCTGGGTGGGACTTGTTAAATGAATGAATTTTTTGGACAAGGTGAACGACAAATAAAGTCGACAAAGTTGGCGCCAAAAGAAGGCAGGCGTGACTCGGTTACCGTTCGAAAATTATGACCAAATATGGAAATTGTGACGAAAAAAAAAAGGAGAAATAAATGCAGACATCGCGAAACGAAAAATTATGTAGCGCCCCTTGTAGCGGTCGAACAACAAATTATGGGAAATCAGGTCCCGGTGCGAACCGCAATCAAATTGGACCACCTGGGCTCCCAGTTCATAGAATGGCAGGACAATGCGTACAACACCTTCCTGTACGAAGGGACCGGAAAGTACGAAGAGCTGTTGAAGGAAAAGGAGCGACATTGCGAAGAGGTGAGCGCGGTCCTCAGCTGCACGAAACACGTCGTCTGTGGTAGCTACGGATGCGTGTTCGATACGCCGTACGCGGGCCCGGAAGGCGAGCGGCTGCTGCTGAAGGTTGCCTACGGTTCCGAACCGGTCACCGAGGTTGACACGGAGCTCTTCCAGGAGGTGCTGGTCAGCATGCTTCTGTACGGCGGGATGGTCAGAGGGGAGCTTCCCCCCATCTTCAACAAGACCTTCTACTCTCTGGGATGTTCGAGTGGCGGGGCCCCGGAGAGCTGCCAGCCGCCTTTTGACAAGATGTTGGGAACCACGATCAAGAGGTACGTGCAGAGGGAAACCGATCACGCGCTGAACGTGAAGCTCAAGCATCACTCCTGGGACAAGCTCTCTCAACAAATCCTGTCAGCGCGTGCGATGGGTGCCGACGACGAGGAGATGTCGTCCATGATAAGCGCGTACCTCGTGCAGGAGGAGTTGGTTTACGTGGACAAGGAACCCTGGTCCTCTGTCGACGAGAAGACAAGGAAGCAGATGGCCTCCGTGCTGAAGGAGAGCGTGCAGCGAGCTTTCGAGAAGACCAAGCACCACGCATATTTCCTCGTCGAGAACGTGCCCAACTCCTTCAAGGGGGTTGTAAACGCGAGCGCAGACGCTCAAATCGTCGTTGTCACGCTCGCGGAGATATTGGGGGCGCTCTTCGCGGCCCACAACCATTACGAGCTGGCGCACAACGACCTCCACACCAGCAACCTCCGCATGAAGAGGGTGCCCCACTTCGACCTGGTCGCGGTGCGCCTGTTCAGCACGTGCGTGATCTTCAAGCACAGCGGGTGGTGCCCCATCATCATCGACTACGGCTTGGCGCAGGTCAAGCACAAGAGCGGGCGCCTCCACGCGAACAAGAGCTGGGAGGCCACGCTTTCGGTTATGGCGCAGAAGGGACCGGCAACCGATATGATGCGGCTCCTCCACTACATGCGGACCACTTCATCCCACCCGCAATCCATGAAAAGCTCCCTCTGGACGTTGCAGTGGATGCTGCAGAAGTTGCTGGGTGCGAGTGGCAACTCGCCGTTCAGCGGCACAAGCCATCCCATCACAGTGAACGAAGTCACGCCAGGGCAGGTCGAGGAAACGTTCTTGACGTGGCTGGATGGGCTCGGTGTGAAAAACCAGAGCTTCGCTTACTCGTCGGCCGAAACGATGATCAAAAGATATGTCGACGCAGGCAAAAATGTATTGGACCTCACATGGCGCAGTCAGAGTGCGCCCATAGACATCGATTCGAGTGAGGATGAAGATGATGTGATCGACTAATTGGTGCGAAACATAGCTTATTTTTTTTTTTTTTTTTTAATCTCGACCTATCTATCGAGTAAACAAAAACCTTTTGAAGATCGAGAAATGGAACAATACGGAGAAGCCAACTGCCAGAATTGTGGTACACCCAACCAATTTGGACCCCTCATCACATCTACGGAATCTGTTTCGACCTATCTGTTCACATGTACCAACGACAGCAAGTTGAATCTCGCGTTCGCCAGTTCCGATGGAACCTTGCACCAGGTGATATTGTCCTGGGCCAGTGAGTAGCCGAACGCAGTGTGTGTGTGTGCAAGAGAAGGATCCTAATCAAATAAATAAACAACAATTTTGGCAACAAAAGAATTAGATGTAGTAGTAATTTTTTTTATTCCCTCTCAACTCGCGTTTCAGTCTTTCAAATATACGATTGACAGATCGTACGATATAGACAATGTCCCGCCCGCTGTGTGTCGCGCGTTGAAAACTATGACGTCGCCCACTCCCAGGTACATTCCGATCGTGAGATCCTGTACAACGTTCTGCGAGGCTATACCCGCCTTGTAATCCAAAGCCACGTCGTACGAGGGGGCGCTAAATTTCTGGTAGTTTATAAAGGAGAACCTGCCGCCAGTGCTGCTGAATGCCCACTCGACGTGCATCGCAACCAAGTACATGCCCGCCGTTCCCACGGTAAACGTCCCCGATGTGGTGTTGTACGTGTTCGCCGAGGGCGTGGTCAACGCTGTGAAGTTGGCGGAAGGGGTCGCGCCGCCTGCGTAGGTGAGTGGTGTGGTGGTGTTGTTCGACAAATTCTTGACGCATCGAATGCATATATCGGTCGTGTTCGAACTGGGAAGAGCACCTGTGGCGCCGGTGACACCCGTCGCACCGGTAGCACCCGTAGGCCCTACATTTCCTGTAGCACCAGTCGCACCGGTAGCACCGGTAGCACCAGTAGGGCCTACATTTCCTGTAGCACCAGTAGGTCCTACATTTCCTGTAGCACCAGTAGGGCCTACATTTCCTGTAGCACCGGTAGGCCCTACGTTTCCTGTAGCACCAGTAGGCCCTACGTTTCCTGTAGCACCAGTAGGCCCTACATTTCCTGTAGCACCAGTCGCACCAGTCGCACCGGTAGCACCAGTAGGGCCTACATTTCCTGTAGCACCGGTAGGCCCTACGTTTCCTGTAGCACCGGTAGGCCCTACGTTTCCTGTAGCACCGGTAGGCCCTACATTTCCTGTAGCACCGGTCACACCAACAGCACCAGTAGGCCCTACATTTCCTGTAGCACCGGTAGGGCCTACATCTCCTGTAGCACCAGTAGCACCGGTAGGGCCTACATTTCCTGTAGCACCAGTAGGCCCTACATTTCCTGTAGCACCGGTCACACCAACAGCACCGGTAGGGCCTACATCTCCTGTAGCGCCAGTCACACCAACAGCACCAGTAGGGCCTACATCTCCTGTAGCACCAGTCACACCAACAGCACCGGTAGGCCCTACATTTCCTGTAGCACCGGTAGGCCCTACATCTCCCGTAGCACCAGTAGGCCCTACGTTTCCTGTAGCACCGGTAGGCCCTACGTTTCCTGTAGCACCAGTAGGCCCTACATTTCCTGTAGCACCGGTCACACCAACAGCACCGGTAGGGCCTACATCTCCTGTAGCACCAGTCACACCAACAGCACCAGTAGGGCCTACATCTCCTGTAGCACCAGTCACACCAACAGCACCGGTAGGCCCTACATTTCCTGTAGCACCGGTAGGCCCTACATCTCCCGTAGCACCAGTAGGCCCTACGTTTCCTGTAGCACCGGTAGGCCCTACGTTTCCTGTAGCACCAGTAGGCCCTACATTTCCTGTAGCACCGGTCACACCAACAGCACCGGTAGGGCCTACATCTCCTGTAGCACCAGTCACACCAACAGCACCAGTAGGGCCTACATCTCCTGTAGCACCAGTCACACCAACAGCACCGGTAGGCCCTACATTTCCTGTAGCACCGGTAGGCCCTACATTTCCTGTAGCACCGGTCACACCAACAGCACCAGTAGGCCCTACATTTCCTGTAGCACCGGTAGGGCCTACATCTCCTGTAGCACCAGTCACACCAACAGCACCAGTAGGCCCTACATCTCCTGTAGCACCAGTCACACCAACAGCACCAGTAGGGCCTACATCTCCTGTAGCACCAGTCACACCAACAGCACCGGTAGGGCCTACATCTCCTGTAGCACCAGTCACACCAACAGCACCAGTAGGCCCTACATCTCCTGTAGCACCAGTCACACCAACAGCACCAGTAGGGCCTACATCTCCTGTAGCACCAGTCACACCAACAGCACCGGTAGGGCCTACATCTCCTGTAGCACCGGTAGGCCCTACATCTCCTGTAGCACCGGTAGGCCCTACATCTCCTGTAGCACCGGTAGGCCCTACATCTCCTGTAGCACCGGTAGGCCCTACATCTCCTGTAGCACCGGTAGGCCCTACATCTCCTGTAGCACCGGTAGGCCCTACATCTCCTGTAGCACCGGTAGGCCCTACATCTCCTGTAGCACCGGTAGGCCCTACATCTCCTGTAGCACCAGTCACACCAACAGCACCAGTAGGGCCTACATTTCCTGTAGCACCGGTAGGGCCTACATCTCCTGTAGCACCAGTCATACCAACAGCACCAGTAGGGCCTACATCTCCTGTAGGCCCTACATTTCCTGTAGCACCGGTAGGCCCTATATCTCCTGTAGCACCAGTAGGCCCTACGTTTCCTGTAGCACCAGTAGGCCCTACATTTCCTATAGCACCGGTAGGCCCTACATTTCCTGTAGCACCGGTCACACCAACAGCACCAGTAGGGCCTACATCTCCTGTAGCGCCAGTGGGGCCAGCTTCTCCCGTGGCACCAGTAGCACCTGCACCTGTAGCACCGGTAGGCCCTACATCCCCAGTAGCACCGGTAGCGCCAGCATCTCCTGTAGCGCCAGTAACGCCTGCACCAGTAGCACCGGTAGGCCCTACATCTCCTGTAGCACCAGTAGGGCCTACATCTCCTGTAGCACCAGTAGCACCGGTAGGGCCTACATTTCCTGTAGCACCAGTAGCACCAGTAGGCCCTACATCTCCTGTAGCACCAGTAGGGCCTGCACCAGTAGCACCAGTAGGGCCTACATCTCCTGTAGCACCAGTAGGGCCTACATCTCCTGTTGCACCAACAGCACCAGTAGGCCCTACATCTCCTGTAGCACCTGTGGCGCCAATAAGGCCAGCAGCACCCGTGGCACCTACATCACCCGTGGCACCAGTGGGTCCCGTCACACCAGCACCAGTGGCACCCGTAACCCCCGTTGCACCAACCTCACCGGTGGCTCCCGTCCCTCCTGTGGCCCCGACATCCCCCGTAGGACCTGTGGGGCCTGGTTCACCGGTGGCACCTGTGACACCGGGGTCACCAGTGAAACCCGTTGGACCCACATCACCGGTCACACCCGTGGCGCCAACATCTCCGGTGGCACCGGTGGCGCCCACAGCACCCGTGGGACCAGTTGCACCAGATCCGGTAGCGCCAGTTGCTCCTGTTGCACCCACATCACCCGGTTCACCTGTAGCACCCGTGACACCGGGATCGCCTGTGAAGCCGGTTGGGCCCACATCACCGGTCACACCAGTAGCACCAGTGGCGCCAACATCTCCAGTGGCACCAGTCACACCCGCAGCACCGGTAGGCCCAGTAACACCCGCACCAGTGGCACCAGTGGCACCCGTTTCTCCCGTGGGTCCGGGTTCGCCAGTTGCACCAGTCACACCGGGATCGCCTGTGAATCCTGTAGGTCCGACATCGCCAGTAGGACCGGTTGGTCCGCCAGAACCTGTCGCACCAGTGGCACCTGTTGCACCAGCTCCGGTTGCACCAGTTGCACCCGTGTCGCCTGTTACACCGCCTGCACCTGTTGCACCTGTGTCACCTGCAGCACCGGTGGGCCCTGTCACACCTGCACCGGTAGCACCTGTTGCACCTGTGACACCCGTTGAACCTGTAACACCGGTCCCACCGGTTGCACCTGCATCACCGGTGGCACCCGTTGGACCCACAGCAACAGCACCTGTGGCTCCCGTGGCGCCAGTCCCTCCTGGTGGACCTGTTGCACCTGTGCTGCCAACACCAGCCGGACCCGTGGCACCTGTTGCACCTGTCGATCCCGCATTACCCGCAACTCCAGTTGCGCCAGTAGGACCTGTTGTGCCCACACCAGTGACCCCTGTGGCACCCGCCGCACCAGTGGCTCCAGAAGCACCGGTAGCCCCCGCTGCACCTGTGCCACCGGTAGCACCTGCCGCGCCGGTTGCCCCCGTTCCACCATTTATTCCTGTGGCACCGGTCACACCCGTTACACCAGCAGCTCCGGTAGCACCCGTGGCACCCGCGCCAGGCGCGTTCGTCCATATGGCCTGGCCGCTTTGATTTCTGTAGAATATCAAGGTATCCCCGTTAGACACATTGGACGTTTGTACGTCCGACAAACTTTGCAATCGGGGACGTGTAGTGAATTGTGACGTCATTGTTGATTCGCGATTCGACTATATACACTTGGTTTTTTTTTTAGTAAGTCGTCTCCTTTTGCCAAAAAGCAAACTCCTGACGCGCCAGAGTTCGAGATTGATTATGCTCATCTCATCATAAAATAAAACACATTGGTTCACTTGTGAGAGGAAAACTGAAATGGAGATCGATAAGACTATGGTGCTCGGCGACCCCGCTTGCATACATTTCGTGTCGACATGGTTGGTCATGAAGGATGTATGTGCAATGTCAGCCACTTGCAAGGCCATGCGGAGAGCCATTCAGCATTCGCCCATATGGATGAACCTCCTCGGAGAAAGCGATTCGTTCAGGGCCACGTTGGAGGAACCGAGCCCCTGCGTTGACGTGGGGACGCCCCTTGAGTTGCTGCTGCGTTCTTTCCGTCACATAGGGGTGGTGGTCATGCTGACCACCGAACCCGTCAAGAATCATCGATACATAGTCCCCAAACAAACCTACCTGATAAAAGCGAACAGGAAGCTGACGGTGCGACGGTTTTGGAAGCGCGTCTTCGAGAAGGGTTCGGCCTTTCCTTGGAAATCGACGAGCTTATCTCAAGTCGAAATCGACGGTTGCAAGACCTGTCGGCGTCGAATGACCATGGAGGAGGTGATGAGGTTTCGCATCGACGATTCGCTCGTGTTGAACAAGGACCCCGACCAAGAAAAACATTGCTGGGCGGTACAAATCACGTACCTGCCCACGTGGCCATTGGAAAAGATTGAGTGTAGTGTGCGCTTCATGAAACCGAGCGCGTACGAAGCATATCTGAAAAAGAACCCCCCGATCCAACAAAACGCTTCATTCCGAAGCTCGCTCCATCGCAACGAAATGTTTTATATGGATGCAATCACGAAAATAACACCACCCGAGAAGAGAACCTAACGGCAACAAAAGAAGAACAAAAATGAACGACAGCAACGCAGTGGGCAACATCATACCGAACGTCCCGGTGGACATGAACGTCCAAGTGGACGTGACGTTCAACAAGTTGTGGCTGGTCGTGATAGCCATAGTCGCCGCTTTGTCAGCGATGTGCATGTACATGTGGGTGAAGGCCTTCCAAGGTTAGGGTTGCGTTCTCAGGGCTCTCACTTTATCGGCCAAATGAAGTACAACAAGATGAGGATGGGGATGAGCATGACGACGTACTTGAGGATGGGCCACCTGGCGACCGGATAGGGCGAGGGGTTCAGGCCGCACTTGTCCGTACGAGCGTACTCGCGGGAGGAGAATAGAGAATTCGCCACGTACATGACGTTGCCAGCGGCGGGTTCGCCACGGCGCACGACCACCCTCAACGACGACATGGGAGGAAGGGATCTGTAAAAGTACACCGTGTTCTCTCCTCGATCCACGTAGAAGACCCCAGCGTCCCTTCCTATGGCCGCGTTCGCCATCTCGCCGATCGTCACCTCCACCCCATCCTGGTTTATGGGGACGCTGAAGAGCGCATCGCATTCAGGTCTTTTCGCGGGCTCGATTTTGGAGAACCCCTTGGCCTGGGGGTCGCCCATCACGTCGACGGTACCGTAGCAGAGTCCATCATTCTGGCAAAGAAATTCGGGGTTAGAACAACTCCTGTTCACACACGATTCGCCGGACGGCAGGAGCACCTGTCCTTCCCAATACCCGTCCGGGTTCTTTTGTATCGAGCTGCTTTCGAAGCGACAGTCGCACATCTCTAACTTCCGTTTAGTGATCGAGACATAAATTACGCAAGGAGATGTACGAAGTGTTGGGTTATCGAGGTCTGCCGCTAGACACGTACGATAAGAACAGGCCCAAGCCAGCCTACTACGACCAGAAAAGGCTCCCGCTGCTCTTGGACGATGGAAAGATGGCTGTGGGGGTCACGATCAACGTGTGGCGCGGTAGTGAATGCGTCTGGCAGGACAAGCGTCTGTGGATGGTGAAGTACAAAGATCGGGTGATGGACATGATGCGCGAGGTGACAGCTGCTTCGGTGATGTTATCTTGCAAAGAGTTGGTCAGGAACAAGAGCGTGGAGGAACGAAGATGTGCAGCATACACCCGCACGCGCACCACCCATCGTATGGAGTTGTTTGTATACTACGGCGAACAAAGGCCGCTGGTGCGCCTCAATTCGTGGGCTTTAAAGAAGGCCAGATTCCTGGGTCCCGTGACGATAGCCCACAAAGCTTCACCCGAAGAGGTGCAAGAGAGTCCTTACTCCCCTCATGCACATCAAGTCACGATGTTTCACGTTGGAGAATTTAGATTGGACCTGTACGAGGTGGATGAAGAAGGTGGTGATAAACAGCAAGAAAAAAAAGATGAGTGTGGCGCTGATGGTGAAAAATTAACATAAAACATTACGAGAGCAAAAGAAATAGAAATATGTCTTTATTTAATCCTTTCGCGTACTACTCTTCCAACTCATATACGTGTCCATGTCGTTTTCTCCTTCGTCTGCGATAGATTGCCGCCACAATGCAGCAGTGACCGTGATGGGCCAAAACAATCCGGCACAGAAACCCATCCACGCGCCGAAAAGACCGCAGCCGAACCCGTCCATTAGGTCGTCGAAGTGGATGATATGTTTCGGAGTGTCGCTGACGATCCCGATTGCGCCTCCTATCCAGGCCCCCAAGATGCCGGGAATGAATATAAAAGCGACTTGTCTAGCATGCCTTTTGTTTTGCGTACACAACAAAGGACCAACGCGTGAGGTGTTCGTAGGTATGGGGGGAGGCATTGTTGTGTGCTGGTGTTGTGAAGCTTTTTTTTTATACAATAGAAAAGTGCAAAACGGAAAGAAAAAAAGAAGGTTGACGACATACAAGGGCTTTCTGTCGTCAATAGTCGGCATTCAATGTCAGCTCTTCGGCTACCCCGCGAGCGTACTCGGTGACCTGGACTTCAAAGAAGTTGCCCTTCTGCTCGCTCTCGCTGGCATCGAACCAGGTGCACGGGTTGGGCGTGTCCCATATCTTGCCTATCCCGCAGAGCACGGCGGTGGAATCCCCTTGATATTCGACTGCCTGCAATGCCATCTCCTTCGTGAACCCGAGCAGCGCGTGGTGCTCGAAGAGGTACTCGGCGTACTTCTTCTCGATGTCCACCGCCTCGCGGATGATGATGACGGCGTCCTCCCTGGTGCACACGTCCTCCTCCTCGTCGATCGGATGCCTGCAAAGTTCGCAGTACGCGGCGCCACCGAAACGAGCGTGCAACCCTTCGTCCCTGCTGATGAAGTCGTTGCTCTCGAAGAGCGCCGTCAGTTTGGGTTCGGTGGGGTCCTTGGCCGGACGCTGCTTGTAGAAGAAGATCGTGTTGAAGCTGGTGGAGAAGTGGATGTTCTCCACGCACGTGAACGCCACCAGCAGGCGGTACCGGTTGGTGGTGTTGAGCCACTTCTTTATCCACCGGTTCTTTAGGGCCAGGAATGGCGCCTCAAGGCCCTCGCGCATCAACTCGTCGTAGCGCTCGGGCGCGTACGTGCGCAACAGCTTCTGATATATCTCCGCGTGCTGCAGCTCGATGAAGAACTGCACCGAGTAGAAGCACGTCGCCTCGTTCCACGTCTCGAACAATCTGAGCAGATTCGATTTCAGGTTCTCTGCCACGGGCCCATCCCCGCGAGCAAAGAATGTGAGCACGCGCAGCAGGATCTCCTTGTCCGCTACATCCAACCTGTCCCACGCCTTCTTGTCCTCGCCCACTTGAACCTCGGGAGTGATCCACAACGCCCTCCTTGCCTTGTCGTACAAGGACCACAGCTGGGGACGTTGGATCGATAGCAGATCCATGTCGGATATGCCACAGCTTTGGGCGGATAACATTTGTTTCGCAAACTTCCGCGCCGCCGATTTCGCCAAAACTTTTTGCTGCGAGTGTTTATAAGAAAGCGGTGCGGCTTCTACCGAAGAAAAAAAACTACTTATCTTAACCATCAAAAAAAATTAGACATGCAAGCCAGCGAGCCAATGGCATTATTGCCTTCCTTCAAATTCTTCCAGACCCTGGTGGATACATTCGCCGTGACCGTCTGGGCGCCCACCGCCCTGCCTCAAAACGAGCTCAGGTTGGATCCCGCAAACATACAGGACATGATCTTGCACATGCGTCAATACCAAGACAACTTCAACATCGACATAAGCATCCCGACCAGACCGACTCTCGTGCCGGTCACGGTGGCGAGGGTCAAAGTCGCTAAAGCTGACGATGGGTCCATCGGCGTTAATATCAATTGTCCTCGCTGGCAGTACGTCCCCGCGGCGTCCTTTGGTGAGCCGTTTGAAACCGTCCAAGGCGAGAAGCTGTTCATTTACGGGGCGCCCATCGCGATCTTGATGACGGCCTTCCTCCTTGCGGCTTGGAAGGAGGAAGGCGTCGGTCTACAGTCATGGTCTCGGGTCACCGTGATAGATTTCGGGTACACCAGCAGCGCAGGGTTCCCCCGAATAGTCGAGCAGGTGCGCATCAACAAAGGCGAATCCATAACATGGGACGCCGAAGTCCACGTCAACCACAAAAAACTGATGGACTTCGCGACGGAATGTTACGATCACCTGCAAGAAAACCCCGACTGGCGGAAAGTGCGCGATACCCCGCTGGCATTGGCCAAGTGCCAGGTCCTCGCCTACACGATCGCCTGGGAAATGTACGGAGCGGAATTGCAGAACATCGACGCCAGAAACTTGTTGCTGGCAGATCAGATCGCTCTGGAAATAGCGAAACGCCCCCCTACAGCAGCTCCCGCTCCTCCTCCATTGGCACCCCAAGGCCTCTCAACCACCCCAGAAGCCCAGCTATTTCAAAGTAGGGTTGCGGAAGCGGTCGGAATCGCGAACAGCTTCAGGAATGCGCTGATCGGCGGACATACCGAGGCCATCGCGAGTGTCCTCAGTTTCGAGGATAAGATAAAGTTCAACGACACTTATATACTGTTGGACGGGTTGATTCGAATGTTCACGGTGGAGTTGATGTGGTGGGACGAGGCGCGCAACCCCTACAGCTTCAGGCCGAACGACCTCATGACGATGCTCCTGCTGTACCCGCGCCACGAAGACGGAAGACCTCGGGAGTATGTCGTCATGAATTTGATCGTGCGCGACCACCCCGAAGCTCCGGAGATGGTGTTGGGGAGCGCTGTTTTGGCGGATTACGAATTGGGCGCCGTGGCGGATATCACCATCGTCAATACCAAACCGGTCCCGTTCCGGATAGCGGGAAGTCAGCAGTACCAGGACTATGGAGGAAACAACAGCGGTCTAGAAGACTGGCACACCGCCATCCCCACGCCGGTGCTATTCCTACTGTCCTACTACCTCTGGCACTACGTGTACGAATCCAACATCGCGCTGGTTGACATTAACGACATCCACGCTACCGACAGGATAATGACCCATCTTTTGCCAAGCGCGGACGGATATTGGTTGATTCGGAAAGCCCAGTCCGTCACCGACCCTACCAGGACGGCCGATGATGGTTGGCAGCGATACGAAGTGACGCTGAACGAAAAGAATTTCGAGGCGCTGTGCAACGTGGTCTGGCAGTTTCTGCGGGGTGAAGATTGGAAGGGATGGCTTTTGGTCCGGGATAACAGCGAACTGCGGCACCGATTTCAGGAGACGGGCCTGTGGTTGAAACTGCTCGAAGATATATACATGGGCTTCGAAGAAATCGGTGGAATAAAAAATGACAACGGCCTGCAACAGTCATACCACACATCCAACGAATGGAGGAGCAGGGGCAAAGCGCTCCCGAGAGTGCCAAGCTACAACGACACCTATCGTATCGCGACCCCCTCATCCTCGCGTCCGACAAGTTCGCGAGTTCCTGCTACCACGTCACCCCTTCCAAGCCTACCACCCGTCACACTCAGCCAACTGGAGGGATCGGATGTACCAACCGCGGCCGATCTTCTTGCATTGCCTTCGCAACGGGTCATCGACTTCACAAGCCCCAATCCCAGCCCCGCATCTTCGTTTCGTACCATCCCACGCAAGCGCCCTGCTGCAAACACGAGCGCAGACCTCATTTTTGTGGGTCCGCAACCCTTCCTATTGAGGAGGAACATCGTGCCAGGTCGGATTACTTCCACAGGACCAGCGCAACTTCCTCCGGTAACAATCGGCGGAGGACCTCCCACTTCTACTCCCGTCGTGCCCACCCCGAGCGCTGATGTACCACAAACAGAAAAAGAAGAGGAAGAATACGAAGGAACCGTGAGACCGCCAGAGCCTTACGTACAGGACGAGGATGCCGTGGTAAAACGGTTGCTGGACGAATACCAGAGGCAGATCGAGAAAGGCAAAGAAAAGTGGCAAAAGTTCCCCTCAGTCCCCCAAACAACGTCCGGCGCCGCCCCTGTTCCCATCGGACTGAAAGTGAGCGGGGTCGACGTATTCCCGGCCGAGATTGCGTGGGCTAAAGTTCAGCAGTCTTATCCGTCCAAAACGAAGATCCAACCTTCGGCGATCTCAGGCACGCCTAAACGGATCTACCAGCTGAAACCCGTGGACCCTTCTCTCATTTGGCCCACATATCCGCGAGAAGATTTGATGTATCCGCGATTGGTCGATCCGGGCAAGCCCGTGTTCTGCTTGGACAGGAAAATGACGCCCGAAGAAGAAAAACGGTACGCAGGTTACGGAAACAGATACAGCTGTCTGCGCGCCGGTGTCGCCAGAGGGTTAGGACTGGGCAAGTGAGTAAGGTTAATTTGGAAGTGGAATGGAAAAGAAAGATGCGGCGCAAAAAGTATTGGGAGGTTCAGAGAGAGATGCCCTATATCACATACGAAAGTGTATCGCGGAAGGCGGATGCAAAAGCGCGTTGGACATCCACCGAGAAACGGGACTGTCCAAACTGGAGGTGAACAAGAATTTGTATACACATCCTGAATACTTTGAGCGAGCTCCCGGCACCGCTCTCCCGCCGATTTGGCGCACCGTCGGCCTCGGAACTCGATCCAAAGAAGGCGAAGAAGTGCCCCCAACGTCACTACCCGCTTTCGCTATGTCAGAAGAATTGGAGGAGTTTGAGAAAGCGTGCAGAAAGACCGTTATCGCGTGGGTACTGGGGCGCTCAAGCGGTCAGACTAACAACATAATCAGCGACGTCTTCCTGGTCGACACGGGCAACGCGATGGACATAATGCGTCGCTTGAAGGATATGAGCGACTCAGTGACAGCTCAACAGGATGCCAAATACGTCCTGGCCGTTACCAAAAAGAAAGGAGTGACCAATGAGACGGTGATGCTGATGATCGATTTCTTCTATGGCGCCATGTGCATGGCGCAAAAGTTGACGGTCATCCAAGACATGACTTTCTATTTCTGCACACACAACAGCATCGCCGAGACGTTCTCCCAGCTGCATCCAGGAAAAGTTGTGGTGTGTTCAACCGTGGAGCAGCTGATGCAAAAAGTTGTTTGAATGTACAAGCGCAATCGAGGTTGATTTTTGGAATAAAATGTAAAGAAATGATTGTAAACGCAAAAGTTACTTCGCTGCGCTCATTGAACGATGGCACGCACGGCCACAAGCACAGATTACGATTTCATATGCAACGATGCGAACTTCGTGAACTGTCTGATTGAGACGACGGACTCAAAAGGTTGGCAATACTACGTCGTCCCACAGGGTACCACCGTGTATCACGGCACCAGCGTGGATGTGACGGGCACCATGATCGGGGAAAGGGGTAACTACTTTGGCAGCTTGTCGACTGCGGACGCGTACGCCCAGAAATGCATCAAGATAAAGGACTCGCATCTGTTGGACAAATGCGTACACAAATTCCGATTCAAGAAGGCGGTCAAGCTGTTGCGCATGGATCTGTGTTCCAACGTGCAAAAGCTGCTGACTGCTGCGTTCGAATTGGGCGAAAAGGATGTGCTGGTCGCTATCGAGCAGGCGTACAAGTGCACGGGAGACGAATTCGGAGCGGCAGAACCAAAACGCACCAGCCAGTACGAACCGGATCGGGTGGTAGCGCGGTTCATATCGCGTCTGGGGTTCGACGGATTCGCCACGAAGAGACAGCGCATCATAAAGAAATACGCTTGGGATGTCGTGCCGAAAAGGTTGCGTCCGAGGTTGCCGCCTCACCGCTTCTTCCATCCCGAGCTCTACCTGGCAGAGCCCAGGCGCGTATTACGTCACGTGTCGTGGAAGAAGTGGCCGTTGAGCTGAAGCATGTTCAACATAATTTGTTGGCGCTAGGGTATCGGTAAGTGAAGTGGTTCTATAAACCTCTAACCCTAAAACCAACCCAACCCAGCCCCACTTCACTTCATCCAAAAAAAAAACAACAAAGAGTAAGAAAATCAAATAAACGAGAAACTATAAATGTCGGATATCTCTTTATCGCGAGCCATGTGGAAAGTGGCCACCATTTTCGCCAACAGATGGACCGATGGACTGTACGATAGGTTAGATGAGTACGCCCCGCGGCCCGCGATCGATGCGCCCTCCATCACTAAGTGCTTGTTCGAATTCGCTTACGAGAATATGATAAAGAAGGGCTTGAATTTCAAGGACACGATTCTGCACACGGCGGGCATCGAATACTGCGCACTGGTTATCCATGACTACGCGAAATCGATTTTGCCCAAAGAAACCGTCGCACCCCAAGACGACCACCCGGTTTGGGGGTGGGTGGCGGTGATGTTCCTCCTGCTGATGGAGAATATCAGCTTCCCGAACAATCGATGCATCGCCCTCTTAGAGGAGTATCTGCCTCACGAAGATGTCGCGTTCTTTCATGCCTCACGAACAAAGCTCGACTGCCAAACCATCATGCAGTTCTCTTTGGGATCCGCGGGGTGCAGCACGTCCCTATGCAAATCGTTGCGCGTGATGTACTCGCAGGGAGAGCGAGTGAACTACTATCGCAAGCAGTTCTCCGATTCCATTCTCGCGCTCGCCAACAACAAGACGATGGACATGACCTCATCCCTGATGGCAACCATCCACTTCCTCACGACCGACGCGCCCAAGACCGAAGCGACGGTCATACGCATCAATCTTATGGCCGATCTGGCGCCACTGCGAGCGGTCAAGGACATTCCCGATAGTTTCGAAAGATGGAATTCGCTGCAGCGGTGGGTTATGGATGCCAACCCGAACGTGGCGTGGGATGTGTCAGGATTGAGGTTAAATGCGAACGAAGATGGAGGTCTAGGAGCAAAACTCAGAAAGTTTGGTACAGCGGTCTACAGAGAAAGCAAGGATACCACGCCGATGACCAAGGGCGACTACGAAGCGCTGAGAAAAGCGGACGTCTACATAGATATAGGCGACCTTTCTTTCTTCGACGTGGACGTTGTCGAAGAAGGGGATGGAGATCCAGGTCCTTTCGTACAACCGGCACCTCTACCTATAGCAACGGATGGAGGCGAGAAAGAGGAAGAAAAAGAAAAAGAAAAAGAAAAGGAAGAAGAAAAAAGAGAGGAAGTGGAAGAAGAAGAAGAGGAAGAGGAATGGGAGCCAAGAACGATCGCTCCAGGCGGCGGTCCACCCCCATATGTGTCGCCCACGACTGTGCCGATGGAGACGGAAATAAGGGGAGATGGTGGTGAATCCACGTCAGAATATGGAGATGGAGACGCGGACACGGATGATGAATACACGTTCGAATATGGAGACACGGAATCCAGTTCAGGCAGCGACACTGAAGAAGAAGAGGAATACACCGAACCTAAGCCTCACCCTAACCCTAACCCTAACCCTAACCCTAACCCTAACCCCAATCCCAATCCTAACCCCATCCCATCCATCGAATTCGAGAACCCTAAGCGCAATCCACCCGCCCTTCCCATCCCAGCGGTTATCGAAGGGGGACACGGTCAGTATGGGCTCACACCTACACCCGGTCCAACCCCTCCTCCTACTCCCATCTTCATCCCCACACCAACGCCCGCCCCCGCGCCAACTCCCGCTCCTCTACCCCCACCCACCCCTCCCATTCCTATTATCCCCATTCTGCCGCCGACATCCACGCTTGCGTTGGAAGAGAAGTTCAACAAGTTGGATGAGAAGATATCGGAATTGGAGAAAACCGACGCAGAGCTCTTACATCTGACAAATAGAAACCGCAATACATCGGTTGGGGAACGTGACGTAATCGTGAACGACATGAAAAAGTTGCTGAGCAGGCTAGAGAACGCAGAGAAAGAGATTTCGGTGGGCAAGGAGGCGTCGCGGCTAGCCCTGGAGAAGTTGAAGTACGAGTTCAACGTTGCAGTCCAAAGCCTGGCCGCCAAGTACACAGCATCTCTGGACGCATTGGCGGCAACTTCAGAACGACTCAATCGGGAAGTGCAAAAGTTGCAGCTGGATGCCTCGCACAGGCCCATACCTCCCGGACAATTCGTGGAGGTGAGCGAAGAACGCATCAGACTGCTGCAAGCCGCCCTCCAAGAGGAGCTTTCGGCCAAGTTGAGCGAGGAGCTGGGAAGAAGAAACGCGGAGATCAGAGACGCTGTGCGAGCATACGTCGACGAACAAAGTCGCAAATTGTCTGAAACCGTAATCCAGCAGCAGCAGGCCTCCAGAGGTCCGGGACTCCTGCCCACGCCCGTCATCGCCTCACCGCGAACCGTCAACAACGATCGCGCTTTCCTGGACCTGACAGCCGACTATACAGCGCACAAAGATGCAGCCAAATTGTATATGGATAAGTTGGATGCGATGGTATCAGAGCAGAAAGCAGGATTCGATGAGCTTCGACTAACGCAGGTGCAGCTGCAAGAGTCGGCGACCAGAGATTTCGCGAAGTTGCGCGAAGAGATCGCGAGCGGGAAGTTGGCGGATGCCTCGGAGTTCAACAAAAGGGTTGATGGGATTCTCTCTCAACTCGACGAGAAGGTCGCAGAGCTGCGCGGCGAGATCCGGAAAGCAAATTCGCAACCCAAACCAAGTCCGAGCGCTACCCCCGGAAACAAGGACGAGCTGACAGTGCTCTTAGATGAGCTGAAACAGAAGCAAGTCGACATCCAAAGTCAGTCAGGCGCCCACCCCGGAGGTGCCGTCAACGTGAACTGCGTCAACCACGGGAACAAAGTTCACGTCCACCCGACACCTGTGCACATTCTGCCCATCCCCGCATTCGCATGGCCGTCGGGTCCGGGTGGCGGTGAAATCATGCCGGGTGCCGTCCATTACCCTTTTCCAAATGCGCCAACCTACACCCCAGGTGGTGAGGGTGAGGGTGATGGCGATGGAGGTGATGGAGGTGAAGGTGGTGGTAGTGGAGGTGGAGGTGGTGGCGGAGGTGGCGGTGGTGGTGGCGGTGGAGGTGGTGGTGGCGGTGTTCCAGAAGAACCCTTCATACTCATCAATCCCCCTCATCCATCCGAACCCCAACCACGCACACCGGAACCCACCAAACCATCTGGCGCCAAGGAAACACCATCTAGGGTGCTGCAGGAACCACACACAATACCTACTGCTCAGCCAACGCCCATGGACATCGATGTTGGGCCGCAACAACAACCCGTTGCACCATCGGCGCTACCACAACCTCAGCTCCAACCCACACCGCCGGAAGTACCCCAGCAACCAGAACCGCAGATCGTACCGCCAGTAGAAGTTTCGGATGTCGAGTTGGAGCACATACCGCCTCATTTGCGCGAAACGTTAAGCCCTGACGAAAGGCTTGTTGTTAAAGAGTTTTCCGGAGAGCCGCCCGAAGTCATCGAGCTATTAAACCGTGTCTTGGAATTTCGTGTCAACCCGCCACTGCCTAGCTTCCCCGACACGCCAAAATTCGATCCGCTGACCACATTGCCGCCTGTTACTACTGTTAACCCCCACCCTAACCCCACCCCCACCCCCACACCCCCATCAAATCTGCCCGTCCCACCCGCGTTACCCGTCCCAACCCTACCAACGCCAGCCCTTACCAACCCACAACAACAGCGGACCGAGGTATACGTCGATCCGGATAAAGGAGAGGACGTTGACGCGAGCGAACCGATCCCCATCTTTTATCTCAATCAGAAAGTCACCGCAGACGATACAGGGAATAAGCCGCAGATATACTGCGGGGGTCGATTCTACAACGAAGCCGTTGAAGGGATCGTGCCGGGTTCGCGCGGCGATTGCTTCAAAAAAGGATTGCAGGTGGGATACGCTAAAAAGAAGAAAGGTAAATAGAGCAGATGTTGTGTACGTGTGCGTGCGAGATGAAAATATAATGAAGCTGTTTGTATGTAAAAACCTATAAACCCACACATCTTACGTAAAGAGCCATGTTTGGTTGCAAAAGCTGCCCTTACGCTGGTAAACAGTCCATCCAATTCAATGCAGTCTACCCAGGCTACATGCCCGTACACAACATCCACCGAGCTTCGGAGGGTTTGCTCGACATGATGTACTCCTCATCGTCGGTCCCTCGCCAAGTTCAAAGACTCCCCGCGTTCCAATTCCCCTGGGGAATGGACTCGGACAACGTGCCTCGTTACGTCCAGACTCAAAAGATCTTGGATGAGATGTACGGACTCGCCAACGTCACCGCCCCCGTACCTCGAATCTACGCGCTACCCCATCCGGGTCAGAACTTGTACGTGGTGGATCCCGTGATCGCGAGACTGCCCGTACAACCGGATTTGAGGTACTGAGCACCACAACTTCATTGCGTGTGGGTGAGAAAACTTCATTTGTAAGAGACACCAAAAAAAGTAGATAAATATAGACAACTTGCCAGAAACCGTTTTTTCTTGTCTTCTTTCCAACCAAAAGACGCTGTGTCCAAGTAATAAACAGAATTGGGGGGACGTAGCTCAATTGGTAGAGCATCAGGCTCCAGACCTGAAGGTTAGGTGATCAAAACACCTCGTCCTCACTTTTTTTTTACACAACCCCCATTGCGTCAGGGGAGAGAATTACTTTCCCTTCATTTGAATGAATCAAAACTTAAGGAAACCTATCTACAAGTAACCCAAAGAATGCCGCTCAAAGATCGTATTCGCAGAGGCGTAACGAACAGCCACATAAGCGCGACGTCAGCGGATATCGGAGTCATCAAATCCGATACCCTGAGTGCCGACCAAGCGGGCATCCGATTGGGAAATGGGGCCGGGACAGGCGGGGATGGATACGTTCACTTGGGTAACCAAGCAGCGCCCTCGGACGAGGGTACAGACAACACCATCATCGGCGAGTCCTCCGCCTTTGCCCTCACCACTGGCAACAGGAATACCGTCATCGGCTTCTCCTCCGGTAACGTGGTCAGCACCGGCAACGGCAACACCACCGTGGGTGCGCTCGCCGGTCCGGGAGGCGCTGGCTTATCCTACTGCCTTTGCCTCGGCCACGGGGCGGTTCCCACCCAATCCAACACCTGCGCAATGGGTAGCGCCACGAATCCCTTGAGGACGGTGAATGCACCTCTCGGTGCCGGCGGCGCTGCTGCTTTGCCCCCCAACCCTGAAGGCTATTTCGTGATCTGCTTGAATGGCACGGAGTACAAGTTCCCCTACTACCCCTGATCTGGGTTTCCAGTTGCAGACAAGTTGACGTGGTCGACAGAAATTAATAAAAATTATAAAAAAAAAGCCGCGCCTATTTTTTTTTTTTGAATATTTGTCTTATCAGTCAAACACGCAAAACTCATAGCCAAAAAAAAACAAGAAGAATGGAAAGCAAACCTCTACTGATTAGTGGTCCAGAAGCGACACACCTCCTCTTTGCCCAAGATCTGTACTACCGCCAGACATGCGCGCGGGAGCTATCGTCCGAGGTCGACGAGATGCATGGATTCCAATCCGTGGGACAAAATGACCACCAGCTGCTCATCCTTTGCAGCGACGGCGGAGAGGTTTCGTTGTACCAGATACCTCCTGGCCAATCGTACGCCACCTATCAGATGCTGTCGCGCTGCAACACGCGCTTCTACGAGAAAGCTGGCGATATGGGGCATAGGCTGGCCCATTTGTTGGGTCTCAATGCTTACCACGACCTGACTCTGGGAAGGGGTCGCATGCTTGAACCCGAAACGGAGAGGAATGATTTCGAGGAGTTCAGGAATACTTGGCAGTGGCAGGAGACCGCTAAACGCTACAAGTTGGATAACGAGCCGCTGTGGTGGTACGGCAGCTGGGACGCGTTCATCTTGAAACGCTCCAGGGTCACCGGCACATACATGACCCTGCCCGAAGAAATCGCACCGGCCAAATACATAAACATGGTCTACGCAAACCCTCTAGGGTCCTGTAGTCTCACAGAGTAAGTTTGCCTTTTTCCCCCCTTTCTTCCACTTCATTATCTTCTCGTTCCTCGCATACTAATAAAAGAATATACACCCACTTTACATCTTGTTATGTTGTCATCTTTTCTAATTTTGATCCCTTGTAGTAGCGCATCTACTTCACAACTGGACGCACATGAAGGGCTGCAGAAAACTCGTGGCTCTTCGGTCCTCATCGTGTTGAAAGAGGAAAACGAATACAGCTTCTTCGTCATACCCGACCGACACCTTACAACTCAAGACAAGCTGATGTTGGCGCACTGCAACGGCAAGAGTTTGGAGGATTGCAGAGTCTACGGCGAGCGGTTGGGTCATCTCCTTGGGGTGCGCGAGATGGACCTCGGCGACAACCTCCATGGTCGGCCCGTGAAGAAGCTGTCCCAGTTCCGCAGGAGCAAAGAATGGCAGCTTCGGCAAAGAAAGTACAGCTTGGACCAGGCGCTCTGGTGGTACAGCGCGTGGGAGCAATTCTACATCCGCCAAAAGATGGATGTATTGCGCAGTTGGCAAAGGTTGAGCTACGGCATCACCGCACCGTTCGTTTTGCAGGAAGAAGTAGGGTTTGTGCATTTTATTGAAGCCAAAAAATAGGAACACGAACAATTAAATAAAGGAAATGTTGTTGTTGTACATTCAGGCCGTTTTCATTTACTCGTTCATTGCAAGTAAGGCAAGCATATCCAGTTGCCGTCGCCCACGTACTTCACATCGTAATCCCAGACGTCCAACAATGCGAGAGGCTTATTAGCGCGCTTATCCTCCGACAGATTAACGCGCTTCTGCGTGTGTTCGATGAAGATCACGGGTCTGAATTTGGCGATCGTTTCCTGTGCCCCAAGTAAAACCATCCCTTCCGCACCTTCGACGTCGATCTTTATGAAATCAACCCTAGGCAAATCCAATGCATCCAGGCTCACCATGATGGCATCCTCTCCTCTTTCGCCCAGCCCAATGCCGCCGTAATTGACAGCCTGTTCGGTGCCATATTGCACCTCGCGACCCTCCACACTGTGGTGCATCTTCACGCTGGACTGCGTGTGACCCACCGCGTTGTTGTAGCATTTCACCCTTCCGTCCAACTTGTTGTCGCTCACGTTTTTCGCAAGCAGAGCGTAGATAACCTTCTGAGGCTCGAAAGCCAGCACCTCAAGTTCCGGGTTCATGTGACACCACATCAATGTGTGTCCGCCGATGTGCGCTCCCACGTCCAGCGCCACCTTGGAATCGATAATGTGGTTGACGAGAAAGGATTCGAAATAGTGTTGTTCCCACACCAAGCCCACTCTTAGGGACGCGACGATCCACAAGTCTTGGACCAGACACCACAGTGTTCCATATTGCGTGGGGTACTTATGTATGGAAGCTCCCAGCCCCTCCAGCCATTTATCGACATCCTCTGTTGACAACAACATAGCGACATCATCCCCCTTCTTCTTTCCAGCGCCAGCGACAGCGGACACATCAACAGGCAATTTGTACAAATGCCGGCCTGTCAAGACATCCGACTGGCGCTGCAAGGGGCTCAACGAGCTCTTCGGGGGTTCCATCGCGGAAAGCTACACGGTATATAAATTTATGATAAGGCGCATGGAATCGAGCCTTTATGAGACGTTCGTATTCGAAAACGTGCAAACCAATGAACTCGTCGCGTGTTGCACGTGCGCCTTGAGCTTCGCCCTGGGTAAGACGCCGGTGTGCTACGCCGTCATCAACGAAGTGCGAGTGAAGCGATCTTTGAGAAATGACGTCCAACTGACGTACGTCATGGCCTACAATATCGTGAGACACCTGCAAAGCAACCCAGACATCGCGCACGCCGTACTCAACGCCACCGAATGGCAGACGCGTTTGAACAAATCAGTTCTTCTGGACATGGGGTTTCAAGAGAACTTCTTTAATGGGTTGTTGTACAAGAGAAAAAAAGACGTTTGGTAAAAAAAATGTGTGCATGTCCAGTTCCTCCTCAAACGTCATCCCCGAACGTGTTTTCCAAGCTGTACTCCAGCCAAATTATACCATCCCGTTCGCCCCACTTCCTGTAGCATTCGGCCATCGTCATGGCCAAGTCCTGCGTGCCCATCACGCTCCTGCTCTTCGTCTCGGGGTCGACCGTCATCCACACGAAATTGCGCGACGAGCTGGCCCCGCCATCCAGCACCTCCAAGAACATGGTGCTGAAGGTGTAGACCATGTGGCGCAAACAGTTCTGTCTGTCGCATAGGAACTTGTATTTGCTCTGCTTGAACAGCTCAGGTGTCTGGCTGGCAAGAGGGCGGATGACCACGGGAACGTACGACGGATTGTTGCAGATGATGTGTTGGGCGAACATGGCCCTGTGTTTCGCGCACATCTCCCACAGAGGCGGTAGCGGCCTGGGCGCATCGGTCATCTGCTGCACCTCAGTCCCAACCGGACAGCATCGAGGTTCCCGCTCCATTGAAGTGCGCAGGTTGGCTTAAAAGATAAGGATCGTGTGCAGCCAAATCCAGAGAAGGGTTGGGATTGAGAGTTAAACTTCCTTGGCCGATGGAAGAACGCGCGGTGGTAGCCCCCGACCAATTGGCGCTGACCGCGGAAGGCGCTTGTCCGGGCAACCCATCTTCCTTCTCGAACGTCTGCTGACCCCAACCGCCCACTATCTGCACCACCCATTTGAACGGAGTGCCCCTGAACAGCCCGTCGGCGAAAGGAGGTTTGAGTCGAGGCATGGGCGATTCGTTCGAAGTCCAATTCACCCCGTCGCCGCTTTGCATCTGCACGTCCTTGATGTACTGGCCGACCTGAGACTGCGGCATGTAAGAGCCATCCTGTAGCACCGCCGAATAGGTTATCGCCGTCGCCTTACCACCGCTTAGCTGAAGAGAAACGTCATACCACGGCTGATTGTTGCAGGTGGGAGACGTACATCCATCGGTCCACAAGGCCGTGAACGAAGAGACTGAGGGGATGCTGATATCACCTGTCACGAATGTATAAGGGCCGGCACCGAATTGATTGACGGCAGCCACGGCCAGCGTGTACTTGCCGGAAACGTAGGGCAGAGGGATCAAGACGCTCTTGACTGTGGTCTTCTTGTCTTCGCCCAAGACTTTACCGTCCGGGCCGCGAAGGGAGTAGTCGAACCAGACGTCGTAACCGTTACCGGCTCCCTCGGATGGGAGGGACCAGGAGAAACCGTAGGAGGGAGATTCCGCTCCAAACCTTTCGTGGAATTGTGCGATAACGGCTCCGGGCGCTTGCTTGGAATTGCCGCTCCCGCTAAATGCGAAAAGGAGAAGCACCAAGATCGCCAAACCGCCTATGGCGTACAGTATGTGTGTAGTCGTAATGCCGTCCATCAATCGAGTCTTTTTTTTTCTTTTTGGGCGGGCAAAGAAAGTTACAACGAACTCGTGCGTGTCTTGTTTATTGGATGTGAAAATTTTTTGCCGAAACCAGCGGCACTTGCTGCAGCAACACTGCGTCGCCCACTTGGGCCAGAATTAAACCTTGCTGATCGTACTCGCAGTAACCTTGCAGCTCTCCTTCATTCGAATAGACGCCGTAGTAGGACATCACGCCATTGACGTGGTACTTGCTGTATGGACCGCACGGTTTGCCGCTTGCGTACTGACACATCTCCTTTATGGACCCATCCTCCCAGTACCGCTCGCAAAAGCCGTGCATCACCCCCCTACGCGTGGAAACCTTTTCGCGAATGCGACCGCTCGGATAATAGGATGTGCGTCCAATCCATCGTCTGTTTCGCTTCGCCGCGTGGTGCATTTCGGGTTCGACGCCTTCCATTGGATGTTTGCGCGTTCGTAAATTTATTTCGCCCTGTTGTCCAACCGAGGAAAATTAATGTGTACCAGGTAAATTGAGAAAAACCAAGAACGAACAGTCGTTCAGGAAAAAAAGATCTCTTTCGACCACCTCCTCAACTGTAAACGTGCATGGGAGCGGGAGCGTCAGGCATACAAGCGCCCACCGGCGCATTAGAAAGTGCAGCCAAGTTGATTGACAAAATCAATCAGCAGAAGAATGGGCTGTTGATAGCTACGAACAGTTACAACCAATTTTGCGAGGCCATCAGGACGTCAGCTGAGGTAGGCAATGAGGAAGAACCTTGCAGTTTGGCACACGATTACGATTTGTGCGACAAATTGGTGAGCCGCGGGTTGGATTCGGCCGTTTTCACCACCCCGCTGACCACGTTTGAAGGGGATTACTCTTCCGTGATGATGAAACTCCAATTCGACAAGATTCGTTTGGACGATCCGTCGAGTCGGGTGGCGAAAGAATTGTTCATCGCATTGCTTTTGCAGAAGCTCTCCTGCGATGGTTACGTCGCAGACGAAGGTTTCGTCAAAGTATGTGGGGTCCTAGACTGCCAGTGCCAGTCGCCACTGCTGCCGAGTTGCACCCCAAACATCGGACGGTACTTTTTGCGCAAGTTGCTTGTGAATTTGGACAGAAATTTGGTCGAGCAAGACGGGCGGGCATTCGTGATGCGCGTGGATCCGCAAAAGCTTTTGCAAAACCTATCCGCTCCAGAATTTAGCTGGTTCTCGCAAAAAGCCGACTTTCACGTTATGGTTCACCCAGACGAGAGCGGCGATGAGACTAAACCACTCGCTTACGGAGGATGCCTGTTCAAAGCTGTTTGGGACGCATGCTCTCTGCACGATTTGAAGTCCGGATCACCCGTTGACCTGGCGATAGCCGAGCCTATACTGGGTTCCAAAAACAATCTGAGCGTCGAGTTGGCCAAAAGCGTGTTACATGCGACGGCGAAGAGCATCCACGAACTCAGCTGCCACACTTACACCATGTGGGAGACCGTACCCGAACCTCTGCTCGTCGAGCACGGGGGTCGCATCAAGTTGAATCCGGATCTCATAGGCAGTAACTCGCAGGGGTTCGTGGCCTTCGTCTGCCAGATAGCATCCTCTCTCTATTCTGCATCGAGGAGTTGTGGATTCAAGCACGGGAAGCTGTCCGCGCACAACGTTCGCCTGAAGAGGAATAGAACGCGCCCAGGAAGTCAACCCTCATCCATGTACATACGAGTGGGACCGAAAACCTACTTGTACGCGCCCCTCGTGCAGAGCATCGCAGTGATCATCGATTTCGACGAGAGCGAGATCCGCGCTCCAAGCGTAGTCAAGGCATCTCCCAACGAAACACCAACACAAGTAATTGCCGACGCACAAGGCGGCACTATGTCATACGAACCACGCGGGGTCGACTTCGACATGATACACTTGCTTGAGGACATCATCGCGGCGGGTGGCATCAACCGGGACAAGTACCCGGATCCTGTCTACGACGACATTTTGATGCGGTTGGCGGATCTGCGCGACGAACTGGTGGCGCACTGCTACGGGACCCAGTTGGATGGCAGGGGGTTGGTTCTGAGGTCCACACTGGATGCAGATGGATGGCACAGAGAGTGGCCGAGCTACGACGCGCTGAACTTGAATTTGCGAGTAGAACTCTGGCTGAGACAATTTGCTTTCATCACCCCATTCAAAAACGAGTGGGCCATACAGATGAGCCAGAACTCGTTCGAGCTGCAGCAATATCCTGAGAGGTACAAAGATTTCATAGACTTTTTGCGAGAACCAGACCGTGTACGTCCTGACCTGCTACAAGGTTACGGCAAACGATTCCTGGTTCTGGAAAGCGAAGACGACTGTGTATTGCACGCAACTGCAATACACAGCATAGGGCCCCTGTCGGGGGCTGGCGATTACGAGGCGACAGAAACAGATGAAGAGGGGCGGCGACTTAGGGTTATGTCCTATTACACGCGCCCACATAAATTCTGGACGTTTCTCATCGAAGGAGATGACAAGAAACGCCGCGATGCAGGGTCAGACGCAGGCAACGTCTACGAGCCGACCGCCGAAGAAGAAGGTTCGGAGCGGAATGAGCGCTATGACTGCGCGTCGAGCAGCATCTCCAACACCCAGACAGTCATCCCTCCCTCTCCCGAGAAGTGGTCGAATTCGCACAGCATCTGGACGGAGGATGACAGGAACGCAAAGATTTGGACCCTCGTCACCCGAATCACCTCGGTGTTCATGCGCAACATCTTGCAGGTGAATGCAAACAATTACAAATCCATCGCGTCCGATGATAGAATTCAGATCCTCGGCGTAGACGCTATGCGCCAAGAATACATTCGGTACCTTACTGGCGACGCGGTAGCAGCAGAAATCGAGAAAGGGAAAGAGAAAGAACGGCCCCAAGGAGAAGGTGAAGAAGAAAAGGAAAAGGAGAAGGAAAAAGGTGCAGATTGAGAAGCATGTATAAACTTTCTTCCCGAATACAGAATCGCATTCAAATTGGGAGATGCAACGTTCATCTGTTGGGATTCAGCACCAAAAATGTTATGTCGGCAGATTTTGTCGACAACGTTTGAAGTTTTTCCTTTAAGCATTTTTTAATCAATAGTATCACACAACTGCACTTTCGAGATATGGAACATGGCTCCTCAGATCTTGAGGCTCTTGGTCGCGCCTTCGACTATACGCCACGGTCAACTGAAACACGGAAACCTACAGCCCCCGCACTCGTCGAGCGGTTGTCGAGACCTTTTGTTCTATGTTATCTGGTGGGCGACTCGGGTAGTGGTAAAACTACCGCCCTACACACCTTGAACACCCTTCTTGACAAACCCTTTTTGAGTCCACTAGAAGACCAAGACGTTCCGATCGCCTCACTCTTTACCGACAACCTTGCGGCCATGACCAAATTAGGTGCGGCAGGCCTGAACACCGTGCCTTCGTGGTTCAGACGATATCGAGATCTGTCTGCAGGCGAACAGTACAGGGCGATGGTCGCCCTGAAATTGAAGTCAAATGTGCTGGTGGACGAATTTTGTTCCAACGTGGACCGTGGCACTGCCAGAAGCATGGCTTACAGCTTAGGAAAGTATGTGCGAACTAACGACTTGCATGGTATCGTTCTAGCAGGCTGCAACTTCGACATTGTTCCCTGGCTCAAACCGGACGTGTGTTTCGATGTCAACACAAACACTTTCGTGCAAGTCACTCAACAGCTTCCAAATCGATGGTCATGTCGACTACTCGAACGCGACGAATCCATTGAATCGATTTGCAAGCACATGGACAAAAAGGAAGCGATTGTTGCCAGGTGCAGCAGAGAAAGATGGACTCACTATTCGCCTTACCACTACATGTCAACCGCACTGATGAGCAACAGCGACTGCTGGGAGTTGTTCGTAAAAATCGACGGGAGAATTCGCGGGGTTGGTTTTTTGGCAGTGGCGCCTTTTCCTGCGCGTTCGCTCAAATGCGCAAGGAGAGCGCATAGGTTGGTCGTACACCCTGCTTTTCAAGGAATGGGTCTCGGTCCCGCACTCTTGGAGAGTGTGGCAAAACAATACGTGATAGACGGGCATCGATTCTTTATTAAAACATCACATCCACAACTCGGCAACTACCAGGAAAACAGTCCAAACTGGACCGCTACGAGTTGGAACAAAAAACGTAGAAAGCAGTCGGAAGGTGCAAAATCGGCCTTGTGGGCCAGCTCATCACGCACGTGCTTCTGTCACGAATTTGTCGTCCCATATGATACCAACACACCTCTCTCGATGGCGAAGGCACCGCTCATCCAGTCGCTTGAGGACAACGCACACAAACAAAATGCACCGCCAACATGGCGACCATTGCACACGGTTGGTACTATCCGAGTCGACGCAAACGGCAATGCGATTGCGCGTATCAAAGCAAAATATACGCGGTTCGAAGTTGCTCAATATGGCACCCCCACCGCAGCCAAAGAAGCAGCCCACATGCACATAGAAAAAGTCAATATGGAAAACCTAAAAACCAACCTCTATCGCACAGCGGGCGAACACATCGAGATAGACTTGGGTGCACCCGCCGAACGAGGTCCATTCATGTTGGTCGACAAAGAAGCCTTGCCTCTGCTATCCGTTGGCACATGGCGCCTGCGCAATGAACGTGTGTACCATCACAGCTCGCGCAAATCTGGTGGCAGGGTGTATATCGAACAGCTTCTATATCCGGACATCCATATCAAGAGTTATAAAGACGGGAATCGACTGAACAAGTGTAGGAGCAACATTGTTTCTTAATAGAACACTTAACTACGGGCTACAAAACATTTATTTACTCTGGCAGGAAATCGCATTTCGCTTAACAACATCCCGATCCGAATCCCGTGTCGCAGGAACTGTAATAAGTTGGGGTAGACTCCTCTCTTTTCTTGCGCAGAGTGAAACGGTACGCCTTAATGCAAGCAGTGCAGCAGAAGTTGCGTGCGTAGGCGCTGTAGGGTTCGCGTGTGAATACAGACTGGCATTGACAACAAATGCGCGGCGTTAATTTGTCCATTTTGGTTTCTGTTTTGCGGATGCAATAAATGTTTAAGAATTTCATTAATTTTTTTGTTTTTTTATTTCTCTCAAGATCCAATACATTGTCGACAGAATCTTTTACGTGTACTTTTTTTTTTTGCAAGTGTTTATTTATTTTTCTTTCTTTCGTAAAAGCCTAAACATGCAGCAACAACAAGAACAGCAGGCGCCCAACACACTTATCGCACCATTTGCGGAAACAGGAAAATTTCACATCGTGGTTGCTCTGACACACACGGATGGTGGCATCGGAGCCAACGGGAAACTTCCTTGGCGCCTGCCGAAGGAGATGGATCACTTCCGGTGTCTGACGACCAGCGTGATTGATCCCCTCAAGAAGAACGCGGTGATCATGGGTCGAAAGACGTACACCTCCATTCCGGCAAAGTTCAGACCGTTGAAGGATAGGCTCAACGTCGTGTTGAGTAGGGATCCTGATAGCCTGTCATCCATAGGGAGCGAAGGCGTACTAACTTGCACCTCGCTGCCCGCCGCTTTGGATAGACTCAGCTCCCCGGCTCTGGGTATCGAGAACGTATACGTCATAGGTGGCGCCGAAGTGTACGAGGAAGCCATACGACTCGTTCCATGCTGCCAAAGCGTCTACACCACTCTGATAAAAAATTACTTCCAATGCGACACCCACTTCCCGTACGAGTACCTCTTAAAAAATTACGTGTATAAAAAGGATTGCGAGATCGGCGACGGACAGTCGCGAATGGAAGGAGATGTCACTTACACTTACGTGACATGGATACCGCGTGGTGGTTAGTCTCCTTTCTGTAAGTAGTTGACCCGTGTCAATAAAAGGAAACCTTTTTTAATGTAGCGTAATCGATTGAACAAACAAATAATGCTAAACAATCGTTCGGGCAGATCGGTGATACCACTGTGCAATGACAATGCAATCCAATCCGGCTTACCTCCTCTGCGAGCGTCGGGAAGAAATTACAGGGTGCAGACCGCGCCTTCCAATTTCTCGGATTACATAACTTACGCGCCGAGGGATCGTTTGGACGACATCAATGGCAGCTGGTTTGACGCCAGGAGGCCGAAAGACGAGATATCGAGTTGGGGGCAATACCGACAACCCAAGGAGGTGGAGTTGTGGGACAAGGTGTTCGGGATCAGCAACTGGGGTCAGAACAGGGACACTTGATCTGGCGTCATGTATATCCGTTGCGTTTCGTGCTTGTCCGAATCTGGGAGCGCTTTGTACTGCTGGTAAAGTTGGTATGCGCCCCACGAAGCGAGACCCAGCACAAGGAGGAAGCCTATCCACTGCCACGTGGATGAAGATGGACTCATGATTGGTTTACTTTGCGAGTAGTCCGTATACAGTTGCGGGATAACGAATTTGTATTTTTTTTTTTCATTGAAGGAGCGATATTTTACGACCATGTTGAGGCTACAGTATTCAGATAAGTTGAGCGAGGTGGCGCTGGATCTGTCATGCAGCGTCATCCCCTTCGCCACAGGTTGGCTCCAGAGTAAAGCGGATCAGAAAGGAGAGTCCACTTGGTCGGAAGTCTGTGTCTCTGCTTTGAATTCGTATTCCTTCATCTTCGTGCAGGTGTGGTTGAATATGCGAGGAAATCTGGACAAAGAGCACTTCTGGCCCTACGTATCGACCCTGCTATCCGCGGCGGCGATGAACGCCCTGGGATACTACATGCACCGAACATTCGGCGCTCACGCGGAGGACCTCCTCGAACGCCTGAATCGCTACCTGTTCCAGACACCCAGTAAAAAATAAAATGCTCACGTTTGATTAATAAACCTGCGCAAAGAAGAAGAAGAAGAATCGAAATGTCTTATCCCGGTTTTGGTTACAACAGAGCGGGTCTCCCGACAAAGGGACGACTCCCAGTCAACGACATACAAACAGATGGAACCATTGACGCCTATCCCGATGGAAACGGGCGAGTGTTGTTGAAGATGGAGGAAGTGGGCCCCGACGGAGGGGCTGGCGGTACATACCCTTACCCAATTTCCATCACCGTCAACGCCACCGGTCAGGTGACGGATGTGACCCCCAGCAGCGGAGGGGTGCTCACCACCGCTCCCATCACGGGTAACGGTCTGCTCGGTAACGAGATAGGATTCTCAGGGGTCACCACCACCGCGCCCGTCCTCGGCACGGGTTTGCCAGGCAACAACGTGCGCTTGCAGCAGATATTCCCCGCCCCCTTCCAGAAGAGGGTGCCCACCCTCATATCGGTCTCGAGGGAAGGTTTGGTGACCGCGCTAGACAATCAAGCAGACGACGCATACGTCACCAGCGTGTACAATCAAGGGACCCAAATCATCTTCGACAACCAGGCGAACGTCCTGCGCTTCGACACGTTGCACACGGACCCCGGCAAGGACTTCCGCGACCCCTTGGGACAGTGGGACCTGGCTGCGGGCACTTTCACCCCCGCCAAGGTCGGATGGCACAGGATCACCTTCAGCGGAGTCGTCGCTAATCCCAACGCCGGCTTCTTTGCCGCGTCGGTGCGCAGAACATCGCCGGGTCCCGTCCAAACCATCGTGGGACACGGTGGTTTCTTCAGTCAGGGTGGTGCCAATGTCACGCACGTCGATGTCCCCCCACCGGTGGATGCCACGGTTGATGGTTCCCTGGACAGTCTTCCGGGCGTGTATTATTTCAACGCATCCGCACTGGTCAACTTGAAGGCCGGCGAATTCATCGAGTGCATAATGTACCCCGAGACTGCGGGCTCCTTGCAGTGGAACATGTTCGAACACGTCGCAACCACCGAATACGTTGGCGAACCCTGAAGAGGTCACGAGACACTTCTATACTTAATACTCTTTCGTGTACATTTGCGTTTTTGTTGCTTTATTTTCTAAAATTGAGCGCCCACATTGATTTGCTATTCTTGTTTTTGGATTTTGGTTTTGTACCACATTTACGACCAACCCCAGTCGCGGGTGGGTTATGGTTGATGGTTTGCTCGTCCTCGATGTAGAAGTAGGTCGAAGGATCCACACGCCCGGTGAATCCCATCCCCTTCAACCATTTGTCCAGCTCGGTGAAGGGTATGCTGTTGTCGAAATGATCGTCGACGTTCATCAGCCACCTGTCGTATGTAGACACCAGCGGAGGGGGCATCTGCAACGAAATGAACAAACTGTCGACAAGGCGAGCCATCTTCTTCGGCCGCCCTTTTCTGTTCAACCAAACGTCGAGGAGTGCCGAGCGACCCCACTTCGCGAACACGGCTCGCAAGAAGGCAAGCCTGTCAACCGATAGCGCCTCTTCCTGTCTGTGCACAACTTCCACATCCACCTCCAACTCCATCCCGAAAATGAGTGGCAAAACTAAAAAATCGGAAAAAAGAGATTCTGTCGAAAATGGAAAAGAAAAGGAAGAAGACGACGACGAAAAGGAAAAGTTATATCAGATGGTGGAAAACCAATGCGACGACCCCATGGACTTCTACAAGATCGTCCATCTGCCACCATGGACCACCACCGCCAAACGCAGAGTCGACTGGAAGATCCACATGGAAAGTGTGCGCAACAATCAGACGTTCCTAAAGATCGCTCAGCAGCTCGAATGCAGAAACTGCGGGGACAACTTGAGCATGATCTATTGCACCCGCATGCACCAGAAGAAATATGCTGCCGTGAAGCACGCCATCAGGCTGCACTACATCCGACACGGGAAGCAGGCCGAAGAGGAAGAAATCATGAAGGACTTGAAGTGGTGCACGCAACACGAAATGGACGTACTGGAAAACATCATCGCCATCACAAAGTTCCTCAGCCAGATGTCTGAGTACCGCAAAATCTCTTCCGATGCCTCGCCCCTGAACATATCGGTCAGCACCGAAAGCCTCGCCAATCTGATGCAGGGTATGCAGATGGTTTTGAACGAGTTCAAGGAAGGTTGTTGTGGGGAGGAATGCGAGATGCGATACAGAAGCTTTTGTCGGCGAAGAGATTCGCGAAAACACGTGATGTGTGTGTGAGTGCGAGGCAACACGTTTTTAGGAAATGGTCGCACAATTCAAGGCAAAATCCCTAACCCTTGAACAACAACAGTAAACACAAAATTTGCACTCAGCGAACCGTTCCATTTTATTGTCCCAAAACTAACGTTGGGTTTTTTAGGCGGTTAACTCTGTAGTCGCGGTTAACCGTGAAATCTTAGTCAACCGGTTAACCGATAGTTAACCGCGAAGGTTGTAGGCCGTCTTCTATCCACCGGCCCTGCTATGACTTTTTCGGCAAGACAACCAAACGTCAAGATGGAGCGACTGAAACGCCTACCTCGGGACTTGGTTTGCGGCACGTGACTTTTTCATTAGACCTGCGGACAAAAAATACCACAAAACGCAAAATTTGCGGTTACGGTTGGCGGGAGGAAGGCAAAGCGGAAATGCACAGTCCAAGTATTATTTTTATTTTTCGCCTTAGACAAACATAACACAGATGCACCACCCGAAAGAAGGTAGCGGTCTCGCGAGCGAGCGCCAGAGAAGACATACCACGAGAAAGCGCGCGCGAGAGAACGAAGAGCAAGAACAGGTAGGACCCGGCCACGCAACCGGGGTGGTGAGCGATAGCCTTTTGTTAGTGTTGTCTGTAACTCACTGTGCTACGAGTGTCCTGTGCGGTACCTTCGTGAGCCTAATCTTTTTTCTTCTTCTTAGGAAATGCAAGATACGCCAGCGAGCCATTCGTCTCACGCCTTGTTGAGCCTCTTCTGTGGTCCTGGAGGTTTAGACCAAGGATTCAAGGACTGTGGATTTGTAACGAAACTGGCCTACGATATCGACCCTGCTGGTGTGAGAACTCATCGACGCAACCACGTGGATGCAAACGCGAGAGTCGCCGACCTGTCGAAGTTGCAAGTTGACGATATCGTGCGCGAATGGAAAGTCGCATCACCTGACGCTTCTCCCGTCGGCGTTTTGGGGGGACCGCCTTGCCAGTCCTTTTCGGTCAGCAACGTTCACCAAAAGGCAGACGATCCACGAGACGATCTACCCCGCCACTACGCACGAATCTTGAAGGGCCTAAACGACGAGTTCGCCCTTGACTTCTTCGTTTTCGAGAACGTTCCGGGTCTGTTGGGCGCCAAGCACGTGGAGAAATACCGACAGTTCAAGGACCTGTTTCGCGAGTGCGGATTCGACATCTACGAGACAGTCCTGGATGCTCAGGACTTTGGTGTGGCACAAGTGAGGAAGCGCGTCTTCATCGTTGGGTTGAACAGAAGTAAGTATTCCCTTCCGTTTCGCTTCCCCTCGCCGTCAGGAGACATCGCCCTGACTGTACGTGGGGCGATCGGTCACTTACCTGAACCCACACCGTTCGAGCGTGGCCTGAAGCCTGCCGACATCGCGTTTCACCCCAACCACTGGTATCTACAGCCGCGCTCCGCAAAGTTCAAGCAAAGCGCCGATGCTCTTCGGAAGCGGAAGAATAAGGGGAGGAGTTTTCGCTGCCTCGACTGGGACAAACCAAGTTACACCGTTGCTTACGGCCACAGAGAGGTCCACGTTCACCCAGATGGTGGGAGGAGGCTGAGCGTACTCGAAGCGTTGTGCTTGCAAGGCTTCCCGAGTCACTACGTGCTTGAAGGAACTCTGAGTGATCAGTTGCGGCTTGTATCCGAAGCCGTTCCACCACCACTTTCTGCTGCTATCGCTAGCGAACTGGTTGAACAACTTGGATTGAATTGTCAACAAACAGCACCTGCGAACGACGAACCCTCTCCAAAGAAGAAACGCAGACTCCGCCAAGGCGTTTTGTCTGCATGGAAAAGTAAAGGAGTGTGATGGACTCCCTAGTAATCTTTAATTGTTACCCTTCTGGTTTACATTATCTCTGCGTGTCCTGCCCTTCTTTTCATTCCCTTTCTCCTTTTCTTTTTCTTTCTCCTTCTCTTTGCCTTTTCCGTCTGTCTTCTCCTTCTCGCGCTCCTTCTCCATGGCAAAGCAACTGATAATAACTGCGCAACCAAATATTTTAAGTAGTGAATTCATGCGGTTTGTGTGAAATGAAATGGTTTTTAATTTGTCTACAGACGCGTATTTCTGCCGACTAAAGTCGCGGTTAACCGGTTATTAGTCACGACTTAAAGGTTAACCACGGTTAACCGTTACCCAGCGTTACCCAAAACCCAAGTCTTCTAAACTGAAGTTGGTGGGACGAGAAGCAAAAGAGAGAGAAGTGGCAGCAGCTTTCCGAATATCTTGTGCTCTACCACTGAGCTACATGCCGCCCAGGTTGCACCCCAGACGGCACGATTGGATTCGAACCAATGACCCCATCAACTGCAGTGAAACGAAGTATGGAAACGCCAAGTGCACTTCTCCTTACTTTTGCTCTACTACCTGAGCCTCCCTAACCTAGCCCTATCCCTGGACGAAAGGACCTCGTATAACCATATTTGTTCCTCTTCATTCAACGGATGGGGTCCACTTCGAGCGGTAGGTCTTATCATAATGGGCACATCGGAGTTGAAGGCGATTGCGAAAGGCTGTTTGACATGTCGTCGGATGGAGTTGGCTTTTTGTTTTTTGACGGCCTTCTTGAAGTTACGTCTGGATGGTCCGGTGCTTGTTATTTTGCGTTTCTTCTTATTTGCCGTTTTGGGTTTCTTCTTCTTCTTCTTTGGGGCGACCGGGGCATACGATACATTCGTACCAGGGCGCTGAAACCAGTCTCGCATAACATTCCGAATGTCGGACATATCGTCGTCAGCCATGCGAATAACGTATGACATGTTGTTAGGGTTAGGGTAATGGTGCAACGATTATGATTATCACGCACATTATAAAATAGAGTTGGTAGCAAATGTCGTGCGCATGCAAGATCAAATCGTCGGCGCTGAAGGTCGATAAGAAGGGCTACTGGGCAGGCAGTTTCCTGATCCCGACAGGAGACTCTTGTGCAGACGGCGGGTGTCCAAAGCCGCTGGACATATGTCAACCGTCCGACGCCCTCTGCTACCAGCCGGTCGAGGTGATCCCGGTTCTGGAGAACTCCAAACAGAAATGGAGCTCCATCTCCAACCTCGTCAAACCGGATTGCGTCTTCGCCGCGTTCGTCGAGTACGTCATACCCTGGCTGGGACCGCGCAAGATATCGGACCTGGTCACGATGGCGCACGACCAAAAGATGGTCGCCTTCTACGTGGACGTGGCCGAGAACATGGTGTACTTTTACAAGGACGGGTTGCCGTGCATGTCGGAATGGAAGTACGACCCGAGCGAAGATGGTGCAAACAATTTGCTCGTCGTCTCGCCGCCGCTTTTTGGGGATGCGGATTACCAGGACGGCGATCCGTGCGGACTGCACCCTCCTTCGTACATGAGGTACGCGGGCATCGGTTTGCTGGTGTTGCTGATCGTGGTGATGGCGGCATTGTATCTGTACCGCCGCTGAGAGATCTTTTTTATCCGGGCGCACCATCGAGTCGAAATATAGTTCGCACATGTCCCAAAATACGCTAATCGTACTTGGTGCGATCGTTTTGTTGTTGGGTGCTTACCTGTACTTGGCCATCAACGACAAGCCGCCTGTACCAAACCCCCCGCGGCCGCCGCTGGAATGTCCCTACTACGACGAAATAGTGCAGCTGCCGACGAACGGGTTCTGGCGCAGCGGACCGGGCCTCTGTCCGGATGGACACGCCGTGGGTAACTCGTGCGTGTTCTGGTACCCGGATGGCAAATTGAAAGGCGACCTGTGCGACCACTACAAATTGCGGCCCGACAACGAATCGCAAAAGTGCTACAGAACGCATCTGCGCCACGTCAACCCGGACAACAAGACCGGGTGGGACCAGTTGAGCGTCACGTACGCTTCATCCGGTCAGGAAGCCACCAAGAAGGCGAAAGAGGCCAGCATGTACGATGGCGTCTTTTACGTGGACCCAGGCTGGTGCGAGTTCCGATCCCGCGATGGAAAAGTATGGAGCAGCTTGACACCGCGCAGCAATTTGAATGGCTACGTTTGAGAACTTGATTGGCAGGGAGGAGTAAAATGTAAAGTGTTGACTGTAGTAAGAAGAAGAAGAACTTACTTTCTCGAACGAAGCCCTTTGAATGTTGGTGACGTGGGCAGCGGTGGTGGATGAAAACTACAACGTCGTCGATGGTGGTGCGGTCGAACCTCGCCTTTTTCCGAGTTGGCTAGGAAAGCCCGAAGAATCGACGCTCTTGGTGACAGACGAAGAAACTGAACTCTGGTTTGTGACACTGGCGCAAAACCCAAACGTAACTTTGGAATGGTTGCACTCCAAATCGATGGAGCAAGCTGACTGGTCATTCGGCCAGGTGGTTGCCTCCGCATCGAAACGCGGCTATGAGAACTTGGTATGCGCAGGAGGGTGTCTTCTCAGTCGCAAAGTCTGGGAAACGGGCATGGATCATGTGGACGCCATCATTTTAACCAAGACATTGTATAGCAACAGCGACGCGAGGGCTGGAGAACAACAAAGGCCCGAATTCAACCTGGGGCTCGCAATGGCATTCAAGCCAAACCCGTGGGTCATGACGGTCAGTCTCTCTTCCTCGGCTCGTCACGTAAACAGGACCGTGCCTTTGCCGGTCGAGCATCAGCTGTGGATCCGGGCGGATAAATATGGGGACGTGATAAACACGTACACCTCGGATTGAACACATTTTTATCTTTCATTAATACATTTCTTTATTCTTTCAACTAATTTTTTTCTTACTGACTCACACTTCAAATCGATTAGTCGCCGTCCCACTTCCCTGTTGTTGTTGGTAGACGTTGTTGTACCTGCTTCCTCGCACCTCTTGTTCCGTGGAACGACATCCGACGATCCATTCCGTTCGCAACACCTTCGCGCTTCCCGGAGGCCAGACCTTCTCGGACACCTCCTCCAGCGTCAAGTTGAATTTGTTGAACGGTCCGGTGCGAGAGAGAGGGTCCAAGTTGGCCACGGAGTTCGGCATCCAGGTGTCCAGCCATTCTTTCCACTTCTTGCGGAAGGACTTGGTGGGCATGTAGAAAGATGCATCGAACTCCAGCAATCCGGGGGCGTTGAGGTAGGCGAGTAGAGGGTTGCTCTCGATCTGCACTCTCTCCTGGCGCTGCAGCAAATACTCAGGCATCCAGTCCTTTTTGGGTAGGTTCTTGGTCAGGTTGGCTAGGTAGCGGTAGGCGCGGTTGGCTTTCACGACGAAATTGGGCATCTCGACGTTGAGCTTCCGCTTCAGGTCGGGATCGTCTTGGGTGGGTTGGTGTGTCATGTAGAAGTTGGCTGTACGGCGGGCTTGGTTGCCGTTGCGATCCGTCCAACATGTGAGAGAGCTGTTGGTGCCGATTACTATGGGTTGCTTCCAGAGTGGTACGCAGTGCGGGTGTGGCCTGTACTTTTCCTCCAGCGTCACGTTCTCCCCCGAGACCATGTTGAAGAATATCGTCTGATCCAGAGAAAATTCGTCGTTCACGTCGGGAGCGGCTATCATGAAAGAGTCTACCAAATGTGCCAGGCCGAACACGGCCGACGGGTTGTTGCCCAGCTGACCGATGTCTTCGGGTTCGAACAGGCGCTGAAGCTGCTCTATCATGCTGCTCTTGCCGCATCCGCCGAAACCCTGGAAGAGAAGGTAGAGCTCCCAGTTGTCGTACTTGCGATAGTCGTAGATGAACCGGCCCAGCAGTGCCCACAGCGTGAACTTGACGTGTCGATCCCACTGCTGGCAGTCCATTATCTTGTCCATGGCGGGAGTTGGGATGTTGAGTATGCTGACGGGCTTGTTTGAGTATTCCGAATGGTGGTTGAAATCCTGGTCGTAGTAGCGACAAGCGACGGTACCGGGTGGGATGGAAAAGCTGTTGTGCCATGGTATGAACTTGTCCTCGTCCGCCAGATAGATGCCATTGCGGAACGAGCGGACTGTCCGGTCGCGCTTCAGCCACGGGAAGTACACCGTTTCACATTTGGTTGCATCCGCGATTAGCGCTTTGGTGAACCCTTCCTTGCTGGTGGCTAGCCTGTAGAGCCACGGGTTCCTTTCGGGGGCGATAATCTCTCGCACGGCCTTTTCGATGGTGCCGATCTGTTTCCATGCACGCGTCTCTATGCCACCAGGCAGGACTATCTGCTGGTAGACGTTATCCTTTTTCTTCCGCAGGTTGAGCGACGCGATCTCGTTCAGGACCCGGTAATGCACGCGCGTGTACACCTCCATCCCTTCCTCCTCCATGCCAGTCACGTCCGCGTGTCGAGCGTAAGGAGGTACGGGGGCCCCCCTGGATATCCGTTCGAGCTGCTGTATCCCTATGATCGTATTCTTGGCCGTATACAAAAAGTGTCGGATGATGACGCAATCGCTGACTGCCTGCACCCCCTGTTCGCCGTATCGTTGCTCCAGCCGCCGTTTAAGCACTTCCTGGTGCAAAACCCACGCCTGCTCGATCAACTGAAAGTATTTCTCCTCCACGTTAGCGTGAAAGAGGTTATCCGGACCAATACCGAAGACGCCTAATGCAGCAGGAAGGCCTAGGGCGTTTCCGGAACCCAATATGGATTCCTTCACTTCCTTGACCCTTCGCATCAACGTCTCGTCGGTGTCCATGTCCAGACCCCCCTGTAGAATATCAACAACCGTGTCAGGTGCGGCCAAAGGGTCGAAGGCCCCATCGACTTCGTTCACCTCTTCTACGTCCATCTGCGACATGACCTTTTAATTGTTGTTGATGTTTCACTTTAGTCCTCTTATAATAGCTGACACCCCTCAACCAATGAAGGTGGAATTGGTATTAATTTTTTCAAGTACAAAATATCGTCTCCACTTCTTTCTGCTTTTTTTGGGTCAGACACTTGCCTTGTCAAACCCAAAAATTTTTGATGTGGGGTAAATAAGTCTGGTCTTCGTCAAAGTCCGACACGTGCGTCCGCACATCCAAACTTTTGAGGACAAAGTTTGTTTGGAGTTATAATTCCGCTCTCGTGATGTGAAGTAGCGAAAAAAATAAATTATGTGCGAGTAGGTAGAGCATCTGCACAACAACAACTCGACCTCACCCGTACCAAAAAAATGAGCGGTAACAACTGGTTTGATTTCGGCAAGTACAAGAAGTACACACAGACATACCTCGGACTCGCAGTTTTGGGTTTCGCGGCCTCGTTGTTCATGATCGAGGCGGACGCCAAGAACATTGCCGTGGACGCTGTGGCCACCATCGTTTGGACCGCTTTGTGGGCCTACATCCTTGAACAGATACCCGATACCTACACCTACGCCCCCTGGATCATTGCGCTCACTTGGCCCATAATCTGGACCTTCATCAGCGTGAAAGGGATCAACTACTATTTCGGACAGCAATCCGCTTTCCTATCTTCTTCGTTTTAAGTAAGGTGAAGAAGCTATTTGGCGACCAATAAATTTAGAAGGAAACGTATTTGAAAGAACAAAATTTGAAGAGCTTTTTTTGTCATATCGTCAACAAAATGGACATCCTCGCCAACGGAGTGAAGGAGATACATGAACAATTTATTACGGAATACTTCGTGGTGGAGCCCTACTGCAACTACATCACCAGCTGTGGATTGTCTATGCCAGAAATTGCCTACACGGGTCCTCTAAAGGAAGGCGAACCCCCCAAAGCACCGGTCATCTCTGTCAATCTATCACAGCCTTTTCCTGACGGGGTATCCGTACCTGAACGATACAAAGGCCTTCGTGTTCTCGTTAAAGTTGTTGGACACGTCACACCCTTGGTGCTATACAGAAATAAATAGTCCCAAAGCCTTTTTTAATTTTTATTTTGCATGTGTTGTAAGTGCATTTGTCTATCATTCACTTTTTTTTTTATTTGGTGCCGGTGGTCATGTTTAATACAAATCTCCTGCACCGTGAAGTCGCTCGATGTCATCGCCGCCATCCGCATACGCTCCCATGCTAGGTGGCGTCACTGGCACCAGAGGCAATGATGGGTAAGCTGAGATTGCTTGGCGAAATTGTTTGGAGTTATAGTCCTCCTTCATGAAGCAGCCCCCAATGGCAACCACGGCTGTCACTAATCCGAGTCCTGCAATAACGGTGCTCATCCTTTGTGTAAAGTTGTTGTTCTTTGCGCTTGTCAAAAGTGTGTCACAAAATATTATTGGTGATGGAAGCATCTCAAGTGTTCTCCGGTACGAGCAAAAAATGGTCTATCATGCGCTCGTAGGTCGAGATTGCATGATGCTGGGAGAGAGAAGCGTGCGAATCCCCGCAGGCAACGTATCGTCTGCCCACGTGCGTGAAAATATGTGGGTCTTTTGGCTGAGCGTAGTTGGGCGCCACTGCAGGCGGTAGAGCTATTACGGGGTCGTCCAAATTTTGCAGGTTGTAAATGTGCACGCCATCCAATTTCGAGAGGCTGCTCTTCAGCCTGGAGTCTCCGCACCTCGGCGATCCGAACAGGTAGGTTTGGATGTGCGCGTTGTACTTGGGCGGTATGGTCAAAATAGTCAGCAGAGCGAAAGCGGCCCCCAGCGAGTGGCCGGTGATGTACAGTTTCTTGTTAGCCAAATCTTCCGTGGACAAGGCGTCGACCACTTTGAACCACATGTCTTTCCTCCACAGATTCAGGAAACCCGAGTGGAAGCCGTAGTCATTTCCCACGTTGTCGAGCGAAGTATCCAGATCCGTTTGGATCTCTTGCCAGCAACGCACGTCCGTACCCCTGAATGCGAGCATTACGTAGTCGTCCGTCACCACCTTTATGGCGTAGGGGGCGCTGTCGGGATATTTCCCGCACAACACCTGGTAATGATCGCTGTCTGGTGTCGCGTGCCACACCTCCTTAATGGCCACGGCACAGGCACGCGCTGTGTCCGCATCGTACGAAGTCGAGTTGAGGTTTTGCTTGGCCGCAAATTTTGGGCGAACGGTTGGTACAGTCTCTTCCTTTCCACCCTCTTCGTCGTGAAACAGAAACGCCTTGCTACATGCTGTGTAGACGTTCTGCACTTTACACGCCAGACTGGTGATTCCAAAAGTTGCCACTACCACGATAAGCAAGAAAGCCAGTAGCGTTACATAACCTTTCATCCTACTAGATAGGCACAAATCTTTTATGTTGGGTCTATGAATGAGTGAGTGAACGTGTGCCGTTCGATTTCTTTCTTGCACACACTAGAAACACGGCATTCAATATGGTGGCAGCTAAGCGAACTTCGCGTCTAGGACGCATCAGAAATCCTGCGACCGGCAGGTACGTCAAAAAGAATGGGGCCGTTGGATTGGCGATATTAGCCAGGAGGAGGAAGAGAAAGCGCACTAGTTTGCGACCGAGGGTCGGGAAGCGACGCGTCCCGGTGAAGAGCACTTATCGTAAAGGCGTCCATCGCCAGAGCGCCAAGTACAGGGACGGGGGTTTAGGTTTGCGCGTGAAGGTCAAGAGTTTCTCTTCGATAAGACCTAGGGTTAGGACTGAGGTGCAGCAGATGACCGATGCGCCCAGAAGAAAAGTGAAGATGATTTGCATGGGAGATCGTTGCTTTCGGGCCTGAAGAAGTGCGTAAAGATATTTTCCCTACAAATTTGCTTTGATGCTTTATTTATTTAACCAATGTGGTTTTGTTTGTGTCAGCGAAGGGTCGTAGGTGCATATCTGCTGATATTTGGGTCGTACGCCTTCACGTCGCAGGTGATCCTCGTAAACTACACCGTCAGCACATTCTGTGTGGCTGTACTTGGTCATGGTGGCTCCTGCCATACAGCCCAGGATACCACCTTGGCTAGCGTGAGATGTGACTCTTTCATCGGGTTTGAAGGATCCGTTGCACTTGCAGCACTTGAGGTGTTCCGAATTCAACATCTTGATATTTCACACCACCCAAATGTGCGCGCATGCAACCAATCAATTGTCGACAATCTAAGCCAAATCCTCTCACGTCTATAGTTTATTACAATTCTCTCATAGCTTTGCGGAACGCATCCGATGCACCTTTCTTCGCCAGAAGGTCGGCTTGTTCATTTCCAAACACGCCGCGATGCGCAGGGACCTTTTCGAATGAGCAAACAACTTCCGGTCGGCCCAACCCCTCTACCAATCGCTTGCCCAAATCCCAGTGCGGGACCGATTTGGGAAACCCGTTCAAAGCGTTGACCTGCCCATAGGACGACGACCACTTGAGGACGTAAGTGCTGTCGGTCATGCAATGCAGTGCGCACCTGTACCTGGCAGAGAACTCCACGGCCAATACGGCGGCCATCAATTCGGCGCGCTGGTTCGAGCAGGCGTGCGGCCAGCATTCCGCAGCGATGTTGCCGCCGCATACGTTGTGCGAGCTGTCCTTGCCAAACCAGACCGCCCAACCTACGGCGTCGTTTTTGGGATCGTACGAGCCGTCTAGGTACACCACGATAGAGTGCGGTGGGCAGTGCGCGGGCTCGAAGTGGGCGTAAACATCCTTACCCCCTAGGAACGAGATGGCGTCCTCCTCGTTGGGGAAGCTCTTCACCTTGGCGCCCTTCTGCTGAGTCGCCCACTTGGCCTGACGCTCGCCTTCCCAGCTGGTGTAGATACCCGATGCGGCACCACCTTTGACCGCATAGAATTTTGTCTTTGGCACTTTTCTCTCCTGCAACCTGGGGCGTTTGATCGGGGTTCCCACCGTCTCGATCTCGTCTCCGCTCACCACTGGGGAGGTTGTGCACACGCGCTTTCTGAATCGTCGTCTGAGGAGGAACTCGTTGTCCCCTCCTCCTCCGATTGTCGCTTCTCCTCCGCCACCGAGTTGCGGTACACCTCCTCCAGTTTCGATCGTATGCGCAGCTGTTTGTATTTCAACTTCTCCATGCGTTCCATCGTCGCGTTGCTTATGTGGAAGATCTTTCCCGGATTTCTGCGCCAACGCGTCAGAGGTATGCCGCCGTTCAAGGTGGTGTCCATGTACTTGATCATCGCTTGATGGGCGCTTTCCAGGTACGAGCTGCTGACTATGACCCAGCCGTGCTTGAATGAGACGTGACAGTAAGTTGTTACGGGCTGGGTCAGAAGATATTTCAGGGGCCTTCTCACGTCCTCCGTGTATTGCACCGATGGCGGATGCTGGTGGTCGACCGTCGGAGGCCTGCATAATGGGAACTTTTGTGATAGGATGTCTCCCAAGACTCGTTGCAATCCCTTTTCGGAACATGGGGTGAAATATTTGATGCTCTCGTTTTCAGTTTGCATAAAAGTTCGATTTATGTGGAAAAAAAGGAAATAAAGAAAGAAAGAAAGAAGACGGAACAAATAACAAATGAATGCGCTACGTACTTTCTGGACAAATTGTTGCAATTACGTCAAACGCGAAGTCTGTGGATTCGTCATGTGGTGCTTTTGGCTTCAGCACCGAGATGTCCCTGGCGTCAAAGTCGAATGCCTGCGTATGGTTGACGTGGAAACGGGAACTCAGACGCTGTCGTGGTTCCCCGGTGGCGACACCCTCATCACGAAGACCGGCTACCTGTCCACATCATTCATCTCCCTATACGGCGAACCTTTTGGGCGATTGCACGCAGATGAGTTGGTGCGGACGGAGCTTTGCATTCGAAAAAGATGCGGTGCGCGCGTTCGAGGTCTCATCCGCAAGGATGCGGAACGCGTGGAGATACCTCACACGTTTCGGATCCCATCATCCAAGAGCGACACAGACCCTTGCGTCGCATACGTCGTAGGTCGCAAGATGGGAGACCCGGAAGGCGCTCACGCGAAAACCGGTTGCTACAAATTGGTGACAGACTACATCGGGCCCGATGGCACGCTCCTTTTGCCTCCGCCAGAAGGCTGGGCTACCCCTCCCATCAAGCATATCCTCACACAGCTTGGCTACGAAGATGGAAAGCTGGTTATCATATCGAGAGACGAAACGGTATACTCGTACGGTTGCAACCGCAACCTGCTCTACCCCAATTTACACACCTGCGCTGGCACCATCGATAGTCTCGGATTGGACGAGGACGATTTTCCTGTCGGCAGTAGGTTTTCGGAATTCGCATAAATAAAGAACGCTGTTGTCACAAGAAAAAAACAACAGCGCCAAATAAAGCCAACCACCAAATCCCAAACCACATGGTATCTGTAGTCTGGCTGCCTCACTCAGGATTCGAGCACAATAGCTTTGCTACATGGCTGCAGCGCAACCGTATGTACGTCCTCTGTACATTCGGCCTCATTTCTGCCCTGCTATTGATGGAAACGGTGAGAATGCAGGCGTCCCACGAAATCATGTGGATGGCCATGTACGAAACCGCCACCAAGATGGCGACGACAGATTGTAGCAATCGCTACACCGAGGAGAGCTGCTTGTCACAGGAAGTGCGTTTGACGGACGCCATCGTTCACCAAAAGACCGGGTGTCAGTGGGTGCGCCGGGAATGCATCTCGATGAAGGTGGCGCTCGAAAAGATGTACGTGGGTGGTATCGTCGTGGCTTTGTTTGTACTCCTATCCATGATCGTATACACGTTGGCCGCTTGGGCATTCACAGATTGGGCTTGGTCTGAGAACGCCATCGAGATGCCGACCGTGGAAGCGTCAGGCCAAAAGGACCCGACTGAACTCGTATGTGAAGAAGATGAGGAAGAGGACGAGATAAATATACACGAGGAAGAATTGTACGGCGAAGAAAACGCGGTCGTGGAGAAGATCCGTTTGGAGGACCTCGACATGGTGCCACAATCGGCGATCCTGGAAAACCCGCCCTACCATGCGTGCCCTAAAAGGGTTCGCGAATGGATGGACTTTGAAATACATTCCATCGCCTGCGCGCAACAAACTTACTACAGCATCCTCATTCCCACAAGGAAGCAACCTACCGCAATCGTGAACGGGATGATCTATCGCGAGATGAATAACGGATACATCCCACTACCGTGTCCATGTGAACACCCAGTCACAGATTATAGCCGCAGATTCGCACTGCCCAAGCATATCATCGGTCAGCCACTGAATTTGTGGTGTGTGGTACCCATTTCATGGATCCGCGACCGTTTGAATATGGACGGTAGGCATCTGTACAGAATAGCACGCCCTACCGGGAACAGGTCCTATGCGCGAACTCCAGAGAGTGTGGAATGGCGTGGAGACATGAGCCTCGTGGTCGGCGTAGACTTTTCGCACTGCCTGTTTGACGAAGCTGCGAGCATGGATGAGGAAGAGTTCGATCCGCCAGAAATTGTTAACGTCATAGATCACAGGCTGCAGAAATATACGGTGGAAACGGAATGGTTGCACGCGGAGGATTTGAAACGAGCGCTCGACGCCAGTTCGTTGAGGTGGAAGAGCAACCTTCTCCTATTGACACCTCACGAATATGCCACCTTGATGAAGCCAAACGATTGCAGCGACACCACCAACTACCCATTCTTCGCGGCGTCAACCAAGGATGGCGTCCTCTACGCGATCGCCAGCGACCCTGGTTGCACATTCGTCATCAAGCACGTGAAAAATACCATAGACGATTTCGAAAAACGTTCTCTTGCCGCAAAGCTCAACACTTCGGATCCGATAGACTCCGAGAAGTTGGAAAGTGAAGATAAAGAGAAAAGAAAAGACGATTTGTTAGCGAGTCACAAAGAAATATCAGACCTATGGCGACAGTCGATGCGTCGAAACAATAAAGGGTGTAAATAAGATGTCGATGTGACATAAATGCATATATACTATTGAACAGATGTTTAACCTTCAAACAATTGTGTCGACTCCTTCACCTTCGTAGTTTATGGATGAACGACATGTGTACGCGATCCCTCTGAACACCTCGCTCACATGTTTGCCACTTTCATCATCTTCCTCGGCACTCGTCCGGGGCGTAACGAACGCTAGATCCGGAACGACATCTGTACCCCAATCGTGCATCCCACCGCGTTCGTCCCACAGCACCATGCGGTGCGCAGTCTGCACGTTTATCTGGACGGTCTCCATGGTCGGTTCGCCCAGCATGTCTTCGGCCGAGTTATATGCGAGTGGGAAATGGGTCACGATCACAGCGTCGCTCGTCAGCTTGCCCAAAACCAGCGACCCGTCCGACCGAGTGACCAATATTTTGGGGTTCGCGTAGGTGATCTCTACGCCATTGGCATACTTGAACGCAATGAACACCATCTTTAGCTATGACAACGAAGGAAAACAATGGTTCTGGTTATTTTTTTTTTTTTTGGAACTCAAAGCTTTATCAGTAAGGTAGACCAACCAAGGAGAGGGTTCGTTTTGCAAATTTATATGCATGACTTCCAACGTCGTTTCCTGGGGTGCGCTAGCTCACTCGGTAGAGCGCCGGCTCATGTCGGAGGTATTGGGATCGAAGCCCAACAAGCCCCATTGTTTATCTCTTTTTTTATCGCCAGCCATAAGCAGAGTGAAGGCAGAGAAAAAAAAAAGAAGATGACAAATGTCGGAGATGTACCTCCTTCACATTCGGAGGGGCGCGGATACTTGATCTTGGTCGCCATCGTGCTGACAGCGCTCTTGGGAGCCTGTTTCGTGACCGGGTGTTGGAAAAGAGAAACTTAATGTGTCTTATTTACTGTGAAAGAGTTAGTCAACAACAACAGCGTGAAAAAAATGCGCTACGAACCCATCATAGTAGGTATACTCACAGTGGCGCTCGTGTGGGCTTTCTACGCTCTGTGGGAGAGCCAGCCTTGTGTGGTGAATTGTCCAGAACTCGGCCCCGACACAGAAGACCCTCGCACGGCGGATCCGAAGACGGCCGTGAAAGGGGTCCTTCCTTTGGATTGCAGTCTCTTCCAAGCTATCTACTTGCCCTGGGTCAAGGTCCCCCGATACTACAACCCCAAAGTCTATCAACCCGAGCTGTCCAACTTCTACTTCCGTTTGTGTTGGAACGTGACGACCACCAACTGTTGGGAGCACCGTTTCGATTTCGAGCCTCCCAAGGTCTTCGACACCGTGCGTCGTATCATGACCTTTGCGGGCAGGATGTACGCCTACTGGTTGCACAGCTCCAGTTTGAAGCTGGGAGTACTGTGCTTCACCGGGACCGCTTTCACGGACGACTGGGCAAAGAATTTGCTCTACCCGCAGGTGTTTCCTGCCACGCTGACCAACGTCGGGTTGGACACCCGCTGCCACTCGGGTTTCTATCTGATCTATGGCGAAATACAGGCCGAGATATTGCGCATATGGAAGTGCTTCAAGCGCTGCACCAACCGGCTCTTCATAACGGGCTACAGTTTGGGAGCGGCGCTGGCGACCCTGTGCGCCTTCGACATGGGGATGGAGGACAACGTCTTGGTCTACACGTTCGGCGGTCCTCGCGTGTTCAATCCTAACGGAGCCAAACAGCTCAATCGCATGCTGCCCAACAACTGGCGCGTGTTCAACACCGAAGACATCGTGACCGACTTGCCACCCGCTGTTGCCGGCGAAAAACCTTGGGTCGATCCTCTGTCGACATCCGATAACATTTACGAGCACGCGGGCAGACCCGTGCCTTGGACAGATTCGCGCGCAAGCTGGTTGGACAACCATTCGCGCGCTTATGAACTATTTCTACTTGCGGACAGAAAGCCAGCCTACATGGGCGGAGACGACGAAAACGACTAAGGTTACACGCAACGGTAATAATAAATGCAAGTGATCGAAAGGACCCACGTGGACGAGTTGGGGTGGTTTTGGGTGCCATCGGTGGGCGTGCTCGCTTATATCAGCAACTTGATCTTCATGACGGCGTGTGGCGAAGAGGTGGAGGTCGCACACAAGGCCGGGCTTTGCATCAGCGCCATCTTACAGTTGTATGTGTTCTACGTCTGCGTGGATAGGTACATATTGTTGAGGGATCGTTTCGATAGCATACCATGGCGATGGGCTTCGCTGTTCGAGGAGGAGGAGGAGGAAGAAGTTAAGGTCTTTCGCAAAAACAAGCGCGCAGTACAGCCTAATTTGTTTGTGGACCAATGTGATGTAGTATATTAGTAAAGTTGATTGCTGCTTAAAGATAGAAGGTCTTCATTCATTTTTATCTCTCAACCGCAACTCATTCCCACGCGACGCGAGCGGGCTTCTTTTTCTTTTCAACCGGTGCAACGGGTTCGGAAATGGTGGCGGGGATCTCGTCGTTAGGCTTCTTCTCTTTCTCTTCGCTTGCGGGTGACGGTGCGGCCCTGGCGGGTAGGTCGGCGGTTACCGGAGTAGGCACCAGATGCAGCAACTCCTCGTTGACGAGTGCGATCAAACGCTTCTCTCCGCTCTTGTACACGTTGCCGGTGGGATCGGACTTGGTGTTCGCGAGAAGTGGGGCGGGGAACTTTTGGAAATAAGCGACGGCTTGCTGGTAGGTGTCGAATATGAGGTTGCGTATGACGTCGTCGATGTTGACGTCGTCCTTGTACAACGTGATGCCATACAGCACGGTGTACGAGGACATCAGGTAGTTTGTCAGCAAGCTCTTCGCAGTGGGAGCGTTTTTGAGAAGGTCCTTGACCTCGTCGTCCCAATCTTCGGACAGCCATTTCTTTTGAACTGTGAACATAACTCGTTTGGTGATCAGTTCGGGGCTCTTTGCATCCTTGTGCTCCTTCTTTTGATCGTAGCTCAGGACGGCGTTGTCGACGATCTGAAGGAGGCGGGTGTGGATGACCTTGCCCAGGATGTTGCTCAACCTCGCTTTGCTGTCGGCGCGCAATTTCTTGTAGTTGGGTCCTCTGCTGCTCGACATCTTACCGGTTCTTTCTTGCTATTCACTGTTGGGTAGAGATGAAATGTTGTATCGGATGGACGCATTTATTTTGTTTTGAGTCAGATGGCTCGTTTCTAAATTAAGCCCCCTCATGTGAAGGCGAAAAAGGAAGAGGGAAGGTAAAGAAGAAGAAGAAGCTCGCTCGTCATGGAAAGTCGGGGATCGAAAGTTGATTCGGTGGAAAAGGATGAACAAGAGCATCAACAACAGCAAGGGGATATAGATGAGCCGGTTTTCGCCATCGAGAATCCCATCTCGATGACTCCACAATCGAGCGTGCCAGGCGGACGTCGCAAGCTTGCGATATACCCTTTCGATCCGACGAAGATGGAGCCGAACAGGACCAACCTCTTCGTGGCACGGCCCGGTTGTGGCAAGAGCACCCTCATGCTGGACATACTTTTTCACCAGAGGCAGAAGTACAGCCACGGGATCGCCATGTCCGCGACGGACGAGTTCACTGGGTTCTGGAGTGGTTGCATCCCCAGCACGTTCGTTTATCCAGGATATTCGAAGGAGGCCACGGGCAAGCTTGTGGAATCGCAAAAGAAGTTGTTTTTCGAGGAATATAAAAAGCAGTTGGCGGTCAATCCCCACACGAGCAAAGAAGACATCCACATACCCGATGTCTTTTGCGTGGACGAGGATAACGCTTTCGGCAGGGACATCAATTCGGACACGAACGTGCGCGAAATAATGATGAACGGTCGGCACTTGCATATCGGTTACTACGTGGCCATCCAGTACCTGATGAACTTGCACGCAGGGCTGCGCAACGTGGTGGCCTACATATTCATATTGGCGGAACAGGGGCGATCCAACAGGAGGAAGATCCACGAGGCGTTCTTCGGTTGCATACCAGAGTTCGAAGACTTTTGCGAGCTGATGGACTGGGCCACATCGGATCACAGGTGCCTGGTGCTGGATTTGACGCGACACACAAACAACTACCAGGAATGCGTCTTCTGGTACAAGGCGACGGTCAGGAAGCCCAAGGACTTTCGTCTGGGAAGCCCTAGCTTCTGGGCGTACCACTACGCCAAGCAAAAGACGGAAGAGGAATTGATTAAGGAGATTGGCGAGGAGGACGACGATAACAAAAGGGAAGGAGATTCCGACGAGGACGACGACAACGTGAAACGAGCGAAAGGCTCCCGTTGCAAGATCCAATTGCTGGAACGTATGCCAAAAACGGCACCCAACCCTACCACCGTGCCCGGCGGAAGAGGTCGGGGTAGAGGACGTGGGCAAGGAACGGGTTAAGGCTTGGTTTACAATACAAAAAATATATACATATTTTGAAGCATTAAAATTCTCCAAACCAGTCGTGAAGTTTCATTTGCAAATTCAATGTGTCCGACATGTCGGGAGCAAGTAGATGAGCGGGTGACTGAAGGCCGTGTCGCAATGGCCCTTCCACGTCGTTTTCATCATCGTGATCATCTGCGTCGTCGTCTGTACTCACATCGCGTTCTTCCCACCGTCCGCCTACAACGAACTCTCGCCTCACATTCACCTCTTTGTTTCGCGGGTACAGCGTTGTGTGCGTGGGGTGCACGTCCACAATATACACGTATCGACTGATCCCTTCCCTTTTGCACAGCTCGCCTATCGCCGCGATATGGAGGTTCGGATATAGGTGGATGATTCCCACCTTATCTCCGACATCGGGATGCGCCCTCTTGGTTTTGTACCTCAAACAGGCGCTCTCCGAACCCCCTTTGGTCTTGCAGTTGACGAACACTTCGTCGTAGTTGTAATTGTCGAGGGGCCACTTGTGCCATATGCTCTGACGCGGATCCTCGGTTGCTGTCATATCGCCCTTGTTTTTTTTTTTATTTGTGCATCGGTTCACACTGAAACTAATACAACATTCCTGGTAACGAATTAGCTTGGAAAAGTAAGTTTCGACGGAAGACCACCCGCACGTGCCTTCGCATCTCCTTATCACCGTCGACAAATCAGATGCGCGCTATCTTGCGGGCGGTGTCCCGGCTGGTAGCAACTGTGGGTATGAAAGGCCACGATGTGCCGGGCATCTGTTGCATCAGCTTCTGCCAAATCCTGTCGTATGTTGCCAAACGGGGTTGATGCTTTAGCAGGCGGAATCGGGGGATCAGCCAGTTGAAGCCGGCGATCTCGCACAGCTTGCGCATCACGTAAAAGTAGTTGAGCATGTTCTTGCGACCCTCCTTCTCCTTGGGAGACATGCGCTCCCAGGGCATCTGCAGGGCCATGAAGCGGCTCAGCAAGTCCTTCACCTGACCGTCGGTGATCTGAGGTGGCGGTATACCAAACAGCTTGTACAAGATGTTGTTCACGTGCTTGTAGCAGTTGGCGTGTCCCGTGTCCTTCAACACCCTCCGCATCAATTCGGCGTCCATCAGTTCCGGATCCAGCAGCTTCTTCTCGGCCAACTTGTCGATGATGTCGTCGTAGATTTCCTCGGAAACTTCTTTGCTCTCCTTCCCCTGGAAGTCCTTCAGCAACGTCAGGAAGTGTTCCTTCCTTTCGTAGTGGTTCGTCTTGGTCACGGACGTGTGCGTCGTGAACGTGGCCCTGAATTCTGTGTCCACCTGTTTGCGAGAGGTGGCGCAGGCCGGGCATACGGTCTCCGAGACGTCCTCCATCCATATGAGCGCCACGTCACACTGAGGGCATATGCCCAACCCGATCATGTACTCTTCGTACGCCAGATCCTTCGCGTAGGGTGTGACGTCCTTGTCCGCGGTGGGGAAATCGACGTCGCGCGTGATCCCCAGGTAATTCATCAGGCGCGCCTTCATAACCGTGGGTGCCTTCTCCATCACATCCCTGAATGGTTCCGGTCCCTCGACGATGTACAGCTGGTTATCCATCAGGACCCCGCAGTAGCTCCCGTTCAAGCTCAGGGTTCGGGCGATGTTCCCCACGAAGGGCCTTCCGTTCATCAAGAAGTGGTAGACATCGGGAAAGTGCGAAACCATGGCCTCTTCAGCTCGCAGCAGGGCCATCACGCACTTGCGCAACTCCGTCTCGTTGGCCAGGGCGTCCAGTCTGTACGGACCGTAAACCTTCTTGTCGGGCATTATCACCATGATCTCGCGGTGACGTTCTTCGCCGGGTCGCAGCGTGTAAGGGCTGTCTAGCTCCAGCTCCACATCCTTCTTCATGGTCAGGACCGCCATCTGAAAGTCGTGCCATATGTTGCTATCTGTGGCCGCGATCAACTTCTTCTCGGCCTCCTCCAGCTCGGTGTGCAAACGGATGTATGTGGGGTCCATGGCCTCGCCCGCCGTTTTCTTCGCTCGCCTCCTGTGGAGTTCGGACTTCAGTTTGGCCACCTTCACCTGCAGATTCTTTTCGCGCTTGTCGACTTTAGCGTGGATGGCCATGTCGACGTGCTCGTAGGCGTCGCTCACGGCCATCCGACACAATCTGGCAACGTTGATATCGCCGGGCAATGATTTCTTTGAGTCCTTCGATATCTGCCAGTCCTTTTTCGATTTCCGCCTGGCCGGTGTGCGAGGGGAGAGTCTCGGGTTGGGATCGGCAGTTTGCATGTGCTTGTTCATGCATGGAGAGGACATGGATTAGGTGTGGATGTATGATCGCCGCTGAAAAAAAAATAAGCATTTTGTTTGCACCCTTTGGGTTCAGGTCGTTCATCTGGATCCGCGAAAAATAAAGCCGTTCAGGTGTGCATACGAATAGAAGCAACAAGCAGAAAAAAAAAGAGGATGTCAGAGTTCTTCGACACGTGGAAGTGGTGGTTGATAGGAGCCGGTGTGCTTGTCGTTGCCGGGATCGGTTTCTACATATGGTGGAGCAACAAAAGGAAGGCGACCAAAGAGGATAAGGAGGCAGAAGCGGCACGCCGAGACTGGGATTTGTACAGAGAGCAGCTGCAACAACAGCAGCAGCAACAAATCCAGCAACCCGGTTACACACAACCACCCCCAGCGCCACCAGGATGGGGAAATAGGATGCCCTTGGAGACGGGTCGCATGCCCGCCCCAATGCACGTCGAGAAACCCGGTACGTACAAGCCAGGCGGGGAGCAGATGAGTGGCCAAATGCCCGATCCGACCGAGATGCATGTGACACAGCATCGAGACCTCCGACCTCCTCCACAGGTTGGTGCCGGGGGATATGCCCAACCTTCCGCACCCACATCTGGGAATTCGGAATACATAGAGAATCCCAATCAGCCCTACCAAGGTCAAGGCGAATTGGTTGAAGCTTTTACCAAGGACATCGAGGGTTAGGTTCATTTAAGAAATAAAAGAAAAGAAAAGAAAGGAACAAAAGCATTTTATTGGACGAGATACTATCTGTTGTGTAAACACGCGCATGCCTCACGAGATTCAAATAGCCCCACTTTGTACGTATTGTGGTCATGGCAACCCGCATTTCCGCGGATATTCATACTCCCGTCGCACCGACGATTTCGCCGGACCAATTGCCGATTTCTGCGACATGCAATGCTACATCGCCTACAAACGAGGAATACGCGACAGACAACGGTTTGGATGAAATTGCACACCCTGAGCCACAGATACGAATTTATACTGTGCACGGTGATCCCATAGGTCTACGCAATACTCGACCGGAGTTGTTTGCATATTTTTTTGAACTGAATATATCAAAAGTCATTTCCATACATTTTGTTTGTTCGTAGCACACCCTATTTCATGGAATGTGGACGGGATGCCGATGTGGTGCGCCAACTGAGGCCGATGGTGGAAGAGAAGGAGACGAACCCACCGACTACCGAAGAATGTGCAAAGAGGCTGCAAGAATACGTACGTTTGGCTCTCGCGGTGACTTACCACTACCCGCCGCCGTATCGCGACAAAAACAAGGTCGCCTGCGAGTACCTCGTTTCGGTGCTCGAACACATCTACAACAACCCCAACCAGTGTTGGTGGCACCTGCACGACCGCCTGTGTCGCCCCTCTGAACCTTATCACTGCATTTCGAATAAATTGCAGCCTTGTAAAAGCTGTGGCGCAAACAGGATCATGTCATTCTTTCACGCGGAGATGGGCATGAAGTTGACCACTTTCGAAACTGGAACGCCCGAATTCGATTGGACGTATACGAATCTGTGCATGCATTTTTGGTCCAACGTCCTTCGAACGTGGGGATTGTTGTCCGACTGAAGAAAAAAAAATAGAACATTATGATGGCAAACCGCGCGTTTTATTCCATTTCGTCTCGCCTCCCTAGTGCATGTGCCCGCCTCCACGATGCATACCACCTCCATGATGCATACCGCCTCTCCATACATGGCGTGGTCCTCTGTGGTATCCAAACCCTCTGTAATATCGTCCATGGCCATATCCATACTGCGCCACTGGCGGATGTAAGATGACCGTCTCATGGTAGGAAGGAGCAGACGGTGCGTTGTCGTTGTTTTGTCTCATGGTGTAAACCATAAAGAACAGGCCCAAAGCGATTACCATCAGGCCACCGATAAACAAATACGAGCTGTTATCCATGTTCTTTTGTACTTCCACTTGTCCTTTTATTTTCACCAAAGGCAAGACCGTTTACTTTTAGTCGCATAAAATTGATTTCTTTTGAACCCAACACAGCCCCTAATTCACCGTGGGAACCAGATGTCCGGTCCTTCCGAGAGTGCGCACCATGGTGGGTTTACCTGCCGAAGGAGGTTTGATGACGAGGTTCTGCTTCCATATGGGCATGTCAACCCCTCTGCAATCCATTATATCGTTCCTGGTGATGTGACCGTTGAGCGCCCTAGGGTATACGGCTTGCTGCCAAGCGTACGGCAACATCTGCATGTACCTTTCGGGGGCCACGTAATTGTCGCCATCGCACCTGCCTCGCATCCTCGTGTGGTTGCTCGTCCTCAGAAACCCCTCTCTGTTGGCCATCGTGCCCAGGGCTGCATGCATGTCATTCACGATCTCCAGTTTAGCCACCGACGGGGTCACCGCCCTCCCATAGTAATCGGGCGTCCTGACCCGCTGCGCACAACACGAAGCCGTCGATTCGATGTCGTTCTTGTGCCACTTGAAGTTCATTTTTTTTTTCCGGTTACGGAAAGTTGCTAAAATTTGATTAATAATTACGCAAGGTTTTATTTTTTCCCTCTTCGACTCTCACATGGCGGACCCTGAAGGTGCAAACTGCGACTGCAATCACCACGTAACGGACGATGGTCAGACGCTGGTCTACGTGTGTCCCTATCACAAGGAGGCCGGCAAGCAGCTTTGCACGGTATGTAACGAGATGCGTCTGTGGCCATCGGAATGCGATGGATGCGGGGCGCTGGTGTGCAATACTTGTTACTGGTCATCCGGATACGCTGGCAGGTGGCACTACTGCAGCCTACATTGTAAGGCGGAACACAAGAGCAAAGGGAGGGAGTGGCTCAAAGAAATGTAGAGATGCCGAGGTTAGGACAAGAAAAGAATAAACTTTTTTTTTATTGAAGCGCGTTTTTAATGTCCCGCCAGTGGTCGCCGGTCCTTCTTCATGTAAGGGTTGAGAGGTTGCGTGAAAGGGTTCTTGTGGAAGGGAGCCAGGATGGCGCTGTCCGTATCCATGCGCACCTCGGGCGTCTTCCTTCTGTCGCCGTAGTAAGGGAACTGCTGGTTGTACTGCAGGGCGTAGGTGACGGTGGGCACCTTGAAGCGGTTGTACTCGTAATCGATGTTCTCCTCGCGCAAGGTGTGCTTCGGTGTGGCGGGCAGGTTGCGCACGGGTTGGTTGACATCCGCCACGAAGTCCATCCCTCCGATGAAACCTGGGTTGGGAGGTCTGCTCGCGAACTGCGTGAACTCTGCTTTCGCGAGACGTGTGTCGAGGGCTTCGTTTTGCGACCAATCTCCCCACGGTTTGCCCCCCATGTGCATGTTGTACCCGGTGTGCACGCTCTGCTTGGTGTCCAGCCTGTTGTGTTGCTGGTTGCGCAGGAATTGCTGCCCACCTACCGTGCTGCCACCGGGCGGCATGTACACCCCACCGTAAGAGGTGTCATCGCCACGTCGCATCTCCTTGATCAGAATGTTCTCAGGCCCCGCGGGGAAAGAAGCCGAGCCACTGGATGTGGGCATCATGGTTCGCCATGGGATTTCGTAGAGGTCGGCATTCTTGGGAGCCTGCAACAATCCCAGCTGCGACCGTTCCTGCGCCGCCATCGAACCGGGCTTGGCGTAGGCCTTGTCACCCAACCTCGTGCGGTTGTCAATCACCTCCTTGCGGTAGTTGGGCGCGGTCGGCATGGCGCGCACTCGACCAGCGTTACCCACGCCCTTGAATGTGAACCCGTACACGTTTTCACCGGGAGCACCGCCCCCTCCGCCGGTCGCGATGGCGTTGGGGAACAGATTGTAGTAGTCCAGCGCACCTCGTCCGCTGTTCACCTTTGCGTTCTCTCTCGCGTAGTCGCGTACCCTTTGTGTCATCCAGACCTGGTTGCCGTACGGTCCCGACTCCGTGATCACCGGAGGGCCGATCAGATCCTGGAAGTCTGTGTTGAGCATGCAGTTGGGCCTCTTTTCGAGGTACGGAGGAAGAGGCCGACGAACGTCGGCGAGGTTCCATCCCGTGTTGCGCCCCACCTGAGGCACCACGTGATCGAACAAGTTGCCACCCTGTCTGTTTGCCAATTGAGGTCCGTACGCGGGATCCGTCTGATGCCTGGCGTACTCGGTACCGAGCGGCTTTTCGGCTCCCAAAAAGTTTTGAGAACTGAAGTTGAAGCTGTCGTGAGGGTTCATCAACATCCTTTTTTTTTTCGGTTTCGTTCACGCTCTCTCTTATTTATGAGTGACTTATAATATAACAATTCACACAAAGGCGAACGCACAAAATGTCGGAAGTGAATTGGACTGTCCTGTTTGCGGTGGGGGTTATAGCCACCATATGCTTCCTGATCGCATTCTTCATGAACTCGGTAGGAGAAGGCCACAAGAGCATCAGCTTCGACACACGAGTCAACTACGGCCCCACAAATGCTTACGGAACATTCCCGGCACCCACTCCAGAGCGCAGTCGCGACACGGACCCTTGGATTTGGCCATGAGTTTTCTGGTTCGTCGCCGCGATATGAAACGGTAGTGGTTTTCGGCACAGAAATAAATAAAACAAAAGCAAAAAAAAAAGGTTGCCTATTTGCGATCAAACCTAACCATATTACCGCTCGCACATGGAAGGCGTCCCCGAGAAAGAAGAGAATGTTCCCGTCGTCACAACCACGTGTGCAGATTGCAACCTGCCGCCAAACCAGTGTAAGCAGATGCCGCGCTGTCGCGAAACGAGCGAGTGCATACGGTCTTTGTACGATGCGTTCGTCAAACGATACCCGGATGTAAAAGAGTTTAGCGTTCACATGCCCGACGCAGGGCGAGGTAAATGGTTTTTTGATTTGATGAAACATACGCACATCGAAGAGCACCGCTCGGACGCGAGCGTGTTGACGCTTGCGGTGACTGCCCGTAAACCGAACGAAGTCGACGTCGAGAGCTGGATGGGTCACGGCTCCAAGGACACGAATCTCGTCACCCGACCGTACAACGAGAAGGATGTACTCTTTGGATTGCCCGAAATAGGCGGATCGGTCTTGTTGCTTTGGAATGTGTTGGAGTGCAGGTCACTGGAAGCCGTGTGCAAGATCTTAAACGCAGCGATCGAGAGGTACAGGTGGGTGGTGTTGGTTGGCAACGGCGGCAAACAGTTCCTCGCCCATCCGGGGTTTGAAGACGAGGATGGTTTGGCACGCGAATTCAGGCAGCGATCAACACAACCAGGTAGTGTTGCGTGGGTGGCTTATACGAACCTCAGCTGGGATGCCTACCCGCTGTGCGCATACGACACGCAACCTTTTCGGGGCTCCAAATACGTCAGCGTCATCAAGAGCCCCGTTCCCCTTCACTTTCGCGGGTTCCATTGTGCCAAAGGTTACACAGACGCATCCTACGCGGACACCGATTTCCCAACTGTAACGATTGCGATCATCGCCAAGAATGCTGCCAGATATCTTCCGACTTTCCTCGCCAAGCACATCAATCAGCTAGACTACCCTCACTCCCGAATTCACGTATGGATCCGCACCAACAACAACAACGACAAGACCACCACAATCCTGAGCGACTGGGCGTGCAGCAAACACGATTGCTTCGCCAGCGTCACATTCGATGCCACGGACATTCCCGATGTGCAATTCCCCGACGACAATCACGACTGGACTGTCGAGCGCTTCAAGGTCCTGGGGCGGATCAGGCAGGAATCCATCGAAGCCGCCATCAAGAACGGCTCGGATTTCTATTACTGCATCGACGTGGACAACTTCGTGGACCCGCGTTGGTTGAAACAGGCCGTGGAGCTGAACATCGACGGCGTGATCGCCCCTTACCTGCGCGTGGTGGAAGAACCTGGGCGCTTCTATTCCAACTTCCACGCGGACATCGATCAAAACGGCTATTACAAACATTGCGCGACGTACGAATCCATCGTTAAAGGAGAATTGAAGGGGTTGGTCCAGGTGCCGGTCGTCCATTGCAGCTACCTTATTCCAAAGAAGTACCTACCGCTTGTAAGTTACCTGGACCGAACACCCAGACACGAGTATGTCGTGTTCAGCGAGAGCTGTCGCAAGCAGGGCATCTCCCAGTACCTCGACTGCAGGCGCTGCTTCGGCTTCCTGACTTTTATCGACGACGCAAAGGTGAAGTCGGATCCTTCGTGGGAGAAGAAATGGGAGAAGGCGTCAGCGTTTTTGAACGGTTTGCCTTATTTATAAATCCGCATTTGACAACTTCAACACATTCACGAGCACGCCTGCAAATATGGCCACGAAGAAAACGCCGTTGAACAAGGCGTAACATGAAGCAAAGTTTTTTCCTAGCGTCGTTTTCGGTACGTTGGGCAAGCCCATCCCTCCCACCGTCATGGATGCGTTCAGAAATGCGTCCTCGAACGATAGGTCGCTGGTGTACATGAAACCCAATATCCCCACCAGCAAGTCCACAACGCCTATCACCAACAGCAAGTGCAGAGTCCAATGCATCACGCGGAAGCAAGTTTAAGAGAGGGTGTAGATAAGAAGAATACACGGGGCGGAGGCTTCGTTTGCGATCCCGAACATGTCGATTGCGATATGCCAGAACCGTGTTTGATCTTGCAGTCTGTGCCGGTGGAGATCGTATACCTCCTGTGCGACCAACTATCTACCTATAAAGATTTCTTTCATTTTCGCATCACATGCACCACCATGTACGACACGTTAGCCAGCTATCACGATAGCGCGTGGAAAAAGACCCTGGCAGCCACTCGCGTGCAGAGATGTTGGCGTCGCAATAGGCACTACCACTTTGAACAAAACGAATCTGGGTTTAGTTTCTGGTTGAGACGACAAGAAGAACTTGGCCTAGCGCCCGATCGGGTAGTCATGCGACGTCTGTGGCTCTTGCGCAACACACCGCTGATGGTAAATACTACAACGGCACTTCAACTGGGCGGAGGAATTCTGAAATTCGAGGTCGCGCGGTTTTTCGATTTTATGCTGGACTTCTCGGTGGAAAGTTCTACGCCGGATAAAATGGACTACCGTGCGATAGAGGAAGTGACGTTTGTTGTGGGAGGAAGCACCCTCTGCAAATGGTCAGGCAAAAATGCGAGACGCAAAAATTATGTCATGCCTTGGCCCTTTCCCGGGTTTTCCGCCCCGTATCATTACCTCGACATCTACGTTAAACTGAACAGTCGCATCGAATCGACGCCAAAACTACACATCCGTGGATGCTTTCATAACGATCTCCGTAGAGTGCTTTGTGAGCAACCTACATACATACCATACATACCTTCACTCTACCCCGCCGTGCAATTGTATGCCGCGAATGAAGCCGGCATTGATGTTTCCTGCAAAGCGCATATGGTGATGTTCCAGAATGGACTCTGCGTGCCTTCGCTTGAACTGCCATACCGTTTCGAAGGGGTAAAACACGGGGGTTTTTTGAATTGTCGCAAGATCAACTTTGTCTCCCTAGCCGAATTATCTGATTCGGATGCGTCATTTCATTTGCGCACTTAGCCTACATATTATGGCGCAGTCTAATAAAAAACTGTAGATGTTCAATGGTTAATTTTTTTATTGTCGATAAAGACATGTCTCGCTTGTTCTGTCTCAGTTATGATGCACGCGGTTCACGAATTTGCAAACAGGACAATCGTATTCCACCACCTTGTGCACAGACGATGCCGGGAAAGGAACGTTCACCATTGCCTTGCAGCTCTTGCAATGTTCGGGGTGAGGGGCGATCAAGCCGGCTTCGACTTTGACGACGGCGGGCTTGCACTTGGGCGAAGATGAGAATCCGCACTTTAGAGACATCTTGTGTGGTTAATTGTTATTACTTCGCCCAGAATATAGTTTTCTTTCTTCCATTGCATGAAGGGGTAACAATGCATCGCTTGTCACAGTCGCGGTTGCTCAATTGTGTTTGACATCAAAGTGGTAGCTGTTGCCGTAGCTCACCAAGAGCTCATGCCCGTTGCGGATGTTGTTGGTGGCCTTGACGTTGATGATGTAGGTGTTGGGAAGCGCTTTATCCTTTCTGACACCGTTGGCGAATTTGCAATTGTTATTTCCTCCCTGCGGGTTCTTGTTTGCGCTCTTCCGGAAGGTGTTGATGAGACCCCCGACCGCTCTCGTGCAAGCGGCGTCGACGATCAGTTTGGTCTTCGCCTTTCCTGGCTGCGTGACGGGTATGGTGAGCGCGTAAGGGGCGGTGGTCCGGTTGCCGTACCGTTGACTGGTTTGCGCTTTGGTGAGCACCTCGCCAAAGTAGATGGCCACCACGTCGTCCTTCCGGAAAACGATCTCCTCTGGTGTTGCACCCGGTTTGTCCACGAACACCCCTTCGAACGGCAGAGTGTGTCCTGCGTTGTCCTTCAACTGCGTCCTCTTCACTTTCAACCACATGTACGTTCTCAGATGCTGCCAGCAATAGGGGAGCATCTTGCAAGTCGTCCGTCCGCATTGCTGGCCATCCCCTTTGTACGCCATGCATCTCATGCACTTCAGCTTACATGCAAACTCGTAAGCGGCGTGTGCCGGCATGTTCCCATATGCAGGTTCCTGTGGAATCTTGGCGACGAATTTGCGGCCATACTTTTTCGGTCTCTGCAACGATGCCACGTAGCCGAGTATCTGTTGTGCGTCGTACTTGGAGTATAGTGTCGATTCTTTCTTTCTTGCTTGCGTTCGTCCGCGCTTGCGCTTTTGACCAACTTTCTCTTTACCCTTGTTGCGACTACCGGCAGCTGTTATAGCGCCAGACAGCATGGCAATTAAACCGCAGCAGTCTAACAACAAACGTAGATAAGAATAACAATAGACATTAAAGATAATAAACAAACAGTAAACATTGCTGTCGAGCGTATTTTTTCATAGGATACGAGCCTTTTTATTTATTTATTTATTTATTACGAGCCCTAAGCCCACTCGTACCCCATCAACTTCATGTAAGCTTTGCTGTATTGCCTATCGGCCTTTGTCCGACGCCCGCGCATGTGCCCACTCGCGGCAAGTCCTTTCCTCTTCAACTTGCTCTTGCTGCTGCTCTTGCGCACTGTGCCGCCTGAACTCTTTCTGGGTGCTGTACTGGAGTACTTGTACGCGGAACGGGCGGCGATCTTCATGCCGATCCTTCCGTTGCGCAGGACCCATCGCCCGGTTGCCCGATTAAAGATATAACCGGCGCGCTCTTTGCGCACGGCCACGGCTTTGCTTATTTTTCTTTTCTTGGTGGCAACAACTTTGGTTGGTGTTTTCTTCCTTGCGGGCATTCGATCAGAATTGTGGTGGTCAGTAGTGTTCTATATGGTCGCGGCATTTTATATTTTTTGTTTTAACGTAGCTAGGTAAATCCAAGGATTTGGGTCATGGAATGCGGCGAGCAATTGCGCCTCGCCAAGGATGCCATTCTATGGGCTTTCCTGGAAGAATATAGCTCTAAGCAGAAAGCGGAATTGATGAATTACGCAAGTCGTCCGTGCATCGAGCCGTACAAGCTAAGAGGATTGAACAAAGGAATGAAGGAATATGTTTGTAGCACGTGCGGACGGGATAAATGGCGATGTTTGAGACTGAAGCGAGTTAAGTGGTGTGATGAGAGAAGTAAATGGTTGTAAAATTTTCTAAGCAAACATCTTTGTTTTGTTTTGTTCTTACACCCCTGCGTCAAACATGGACACCCACTCTTCGTCAGGGATCTGGGTTACGAGGTCTTCAATTTCTGCTATCTGCGCTTCCATTTGTTTTTTCTCGTGGTTGGCGATAGCTAACTCCTGCAGTGCACCCATCGACCTCTCGAACTCCACCTTCAGCTGATGCCTCTCCGACCACATGTCGCAGTCGTATGCGCTACAGGACTGATAAGTCTGCTTGGAGGAACATTTGACGCATGCATCCACTGCGCTGCGGTAGGATTCCCCGCGGTCGTTGACCTCGTCTGCGTACTTGATCTGCAGTGTATCCGAGTTGGTGATGCACTCCTTGCAAAGCTCGCGTACACTCGACCTATCGAGTCCCTTCCCGCAGACGTTGCATGCCCTGCCGAAGATGCGCTTGATGGCTGCAGCCCTGACGTGGGGGATGTAAGGCTTGGTGGTACTGATGGAACGCCGGAATCGGTCCCAACCCTCATCTCCGACCACCGGGAGCAGCAACCGTTCGAGTGGCTTCATGATCTGGTTGTGCAGGTACCATTGGATGTTGATGGGGTAGTCGTTGTTGATGATCGATTTGGGATGCTCAGCGACCTCGGCCACCCTCTCCACCCCACGCACACCCCCTCCGCAAGTTATGATGTAGGGTATGCGCACCCCAATGCTTCCCTCCGGAAAGTTGATGGGGTCCTCCTTTGTCATCTTCTTGTACACCTCCTGAGCGGTGTTGATGGTGGCGTACTCGGCCTTGTTAATGGCCTGCGTGATCATCAACTCCGACAGCTTGAAGTTTCCCTCCGCGAAGGAGATGAGACGCGTGCGCAAACTGGAGAGGACGCGTTCCAATCTACCCTGATGGGTTTCGCCGGGGGCCGGTGGACTCAGCAGCTGCTCCAGCACGGACGTCATGATCTTTCCCACGAGGGGGGCGTTATCTCGGCGAACGGTCTCCATGCCCTTGGAGGTAAGCTTGGCGACATACTGCTTGGTCTTGGGATCGACCTCCGTGCGCATGTAGGCATACTTCTTCTTCTTATTGCCGAAGATACTCGGATGGACGATGGCCTCGCACTCCAGCTCCATCTCCGGGGGCAAGAAGTTTTTGTTGAAGTACTCGGCCATCTTCGCCCCGACAGCGAAAGCGGTGGTCATGTCGGGAGGCTGTGGATGCGGTTCCACGAAGACCGAGTCCGTGTCCCCGTAGATGATATCCGCACCCACCCATTCCTTCAGGATCTCCTGAGCGGCTGATCTCAGGTACTCTCTCCCAAAGGCCGTGACTGAAGCCCCCACCGGAAGGACGCAGAGGCGAGAGTCTGCGAACGTGGTGAACCCGTACATGGCGTTGGTGGCCGTCTTCAAGGCCAGTTGTCGAGCGTTCAGGCATTCCTTGTTGATGGGATCCTTCTCGTCCTCCATGAGGCGCTTGGCTTTTTGGCGCGCGTCTATCATGTCCCCTACCACGTTGTACAGGACGCCCTTGACGGCGCCAGATTTGACAAAGTAGTTCTTCGTCCCGTCCGGGTTCACGTAGGGGGATTCCCAGTAGGGGACCCCTTCCGGCGGCCGTCCTATGCACAGGGTATCGAAGCTGATATTGTGGGCCAACATTATGGTGGGGTACAGTGATCTGAAATCGAGCAGGATGATGTACGAGTCGTAAAACCCCTTCTTCGGGTCCAACACCAAACCCCCTTCGTACGGACCGGAGATGCAGACGGAACGGTCGGGGAACCTGTGTGGTTTGCCGTGCAGTTCGTGCAACATCTTCGTGACGGTCATTATCTGCTGCCCCTTCGTGATGAGGTCGTTGATGTCCACCCCCGTCAGGCGAGCCAGCTCGACTGTGGCGTAGAGGCACTTCTTGGATTCCATGATCTTCACCGGCAGCTCGGCATCCTTCTCGCAATACTTGATAAGCACTCGCCGTTTTTCGTCCCCTTCCTCACCCTCGGTCTTCCAGTAGGGGTAGATGAACGAGTAGTGCAAATCAATCTTGGTCTCCTTCAGCACCACGGTCGACACGGAATTCAGTGTGTAACTTCGCAACTTCATGTTGGCGCTGGCCCACAAATACATGTCGTACCAGATGCGACCTGGGGCGACGGGGATGGTGGCATCCCTCCCTCGGTTGTTCTTGGTCTGGCTGGTCTTGCAGTACGCGTTGTAGTGATACCTGAACCTGCCCAGCCGATTCACGTCCTTGTCGATACCCAGGGCCTCGGCTCTGCGAAACAGGTAAGGGACGTCGAAGTTGTTGATGTTCCAGCCGGTGATGATGTCGGGGTCGTAGGCGCGAAAGAAAGCCGCCCAGGCCTCAAACATGTCCTTTTCCGTCTCGAAGCGCAGGATGGCATCGTCGTCCCTGCTGTGCGAGGAACCGTAGGAGAAGGTGACAATCCCGTCGGGTTCAAAGTCGGTGCTCTCGTTCATAGCTATGGTCTTAATCCTGGCGCTGATGCACACCACCGGATGCTTGCTGGGCTCGGGGAATGTCATGCTGGGCGCTGCCGCTTCGATATCGAAAGACAGCAACCGCATGGGCGCCATGCACACGTTCTCCTTTGACGTGTGGTCGAGAATGCGGATGGCTTTAGGAGGGATGTAAAGTATGTACTGACACAACCCGGAAGTGTTCTGGAGCTGCGCGGGGGTGGTGTCCACCTCGAACCAGCACATGTGCCTGAGACCCAACTCGACGCAGAGCTGCGTCTTGGCGTCGAAATCGGTGTCGAAAAGCTCGGCCGGCCCACTGTAGTTGCCGTGGTTCCAGTGCAAGAGAGGGTCTTCCCTTAGTTGGGAGGCCACGGTGTTCAGGAGGTACGAATCGCGATGGTAAATGTCTACCATAAGCCGATCGGGGAGGACGTACGCCTCATCGTAATAGAGCAGCGATTTCCCTCTGCTGTACTTCAACTTGAATTGCTTGCGGGCATTGAAATAACCAGCAGCCATCAACAGTTCGTAAACGTCCGCGAACAAGGACTTTTTGTCGATGTCCCCATTCTCCGAGTAATACGAGATTTCGGCAGGTCGGGGGACGGCGATGGTTATGTGGGGCATGAGATTGTCGACATGAATCTCGTACGTCACGCCCTCGTAGGACATGGCACACATCACAAAATCTATATGCCTTTGCTGGTTGTTCATATCTGGCTTGAACACCTCCGCGGATAGAAGCATGAGACGTTTGTTGGGCTGGCAGCAGATATCCTTCCTTTGTTCTCGACCATCTCGACGTCCATGCTTTTGGCAGAATGACCGTACCTCGTTGAGACTAGAGATGTTGGCTGTGAATTGGGGGGCTTGCATTTTTTCCTTCAACTCCGTCCTCGGTCGAACGGCTCTGGGGCCTGGTTTAGCATGGGTGGCAAATTCGTTAGCTTTGCGCTTCTTCATCTTCTTCGGGTCTGCTGTGCGAAGTGATTTGATTATTCCCCCTACCGAGTCAGCAAAAGCAACATGTCATCTTGTCCGCAAATAATGTGTTTTCCTATTAAAGTCATTTGTTGCAACTAAACACCAATGGTAGTGGTCCGCAAAAGGATTCCTCGCGTTCACAAACGTCGACGAAACTATATTGTCGACAGTGCAAGACGCGAACGCCCCAGAACCACCAAGGCAAGTGGCAAGCGCGTCCGCGAGTACATCAAATTGAAGTATGGCATGAGGACGTGTCCGGATCTGTACAAGAAGGGGGTGAAGATGGGGCGTGCTCGAAGACCATGGCATGAGTTGAAACGTATCGCAGACAAAGCTGCACGCACGGCATGCAAAGCACGGCATCGCACGGCGTGCAATTCGCCGCCAGATCGTAAGTAGTTGGGGGATGTTTGTTGTGAAAACAAAACGGACGCGCGCGTAGCACTTGCTGCAAAAGAATTTATGTAGGCATTTGTGAAGAAAGTTTGGGTCGAGTAAAATAAACAAACCCTTCTCACACCAGATGAGCCACAGCGCCAAGTCAATTTCCGTCAACGGCCAACTAGCCAGGCGCTATGCAAAGGAAACACACGACATGGGTCTGAGCCAAGAGATATACGCGAAAGCCGTCTCCGCTGGAAAGCGCCGCGAATCTTGGACAAAATGGCAAGCGATGTTGGATAAGATGGCGGCCTACTGCAAGGAGCATGGCCTCAAAGTCATTTGCGACCCAAAAGCTGCGCGAACCGCACGAGCCATCAAAAAACGTCAACGGGAAAGCATCGCCATGGCCAAACGAACAGAGAGCAGCGGACCCAATTCTCTGGCTCATATCGAATGGTGGCAGGCGGTGCGGAAATTCGCCACCACCAAGTCGCATCAAGACGCGCGACATGGTAAGACGGTCCGCTCCGAGCGCCTCATCACGCCACAACCCCCACATCTCACAAACGTGCCATACACCTTTCATGAAGCTACCGCGCAACCTCAAGTCCCAGCGCCGGCACCAACCTTTGAACAACAAGGTGGTCAATTGCCACAGCCTCAAGCAATACCGGTACCGCCTCTCATCTCAGCACCACCATATGCTCGCCAGCCTAGATGGGACATAAATGCTTTGCTGGATCCCGATATACCCGTGGGTACGACCGTACAGCCGGCGGAATGGAGAAATCGCAATTGCGCGGACACACTCGCAACCTACATCGGCGAGAGCGCACGCCACAACCAGAACGTGAACCTGGCCATGGCCGGCATCCCTGCCAGGAATGTGCGCGCTGGGACCGGTGCGACTTCGGTCAACTATGCCCATTTTTTGGACGCATATTGGACAGCCGTCGGACGCCTGCCTTACGACGACCCGTTGTACGATGTCGGACAGGAGCGATTGCGCGCTGCTTACGACCAACTGTTGGGATATGACTACAAATACCAATACGAAGGGACGGACGACGATCGCATTAAGGGTTCGGCCACACAGTATGCCGATGTTTGGGGGATACGTGTGGGCGAGGCCTTGGGCAATCTCCTCAGTACGTACGTAGGCATAGAGGGAGACTGGGGACCCATTGAAGATATCAACCTTGAGGTAAAAGAATGGTTTGGGGTGGGATATGCTTCCGTACCAATGAAGACCGTCAACCCCAAATCGATCGACATCCCGCTATTGTGCTGGGGCTCGAAGAAATATGCGGAGGATGTTCGATTCCCAGTTCCAGTGGGGCCTGACGACATAGGAGTGGAGCGGAAAGAAATCGCAGAGAAAGATCGAAAAGCGATCTCCAGAGACCAAACGCCGTTGACGTATAAGATGTGCGAGAAATGGAGAAACGTCGAAAATAATTTCTTCAAAGACGTTGCAGTGGCTAGCAACAACCCTCACTTAAAGGAGCTGGTGGATAAAGGTGCTTCGAATGTGAACGTTTTGCGAAAACTGTGCTCTGAACAGAAAGGGCTCGACGAGCTGCTTTTGGGAACTGACGAGAGCGTAAACTTGCTGGCCAGCTTCGAACGTGCGGATGGTATGACGCAAACTGCGTGGTTGCCTCGCCGGGTGTACGCTTTCCAAGATCCGGGAAGCGAAATATCGCTTCGAGAGAAGATAGCAAAAGCGAGCAGCTGCAACCCCATCGTCACATCGATCAAAATTTTCTCTTATGAACCGGAATCTTTGCGCATAGAAAAGCGTTGGCGCGTAGGGTTCTACGGCATGCGCGATGTGCCGCATTGGCTGTACATGCTTTACACGTTCCTCATGGACCCCCTCTGCGATCTGGAAATATTTAGACTATTCGAAGTCGTGAAGCGCCAAGAAAGTCATGCCACACCCGGTGCTCACCTGGACTGGTTGTCGCAGTTCATGTCAGCATGTCAACTCAACCACATCCTCTACGAATGCAGTGGCCGCGACCCAGAACACGGATCACGCGTCGGTACCAGCCCTACCATCGAAGTGAAAGCCGTGCCATACCCACCCCGATTCTGGAACGCGGACAGTGAAGGCAAACTCGTCACGAATAGCCTGATTCCATGGCTTGAGGAGGGGACGCAAATCAACATCTCGGCCGACGATCCGCTCTATCAGCGCGCCGTGCTACAACAAGCTATCTTTGACGACAGCTTCCATCTGCCTGAAATACTTTACACAGATTTGACCACCGAAGATAAAAAAGCAAACACCGGTGCATTTACTGGAGACATCAATCCTCCTGCACAGAGTAACCTTAATGCGACCATTTCTCTTGAACCGAAATACTTTGACCGCACATCCGTCAACTATTTCCGAACTTTGGGCGAGTGGATGTCGGCCCCGGTAGACAAAAAGAATCAGTTGTTTCATAAAGCGCAGATACAAGCCATCGAATTCTACATGCAGATAGTGGTGCGCGTGGGCGGTCCATGGCACAACGGCTTCGATCCCTCTTCCTACATGCGCAACACCAACATAAATGGGCCCTGCAACTCTGTGGCCAGCTACAAAAGATACGAGGCTTTCTCTACTACTAAAGACGAACGGCCTGTGATGTTCGAAATTCCTGAAATGGTGCTGGACCTTCTCCACGAAGAAAACTTCTCCAAGCACGATTTGCCAGCCAAATGGTTGAAGTTGAAGTATTTCGATAACGCGGATGCGCAAGAAAAATTGAGGGCGAGTATAAACCAAACCGAGAAGGAAAAGGAAAAACTGTGGAAGACGTACCTCAAACACCGATTCGCCGAGGAGTACATGTCGGCACTCATCCGGTACAACAACATGAAGAATATCTATCACTACGACATCGCTCCCGTCGACGACGAGGAATTGGTTGCGACGACATATCCGCCCGGAAGGGATTTATGAGCTCCGCATGGACGAGGACATCGCCAACGACCTACTGGATCAAGATGCGCTCGACCGCACGGGCCCCACTGGGGACATTAATGCTACTCCCAACTGGCGCCAAACGGTGATAAATCGCATGGTGTCGAGGCGCACGTGCCATAAATTCTATGCTTTGCGGGGCAATATACGGAACCTCTATCACGACGAGTGGTTGCAGGTGAGAGAGCAACTTGTCCCTTTGTACACTCAGGAGGTGTGAGTAAAAGGGAACTAATGAATAAACGCAAACCCAAATCGAATAAGGATTAGGCTATCCCATGTCCATGTCGACGATTGTTTAAGTCGACAATTTATGATTGTCGACAGTACGGAGTTTTTCGTCCTTATAAAGGCTGTTTTCGTTCCCCAATTTCCATATCACAGTTCTTTGTTCACCACTCGTCACAACAACAACACGCATAACCTGTAGTGAACTTGCGTCCGAAAAAGAAATGACTTCGCACGGACAACAACTCTCTCACATTCTTACCGACCGACGTCTCTTCGTCCTCCTCTTTGTCGTACAGGCCATCTTGCATTTGTCAGAAAGCAAGCCCTTGGTCGGCATGGGAGTCAACACGGATTTCAATGAGACGCTGAGTATCGATACACGCTGCGGCACACCCGTTTGGACCAATTTGAGGCTGTGGGGTACGCTGCAAAACGTACCGCAGGGTTTTCCTCTACCACCACTGATATCGCCATTCACCGAGACCACGGATTCAGGTTGCATGACCACTTGCTCGGGCTACGGATGGGTCGGGTGGACCCGTAAGTTGAGCACCAACCAGTGCTCGTGCATCGACCAACCCCTCAGCAAGTCGGGCACCGACATGACGGGCGAACTGAATGCAGACTACCACACCGGTTTTTTCCCCAACGTATCTCCGCCCACGGCCGGATGCGCTTCCTTCCAAATTGCTTACCAGAAGATCATGTCCAGCACGTATTACGGCCCACAATCCAAGTCCACGAATGCCCTGTGCTCTTCTCACTGCTGGTCCAATGGCTACCCGTTGTGGACCCGAATCTATGACAGCAACAACTGCTACTGCTTCAATTTCCTCTCCAGCTTCAACCTGAAGGCCATTCAGTACGATAGTGGTTCGAATGCTGCCATGGGCGTTAACAGTGCCTACTGAAAAGAACGCAAAAAAAAAACATAAGAATTGGTCAATAAATAAACCAACCTTTTTTTCACAACAAAAATAATTGCTCATCTCTTTGAGATCCCTTCCTTTTGACAGAGGATGTACCTTACGGCTATAGATTCTTCTGTGCTACAAAGGCGGCTCGTGAAGTTGGGCGAATCCATTTTCGCCGACGGTCGAGGGGACCCCAACTCCATCCGGCACTTCGAAGGCGTGATGAAGTATTGGAGCGAACGCTTCGAAAACTTTTTGGTTATGGTGGATGCAACAGAAAATGAGAGATCGGAAGAGGTGCGCCGAAATGCACAACGATGCGACGAGGACGAAAGGTTGGCGCAGTTGCGGTGGATGTTGGGCAATCTACGAATCGCACCCAAAGTATATCACGTCCCCAATTTGGAAGTTATAGACTGCAATGGGTCGAAGTGTAGAGGTACCATCGATTCGTACGGCAACATACCTTTTAGCTTGAGGTGCACTGCCTGCCACGGAGACAAGCTGGAGATCGACCAAGCGACCCATTACAACTTCGACGACGAAGAAGTTCGAGACTTGGAGCTGAGGGGGTTCAAACGCGTGAAGGACGTGGGGACAGCAAACGGGGTTTTGTATTCGTCCTAATCAAAAATGTTTATTTGATGAAAAAAAAAAAGAAAGACCGACTATGTTGCATAATATCGCTCCCCGGTTGCGTAATTGATTTTGAATAAGTATACGGTTTGGTTGTATGGAAGAGCGCGGCGACCCCGTCCGACTTGATAGTCGCTTTCCATGCGATCGCAGGTGGGTAATGTGTGGACGGCACTGACGGCGACTGCGGGGAATGCATTCTTCACGCAATCCTTGGCCCTGTCGATGCAGTACCACACAAACCGTTTGGCGTGGTAATCAGCGGCATGAGGCCATTCTTTTTCTGCCGTCCTACCTTCCGCCATCAGTCGCAATCCGGCCAAATTTTTGACAACCATGGCCTTTTCATTATTCCCAAAAATATTGGCCTGACCGAACAGGGATATAAAATCGAACAACGTCCAAGAAGAGATGTCTTGATGGAGGAAATTGAGGAATTCGCTGCTTAGGTCTAATTGTTTTCGTAGGGTCAGCAGCCTATCCAGCAGCCTCCGACGGAATTTGGGAAGGGATTCGGCTTCCTCCGCATTTTCCATTTCCTCTTTTAATTCTTCTTCTTCTTCTTCTTCTTCTTCTTCTTCTTCGGATCTCTCATCACTTTCTTCCACCTCTGCATCCGAATCTTCATCGTCGTCGTCTTCTGATTCAGATCTATCCCCATTCTGCTTTTTGATCATGTCGAGCAGAGAGGGCGCTGGTTCTGTCTCCTCATTGCAGAAATCGTTAAACAGGAAAGTCGGGGGTCTGAGTTTTTCGATTCGCCTCTCTATGTCGTGCAGGTCTGCGATGCTGTCCGAGGCGTGGACGGCCCTAGCAATCTCCGTTAGGTCGCCATGAGCCGACTCGTAGCGTCGATGAAGGTCCTGGATGAGGCGCAATCGGTTCTCTTCGCTCAAGACCACCTGGAGACGCATCAGCCGGCGTTTAACGTACCGATCCCAACACCATCCACTGCGACGGTACGCGTGTTGTGCAAACAGTTGCAGCAAAAGAGAGCCGAGTAGGCGGGTCTCAGAGGGAGGCCCCTGACGTGATGCGAAATCGGAATCCCCTCGACGATGCATCTCTCTACCAAGGGAGGCGGATATCGCTTTGTGTTGATGATCGTGAAGGTTGGTCACAAGGTTGTCGAAGCTCATTTTGGGGTGACACATGCTCCTGACCAACTTCTTTTGCAGTTTGTAGTTAAAGCCGTGCTTCAGAAGTGCGTGGTGAGATGCTTGCGAATAATCATCGTCGGGCGCAAAGAGAGGTGTTAAGGAAGTCGGAAAGATCCAGTCTATTATTCTCGTTGCGGCGACGTTCAGGTGGTGTCTTACCCCAATTTTGGGGGCTTCTGTCCAAGATACCGCTCCCCAGTAGTAGAAGGGGTGGTGCGGAATAGGCTCTTTGGAGCGAGACAGTAATTTGCTGGCGGTCTTCAAGGCTGATGATGTGGGGCCCGATGTGGAACGCCAAACGGTTCCGATCGAACACGGTGGCTTGATCCAGGTATCGTAGAGAGCCTGCAAGTGTTTGTGATTGGGGACGCACACGAAGTCCAGGTGATAGAGGCGGGCGCCATGCTGCAGCAACACCAACGGAGCGTCGGCTTTGGCGTTAGTCGGCACCGTGAACCTGATGTCATTGCGGCGCCTGTCCTTCAGCCAACTGTCTTCGTTCGTCTCTGCCTGTTTTTTCAACGTATAGAATGTCACGCAACCACGAACGACCCCGCCAACTTCCTGGCAAACATTTCCACGAGGATCATCGGGAAAGACGATCCCATTGTCCAGCGGGTCGAACTTCTTCACGGGTTGAACGTCGTCCTGTTGTGGGTTATCGGTTTTCTTGTTCGAGATTTCTTTGCTGCAAAGATCTTCGTGATATTTGGTTGACAAATAACCAGACCAACCTGCACCGTTAGTGGGATAGTATTCGTCTTTCTTGTAGCGTCGTGGAGGAATCAACAGACATTCCGGCACGCTGTTCATGGACTTCGGGTCAACGCATCGACTCACAATGTGCTTCCAACGACTCTCGAATACCCAGGGCGTGTAAGGCTGGTGTGGAAGGCTCGGATTCATCATCCAGTGGAATCTGCTGCGCGACTGGCCATACAGATGGCCATCTTGTGCGCACATCTTTCGGATCCTTTTGGCGGCATACTCGGAGTCTAGCTCGGACGGCGGACTGGCTTCCGTCAGGTAAGAAGAGAACACCTCGGCGGGCAGGAAGCACCCCAGTGCGAGCGCTGTAAGACGTCCATGGGGGGTAGCATGAAGGAACAACAGATGTTTTTCGAACGTCTTTTTCATGTGAGCCGTGCCTTCATACATGGGACCATGTTCGATCGAGTTCAAACGGCATACACACTCGGAAATTTGAGCGGAGTGCACAGTGGGCAGCCCGTGCTTTTGAAGTTTTCGATAGAGTAGAACGTCTTGCCTTGGAGGCTTGTTTTTCTTTAAGGTCTCCCTGAGATCGTTTACGTAGTTGGGACGGCGAGTAAAGTCGGATGGCTCGTCGATATGGGGCGAAGGCACGTACGCGAGATCGCCTTCCATCCCTTTGGTCATACGTTTGTTGTAATAATAATCGGCGCACTTGGTCTGCAGCAGCCACACGTAATACAGAACCGCCACGTGCGAGTAATGCTCGCAAACGGATATTTTGAAGTCGCGGTTGTTTTGGCGCATATTTTGAGGGCTTGTGACAGAATTGGGAAGTACCTCGCGGTTGGGCAGGGTGTAAACTTCGGGCACGCCCCGGACGATGAAATCCATAGCCCTGAACACTGAAGGAGACACGTTCTTTTTGGAGAGGGCGTAGTCGACATTCACGTAGCCCATTCTAACTAGGAGTGAGAGACCGGCAGTCCAAGCTACGTCCGACCATTCCGGAGTCTCTTTTCGCATAAAGACCGGGCTGTTTTCTCTGCCCACAGCGTTGAGGCTCATATACTTTTGCACAGCCCGTTCGACGAAGCGGCGCAACACGGCCCATCTTCCCCTGTCCGCGTGGAATTCTGACCCGAGGAGCATGAAAGTGCAGCGCAGCTTTTCGACAAAAATGGGTACGTGGTGGTGCGATGTAGGCCGTTCGTTTTGCACGAGATCGGGTACCTGGATAACTTGGGTGCGAAAGAAAGAGGCGTAGCTTTCCAGTGCTGTGGATTCGAAAGGGTAAGCCACCATCTTCACAATTTCGGCGAGTCTATGGAACAGGAAGCACATGTTTGGTAAAGGCAGACCGAGTGGTGCGCCCCTTTTGTGCAATGCAGGCAACAGTCCGGGAATGTTGGCGTTGAGCAAGATTGCTGTGATGGTGAGGTGGGGGGAAAGAGAACCCTTCGAGATATGGATTGCACGCGCGTCTTTATCGGAATAGTACCACCTCTTGGGCATCGGAAGCGCGGGTGCTATTTCGTTAGTGGAGGCATTGTTGGCCATATACCTCGAATACCAAGCATTCGCCCACATATGGTAACTCTGCTGAGCGAGGTCGAGTCGATGCGTCCAAAACTGAACGGAGGGTCGACCTTCCGCGTCCCAGTATCCGTCAGCGACCAACATCTCTTGAACGGCTGCCAGCTTCTCAGACCAGCCCAGCGCCCCATGGTGCGAATCCAAAATGGCATTGATTCTGGCGTGCCGGTTCTCGTACACATCCCTGCGGGTGTCATGCGACTGAATCCACGTGCCAGCGTACTCCACTTCCGTGTTCCAAGGGTTATCGCACCGAACGCAATGAGTCACCTCGTCAAACATCGCGACCTTGCACATGTCCGCCACGGTATCGAAATACTTTTCGACAACCCGGTAACTGCCCAAATCCACGACGGTCTTGCCGTATTCCAGTATCTTGGGCAATGCAAAAACGGGGTCCAGATTGGGAAGCAGTGTTAGCAACTGTTCGTAGTCGTAGAATGGCGTCAAAGCGGCAGGAGGGGGTGCGGTTTCTCGTCCCAGTATTACACGGGAGTCGTTGTAGCAGAGTGCGTACTTTCGCAACGTGCCGCGTGGGTCTCGCACATTGCACGGAATCGTGATGGGTGTGAACGTGTGTTGCGTCAACAGCCAACTTTTCAAAGACGCCGACATATCCTGGTTGAGCAAAATGTACCTCATGGAATCCGCATTTTGCGCTTCCACCCAAGAGCGAACCTTTTTGAACAAACGTTTGACTCTATCTTTCAGGCTGAGATAGTAGTACTTTACGGCTTCGTCTGGGAAATTGCGAGGAATTTGGATGCCGGCCGATGTGTATCGATCTTTAAGCGCGTGGAACCGGGAAAGATCGAAATTGCTTTTGGAGGGCGGTGACAAATAGTCTCGAACAACAGCATAAACGTCATCTTGTGATTCCGCCCCAACATTCTCCTCATGGACTGGATCCATTGTATCGCCAACAACGAGAGAGTCACGCAACTCCTTTTTTCGCTTGCACGTTTTCTGCGAGTCGGAATTCTCTTCTTTGAGAGCGCTATCAAGAGCCCTGACATAACTCGAACGGATGAAATCGACATCGACGTTCGCCGGAAGGAAGCTCGTTAGAGGGTGTCCTTCTATTGGTATCTTGAGAGCGATCTTGTGTAGGGCCACGTGCACGTTGTCGTTGAACAATTGCTGGACCGTCACGCCGCCGCAAACTATGCGATACCATGACCTGCAAACCCGCTTGACGACACAAGAGTAGTCTCTCAGGGACCACTCGTCTTCGTTTTCCATGTCAGTAGTATGCACAGAGTACTCGGCATATCTGCGCTTGTGCAACTTTGCCAGTTTTGGGTACAACCTGGGGTCGCTGGATGTGCAGGTATGGGATACCTTTCTGTTGGCGTAGTCACCAAATGGATCCCATTGCTGGTAGGAGAAACGGAAATGATCACATTAGAAGTAGAAACAACTATGTGACACGAACTTGAATAGCGGCCGTGATGAACATGCGGTGGCGACACAAAGGGAACAACACGCGCTCCAAAATCTCTTCGGGGAAGATGAGCCCGTTCGTTGTGGGATCCACTTCAACACGGGATCGGACATTGCGAACAGCTGTTATTTCATCTCTACGACGCTTTGGTTGGCTATGTGCGAACTGTTCTTGCATGACACAAAAAATGCTACGTGTGCGTGGAGGAATGGAAAGTAAACGATTGGTGGTTAGTTATTATAAAGGAAACGAGGAAGTACGAAGTAAATTCACAGTTACCAGCTTTTTTTTGTTGGTGGTGCTGGTGGGTGATGAAGACAACAAAAAGTAATTTCAATCCGAAGACGACGCCCGTTTTTAGGGTATAAGGAATTCCATATTATTGTCGACGTCGACAATTTGGCGTTTATGGTTGGACATGGAATTCCATTAAGTTGCTTTTTAGGTTCGAATTCAAATATTATCCTAATTAGCTTTCAAACTTTGTCTTAATCTGGTCAAAAATCAATCTGTCGACACAATTCTGCCGACACAAATGCGGACTCACTTCCACCCAAGTTGACGTTTCTTTTGTTATTGTCACACAAAACAAAGAAAGTAAGAAGGAGTCGAAGGTCTACATTTGTCAAAACAAACAAACAACCACCCCCCCCCCCCCCCCCCCCCCCCCCCCCCTACTGAACCCGAATATGGAAGACGACAACGCAATAACCGATGCGAATCTTTTTGTAGGGTGAGTACCCGTTGTTGTTTGGGCAATGCCACGTTACATATCTAACTGACTGGGTTACCATTTCTCGCACAGACCAGACGATCTGCAGACTCTCAGTGAACAGTTTAAAGAAACCGGTTGGAACCCCTATTTCGACCAACAGTCAACGGAAACATACGCAACGGCTCTCGGACAGACAACTCCTCTCCTCGATATCCCGCAGTTCGCTCTCAGCGCCGATCACAATAGCGAGATGTTTGCCTCCCCGCTAACTCCGAACGGCCTGGATACAACTCGTTTCATGAACCCCTATTGTACAACGAAGCCCAATGAAACATACCCACCATCGTACACCACAAGTCATTACACAGACCAATTCCCGCAAAACCGCACACCTCTTAATACGCCTCCCCCTAAAAGACACACGCGCTCCACTATTTCACAGCCCCTCACGCGACCTCACCCACCTCGTCTCCTCCCCGGCACTGGAGATCCAACCATCAATTCGGTTTCCCAACCGGCTCCGGGTGATTTTCAACAGAAGCATCTGGTGGAAATTGCACAATCCTCGATGGTCGAGCGTAAGTATTTGTATTTCTCTTAAATATCACGTTTACTAAAAAAAAAAAAAAATTCGATTTCTTTCCCTCAGCTGTGAAGATGTTGATGGGATTTCAAAGGGATCAGTGGAGAGATACCCTCAAAGAACACACCGCCGTTCTCACGGACACCTTGAAACTCGCCATGACGGAAGTGTTCAAGGCCATGAAGGATGAAATGCATGCATTGCGAACTGAAACGCTGAAGGATCAGCGAGAGTTGAAAGACGAAATGCTCAAAGCCATCAGGGGTATGAACGTGAAAATAGATGACGCGTCGGCATCGGTCAATTCCACTATCGTTCGTGTAAGTAGGCTCTTGTTAATGTTACCCCATGACATGTAAACTCAAATGCGCCTTCGCAACAGTCATCCGCTCGTGTGGCAACGGAATCCATGGAATACTTGAAGCTTCTTCAGGCTAGTGCGTTTTTGCTGCGAGCTCTCGCTTTTGCGGAATTGCCAAACGATTATGGAGCCGCTTCGTGTCCCATATGGGACGATCACACCAACGTCGCCGTAACTGGCTCGCAGGATCTGCGCGATGCAAACGTCTGCATCAACATCAAAGTTCTGTGGATCATGAGCTATCACCTTTTGGAATGTTTGCACCCCATGGGAAACAAGGACGCTGGGCCATCCGAGTGGGGGGTTCAAAAGGTCATGAGCATATACCAGATTCCGCTGACGAAGAAGAATGCTAGCCGCGGATGCCCTCGTGGCAGCTATTCCAACACATGCCTATATAATGCCGTTGCGGCGGGTGTATTCGGGTCCTGCACAGAGATCGACAGCAGCACGAAACAGATCCTTTCAGGGCCTTTCGCAGGTTTGAATCCCGGAGAAAAGGGATATCCTCTCACGCCGGAACAACGTCTCGCTCTGTGGGATTGGATCTGTCAGTCGGCCCAAGAGGGCGTCAATGTCCGCAGCATGCCCATCCCTCCTGGCGTGAGCATCTTCATACCTTTAACCGGAAAGCGGACAATGACGGACAGTTCGACCGTGGTCATCTCGTACGCCAACCTCTTGGCGTTCATCAAAAACTTCTCGCCCATCACCGACGACGCCTTGACCCCCTATCAACTGCCCGGTTGGGAGACGATAAAGGAGAAGGTCCGCAGCAACTGGGGCAAGTGGCCAGAAATTTTGCGCGACCCTCTTCAAAACCACGACTGCTATGTGAAGCCGTTGGATCTCTGCAAGGAAGGTGAGTCTTGCATGCCCAGTCTGTATCACGCCAGACAAGTCCTGGGTCAACTTCGCAACGATCTTTTGCATCACTGGCATACGGCGGGTGGAAGTGACAGCCAAGATAACGTCTTTTTACCGCCAAACAGACGTGAGTCAGTCATCTCCATATCGGAGGAACGAATACTTGCGGAGTTGCGAGAGCAACACAAGAAAGCCCAGTTGCAACAGCGAACGAGTCGCCCGAGTACATTGCGATCCATCTTAAAACGGAAGCGCAATGACAACGAAGAGAGCGAAGAAATGGAAGGGTTGCACACAAAGCCGACGGTTCACAAACCCGAACCAAGCACCCTCCCTCGTTCACCCATCCCCTCACCCGATACGCTGATGGACGAGGATGAACTTTTGAACGAAAGCCAATCGTCCACCGAAGCCAGGGCAGTCTGCAGTGCGCTGGCCCAACTAGGATCTCGGGGGCCGAGTCCATACTTGGATCCCCCCTCGCCGGAGTTCGACGCAGACACCCCACCCCCACCTCCCCCCGCCAAAAAACAAAAACGGGCGCCTATTGAAAAAAAGGCGGCAACAACAAAGAACTCCAAATCGACAGTTACGCCCAGCCGCTCATCTTCATCATCACACTTTCGCATCCATTCATCGGCAACGAAATACGACCACCTCAAAGTGCAACCCCTACCTCCAACCCTCCAGCCCGAGTTGCAGTCGCTCCTTACCGAGGTGGATTGGTCCAATCCTTTCATCAGCACCCGACGTTTGCTCGATTCCAAAAACAAGCCCGGACAAAAACATCCACACATGCCAGCCAACGAGCTAACGTACGACGTGAAATTCGTGTTCGCGCGAGAATCGCTGGCCATAAAGATTTGCTGCCAAATGGGCAAATGGCGCAACGGCTCATCCGACAACAGAGATCCGGCGGTCGTGTCGGAAGCCATAGCAGACGAAATCTTTGCCAATATAAAGAAGATGTCTTGGTTCCAAGCCCTGAAGAACAAAAAAATCACCGTAACCGAGCAGACGCCAGACAACGTGAAGATCATCAGCAACTTCAGTCATCCAGACCCAGGCCAGCCAGGCGTACCAGACGCAAACCAGTTGGTCTTAAACAAAACCATGTGCACGCTCACCTTGAAGGCGACAAAGAAGCGAAGGGGAACGCGAAAATAGTCAGGAGATTTGTTCGTTGTAAATAGTTGTAAATAATCATGAATGTATTTATGTTGCTTCCAATCCTAAGCCAGGCTTTCACTCTCGAAGCGCTTCCTTTCTCATGTTTCGCAGTTCTTCATTGATAAAGTAGCACCGGATCTCCAGCACCGCCTTCTCTTCGACCGACCGACGCCAGCCACGCCACAGGAAGTCGATATACGACGCGACGCTCGGATCCGTCACGGTGGGACAGGTGGTCATTAAGGTGGCAAAATCATCGGGCAGTTTCACTATTTCCTTCTCCTCCAGTCGCCTCTCCAAACAGGGTCTGGGTCTTTTTTTGGAAACGCTGTCTCCTTCCGAACGCGTTTTCCCGGAAGCTCTTTTGCGTTTCCCATTTGTCCCACCAGATGAACCGACGTCCGACATTGTAGGTGCGTTTGGAAGATAAGAGATGGTGTTCGTTGTTCACCACCGTGTGCGAAAGAAAGAATGAATTTCGTATATTTCGATTTTTTCGCGGAAACGGATATATGTGTTTTCACCCGGTTGGTGCTAGGAGATGGTCTCATTGGTTGGGAAGTTGTCTCAGATGAAGAGACAACCAAAAAAAAAAAAAAAAAAAAAAAAAAAAAAAAAATGCGAGGAAAAAAATTCAAATTGTGACTGTCATTTCAAAGAGGAAAGTCCGTCATTAAAGTGAACAACCGCCTCTTGAGCAGGTTGGTGCATTTTTACCACCCTCCTCTTCTTCCTGGGCTTCGCTTTCCAAGGCCTCGTATGTACCTATTTCTGTTTTCGTCAACATGACAGCAGCCGGTTGTGTTCGCAAGTAGTAGAGCATGCACTTGGCACCACCCCGCCACGCGTCCATGAGCATGGTAGCGACCTTGTTATTTGTCGGTTCCGCAATAAAGACATTCCAGCTTATGCTCTGGTCAACGAAGCGTTGCCTGTCGCAGGCAAGTTGTAGCAACGCCTTCTGTCTCAATTCCCAAGCGGTTGCGAAGACGGATATGTCGTGTGCAGGCAGACCCGGAACGTTGCGAACGGATCCTCTATCCCTTCGAAGCACTTCCAAGGTCTCCGCGTTCAACAAATCCAGCTCCTTCAAACGCTTGATGAGGTGTCTGTTTGCGAAGTAGTAGTACCCGGATTGCAGATTGCGCGCGTAGCAGTTGCTGGTGAATGGTTCGAAACATTCGTTGTTTTGCACTGCGGCGGATGAACTGGCGGTGGGCATCAGTGCGTTCACGTGCAAGTTGCGGACGCCGTTTTTGGACACCAAATCGGCCAAATCTTCCCACGGAGGAGAGACGCTGCCCCCCACCATCTTGTCCCCACAAGCCAAGTTTTTGGGTCTCCATATCTCTTTGCCTGGATTGAGTCGCTTCCAACGGGCGTCGAACAGGGCGGGATGTAACAGCCCCTTGGCCAAGTTGGATTCAGCGAAATCTTGGACGCAACCGGATTCTGCGGCCATGCGAGACGACTCGTCCACGGCCACGTAATGCATCCATTCGAATATGCGATAGTTCATGACGCGAGCCGCTTCGCTGTCGAAGGGGATACTGCACATTGCGAAAACATCGGCCAACCCCGAGACGCCCACCCCTATGGGCCTGTACTTCAAGTGCGTCTGGCGATCTTCTGGCGTGGGAAAAGTGGTCATGTCGTTCAATCTATCGACGTAACGGACTGCCAACCGTACGCTCTCCAGAAAGTCTGGCATGTCGAACTTCCCACTCGGGGTGACGTGTGCAGGCAAGCCCACGGCACCCAAAACGCAGCAACCCTTTGCATCCCCGATGCTTGGTATGACGATCTCCTCGCACAAATTGCCGTTGTCCACTTTGGCGATGTGGTTGTACGTCGAGAGTTCGTTGACGGCGTCCTTACCCATCACGCCCGGTCCCCCGCACAACATCATGTTCATCGTCATCAGGTGCAATAAGTCCAAAGCCGGCATGGTCGATAGCGCCCTGCCTGCCCTTTCGTGTTCTATGTAGCGGGCTTCGAACTCCTCCCCGTACGTCTGCAGCAGATCCTGTACATCGTCCGGATTGAAGAACGACCACTGAGCCCGTGCATCGACTCGCTTGAAGAAGAGGTCCGGCATCCACGCCACGGGAAAGACATCCTTGCACGCGTTCTTTTCTTCAACCGTCGGGCTGCGTATCTGAAAGAAATCGACAAAGTCCGCGTGCCACGGTTCGCAATAGCTCGCGCACGTCCCGGATCTTTTGTTGGAACCTTGCTTCACATGCTTCCTCACCTGCCCAAATACCTTCAGGTACTTCACCAGACCGGTAGCCTCGCCGCCCGTTGTCTTTATGGCCGCGCCGGTGCTGCGAATGGCACTGACGCTGAGCCCGAATCCACCACCCATCTTCGAACAGATGGCGAATTCCTTCACCATATCATACATGTGATCCACACTATCCCTTGCACTAGCCAGGAAGCAGCTGATGTGGGTTTTGTTGTACGTCCCGGCGGTCCTCAGCACGGGGGTAGGGAGACAGACCTTGTACTGAGAGATGCGTTCGAAAAGCGTGAGGACACTCGGCAACCCATCCAGATGGGCCAGAGCCACTGCAACCCTCATCCACATGTGCTGCGGCAGCTCTCCGACGGATCCGTCCGCTCGCAGCAACATGTACTGGTTCTCCAGGACGCACAGTTGCGCGTACTCCAAGTTCTTATCCATCCTTTCCTGCGCTTCGACGATGGCTTCGTCGATAGCATTTTGGTGGTCTCGCGCAAACTCCACAATCTCTGGTGACGGGGATAAGCCCTTTAGGGGCATCTCCCCATCGATGGCGAACATCTTCAGCGATTCGTACCAAGAAAGAGGGATGGTCCTGTACAGGTTGCTGAGACGGATGGTCATGGCCAACTTGTGGTAGCCGCCGTCGATGGGATTCTTAGTAGCGCATATGTGTTCGGCGAGAGCATCTATCTCCCGCGTAGTGATTTCTGGTCGAAGTCCCTGTATCACCAACTTTACCAACCAAGGCAAGTCGATTCCTTCGATGTCGTACCTCTTAATGAGATCGCCGTATTTGTACCAGATCTGGTTCACGTCAAGCAATACTTTCGTGCCATCGCGTTTGATAACGGTGGGGACATTTATGGTAGAGATTTCCTGCATAGGGTTTTGAGGTTTGCGCCGCCGCACACCTTTTTCCTTTGTTGACGATACCTTCTTTTTTTTTTCGCAAGTGGTTACACTTGTCTTAGTTTATTTTTTGTGTGGGCGAATAAGCGAAGAAAAAGAAAAGCACGCGAATGGCGTCAATTGATTGCTTATTTTGGAAGTGCATATTGGCCATACCACTATTGGGTCTATTTTATCTGGTCGTGAAGTGTCCGTGCAAGACCGTGCTTTGTTGCCATTTACAGGAAGTCTGGCTATTGGTGGGGTTGATAATCATACTCATCCTCTTCAACAACGGCTTTCGGTTTTTCGACGCCTCGTGTTCTAAGAAAGCACACTAGGACCAACCCATTTACACGAACGTTCAGTATGGAGAACCAACAACCCAAGCCCGATATCACTTGCATCCAAGTCCGGGAGGATCTGCACATCGTTCGCAAAAAATCCGAAGACGGTGCTTCACAGATCATCGTCTGTCATCAGGATCCCACTTTGAGTCGCATCTACAAACTCGATCTGGGAAGGAAGCAAGGCTCGACTGAATGGGATTGGGACAGATGCGGGATGTACACTGCCTCCGACGTGGCGGGCCTCTTGGGATTGAACAAGTATACCAGCGAGGCGCAGATATGGCACAAAAAATTAGGATTGCCGGACCCCAAGGCCAAGGGGAAACAAACGACGTCTTCCCGTTACGGTGGCACGTGGATGATGGAGAGGGGCTCCTACTACGAACACATCGCCGCATCTCTGTACGCACAACAGTACGGAGTAGACATCTACCACTACGACCTTTGCGTCCATCCCGACATCCCGTGGTTGGGCGCCAGTCCGGATGGAGTGACCGCGGATGGCACCCTTATTGAGATAAAGGTGCCCGCAACGCGTACCATCCAGCAGGGCGTGGTGGCGCCATACATATTTCCGCAAATACAAACCACGTTGGAGGTACTCGATCTGGAGAAGGCGCACCTAGTCGAATTCGTCCCTACGACTCACAACGACGGAGCGGTGGTGGTCACGGAGGTTGTCCGAGATCGATCATGGTGGAAGTTGTGGTACCCGGTGCTCGCGTTAAGCTACTCAGAGTTCCGACCCAAATTCGAGGAACGTAAGGAAGAATTGAAGAAGCTGGTCGCCGCGCGAAGACCCAGGGAGTTGATGCTGAAGGGCGTCAGCACGTGCATGACAGCCTACGTGGAACGAAAAATGGGTGCAAATAAAAAGATGGACTTGAGCGTTGGTTGAAAGATTGTAGTTTATTTTGCAAGCAAACATGTAGTAGTGAACTTACATTAAAGCGTAAACAAAGCCGATTCACAATGAGCGAAGTACCTACATCCTTTCGAGACCAGCAACATAGTATGTGGAAGGTGTATGCAAACATTTTCCGCGAGGTGACGGGTCGGGATGTGGATATAAGACGACCAGTTTCTTTTCCCATCGTTCGTGACGATGTTGACGGCTTTCGAAACACCGCCGCAAGATGTCGGACAATAGTGGAGGCGTTGGTGAGAGTGATATCCATATCCTTCGGTCTCAACATGAGAGATTGGAATGAGGACATGAGGCCTCTGATCCGAGGTGTCATCAGTGAATCCGTTTACACACCCACGTTTGTGTTGGATCGGACGCAGCCAGGCAAGGATGCAGCAATGTCGTGGGCCACAGTGATCCCGCTGGATCCACATGTGTTGTGCTACATCTTCGACGAGACCAACGCCGATGCCAGTGCACTGCTGCCGAGGGCCAGTAAAAAGATCTGGACGAGTTTGCAGATCCACTTTTACAACTCGTTGCTATGGCTCACAGAACCCAATCGCGAGGCAGAGTTGAAAGGTGCCATCATTCACCCTATCCTTTTGAACAACCCATTCCTCTCGGCGAGGAAAGTGGTGCCATTGCATTTGTCCTTGCAGGATATGCAGCGCTACTGTCCGGCCTACGAGAAATTTCGCGACTTCACCGCTAGGACACCCCGAGCCGTACCTAGTCTCCTCGCCGGATTGGATTTTATGAAATATACGCCCCTTCAACGATACGAATTGTCGATCGATCAGCCTTCGTACCAGTACATGTACAACCAAGAGAGACATGCCAATGCACTGTGCGTCATGGGTAGCAGGATCGGGGTGCCACTGAGCGACTTTTTGCAAAGCCCGAAGATCTCTCGTCGTTTCAAACGATCCGTCCTATACATGTGCGTATTCATGTGCCTGCAGGGTTGGCTTATAGGCGCTATCCCAGACATCACGCCCAGCGGATTCTTGGATGTGGGAGTACGTCCACTGGAGAGTTTCGAAACTTTCTGGGGTTCCTTCGCGGGCAATACCAAATGGGCCGTCTTAGGCATGGAGCTGAATTTGTCTCAATGCGTCGCGATCGTCCACAATTCGTTTACGCCATTCTTTGACGCAAGCAATGGGACCGTCGGAAGCTATAACGATCTCAAAGCTCAATTGGGGTGGTGTTTCATAACTCTGGAAACGTATGTCAAAAAGGACAATTTGGCGCTGAGGCGTGCGTTAATGCAGGCGGGCGCAACGCTGAACAGCATACTCGCAGGCGCAGAAAAAGAGGTGAAGCGAAAAGAGGATTTGTCTTCATTTTGCTTCTACATGGATGCTGCAACGTACAAGGCATGTAACGCCAAAGTATCCGTATGCATCGCCAACCTCCCTCATCTCTTGCTGGCGCTGGGAGATTCCAAGTGTATCCGCAACGCCACACCTCTCCAAATATTTGGAGGCGACGTTGCCCCTGATTTATGTTGGGCCTATGTCAACCAGCAGACGCAGGCCCACCTCGATTGGCGATTCAGGGGTGCGTCGATCGTTCAATCCGCCTCCTGAAGCGCGCGTGGCGTGATCAATTTCGCCGTTGTAGCACCGCATATAGGTTTGACTATCGAGTACTTGACGAATATACCCGTGCTGACGCATACAAGCCCCCACACCATGAGCGCCAAAGCAGCACCCACGGCAAGCGACATGCTCTTTCTCTCGATTATGGCTTCACACGGCGTATGGTGGTCGTGCCAGTGCATCTCATTCACACCGGTCAACCTTGCACACACTTGCTCGTCCGTCAGCCCGCCCCACATGATCGACTCCGGTCCATGCAGGTAGACCCATTTCGTAATGGCCATAAGCCAAGTTGTTGTGATATTCATGTTCCTAACGCAAGTAAGGAAAAAAAAATGACGATATGAAAAGGAAATCTTTTTTTTTTTTGCACACTTTTTGATTTCGGCTCCCAAATTAGGAATTTCTGACTTTCGCAACGAGTCGCGGTTTTGATCTAAGTCGATTAAGCTGATCCCCTTCGCAATTAATTAAGACAATTGGCGATCGATGAATTTGCTCCTCTCCAAGTTTTCATGAATGATTGGCTATTTTACAGATCTCGATTTCTTTGCGCTGAGAGCACGACAAAAAGAATCGATAATTCTACTCATCACCACGGCAACAACAACCAAGCACCACAATGACCACCTACCAAGTCGCATCGGGAATTTTTGACGACGAAGGTGCTCCCATTCTTAAAACATACACCGGAGCGAGCTGGCAACCGAATATCAACTCCGTGTGCTGGTGGGACTGTCATCCCATCGACCCCGCCGTCGATGACAGGATACCTCTGCCGCAAAGATTGGACGAAGTAACCGGCGCATGGTTTGTATCCAAAAATCCCGTATTCTGCTCGTTCAACTGTTGCCGTGCCTACAACAGGACGACCACCAATTGGACGATGAGAGATGGCTTGATCGTGCGGTTGGCGAAAAAGGCACGTGCAGACAGGATGACCCACCCAGGGTCGGTTCTTTGTGCCCCCGCGCGAGACCTCCTCGAAATGTTTGGAGGCAACATGAAGATCAGAGAATTCCGCGACTGTACCAAGAAAGGTATCACCGTCATGGAGCTGCCGCGACCACTGATAGCGGTGGCTCCAGCCATGTGCATCCAAAAGCTGGCATATGTGCCACGCCCCATCCCGCCCGAGAGGATACAACTGGCGCGGAAGAGGGTGCAAGAACGCAGGCGAGGACAAATCGAGAGGATGCCACAGGACAACGTATTGCTGGCCATGTCGACCCCTCCCAAACCAAGTGGCGCAAACAAACGTAAATCGGGCACGCTCGGGGCTCCTGTTGAAAGGAAGAAAAGGTCGTCGTCGGCCAAGAAGCCAAAACACGAGTGAAATCACCAAGAAAAGAAGACCGCGGGGTGATCAATCATCATCGTACCAGATCAGTTGAATGCCATGTTTTTGCGCGAGAAACTTCATACGTCGACCCAGATCGCACGACATGATGCGATTCCTGCTCAACCATAGCTCTTTCACGGCGACGCACAATCGCGGGTACTTTGGCCCTCTTATGTCGCTCAAACTGCAATCGCGAGCGTCCAGTGCTCTCACGGGAAACCTGAAGAAAGGTTTGACTATGCGCACCCTACTGCAGCCGCGTATGCTGATCACATCGATTGGGACCTTCAGTCGATACACCTCGTTAGGTATGAATGGGATGGCCTGCGTTTGCGAGAGGTCCAGCAAAGCGATCCGGTCGAAGACACGATTCGCAATCCAAACGAACCGCGCCCTGTCGCGATAGGGCAGATAAAGTTGGTCTCCTGTAGCAAATTTGAGTTCGTTAAAATACAGTGTCAAGATTCCTTTCATATTCTTTTTGATGTGAGTGTCTTTCAACAACAGCTTCACCATGCGGATACTTTGATCAAATAGACCCCACAGATCTTTGCAGGTGAGTGCCAGCGATACCAAATCATGGTCCGGCGACACTTTCTCTAGAATCAGGAACCAGACTTCGACCGGTAGTTTTTGCCACACATCCATGCGATCTCATGCCCAGGCCCAGTCGTTTCCTCGTTCATCGGTGGTGTGCATAATCAAATCGCTTCTCCCAACACAACAGAGCGATGAAGGCGGGCAGCGTCCATCTTTGATGTAGGAAGGCTGAAGTTCGAACGCCTCCGGGGTCACCGTGTGAAGCTCTGAGGAGTTCGGTGGTCTGTTAACAAACGGCTGTCCAGGTGGGGTCAACATGAAAACGAGATTGTTGGTCAGCGACATCTTCTGAGTCTGGCGTCATAAATTAAATCGAGAAAAAAGGACACCTCGCCTCAATTGCCACTACATTCGCTCTCCTTCATCCTGTTCAGTTGCCAGCCGCCCAGACCACCCAGGACACCGCCTATCACCAAACCCACAGCAGATCCTATCCCGCCACCTGCCGCCCCCACCGAGGCGCCGAGAAAAGCGCCGGTCGCGGCGTTGGAAACGATGTCCCCCACTTTGTCCGCGCCACTTGTGCCACAGCCGCCATTCTTTGGATCCACTGGCGCTGCAAAGAGGGTTGAAAACACGTCGGCCAGACTGTAGGTGTTCATCCACTCCGACACAGCGACCATGCCCCCAACCATCAGAGCGTCTCCGAGCGTCCTATCGCCATCCCTGTACTTGGTGACTATGGGAGCATCCTGTGGTATGATCTGGTTGTACTTGTTGCGCTTGTCCCACCAGTTGGCACCTTCGCGCCAGAAGGTCTGGCACAGATTGATGTCTTCGCACAATCCATGGCACAGAACGTCCGGGTACTTGTTGACTCGCCCGCTCGCGATCAAGATGTCGAGGAAGTGAGCGGTTATGGGATTCAGAAATGGTTTGTAAAGAAATGGAGCAAACCAAGGAAACTGGATGTAGGCGACGATGCGATTGGCGGTGACTTCTCCGCATGGCTTACGCAACGATGTCATGAAGTCCCACAGGTACGCGTACTGCAGTCGCGCATTGAGCACGTTCAGTATGACCGCAATCAGGAACGTGACGAAACATACCAGGAAAAGCGTCCACTTCAAGGAGCTGACCGCCATGGCGTCATCCCTGTCGGCTTGGAGAGTGTCATAAATGGCTTTGTTGTAGTCGTATGCGTCCGACATCTTTGTTTGTGATCGCACTCCACTATGCGAACCGTGATTTTTTATACAAAAACGGAGCGATAATTTTTCTCTCTCGTTCTTTTTGATTGTGTACGTGTGCGTGAGTGCAAAAAAGAAGAATATATGAATACCAGCACCGCTTTACAACCACCCAGCTTTGCCGATACGTACCGTTCCATCGTGTTCTATGGCAAATGGGCGATATACGGTGTGGTGGGGTTCTTCGCGTTCATCTTCATCTGGTTCCTCTTGCAAATGATTTTCAGCTCGGCGTCATTTTTTTGGCAGATGTCGTCTGAGGCGTTGGGGGGATTCGTGACCTTCCTGGGATTCCTGGAAGAGAACCCGTGGCTGGTTTGGTTGGGAATAGGTTTGGCTGCCTTCGTTCCCCTCGCAGGCTATTCCTACCAAGCGTACGGGTGGGTGAAAGGGAAGATCAAGGATTACCTGAAGACGGACGTGCAAAAACAGCCCAAGGAAGTGCAAAAGTGGTTGCTGAGGAGGACTCGATACGAGGCCAGGATGTACGAATTCGACGAACAAAGGCAGAAGTTGAAAAAGGGGACGGCTGAATACAACAGGGTGTTAACCAAAGAGACTGCATACAAGTCAGAGTGGACCAAGAAATGGGACAAGGCAAAACTCGACCCCAAGCAAAGGACCTACATAGAAAAGAAATCCCAAAGACCCATCAAACCCAAGATGGCGGGAGACGACGAGGAAGGGCTGGAATAGTCGACGGTTTTTTAAATAAGTATTAACTGAGTTTATTTAACAACAACAAACCCAGCCACGGTTTTTTGGCGAGCACCTGCAATAAATGCATGTACGCCAACAACAGGATGTCGTCGAGTTTCACCCACTCGAATACGCTGCTGCTTTTGATGGACGTTCTGTACGAGGAATCGGAGAGGATGGATACGTCCAACGGTATGTAATGGACGTAGATGCGACTGGACGTGACCTCAATCCGGTCGAACGGCATCACATCGAGACCAAGCCAGGCCTTCGCCTCGTCAGACAGACGTATCACGAAACGCTTTCGGGGAGGAGATGGATTCTCTAAGGAGAACTCGTGCACGTAGAGTTGGTCGGGGTTGATTTCGACATGGTAAAGCGGTTGGGATGACCTGGTATTGAAATCTTTGCCGAAATAAAGAACGTCGTTTCGTAAGGACAAGTCGTTCGTCCCACCTTGCGGCAAACTCCATCTGGGCTGGAATTTTGCCAACTCGGGGTCCGTATGTTGGACCATGAGCTCCGTGATCAGTTTCAGCAGATGTATCCTACGCTTGAGCCTGGGAGGCCAACTATCCGTATACGCCCACGTCAGAAAGTCCACACGGGTTTCGACCGTGGACCAGGCCGGCCACAGTATCCTCGTGGCGTATTTGTAATGTAAGTCGGGCAACATCCAGCCAGGCTTGATATGCCAGCGTAATATGTCGTAATGGCAGGAGACCATGGTGCTGGAATCGATGTTTACGGCGTGGTCTGTGGGAGGTAGGCGACATGTGCCATCCGCGAGCACCGGCAGCTTTTGTGGTTGCTCTAACATGTAAGCCTGTTGAAAGATTTCAAAGTGTGAATAAATAAAAAAAAAGTAGTTCCCACTTTATGTACAATTCAAACAAAACAAGTCGACAATCGATTTCTTTTTTTTTTTGGTTTGCAGGTTCGTCGCCATTTAATTCCCTTTCACGCCCACTTTAAGACCGGATTGACCTTCTCCATCATCACCATCCAGAACGTGGCTGATCTTGCTGGCGAAATTCTCTAGGTTGGCAGCTTTAGATGGGTCGATGATTATATCGGGCCTCTCTTCCACGACCAGCGGGCCTTGATCTTGCCAGCTAACAACAGGTTCGGCGACGCTACTGGTCTTCTCCATAACCGGAAGGTTTGTGTTTTGGCTCATCAACAACATGTTGGTTTGGAGTATGGCACCTGAAATCTGGTTGCCCAGCTGTTTGAGTTCACCCAGCGCGTCGCTGATTTCGCACATCACATCCAATATGTCGTCGAGGGTGGCGGGTCCTTCGGTGTCCGCTGTCGGATGTAATTTAGATGGTGCGGGAGTGTTGATGACTTCGCCTATAGGAATCGATGGAAGTTTAGGTGCCGCGTCGCCCCTACCCATTCCTGCCAACATCAGGGGCACCATTTTCTCGAAGAAATCGGCAGGGATGCTAATTTCAGATCTTGTTGTAGTGGCGTTTGGCTGCGCTTGAGCGGAATCGGTTTGCAAAGGCGCCGCTCGCACGTAAGGAGTAGGTTGACCCAGAATCGCCCTCGATTCGGCCATCGCAAGTGATGTGGTGCTCACGGGAGGGTCGTTGGAATAGTTGTACTGCGGTTGCCTGTGACGTCCATGGGGTTGACCCCTCTGCGACTCTTCCTTGGGTAGGAATGTGCCTGTAGGCGCCCTGGAACGGTTGTTTCGACCCGTTCTACCTTGCATATTCGGAAGGTCGCTAGTCTTCCTGCCTGAATGTTGTTGTTTGCTACAAAAGACGAAGTACAAAATCTGAGGGGGATTTTTCTATACTTATTTATTCCTTTTCCGTTCCGCTATTAAAAACTACAACCAATCGAAATGTGGGGGTGAACCAGCACACATTACACTCGGTTGTACGAAAGGTACAGGACCGCAGTCACCACGGCGATGGCGAGCAACAACCAAATCATGGCGAAACCACATTCGCCACCAAAATTGTAAGGAGCTGTCAAAGTCTCCGGGGGAATGCCAGATGGTGAAGGCGCAGCAATGAAGCTGATCGTACCTTTCGAGTACATGAGAGTGGTGTCCACGATATAGTTTCGAAGCAAATCGTAACGTCCGGCGTCGATTTTGGAGGTGCTCCCGGTCAAGTTGCTGCGGATTGCGAAAGAACCGTCTTCCGCGCGGGTGATGGTGATAAACGCCTGCGATTCGGCGGCGGAAGTGATCCTCAGCAAGGTACCAGGTTCGAGGGTGTTGTAGAATTGAAGCACGGGCCTAGCCGCGAGTATGGGTTTGAGTGGTATTGACATGTTTGTTCGTTGGTCGATATAACAAGTAGGTTCTCCAAGCCCGAGTGTGCTGTGGCTTTTGCTGTGATAGTGGTAAGGCATTATAATTTTTTTTCATTCGATTTCAGTCGCGTTCCACGCGTAGTCGCGTCCATAGCGGTGGCAGCATTATATGCAGCACAGGTATCTATCGACACGCATGGACAGAAGGAGAGCTCGCCGAGGCGATAAAGGGGCTCAGGACGCAACCAGCGTGCCCAAGGACATATTCGGGCGGATCGTGAACAAGCGCAGGGTCAAACGCGATGCCAAAAAGGTCATCGTCGACGCCCCTGTCGCCGAAGCGGAGGAGGAGGACCAGGAAGCCATCGAACAACTTCAACAGCACAACGCCGAGTTCGAGAGGGAAGCCGCCCGTCTGGCTCTGAAGAAGCGCAGAAAGGGTACAGTTGCGCCAGCCCAATCCGAGGATGAGGAGTTAGGAATGCCGGATGGAGAAGATGAGGGTATCGACGAAGACATGCTGCACAAGCTCCTGGACAAGGAGGGTGTGTTGCCCGAAGACATGGGCGATGACGACGACGAGACTGAGATCGAAGCGGAAGGGGAGAGCTTGAGGCCACAGCGCCGTATTCGCGCACCACGCAAACCACGATCACAGCGTGCACCACGAGTCAAGCGCAGACAAGCTGTTCCTCCTCCGATGCCAAAAAGCAGACGAGGTAGAGGAGGGCGGCGCATGCCTGAACAGGAACCACCATCGGAGCTGGATGACGAAGAAGATGAGCTCGCCCTTCCATCCGACATGGAAGACGGGGGGCGGTACGGCGAGTCCGAGCTCGAAACCGACATCGAAGGCGACGGAGACGAAGAAGATATGAGCGAAGGTGAAGGACTAGGTCCCGGTGGCACAGGGATGGATGAGGACGAAGAAGGCGAGATCACCGACAACGAGAGTCCGGAAGAGAGGAAGGAACGGTTGAAGGAGGAAGCCGAGGTACGAAAAATGGAACTCTTGACGGCTATAAAGCACGAAGAAGCTTTGGGGTCCGTGTTCCCGAAGAACTACACCATCAAGAGTTCGGAAGCCGAGATGCGCGCCGCCATCAACGTGGCCAAGTACAACCGCAAACTTCGCACGCAGGCCAAACTCTTGCGACAGGGTCTCATGATCTGCATCAAGTTGATCGAAACCATCAACACCAAGTACTCGCCTTTCGGTGACTGGATCGATTTGCAGGGGTGGAGCGGAGCGGTGATGCGCAACGCACAGGATTACGATGCCGTGCTGATGGAGATCGTGGAGTACCATGGGGGAGAAATACCTTTCCTGAGCAACCCCTATCTCAAATTGGGTGGGATGTTGGTTATGAGCGGCGCCGGTTTCGCCATGCACCGCGCATCGGAGAAGGCCGAGATAGAGCGCAAGAAAAAGGAGGAGAAAGTGAAATGGGAATCCAACCTGAAAGCACCCACAGGCATCAACGCGCGCGAGTTCATCGACAAGAATCCGGGTCTGGCGGAAAACATATTCGACGAGATCGCCAAGCGCAACGGGCTTCACAACAATCGTTACTTCCAGGGCCCTCCAAACACCAATCCCCAACAACAACAACCACAGGAACCCAGATTCCCCATACCCAACCCCGAAATAAGTCAACGTCCCAAAAAGCAGCAACAACAACAGCAAGTCAAAACGACAACATCCGCCCCACCGCCTTCGAACCCTCCCAAATTCACCACCACCCCTGAACCCAAAGGAAAAGAGAAAGAACCCAAGCCGGCAACACCATCGCAACCCATCCCCATGGAAACCGCACAACCTCAACCAAAGAGCATCCCCACAAACATAGAAGCCATGGCCATGTTGGATAAAGATGATCCCAAGACGCTGCCAACCACCCAGATGATGGACTACATGGACAAATTCATACAAGAGAATGAGGGCATGAATAACCCATCACTGGCGAGTGCTGCGGAGCCCTTCGGTAAGATGCTCGACACCTCCAAACCTGGAAGAACGGGTTGGGATAAGCCGGAAAACGTGCGCGGCAACAGCAACCCGATAGAGCAATTGCACGGCGAGAGTTCCACATCGGCGGCGGATGAAGTCGCTCAACGTCTGGCCAGTGCGAACTGGGCGCAGACGATCGAAGCGTCCGTAGCGCGCGATGTGCCCCTTTCTTTGATTCCCTCCGTACGCACTCCTGAAGCAAAAGGCGCGACGGAGAGCGCAGAAAAAGAAACGAGCGTGATCCAGCAGATGCTTTTCCCTACAACCAGGGAACAGGAAGTGCAGGACGCGCGCGAACAAGAAAAGAATGTACATACCGCACTGGCTCAGGCGGCTCTAGATACTACCGTCCCGGAAGAGGTGATCATCCCTTTGGGTGAACAGTCTAAGAAGAAGAAACGCACTTCGAGAAGGAAGCGCCCCGTTCCGGCAGACAATCCTTGAATGAATGCGAGGTGGAAGTTTCCCCATCAATACAAAAAAAAAAGGAAAAAATGAGAAATTTGGGTAGTTGTCAAATTTATATGTGTGACAAAATATAGAGCTCAACCTGCTAATGTCTTTTTACAGTTCTTACGGCGAACAATTCGATCCCACTTCTGGAGGGTTCGACAACCTTGAACAGCAAGCATTTTGGGTGAACAGATACGACGAAGGGAGAAAACGCGTGCTGAAAGAGGGCACGTGGGGATTCAGGCCCACACTCCCATCTCCCAGCTGGTCGTTGGGCAGCGATCACTTCGAACACTTGCATCACGCCTTCCGGGAATCGAAACCGCATCACCTCAAGAGATGTAGTACGAATTGGCAACTGCCTACCAATCCTTCGATCGGGACGTTGGTGATATCGCAACAACCAGAACCTTCAGTGGCCGCAACCTCACAGGTCTTGAAAGAAGAACCCGGACAAGACAAGGTATCTCTGAACACGTTCATCATATCTGTTTTGGCCGCCTTCGTTGTCGGGGGCGTCGTTTGTTGTCTGTGCTGCATGTCGATGCGGAGGGGTTAGCGACCGGGATGATGATTCGGATGGACGTGTATGCATCAGAGGGCTCGCACTTGTAACCCAGACCTGTCAAGTAAGTGCACAAGTACGGGCCGTACAAATTGGTATCGAACAGAGGCAGATCTGCGTCGAACAAAGGGAGCGTATACGAAAACGATTTGGTTGCGTGTTCTGCGTTGTGGATGATCTCTTTCAAACAATGGACCTTGAGTTTATAGAATATATCGAGCTCCTGGTGCAACCGTTTATTGTAAACAGCTACCGCGTCTTCAGCGGACATCAAAATGAAAGAACAAAGCAGGTCGTTTATGTTTCAAAGAAAGTGGTACAAATTTCATTCGCGACTATATGCAGCTCCCAAGAAAAATATGGGTCCTTTCCACGGTGACCAATTGGCGGCAGGTTGGTCCTGTTTGGTCTTTCGCGCGCTTACTAGCTGTGGTCGACGGGTCCATTTTTTCACGGCCATCTGTTGCTTTGCATATTGCAGGGGATCGTCTTTCATGGCTTCCTGGAAACACCACACGCACATTTCGAATCTACCATTTTTGCATTGTTTGCAGCGCCAACATCCTTTTCTCCATTCGCGCCGGGAATAGTCTATATGGTTGCTGTTGCAAATCTTACGCCTCTGTCTGAATTTATAAAGGATGCCGCTCGTTTGCTCGGATGTTTTGATGGAAGGGTAGATGTAAAACTGGGTGCTTATCTGGTTGGTAATTGGTATCGTACCCACGGTGCGTCCGTCAACTTCAACCTCCATCGCAGAAAAATTTAACGTAATAACTAGCCTTTTCTTCCGGCCGTCCAAAAAAAAAACACTGCCAAATAATTATTTTCCCCAACCAACAGCTTCGACCAAGATTATGGGCGCCCGCTCACTAACAAAAAAAATCAATAAAAAAACCTGCTGCGCCTGTCTCGATTAAATATTTTCTGATGTGTTATCAACAAGCACCAAGTAGGCTCAGGTTAACCTCACGCTACAAAAATGACAGGCTCAGGCATTTTGACCGCCCTTGCGGCGATGGGAGCTCAGAACTACATGCTGAACTTCAACCCCACCAAGACCTTCTGGAAGTCTTGTTATCGCAAGCACACAAATTTCCAACGTGAGCCTATAGAACTGCCCTTCAACAACGCGGTGGATTGGGGAAGGAGGATGCAGGTGACCGCCACCCGTAACGGCGATTTGATCTCCAGAGCTTTCTTGGTGGTGGAAATCACCGGCCTCGTGGACAACCGTCAAGATGCCGACCCCGATCCCGCTGGCAAGAATGTCGTGCACTGGACCAACGCTCTCGGTTTCGCAATGCTCGATTGCATCGAGCTCCAGATCGGAGGCTACACTTACGACACCCACTACGGCGAGTGGTTGATGATTCACGAAGAACTGAACACGCCCGCCGGAAAGGAGCTCGGAGAATGCATTGGCGACTTTGCCAACCAAACCGATCTCGTCCAATGGTCTCGCCAGAACCAAGAGATGATCATCCCCTTGAAATTCTGGTACATGTTGTTCCGCGACTACTCTCTGCCCATGATTTCGATTCAGTACCACGAAGTCAAATTGAACGCCAAGTTCAGGAAGCAAGACGAGTTGGTTGTCGTTAGCGCGGTCAATCCCGGCGACCCCCTCGGTCCCGCTATCACAGTCCCCATCTCTTCACTCCCCGTCAACCAGCGCCCATCCGGTGGTCTGATCACGGATGCATACCTTTTGCACGAATATGTATACCTCGACAACAGGGAAAGGTATTTGTTCGCCGCCAACGACCAGATCTACTTGATCAACGAGTTGCAGTACACCGGCGCCGAAACCAAGCAGGCCGGTCGCGATAACTACCAGATCCCCATGCGATTCAATCACCCCGTCAAGGCACTGTTCGTTGTCATCCAGAGGGACGCGGTGGTCGAAGGAGAAGGCGGAAACGGAAGGAAGGAATACTTCAACTACTCTGCATCCGACGCCGTGGGTGGCGCGGATCCTTTGGTGGACATGACATTCGCGCTCAATTCGGCGGACGTGATGAAACCCCGAGGACCCCGCTGGTTCCGTATTTGTGAAGCGAGAGAGAGTTTCAACAAGGTTCCCGATCGTTACATCTACCCCTGGCCCATCGCCTTGCACCCGTTCGTAATCGAACCCGAAGGCGCCATCAACTTTTCGCGTATCGACGAAAGGACAGCTATCATCAAGACTTTGCCAGGAATGGGTTCCGGTCAAATCAGGATCTACGGTTGGGGCAACAACAAGATAAAGATTGCAGGCGGTATGGTCGGCAAACAGTTCGCTTCCTAAGTGGGCTCTTTTGTTTGTTTTGGTTGGTTATTGGATATATAAAAAAACGATGGTAAGCATTACAGAAATGTGTAAATGTCAGCTCCTTCCTAACTGAACTTCAACAGAATATGACAGATATGGATGCAGCTGTCTTGAATCGTTTTAAAGATGCACAAAAGGCGCCTAGCTGGCAAAGGTTCCTTAGCGTTCCAAGCACCACTATGGAGGAATGGGCCATGGTGTTGAAGCGCGTGGACGAATACGTTGACAAAAAACCAGAGGCCACTCCAGAGTTGCGCTCTGTCGCCCGTATGTTGGCTAAATACGATTACTTTGGAGCCCCGTCCAACTGGTTAGCAGTTCACGAGCACGAGGAAACGATATGGTGGTGGGCTTGGTGGGTAGTGCATGAGGCAAAAGAAAAGCATGCCGACGAAATCCGCGATGGACTGGCGGAGTACGAAGCCGGACGCATACCAGATTGCTTCGAAATGCTGGCCGATTACTTTGATTAAATGAAACTAAACTATCCGTCGACGGGTTCTATTTACTTTTTTTGTTTGTGTCTGATGAAGAATTTGGCATTTGCTTAGCACTCACCACAACAATGGGAAACGCCAGCACCACAGCAATCCAAGAAGCCGACGGGGGTTCGAGGCGGACCTGGGCAGACGAGTTCCAACAGCTCAAAGCCATACAAGCAGCCGAATACAAGGCGTTGCGCAGTGGGTCGGTTGACGAGTATATACAATTGCTACAACACAACGCCAACTGGGAAGAAAACAAAGAGGCGATCGACAAAAAAGAAAAGGAACTCCGCATCCGATTGTACCATCTGATCGACCAACTTCCGGGTAACGCACAGGCAGCCGTACCAAACGCCCAAGAGCTGTCCGATTACCGTCGATCTGAAGCTAAGGCCATCGGCGAATACAGAGAAGCCCTGCGACAACTCGGCAACGATGACAACTGCACCAGGTACCTCAACACGCATCAAGTTTGCGGCCAATTGCTGAGTAACGACTTGATGCCCAGAAACGCTCTGTATTTCAAAGCAACGGAACGCGATCCAAGGACGGATTCCCCCTTGATCGTCAAGTTGATATTTGGCGCTGAACCGATGTGGTCAACGAATTCGCATGGTTTCGTCGAAATAACTTCGCACGTGCTCACCTCCGAAGGTGCGATGGCGGGAAGAGTGCCGGCGGTATTCGCACGGGCCTTGACCACAGCGGTTTGTAACACACCCAACGGACTGGATCAGGACGTCTTTGGATCCCAGACAGATGCCGCCAGTGTGATGGTGCAGTTACTGCAAGATCGCGTCATCCAACTGTTTCTCGACCGTATGCGAGCGGACATGGGTGTTGATTGGGAACAGAGACTGGGCAAGCGGTTCGTCAACTACACACTGTTTGAGCTGAATAGCCCTCACCCCGATCCCCGCGTTTACCAGAATATACGGAAGCTGGTGTCGGGCGACTCACCGCTTGCCCTCCCATTAAAGACACCAACGCCCGAAGCCTTGTGGAATTGGGCTAGCAATGCGGTGTTGGGCACGAAACTTGAGAGAGGCGCCTCCTATCTTTCGCTCAAGATGTTCACCCTGAGTAAGTTTGGCGTGTCGTGGAAGGGGATCAAACCAGGGCAACCAGAGGACGTTTATGCGATACTTATCCAATGCTTCGTCGACAGCTTCAACAGCCTCAAGTACAACTCGTTTGTGTTCCTGGAAGACGTGAGCGTGCCATTCGTCCACTTTGGGAACAGGGCATTACTCAATCAAAATCAAGCACACTTGGACGTGATGTGGGGATTGGTGACGCTCTCCAGCGGGCTGTTGGCTGCCGCGCATCACTGGGACCTCCACCACAACGATCTGCGAATGAGCAGGATACGGGTGCGGACTGGTATGCCCGCCAAATATCGCGGAATGGAGTACGTCGTTTTTCGGTTGATGGATCAAGTCGTGCGCATCCCTTACAATCAATTCTTTCACAACCTAGCCATCATCGACATGTCGAAGGCTTCTTTGCGCGTACCCGGACAGCGTCAAGTCAAGACGGCAGCTTATGGTTCCCCGGTGGACGTCGACCTGGAACATCAAGATCAGTATTCCGTGGCAAGCGATTTGTTCACGCTGTTGACAGACATACTGAAGGACCCCGTGCCACCATCCACAACCAAGGAGGAACTGAAAAAGATCAAGAAGCAACGCCGCAAGCGCGGTCCCGTTGCGTTGGCACCGGTGGAGGACGCCAGAGTAGAGATCCTGTTGCGCGAACTGCGCAGTGAGATCAAATCGCTAACACAAAAATCAAAAATCGAAACGAGTTTGAACCAGGTGGAGGACGCACTAATGAAGTGCATCAAAGGGTTCGCCGCCTTGTACGGCGACAACATCAGTTGGGGCTCCTTCGACGAAAAGAGCACTTTCCTCGAACCTAACGTGTACGACGACACTTGGACCAGCGACGCTGATGAGAAGTTGTTTTGAAATGTGTATTTCGGCGATGCACATGAAAAACTTGTAATTTATTATTCCTTTCAAGTAATCGCGTCAAGTTTTCATTCCCATGTTTACGAAGAGGCGGCATTGCTCATACTCGCCAAAATGGCTTCCGAAATAACAAACGCCGTCGTGTAAACGGATATCAAACAGATTTGGACCCAATACAACAACTGATAGGCAGACTTTTTGTGACCCATCTGCCATCTCGGAAAGGAACCATCCATCTCCAACTTCTTAAGGTCTTGGTTTTTCATGCGGTTGAGGATGTAGTAGTGCGCAAATACGAACATGGCCTGCAAGACACACAACAGCGCGCCCACGATGGTGAACACGTAAAAGAACACAGCCCTCGGTCCGGGGACCTCCCCATATGTCGTGCTGATGAAAGTGATGAGACTGATGACCTTGGCAGGGAATACGGTCAGAGAGGAAGCGGCCACGGCAAGGCAGCGCTTGCGAATCTTCTTGTAGTCTTGCTTTATCTGCTGCGTGTCGATTATCTTCCCCTGCTGGATGCTCTCCGCGTAGGTGCTGTCGGCTGTCGACCGCGAATCCATTTGAGATATCTCGCCATCCGTGGAGTCCTTCATCAATTTTGGCGAGCCATCCCTTCTGTCAGTGTAATCAGAAATCGATCGACTCACCACCAAGCGATCTCTGCCTCGTTTTTTCTCTCGCTGCGAACGCGGCGTCAAGTTCTTTTCGCTCTTACCTTCTTCTTCTTCCATTTTCTCACTTTTCGTCCACCTCACGATTTATGTACGATGACGAGCGTAACCGATATGAATACGCTTACCAAAAGTGCCACAAGCCCCACGTATTGGTTGGCTGTCAAATCACCTTGCTTTGCCGCTTCTTCGTATGACTCGCGCATAGCTTTTGTCCGGAACGCAAGGTTTTTTTTTCTTTCTCGATCCAATACTAAAAGAACAAGCTTTCGAGTTCCGAAAATCTCGCCACACAATAAATATGGAATTTGTGATCGTAACCATCGTGTGCGTCTTGCTTGCAGTAGCGGTCGTGTGGAGGGTCGACGAAGCAGAAAAGACGCAGGAGGACGGACAAACAAGATTCAGCTACAATTACTCCCTACCCTTAAAGATCGCTCATTCATCTGATGCACACTGGCGCACAAACCCCGGTGCGTACGACTTCGACAAGCAGGTAGCCAACTGGGACAATCGGGTCGAAATCAGTCAACCACCCGATGAGGATTTGTACAACCTGAAGAGGCTGTACAAACCCGTCGAGGAGACAGAATGGGGCCTGTTTTGGAATCCTATACCGGATCCCACAAACAGTTCACGACCCGTGTTCTTCAACGAAGCACCTACTGAGAGCGGCCTCCGCGCTCGCATCGTCGAGACGGGCATGAGTGGACCTAATCCCATGTGCGGCAGGGGCGGGTACGCCGGCTTGTAGGCCTACCGAATAAGAAATAGACCTAAGATATGAACGACACATATAGATATAATCGAAATTGTTGAAACCAATTCATTTTATGACTCGTCTCTTTCTTTTGTTCACGCACGTCTTTGGCGCTTTTTCACAGGCAACGACATGTACATATCAGCGTCGTCTTCCTCTTCTTCATTCCCTCCATCTTCTTGATCTTCCTCTTCCTCTTCTTCTTCTTCGCTTTCTTCTTCGTTTTCGTCGTCGTTGGCTACCGTAATTTCCCCTTCTTCTTTCAATTCGGGCACTTCGGCTCCATTCTTGGAGTCGACTTCTTCGACGTCCTCATCTCCATCTTCGTCAACTGCCCCATATTGACATTTGTCGCAGTACGGGACGTTTTCTGCCACATCCCAAAAGAATGGCAAATCATCGTCCGCCACTTCCAACTCCCCACCACAACCGGCACACCTTCCATCGAAGCAGTCGATGCAGATGCATTCCCTGGTGTATCTGCCCATAACGCCAATGCAAGTTTTGGAGCAGATGTATTGTTGGCAATCCTCACATAAGTGCATCAGCTCGTCGCCTCGGAACATCAAATCACACACCCCACATGCCACAAATTTGGATTCGATGTAACACGGCACGCAAATCGTGTCCAGGAATTCGGGTTGCATGTGCAGCGCTATATCACCAGCGCGCATCGCCTCACCCTTATGGTTCACTGCTATGAGGCCTCCGTCTGGCACTTCGGCTTGGCATCTCGAACATACGGCGTCGTCTTCTTCTGCCTCGGACCCACTGTCGTCTTCGTCTTCATAATCTTCGCTATCGGAGTAAGCGATCTCGTCCTCTTCATTCTTCCCCTCTTGCACTGTTTTGGGTTTAGTTTCCATTGGATGCGCGGTCTTGCTTGTTCCTCTCGATGATGATGATGCGTTTCGCTGCTGCTGTTTCTTCATTAGTATGGGCGCAAAATAATAATACCGGCTTAAGAGCAACCAACGAATACAACAAACTTGAACGGCTACAAAGCGCACGTACACGAATGCAGCAACCGAAACTAATCACAGACACCTATGGTTTCACAAGCGATTTCGAGCACAGACCGTTCCACGCGACACCACTTCATGTCCTCGTAGATGCACGTCAACGCACGCCTTCCCCTTCGACATCCCCCGCTTCGTTCGAGGTGGAGTTGGCAAGCACGCTGCAAAGTGTCATAGGCATCGAGTTGAGGGATGGGATGGTCGCGTTGCCACCCAATTACGATCAACCTTACGTCTTGCTTTTCCTGTACCTCAACAATAAGCGCATCGGGAAGCTGCACATGCCCGGCCCGGTGAAGGATCGAGGGGGTGCGGCGGTGTCGCACACGGACTCCGAACTGGGCGCATTTACCGCCATTGCAGTTGATCAACCCAATGGCACCCCGGAATGTTATGTGGCCAGGTTCAATCGACGCATACTCTTGCGGCTCCCCATCCCGTTGGCGAAGGTCTCCAAGATCGGGGTGCAACTGACCGACTACGAGTGCAACCCTCTGGCACTATTCGACGAGAAAAGTGAACCCCAAGTCTTAGGCCGGACCGACAGGGTATGGCTTGAGTTTGAAGTATTGGCCAGCAATCATTGAAGTGGCGAAGAAGTTTCCATTGTAATACATTTCTTGCGTTTTTTTGTGTATGTGTACATAAACTTCAAGCTTTACACACCAACCGATGACCCATTGCGACCACCCTTCTTACCACGTGGGCTTTTCTACCATCCTATTCGGCCAAGCCGCCTGGGGTTGCTTTAAGTGCATGACCGCTCTGGATGACACTTACTTCACCGATTTAAACAAGGTGGCTTCGATGATAGAGTCGCGAATGTATTTGGGTTCCGCTTTGGATGAAGCGGTCGTACAAGGGAAGCCACTGCCCTTCACTGTAAGGAACATCCCTCTTGTTGCCTTCGAACCGGCTGAGGTTGTTGTTGTAGATGACGATGACGTACGGATGGGGGAAGCGCATCCCGAGGGCAGTTAGAATAATAATCGCGCTGACTTTCCTGATTCGATTGGGGTTGGGTTGGATACCTGCGAAATGTTCGTTGTTTTGGTGCTCTGTTCACGGTTTGCGTTTCTTTGCAACACGATTCCGCATTCCCAACCTGCTGCGCCACATTCGTTTCGCCGCCGACGACGGCTGCGGAGGTTTCTGGAAGGTTAGGGCTGGACGCCACCACCACCACGCTCTCCACAACGACGGGCTCCGGTTGGGGAGGGATTAGGGTTTCGCTTTCCTCCGTCGTCGTTGTCTCAGGGTCTCTCGTTTCCTCTCCGCTCGCAGAAATGGGTGTGACGGATGACTGTTCGGTGGCCGTGGTGTTTTGGGTGGGGGAGGGTGCTGCGGCGGCCACCTTTTGAACACGTTCCCGTTTCTTTTTCTTCAGGGTCAGCATGTATCCCACAGCTTCGTTTTCGGCATCGCCGTCCAGTTCTTTTACTTTCTGCCATCGACCTTCTTTGTCCTTTGCACAAAGCAGCGTGCGCACCAAAGCATTTTTGCCAGTGGGTCCTATCAACAACCTGTACTCTTTTCCTTCGTATTCGTAGTGCTTGGTTCTGGAGTCTGCGTATCCGCGCTTCTCATCGGGTCGCCACGGATATTCCATGGTCAATACAGCGCTTGGTTTATGTTTGTGTGCACGCATGATGATTGGGATGGATGTGCTCTCGCCTTTATATCCTTGTTATGTGTGGCTGGTCATAAAATCATGAGCTACATAAACGTATGCAATTGCACTAAATGTGTTTTTTTTTATATATATATATGTTCATGTCAAACATCGACTGCACTCAATCCGATGCGTCGTCATCCTCTTCCGACTCCTCTTCGTCGTCCTCTTCTTCTTCGGCTTCCGTCCTGGCCCTTTTTGTAGGGCGGGTCGTTCCCAAGGTGTCGGCATTCATCATCGATTTGGGCGCCGTTCCGATGCGCAGTTGGTACACGGCTTTCGCATTTGCGTTTCGAATCTCTTTCAACTTTCGCAAGACCTGTGCGGCGGTGTGCCCATTGTCCTTCAACACCTCCGTCACAGCTTGCATGACGAAAGCGTCTTCGTTTCCAGGGACCTTCTCTGATTTGGTCAACAGCACCGCGTTGTTCGTGCTCTTTTTGGTGCCGATCAAGATGGCATCGGTTTCGGTTTCTATCATCATTTTCTTCACTTCGTCGCGCAACGCGTTTTTCTCCTTGGTGCTAAGCTCGCCGGGTTCGGCGCCTTCGTCCTTGGATCCCTTCTTTTTGTTGTCTTTGTCTTTGCTGAAGGCCCGGTAGTACTTGACCGCGATCGTCTTCATCTTCTTTTCCAACTCGGCCACCTTGTTTTGTTGCTCCATGGTGATTGTATGTGCGCGTGTCTACCAGCAAAAAAAAAATAAGCGATGAAACGTTGGTAAACAGTTGTCGTTTTTTTCTTGCTTTTTATTTAGTCGACTGACTCGGGGATAAAGAGAAAAAAACAACCGACTAATAGATGAAACTTCTGACCGGCTTGTTGGTCAGGAAGAAATCGTTCTTGGTGTTGGTGCCCTGCATTATGGGGAAAGGGACCGTCTTGCTGTTCCATGGCTTCCACCCAACCATGGCAGTATTGGGGTCCATGGTGTAGCAGTTGGCGCCTCCATAGTTGCAGCCGTTCTGCTGTTGGGTGACGCCCAGAGGGATGTCGCCCCTGAGATCCCTGCTCTGGCCACGCCTTACATTAAGCACGCCATCGGGATCGCTGTCGAGACGGTCGGCGGCAAGCACGTCCCTGGGAGGGTCGATCAGAAAGCTCCTGAAATTATCGTAGCAGCCCATGGGCGCTCCCTCGGGGTACAGGAACTTGGTGTCCACACCGCGAGCGGCGCTGTGCCAGCTCGAAATGTCGCCCTGGTATAGAGCGGAATTGCCGCGGTGGTAGATCATCTCTCCGGGGCAGTCGGGAAGCATGTACTTTTGAGGGACGTACGATCCGATGTAATTATTTTTGGGCACGGGGACGTTGTAGATGTTAGACGGCCCCTGGAAGAGTGCGTCGAGGGTTGGGTCGCCGTAGTAACCTTGATAAGAAGATGCCATTCGTGCACATCCGCCACCACCCGAGCCAGAATTTTTTTGGTGCGCGCAGGGACAGCTCATTTTTATGTGACGCTTAAGTTGTTAGTTGCGTGTACTTAATACTGGCGCCGATTATAAATATATAGACCATGCAAGACGTGTTCGGTGATCAGGACTACATCCTACAGCTCCCGGATGAAATCCTCATGATGACGCTGAGCTATCTGCCAGACTGGTTCAAATGCATACTGGCGTTCGTTTGCAAACGTCTGCACAGCCTGTTGACCGATTACCAGTGTATACCATACGGTCTGGTCATGGGATGCGTCCTGGTGGACGACGGTAAGCTTTTGAACTGGGCCATCGACAAGGGGGCTCCCATTCACCCGGACTGCATACGCTTTGCGGTGACCACTCAGCACACGCACATGTTACCCGCCATGTTGCCGTACTTCAACTACGGGATCAACACCGGAATGCCCAACGAGGGGATGGGTCGGCTGACCCGACATTTCACCGCCACGGCAGCCATGATGGGAGATCTGGATACGCTGGTGCTGATGCGCAAACACAACGCGGTCATCGATCGCATCACGGCCTGCGCGGCAGCATATGCGGGCCACGAAGAGATAGTCAAATACTGCTTGACGCGGGGTGTGTGTCTAGACATGCAGATGGTCCTGTGTGCGGCGGCTGGTGGCCGCGCGGATGTCATGATATGGTTGTTGCGCAAGGCATTCGCTAACGTCTGGTCCCAAAAATCGAAGCGCACACACAAGCTCTACAAGTACAAGATCAACCCGGAATTCGCCCTTCATCAGGAAAGTGTGATATTATGGGACAACATCCTCTTCAGCGCGGCGCGTTACAACCAGTTGGACATCTGCGACAACGTGCTCCAACTCATGCGAGCCGGCCGTTCTGGTATGTTGGATAACAACTGGCCCTGCATCACGCACGTACTGGCCGGGTTGGGGAGGGGTGGTCACTCGGACAGCATGAAACTGATGTTGCATGAGCTTGGCAAGAGCGATATCTCACAGCGTTCGAGATGGTTGGTTGGGTGCACCCTCACATGCATACCCGAATTCATGGATTACATCATGCACGAAACGGTCACGGGCGGCAATCCCAAGTGCACGCTAGCCATCTTGAATGTCTTTCCCACCATGGCCAGGCAGAACTCCTACCTGATGCATGCCATCTTTCGGGACGACTACAGGATGGTCCGATGGCTGTTGGCGAACGGTTGGGGTGTCAGCCACAACGCCGTGATTCTGGCCGAAGCGTTGAAGCGATACAACCTACTGGATTTGTTTCGACAGATGGGAAGCGATGTCACCGGTCTTGGCATTGTGTCCCTTCAGCAGCGCCAGCTCATTCTCGATACGTACGAGATGCACTCATATTCACCCAAAGTCGAAAGCAAGAAGGTGCGCAGATGCGCCATGATGCAGCAGGATGTGTACTTTGTGCGAAATATGATGCGCGGCATCGCAAAAGAATATAGGGGTTCATGATAAAACCTCACCACCCAACTGGTTGTTAATCAAGAAAAATAGAACCATAAGATGTCCTCTCTCTCGTTTGGTGCGTGGGTTGCCATTGGGCTTGGAGTGGTGGTGCTTGGGATAATCTATCTGGGGATTTCTCTGAGCAGAGGATTTACACAAAAGGCACCCGAAGCCGGGTCGCCTATACGGGGCAACAAATACTTGAGAAGAAGGTTAGCTCGTCAGAGGGGACGAGAGATTTATCGTGAGGGATGCAACGTCCTGATAGAGCAACGCAGCAAAGACGTTTTGTACAATCTGAGGGATGAAGAAGAGAACGTTGTATAGTTGGGGTTGTTTATTTTGAAGAGAAGCGAAATTTGATATGTTTGCGTTTTTTTTTTCATCGAGATTACGAATCAATTCCTAGCCTGAACAAATCGGGCTTGAAACTATCCTGTGTCACAGAATGCAAGACCAGGTCTTCCAAATCGTGTCCCCAAATGCCATAGGGGCCTTTTGAGCGTTTTCGGTTGTACATTCCACGGATATGACCTGGGTTCCCTACAGCTGCTTCTTCCTCTTGGTAAATGCGTTGATATTGACTCGATATCTGCCTTGCTAGATGAGCCCTAGTAAAACCTTCTGGCTTGTCGGCCTGATGTGTAAAGGCCGCTGGATTGTTGAACGGGTATTCATACTCTACACGAATGGTTTGCAATGGGATTACGATCTCATCGGGAAAGCGCTGCCCCTCAATTGCGGCGGAAGGCGAAGCGAGTGGGATGTACGGACTCACATTATCTTCGTCATCCCATCCAGTGGATGATTCATATCGAGATTGAAATGTCACACACCGGTTCATTTCCGTCCTTCTTCTTTGAAAGGCAAAATTTTATGCAGTTGTTTATTTACGTTTCCTTGTCGGCGCTTTCTTTTTTGCACCAATAGCCGTTATGGCAGAATCGGGCATTTCCAACTTCGAGAACAGATCGAGACGAGAGAACGAACCACCAGCTGTGGCCGCTACGATTTTGTACTCCACGATGGCGGTGTTGGCACGGTAAGCTCTTTCCTGGCAGGATTTGGCGGCAGAAGGATACTCGATGTGAGAGGTGGCGACATCGAGCCTCCCCATGGCTCGGGAAGGCAAGATGGCGGCGACACAAGCTTGCATCTGCATGGGCACCTCCCCCTGAACCGTGTGCGAACCAACCCACTCCAGGCTGGCGCAGTAGACATCCCCCGCCGATATGGAATCGTAAAATTCTGAGACATCTTGCATCCGCGAATCGCTCTTCAGACCCTTGCTGGCGTTGCAAACGGCCTGCTCCAAGGTGAGTGGCATGACTTCGGGCCAGAACGCGTAGGCCGAGCACAGCGTATCCATGTCCTTCAGGGCCGAGTTGAGGATGCAGTCTGTGGAGGAAGCCAGTGTCCAGTCGCGATCTACAAGGCCATCGCTACTGGTGAAGAGGCGCATCAGGCCCGAACGGATGTCGGGTCCCGCCACCGAAACCAGTTCGCGCAATCGCTTCTCGTCCACGCGCTTGCTTTGGACGAGACGCTCGTTCACCCATCGCATGAACTTGAGACGGCTTTCGTAGGATGGCTCCCCCATGTGCATCTGCTCCAGGGCCTTTTGGGCGCGTCCCGTCAACTTGAGCACCTTGGACATGTCGCTGGTATCGGCCACCAGGATGACCTTGGCGGATGGGTATTTGTTCAAGAGGTTCTGCATCCGCTTCTTCGCGTGCGCTTCCAGGGCGCCAGCCTCCTCGAAGACGAGGACCGTGGTCTGGTAGACCGCCACACCGCCAGGACCGAAGGTGATACCTTCTACACTGGATGCCGCTTCGGCGAATGCCACCTCCAGCCAGTCTTCCGTCTTCCTTTTCACGCCATCGCTGTCCTTCTCGTACAACGGCAATATCAAGGGACAGCTTATGAAGTTCGCGTTCATGCCGGCTTGCTTGACGGCTACCTCCACCGTCAACGTCTTGCCCACCCCGGTCGATCCGGTCAGCAACGCCAACGTGTTCCTGTCTCGGATGGACACGCGGTGCTTGGTATTCGCGGGCGCCTTTTTGGGCTTCACCTTGGTGGCTTTCAATTTGCACCAAGCACACAGACGATCCCTGACGGCTTTGTTACCCAATATGGCATCGGGATGCGTCAGGAGGTAATCCTTCAGCTCATGCGTGTCCCTGAACGTGGAAGGCCCCACATCGTAAGAATGCTCGACGGGTGCAGGTTCCAAAGAAACGGGCTTTGGCAGCTCGCCGACAACAACAGGTTTCGGTATGTGTGGCACGGATGGCGGTGTGCGTTGTTTGGAGGCTTCCAGGGCGCGGATCTCTGCTTGGAAGGCCGCTTTCTGAGAGGTATCGAGCACCTTGACCCTCTTCTCCAGCTTCCTTGTATGGTTGGCGGGTTCGTACTCGTGGTGGGTGTGGGCATTCACGAAAGCGAAGGGATTTGAGGCCGGTGGTTGTCGTTTTCTCTTTCCTAGAGTTGCATCCGCCTTCTGCCTGCTCGTAGCAGCCACCCCAAAAAGCGTGTCCCAATTCATGACGGTGCGAACAAAAACAACGAACGAACCTTAAAAGAGAAAAAGACCTTTTTTGCGGTCGTCAGTTAACCTCTCTACAAAATGTCGACAATGTAGCAAAGGAAAAGGGGGAAATGTCAGGCTACGTTCCCACATATCTCTTTTTTGCCGAAGACCACGCAAAAAGTCGACAAAACAATTGTCGACTGTGTGGGGCCAAAGACATTCAAGTGTGGGCTACGAACGACACGATAGGCAAAATCTTGAGCGTGCCAACTGTCGATTCCATAGACACCATGTGGATTTGTGGACACTGCGATCGAGAAAGCGTCCGCCAAGCATGGGCGTCGCACATAATAAAAGTCAACTAGGCATTTAATGGCGAATATCTCTTTTCGTGTTAGAACTTTTTTTTTTCAACACCTCTCAAGTTTCCTCTCTACAAAACAACGAAGTCTTTCTTTTCGAAACACCTTCTTTTTTTTTTCGTCGAGAGCAAACACTTCCATTGTAATTGTAATTGTTTATTCAAATAAAAAAAAAAGGACTCGTCCATAACAAGACACATGCCGACAGTTACTCGTGAAGAGGCAATATCCGTTGGTACGCGTTCTTCAAAGACGCCGTGCGCCACTGGTTCAGTATCTCCTGCTCGGTTTCGAATTCTTTCATCACGCGTATTATTTCGGTGTGCGAGTCGTCTTGTTGCACCCACTGTTTGTACATGCTCACCAGAGCGGACGTCACGAGCTTCCTGTCTTCGTCGTTTGTCATCCTTCTGATAGCAGACACGAGGTTGCGGTCGTCGCCGCGCACCGGTCTGAGGTAGCTTGGTTGGATCATGCGGTCGTTTATGATGTGAAGGAATTGCTCGTCGCTGACGGACATGGATTCCGGTTGACGTTGTTGGTATGCCATGCTTCCGGGAGGAGCGCAGAATCCCGTGAGGCGCGTGCGCATGGGCGGACCCAAAGGCGAAGGAGTGGCCGGCACGAACACGTTGCGGGTGGTGGTTGTGAGATCGTGGAACTGCGGAAGAGGGAGTACATCAACATTGGGGATATGCGGTTGTTGTTGTTCTTCCAGATCCCGCACTTCCATGCAGGGCAATGTAGCAGCCGTTTGCGTAGGATGACTCCCATTTGCTGCGTACGGAGGAAAAGAGAGTGGGTATGGAGTTGACACGAGAAAGGGATTACGTTGGACAGGGGCGGTCGCTGATTTGCGAGATGTCCTGGACCGGGTTGTCATTATGACAGAGGAATGTTCATCCAGCCTCTGAACTTTGGCTGGGGGTTGCGTCGCAGGCTTCGAGGTGGTGGTGCTGTTCGATTGCATGGTTTTGATCGATCTTTTTTTCGGAGTAACCGGGTACTTGGCGTTCGTGGTGGGGGACTCGGGGGATGGTGGCGTGCTAGTCGAGACAGACCCCGTTGGCAATGTTGTGGTAGAGTTTTGACTGGACCGCATTGGCGGTGTTCGTAGGGCGTCCATGTAGTGCACGGAGTTATGTACAAAGGCTTCCTCGTTGTTTGGCTGCTGTTGCATTTTGTTCGGTTCCTTTGTTGGCTGTCTGCTGTTGTTGTAAAGAAAAGAGATCTGTTAAAAGAAAAAAAAAAAAGAATAAGCTGTTATGTAATTGCGAAGATGACCCTATGGAATTCCTTTTATCCTTTTTTGGTACATTTCTGCGTTTTCTTTTGTCGACATTTGACGATTTAGGATAAGGACCGTCGACATACGCATGTAGCCGTTTTATTTGCAGTAATTTTTTTTTCTTCAACGGGTCGAAAAATGAATGCAAAAATTCATCCGTCGCCTCACCGTCTTCTACTACTTCTTCATAGACCTTCAGTTCTTCTTCCGTCTTTTTGGTGATATTATCTACATGTATGTAACCACGCGCGGGCTGTTTAAATAGGGACCCACTTCAAATTTCCGATGAACATCGCTGTCCGAACGCCATGCAGTTGATCGCAGATCCGAAGGTCCATAATCATATGCCACCAAATTGAGAAGGGGAGACGAACTGATTATTTCGGAGTAGACAGATTCCAAGTTCTTATTCATGACGGGTAACTTGGGAAACAGATCGGCCAGTGATTGCGAACGCACCTCTTCTCGTCTGCTTCCATCTTCACTCGCGCCATCCACCTGCAAAATCACCTCTCTCTCCTTTTCTCCTTCGTCGGTGGATTCAATGCCGTAGAAGAGCAACTCGGATTCGAGGAACGGTGGAAACTGGTAAGACGGGTCGCGCAACAACCGCAGGACGTGCACGAAGATGTCCGGACACCTGTCGATGAACGGGTAACCCTTGTCGTCCCTCTTTACGTCGTGCGACCATCCGTATGCAGCGGGATCCACTATTCGCGCCAAAACCGGCGAGCGACAAGCGGTCTCCCTGTAAGTCTGAAACAATCGCCCTCCCACGTTGAGAGTGACAATGTCGGTGTCTTTGTTCAACACTTCACGCCTTTCTTCTTCTGCCGGTTTGATGTTGAAGTAAGGTTTAAAATTACGCATTCGGTCTTCCACAAACTTAATCCAAGGATCGTCGGCCTTCACGTTAAACTGGTGGCCGGGTTTGCATAAGTCCGTTAGCGACTGGTCGGGGTTCTTGTCGTTCTCCATGCGAGGCCTTATGTGAACAACTGTGGGCTTAAGATAAAAAAAAAAGGATAAAAGCTAAGTTTTGTGTTGTTTATTCTTTAACTGTCGACTCGCCCAATAATCGGTCACTTGGACTTTGTCTTTCCTTTGTCCGCACTTCCCTTCCGCTTGCCGCTGGTTGCCGGTTTGGCAGGGCTTGAAGGAGATGGTTTGGCAACGTTTGCCTTTTTTGTCTTCCTACGTTCCTTCTTTTTTCGCCTGCTTTCTGCCGCCGTCTCGCGCGCCTGCAATAGTCTCGACGAGTACTTTAAGGCCGTCTTTGGGTACAGGAATGTGATCGCGGCCATGCCCATGCCCCTCTCCAAGAGTGCCATCATCGCATTTTCTTCATTGTCTTCGTTTTGCGCAGAAAAGTCGCTGCCGTATTTTTCGGTAAGCTTGGCCAGAACTTTCTCGCGCAACACGGGGCGGGCTTTTTCGTACACTTGCGGATTTTTGGCTTTTTTGAAGTAATGGAAGAGGTCTGCACCGTACTTGTCGTAATCAAACTTTTTAATCAATTCCTCCACATCCGTTTCCAATTTGGATTGGGCGCCCTCCAGCACCTTCCGTACTAAGCTTTCGTTGGCGGTGCTGTTACCGCTGTTGCTCCCACCTGCTTCGGCCCGAGACCCTTCGCGACTAGACTGCGTTTGCTTTTTTTCTTTTTGCATTTTTTGGTGCCTGGAGTGGCGTGTGTCGCGTTGTCTTGTGTGTTCTTTTCTGGTCTACAAAGTCCGGTTAACCAGTTAACCATATTCGGGACCCACTCATTTTTAAGCTTGATGTCGGCACAAAACGCATTGGGCTGATACGAACACTGGAAGTGGGCTATCTTGGCCCATGTCAAGGCTTCGTGGAAGAGCCCGTCCTTTTCGGACAAAACCGACATCCAATAGGCCGCTTCCGGACGTTTCAGAACTTCGTATGCCTCCTTGTACAGCTTCTTCGCTTCGGCCACGTTGTGCAACACGTTATTCTGTATCCAAGCGGCCTGAATGAGTGCGTAGTACCGTTGGTCGACGTCCGTATCGGTCAAGCGACCGCGGGCCACGTAGAACGGGAGAGCTTTCTCGGATTGCTCGCTGTCTCGATAGGATTGGGCGAGGTAGAAGAGCATACGGGCGGCCCTCTTCTCCGCCATCTCTGCGACTATTTCCGTGGCGTCCTTCGCGTACTTGGCACGGAAACCTTCCTTCGATCTGGCTCCTTCAAATTTCGTGCCTATGTGACAGTCGGCCATCACCATCCTCACTTCCTGATAGCCTTTGGGCATCAGTTTGGTGGGATAGAGCGATTCGTGCACTCGTCCCTTCCACTTGTATATCCCATTGTTCCTCACCAAAAAGGGTCTGCAGAATCGCAGCGTGTTGAGCACGGTGGTACCCAGTAGCATATCGACCCCCCGGACGTTTTTCGCGTCGCGCGTTTCGCTCACCATCTGTCTCAATTTCTTCCCCACGTCATTCGGCGTCACGTTTCCCTCGCACACCAGGTAGTCGTCGGCATCGAGGATGAGGGCATGCGACTTGTGTTTGGCCGCTTCTCGCAGCGCCTCGTTTCTCGATCCCGCGAACCCGTACCACGAAGATCGCACCACCCTGCCTGGGACGTCATTCTGCAACAACCAATCTTCGATGACCTCGGGCGTGGTATCTGTAGAACCCGTATCCACCACCACAACATAATCGACCAGTTCCTTGATGCTGTTGAGCGCTTGTTCTATCACATGAGCTTCGTTCTTCACGATCATGCTCAGGCATATTCCGGGCTCTTGGCTTAGGGTTAGGTTTAGGTTTAGGTAACCGCTCGTTAACTTCGCCTCCATTTATTTGTCTCTGATCAACTACAGTTGTGGGTGCGGAAGACGTATCGGATTAGGTAGTCCAAACAAGGAATGTCCGGCCAATTGAGCAAAAGACAACAGGAACTATTGAGCGCTCGAAAGTGCCCTCCAATCAAATCGTCAGAGGTAGACGTGGGTACAAGATGGCGAGGCGTCGATGGCAACATGTACGAAGCGGTGGTAAACGCCGCAGGTGTGCGCCGTTGGAAGGTGGTGGGTGGTCCAGCGCCTACCACAGCAATCGCAAGTTCTAAACCGAAGCCAAAGCTTGCGGTCACAACACCTTTTTCAGGAACAATGACAAGCACCAGAAACGCCAGAGGCGCTACAGCATACGCCTCCAACACAACAGCACCTCCAGCCAGCATGTTGCCAAAACCGCGCACAAGAGCTGTTACTAAACCCAAACCGGCCCCACAACCAAAGTCCATACTCAGGGGACGCTTGACGGTCACCAGCAAAGCCGTGGCGTTCGACCCAAATCTGGAAGATGAGGGAGAGGAGGAGGAAGAAGAAGAGACTTACGGCGGACAGACGCCGATGGAGTTGGAGGAAAACGGTAACAAAGCGACACCTCGATCTAAGCGCATAACGGGTTCAACTCCGATGAGGCATGAAAGTGGGTACCCCGTCTTCACATTGACCCAACTGCGAGATGCGGCCAGACGTGCTGGCATTCGCGGTTTCTCACGAATGAACCGCAACGAATTGGAACAGGTGTTGGGCGGGGTGTGAGGGGCGCGCCCAGGCGTCAGTCGAGTCCCATCTAAATTGCGAATGCCTTGGTATAACGAAGACAACAACGCCTCATCATTTCGCAAAAGAGAGAGAGAGAGAAAGAGAAAAATAAATGGAACAGCCTTCCTCAACTACAACCACTGTGAATGTGTGTGATAACCGCAAACATTTGAAGCCCATGTTCAGGTGGGCGGGAGGAAAGCGACAGGAGATAAAAAAATTCCAACACTGGTTCCCCAGCGAGTACAAGACGTATGTGGAGCCCTTCATAGGCGCGGGGGCTGTATACTTTCACCTGAACCACGATGGCGCGAACGTGATCGCGGACGTGGACGACCGCCTTATAAACTTCTTCGAACTCATCAAGCAGGGCAAGGGGTCCGAGATCAAAGCTCTGGTAGACGCCATGCCCAACACGAAAGAGGATTACTTGAAGATACGAGACGGATACGAACCAGAGACGGATGTGGAGAAGGCGGCCAAGTTCTTTTACCTGCGTCAGACGTGCTTCCGTTCCATCGACTACTGGGACAAGAACGGGCGTTGGCGCACACCGTGGAACACATCCCCGCGAGCGAAGGTGAGCAACACCGCCACCATGGTCTGCGAAGACAGGTACAGGTTGTTTCAGCGCACAACGGTTCTGAAGGGATCGTTCGAGGACACCATACGGAGGTACGACTCTCCGGACACCTTCATGTTCCTCGATCCTCCTTACGACACGAAGGATTACTACGGCTCCCGGTCGTTTGGAGTTGAGCAACACAGGAAGCTACGCGCTTCCCTTGAGAATTGCAGCTGCAAGTGGCTGATGATAGTCCACGACACTCCCCTGATGCGGGATCTCTATGGGGACAAGATAAGGGAGAGCTACAGCAAAACGTACAACATGAAGAAAGTGAAGACCGCCCCACAGGTCACCCATTTGTTGATCACAAATTACACGCTCTGAAAAAAAAAGCCCAACACAAGAGAACAAAAAGTGCAAAAAAAAAAGGAGACAGTGGTGAATATGAGCAGCTGGTGTGTGCGCAACGGTTTAAAGATGGACGTCTCCCACGTCACTTGCTACTTTTGCAAGGCGCGGATGGAATTCAAACCACAAAGTCATTTAATGGTCAGCTGCGATTGCGGCCGAACGTCGGTGGACTGCGATCCTCTTTGCGTGCGATATGTAGGCTGCCTCCCAGAGGAACACATCGCCTTCGAAGGTAATCGACAAACATACCAGGACATAATGGCGCGGGAAAGAAACGCCAACCAGTTCTCCGTTTAATAATAAAACCTTTTGCGCAACACATTCTCTTTGCTCGTTGGCAAACCCAGTTCCGCTCGGATTTGATCAAAGTAGAACATACCCGAGCCACGGTTCAGCCCCGCGGGTGCGCAGGTGAAGGTGCATGTCGGCATGCCTTTTTCCATGATGTTGAAGTACGAGTACTGCACCTGCACTGAGCCATTGGTTGTGGCGTATGCGGGGTTCTGTGGACCCAGGAACACGGTCAACGCTTCTTTGAATAAATCAATCTTCCAGTCCCAGGGTTCGAGCAGCTCGTTAAAAGGGTAGTTGTCGTAGTTGCAGACCGATTCCGTCGAATCGTATGTCCACCCCGGCCCGTACTCCATGACGGCTTGGTCGTTGCTGTCCACCGCCCCATTCAGCGCGCTGTACAGCGTGAGATCCCTGGCACCCTCTCTGCCATCCAACATCATGAACAGCGTCATGTCGTTGTCCTGCGGGTCGCCACCGACCACGTCCACGGGATTCCACGGGATGAAGTTGATGTAGGCGCTGTTGGTGTAGGCGTCCTCTCCGTCGAACTTGAACTTGTTCAGGTACGCCCACAGCCACTCCGTTGGTTGCGTGGCGGGATTGATATCGGGTATCTCTGCGTACCGATCGTCTGCGGTGACTCCGCACGCGGGGTTGCCTCCCGTGAAAACGCATTGCGACTTCCACAGTGGGATGGGCGGGGGATATGGGTTTATAGGATTGATGGGTATCACTGGATTGTAGGGGTTCACCGGTATTAGGGGATTAAACGGGTTGATGGGTATCAGTGGGTTCACTGGACCTAGCGGATAGAAGGGGTTGTATGGTGGCGGAGGAGGTGGTGGTGGGGGTGGAGGAGGAGGTGTTGGTCCGTTACCGCCTTCTTCGGCCATAGCCACAGCGCCGATGCCAACAATGGCGGCAATCGCGATAGCAGCAGCAAGACTCATTCGCAAGATTGTCTACAAATTTTCTCTATTATATTTTTCACACACATACACACACACACACACACACACACACACACACACACCCCCGAATAAAGAGAACCTCCACACAAAAAAGACACTCTCCCACTGCAACTATAATGCCCTATCTTGTTCCCCTTCCGCGATCAACCTTCATACTGCTCACTGCGAAAGGTAGGATACGCTGAAGCGGTAAGTCACGTTTTGGGTGGCACCCGACGTTTGGAGGGCTTCCAACCAAAATCCTTGGTTTATGTTGCAGTACATGGTGGCAGCGGTGTCGCAGCACGCGTTGAATACATTCGACGCCGGAGTGTTGCCCACGTCCACCACGTGCGCGGTACCCCCGTCCCAGTACACCAGATTGATTCTCCTGAAGCCGGTGGGGTTCAAAGCCCATTCACCCCGTCCAATGGCCAAGTACATTCCGGCCACATTCGCGAACCAGTTACCCGTGAGTGGGGCGTAAGTGGTTGCTGTGAATTGGTAGGGGTATCCCGTGCTCACGGTGCCCCCTCCAGCAGACAGCAAGTGCGTTGTTGCGCCATTGGGCACTGCGTAGGTGGCTCTTATGTAGAGGTTGGTTGTCAGGGAATAATCGGGTTGGGTGTTGTAAGCCGTCACGCGACCGAATGTATCGAACGTGATGTTTTGAGGGTAGTTGACGCTGACACCGGCGAAGTGGAGGGTGGCCAGGCCTAGAGGGTTGCCCCCCGAACCATTTCCCACCAACTCACCTACCTTCACACTCACCGAAGTGGGACCTGTGGCACCCGTGGCACCGGTGGGACCCACAGATCCGGTTGCACCCGTGGCACCAACATCACCTGTAGCACCAGCTCCTGTGGCACCCACATCCCCAGTTGCTCCCGTGGGCCCGACATCACCCGTTGCACCTGTGGCACCATCATTGCCAGTTGCTCCTGCACCAGTAGGGCCTACATCTCCTGCATCACCAGTCACTCCGGTTGCACCTGTGGCACCATCTGCACCAGTGGGCCCGCCAGGTCCGATCGATCCGGTAGCACCTGTAGCTCCAACAGCCCCTGTTCCACCTGTTGCACCCACAGCACCGGTGGGCCCAACAGGTCCGATAGATCCGGTAGCACCTGTAGCTCCAACAACTCCGGTAGCACCTGTAGCTCCAACAGCCCCTGTTCCACCTGATGCACCCACAGCACCAGTTGCGCCAGCTGCACCTGTAGCTCCAACAGCCCCTGTTCCACCTGTTGCACCCACAGCACCAGTTGCGCCAGCTGCACCTGTAGCACCGGTAGCTCCTCCCCCGCTGTTGTTCGAATTGATCCAAATGCCATTGTCATAAATCAGTACTTGTCCGTCCGACACGTGGTCCAGGACCACATCCTGCAAAGTGCGGATTGCGGGTTGACTGCGTACGCGCCCCCCGTCCTTATTACTCATCCTCGTTTGTTTACTTTCATGTGTGTCGACATATTAAAATGATGACTTGGAAATTTGACCTTATGAGAGCAAATTAAACTTTGCGGACATCTGGAATTCCTTTTCGTGCGAGGAATTCCTTTTATCCATATTTGGATAAGTCTACATTAATTATGTCGACGGTCCTCTCCTTTTATACACAAAGAGGGAAAGAAAGACAAATCTTATTAAACACAAGACAACAACAACAACAACAATGCAAAGCCCTCCCGCCAAGATGTGGCCCTCTTTCTGCACAAACGGACGAACGCCCACTACAAAGGATTTGGTGGCCGTCTTAATTGACCTGTACAACATGCACGACGTGATGGGCAAGTTCGGGGAGTCCGAACGTGAACGAATCGAAACACTTCTGGACAACGCTATCGACACACTTCCAAGTGAGTACGCAGATAAGTGGATAAACGAAGAAAGTGGAAAGGACCAAGATTACGACTGGGAGATATTCGATTACGTCATGGGCATGCTGCGCCATGATGACGTGGATTCCTGCGTGAGGGATATAGTCGAGGATCTGCGCACCTGGCCGAATACTGATGACGTGGATTTGGTTGTGGAGATGCTTTTGATGCCTCCACCGGTTCCCATACCCGGCCGCAAGCACGTGGTCGTCGATTACAGGGAGCTGGCTCGTAGGGACCTGGATGCCAAGGATTTGGATACCGTGAAGCGCCTTTTGTGGGCCTACCCTGGCACTGTAGGGGTACAGGGTCCAAAGCATTCATTGATAACACGTCTACTGGACCTGCAGGTATGGGAGACTCCGTTTCTCATCGACGCCCAGACAGAAGACTCGGAAAGCAAAAAGACAGAAAAGTCTGAGCATTCTGCCACCTCGACGACCGCAGTGGTAACCAAAAAGCGAAAGTATAGACTCATCGATCCCAGAGATGTCGCCAGAGACGACCTGATGAGAGAAAAGGTCTGCACGCTCAAATCGATGCTGACAAAGCTCGGTCTCTCTGTGGTGGGCAAAAAGGGCGACCTGGTCGAACGTCTTCTTGAACACCAGTTGTTCGAAAAGGAGACCATAGAGATACTGGATTCCGACGACGACGAGGAGGGCGCCGTAGATCAAATAACAACCAAATCGAAAGAGCCCTCCAAAAAGAAGAACAAAACTTGTTAGAAAAAAAAAAAGAAATATTCAGTCCAATTCCGTTTCAATAATAAACTTTTATTTTCCTCATGTTCACGTTCTCTTAACTTATCCCTTTGTGCTCAGTTTCTCTCCGGGCGCGTTGATATACACTTTCAACTCCTCCTTTTCCCCCGTGACCTTCTGCGCCCATTTGGCCAACGCCTTCCCTGGCTCGGCGCTGACACGCAACACGCCATCCTGGTATGAACACAACTCCCTTCCGAGAGTGGTGTTGAAAAATTCCACCAACTTGGATTCCACCTCCGTACCTGCCACTCCCACAAGGTCCCACGTATTCGACACCCTGTTGAGGTGGACGTGCATCTTCTTCCTGCCCGTGCTTGAACTGACGGTGGCCCCTCCACTGCCGGGCGACGCATCTTCTATCTCATCCGCATCGACTTCAACACGTCCTCCGGTCTTTTTCAACTTCTTCTTCAAATATTTGTCCTGCATCCTCTTCTGTTGTCTGCGAGCGACCCTACCCTTCTTGGCAGCGTGTTCGGCCTTGGACTGCATCTCGGACACCTTTTCGTCGGTCAGGACCTTGGATTGCTCCAAGAATTTGGCCAGCGGGTTGTCCTTGTTGCGCTTGTTCATGTCTTTGAGCCCGAGATTGTCATTGCCTATGGGGATAGGGAGTGGGGCACGAGTCTCCACCACGAAATGGTTCAAGTCGTTGTCCAACTTATGCCAGTCGGCAGCCCATTTCTCGGCCGTCTCCTTGTCTTTGAAAGCGCCAAAGACTTTTAGCAGGTACTCCGTCTCCCATGGGCGCCCTTCGGCCTCGCATTTCTTCAACGTATCTTCGTCGGGTTTACATGCAACCAAACCAACAACGGCTACCTCTTGACCTTCGTACGTCAGCGGTATCTGATCCAACGCGCCATAAGTCGTTGATGAGTCCATGACCTCTCCTTACCAGGCGTGTACAATACGAGCCCTAATTTTTTTTCTATCCAACATCATATTTTTTTCCAAACTGTGACGACCACCAATGGTTGTCACATTACCAGAAGTAGTTGTATTTTTAGATAATTTGGTGCCGACAAAAGGAACGGTCAAACTGCTGCCAAAATAGTTGTCCGCAGAAAAAAAAAACCTAACCCCCAAAAGTTCTTAATAAGAGGCAAGGTCAACTGAACAAACAAGAAGAACATGGAGGAATCAGACGAAAGGTATGCCAGCTTCAAATGCGCCGAACCTTTGGTGATAAAGCTTTTGGTCGACGCCTGGGGTTCCATTGGGACGAACTTCACCATGGTTTGGCGCGAGGACGGTATTGTGGTAAACAATCACGACCCAAGAGGACTTCTGGCAGTCCTGAAATTGTACTCTACCAATCTGCTGGACTACAACCTCCCGGACAATAAGGAGGTGCAGGGAAGCGTCCACGTCAAGACCTTGTCGAGGCACATCAAGGGTGTCCAGAAGAACGACATGATCCGGTTGACCCTGAAGAAGGGAACGGAGACTCGGGAGACATCTCTGATCGTGGAAAGGGAGTATGCTCAGGTCCACACCGCCCAGTACAACATCCCTCTTCTCGACGTCCCCTCCGAACCCCTACAACCTATCCCTTCTTCCAACTTCAAAGTGGTGCTGACCGTCGAAAGCACCCACTTCACCAAAATCATCAACGACATGAAGGAGATGGTCAACAGCGTCCGCTTCATTTTGAAGAAGACGAACGATGGGGCCGTGGAGCTAAAGTTGAAGGGGCTCAGTGAGGACCAGGAAATAGGTCCGAACCCTCAAAAGCACATCATCAAAGCGCTGCCCCACACGAGTAGGTCCAAAAAGAAGTCGGACGACAGGGAGCCTTGTCAGAACGGCATCCAACGTCTGGCAGTCCTGAGCGATGTGGACGACATCGACGAAGCCAATATCGAGACGATCCCCTTCTGGGGGGAGGAGTTTCCCGAGCGATTCGACGAGATCGTACAGCGACAAAAATTGAAGCAGACGGTCTCGTGGAAGTTGTTGCAATCCATCTTGAAAGCCTCCCCACTTTGCAGTTCCATAGATATCTTCTTCGGCGGTTCGTACTTGGTCTTTCGTTTCACCGTGGGTACCCTGGGCATCTTGCGGTGTTCGCTCGCTTGCCTTCGAAAGCAGGACGGGAGCGATGAGCTCAAATACTACTCCACCAACATGGGCGTCTCTACAGTCGAGGCCATGGTCGAGGGCGCGGACTCGACTTTGGAGCAGCTGCACGAGTTCATAAACAACCAGGATATAGTTCTTAAAGCTGGTGCTGCCAAGGACTTAGCTTCCATGGTCGTGACGCGTGCACTGGAATCCGTCAGCCATGCCAAACCGAAACCCAAACCTGCGCCAGCAATCTCACCAAAGGGAAAAGAAAAGGAAAAAGAAAAGGGCGCAGAATCACCGCTCAAACGCAAAGCGCCTGCCGGTAAGAAGCATGCATCTCCCATCTACGCGAGCGATGATTTGGAAGACGTGTTCGATGACGGCGATTGCGAGGTGTTGCAACAGCCGGCCAAACGCAAGAAGTTCAAGGTGGCAGAGACCAGTGAAGTAGAGGAGGAGGAAGAGGAAGGGGATGATCTTCAACAACCACACAAGAAAGGGAAATCCCGTTTAGCAAAACGCAAGCTTGTACAAGAGACTAAACACAAAGCTGCGAAAGTGATGTTGTTCTCCGACGAGGAAGTCGAAGACGGAGAAGAAGACGAAATTGAAATTTAAAAACCAAATGACCAATTCGCTTTTCAACTCGAATTAAATTTCATTCTTCAGCATAACATCCGAACACTTTATCTAAATACAACCGACAAAAGCATGCAACTGTTCGTCAAGACTCTCACTGGGAAAACCATCACCATACAAGTTGAAGCCTCTACCACCATAGCAGAGATAAAGAGGCAGATCTACGACAAAGAAAAATTGCCCGTCGAAAAGCAGAGACTCGCTCATTTTCCTGGCGGCCGTGTTTTGGATGATGATGACAGTACCATTTCAGAGTGCGACATCGACCCGCGCGCTTCCTGCCACATCGTCTTGAGAATCAGTAAATGACCCTTGTCGTTGCGTATTCTGACAATAAAAAAAAAATGGGCAATCGAAAAGCCAAGACACCTATTTATCATATGCATTACGACAAAAGCTGTAACATCTCTTCCAGCGTCAAACTTATCTTTCTCGTTCCTCCTTTTGGCGAGACCGTCCCCAGCTCTTTGATCAGTTTGCGTTTGCCATTCTGCACCGTCAATATGCGCTGGTCGATGGTGTCGTGATCGGCATCTGCTATTCTATCTTCTTCCAGAGACGAATGTAGCCGACGCTTTTTTTGTGGGCGCAACACGTCCTCCTTTTCTTTCCCTCCCTCTTCTTCTTCCTCTTGGTCGGGAAGCCGCACGGTCATCCGAATAACCTTCACTTCATTCGTTTGACCTATCCGGTTCGCTCGTCCTATAGCTTGATGTTCAACGCACGGATTCCAACACTGCGTCGTGATGTAGATGCGATCGAAGCCGGTCAGATTGATCCCCACCCCACCGGCCCTTATTTGAATGACGAGAACCTGCGAAACCGTGTAGGACCAAATGTGCAACAGTATCTCGGTTGGCAAATCGAATTCGCGCAAGTAAAAACAAAACATGTCCCATCGCAGCCACGCGTTCCTCAAAATTGATTCCCTGTCTCTGTTCAAGGTGGAACCCACGTACGTCTCGACGTTCATACCCCTCTGTTTCAGAGCGGCCGTCACCGTTTCTATTTCGGCTATGAATTGACAGAACACAACACTCCGACTCTCCCTCCCCGAGGCACACATCATATCGCACAGGTTGTTGATTTTCGTCCCCACGCGCATACCTCTCACCGCTTCCACCTCCGGATGCCGCTCGGCCAATTTGAGCATCTCTTCGTTGTATCCTATGCATATCGCTGGACTCGCTACAAACTGCATCAACCTCATTAACAAACTTCTTATCTGTATCACGACGCCACCTTTGTTCGAGCCGCGCGAGTTATTCTTGACCCGCCAGGCCTCCCTGTTTATGTAGGCGTGCAGTATGCGGTAAGCCGTGGCCTCTTCTTGCGATAGGAGGCTTTCGTTTGTGAAGATGATAGGGTCTTTCAGGTGAAGCTTGAGCGCGGGCGTGTGTCGCACGTCCTCTTTCTTTCTGGAGAGCACGTAACGCGCTTTGATCTCGTGTGCCCAGTTCATGTCCATCTGCCCTCTGGGCTTCTTGTCTTTCAGTTTCAGCCACGAGACCAAGCTGACGAAATCCGAAAGACCGTTCTGTAGAGGGGTTGCGCTACATCCCCAACGTATCCGCCCCACCAAGTTGTTGGCGGCCTTAGTAGTTTGTGCCAATGGGTTTTTGATGTAGTGGCACTCATCTAAGACGATGCGATCCCAACATACACCGAACAGGTCGTATGCGTTGCCTTGTATCAAAGCGCCGTACGTGCAGACCAATATCGCAGTGGTCCCCTTGTCGGCCATGTATCGGACCTCCGCTAACCTCTTTTCGGTGTCCTTTCCACCACCTTTGACCGCGTACGCTTCTGGCAACCACTTCTCTATATAACCCAGCCACTGTTCTATAGTTGCCTTCGGGGCCACCAGGAGATTTAAGCGCAAGGGGTGGAGCTTCATCAACGTTAACATCTGTACACTCTTCCCCAACCCGACGTCATCGCACAACATGCCTCCTGGACTTTCTCTATCGAACTCCCGCATCAACATCCAGCGGACGCCGTACTGTTGGTATCCGAACAGATTCCTCCTATCAACAAAAGGCCCACCTTTCGACTCAATGCTCCCTTCCATTTATCGTTCGATTTTTGGACAACAGATGCACACAAATGCGAGCATAAATCAAAAAACGCCAATAAAACTCGGATAAGAAAAAAGGCCAAGAAGGAAGTTTAATTGAAGATGAGGAGTCATCTTCGTGCGGGTTCAAGGTATACAAAATCAGATGTAGGCGAAAAAAGCTAGGTCGGTTGATTCAAAGGACGGGAGTGACTTGTGTCTGTGAGGTTTGCCGAAAAAAAGAGGCCTCGGTCGTGTAAATAAATACGTCCTACGAACCGCTTTGCCTAAGCAGTTGACGCTGGTGCAACCTCGGTGGCACCATCCGCGGAAGGGGCAGCAGCAGCAGCATCGGCTACCACTTCCTCATCCTTGCTGCTCTCGCTCGCGGATTTGGATTTCTTTTTCTTGCCCTTGCTTTTGTAGACGACTGTGGGGGGTTGAGGTATTTTTACGTCGGATCCGTTGAGCTGGGCGAACGCCATATCGAGGACTGGAATGAGGATGGTGTTTTGCAAGGTCATCTTGTGAAGGTTCAAGGTGGTCTGGATGGCTGTAGCCAAGACGCCTCGAACGAGATGGGTGATGCGACGAACGATGAGCTGGCGTTTCTCCTTGGAAGCGTTGGCGAAGTTGACATCGACGTAGGTCTTGTTGATCACGACGTCTTGGTCGTGTACGGCCCTACGGATTCCGTCGTATGGGGTCTTCTCATCGGTGTCGAATGCCACAAGGTTGGCGCCGATGTAATCCTCGATGACCGCCGCCGCTCCAGCAGCTCTGACTTTGAACTTCGTCACGTACTTACCGATCTTGGTGGCAACGAGGGCCTTCTCTCCCGTCTTGCGCCTCTTGGTAGACTTCTTCAAAGCGACGACTTCCAATTCCGATTCCTCGTCGTCGTCGGAGTGATCGTCTTCATCGTCTTCATCCTCATCGGAATATCCCTCGTCGTGTTCTTCCTCCTCTTCTTCCTCATGCGGTACCTTATCCTTGCCCTTACCTCTCTTCTTTTTTTCGGGGGCATCAACTTTCATTTCCGTGGGCTGTTCATCTGCGGCGACGACCTGAGTTTCGGTTCCGGGGGCCACTTCGGCTTCTGGGGTCGATTCTTCGCGTTTCCTCTTTTGGCTGCTCATGCTTCTATCGCCTTGCTTGCTGTCGAACCGATGTTGTCGGAAGAAGTGTGTGTTTTACGTTATAGCTGTTTGATCTTTTGTAGTCCGTTCCTAACGCACATTAGCCAATTGGGTGTGAGCCTTTCGACTTTTCCGGTTCATTTAGCGGGAGCAAACGGCTGCATTTCACTTTTTCTGTCTCCTTCGTCAGGACACCACCCATGTTGCAACCCATACTCATGAAGCGCAGGCCGAGGCCGAGAAGCGCCTGCGGAATAGACCCCGGAGAGACCAACATGTTCATCACCAGGATCGAAACCGACGATCCCAAATACGTACGGCCCAGCGAGCCTCTACCGGAAGGATCGTACAGGTCGACGCACCGAGAGGGCATAGATCTCGGGTCGGGCAACAAATTGGCCGACTACTCGAAGAAGGTGGTAGCGGCGTTGGAAGAGATGCCTTGGGCCATGGAGAGCGAGCGCATACGCATCGAACAGCAGCCTTACTACCCCGGCAAGAAGGCATACAATTGCATGCGCAATCAGACTTGGTCCATGATTGTCTACACCTACTTTGTCACGAAAGGTCACCAGGATGTGGGCTTCACGCACGCCAGCCACAAGTTGAACGTGCTGGGACCAGCTTGGAAAGGTAAAGGCGCACCCAGCGGCGAGGCCAACTACACAAAAAGAAAAAAGCTCGGTGTGCCGATGGCGATCCAAGCGTTCGCCCATCAACCCGAGGTGGTGGAGGAACTTCAGGACAGCGAAAAGGCTGACGACGAAGCGGACGACCTGTTGATGACACTTCACGCACTATTTCGCGAGAAATGAGGACAACGCGAATGATAGGTGGACTCGTGCGACACGTGAAATTGCCTATCTTTTAAGCCCGAACTCTTGTGTGAAAAAAATAAACGAATTCCCCAAGCATCCACCCACGAACAAAACCACCAACCATGGAAGAAGGCACTGTGACTGAGAACAAGGTTCACGTCATCCCATACGACGAGTTCGATTTCAAGAAACTGCGGATAGACCCCCTGAAGAAATCGAAGGTCAGCATAGGCTTCGTGAACTACGAGTATCCAGACGGAGTGGAAGCACCCCTCATATGCCAGTTCCCACCGCTTGTTAGCGGCTTCGGACTGTCCTATTACGAGCAGGAGGATAAGTACACTTTCACCTACGATCTGTTCGATCCGGAGGGCCAGCAATTTGCGAAAACCTACGCCGAAAAATTCGACACCCCGTTGTTACAGGTCGCCTGCGGACCAAAGAGGAGGGAGTGGTTTCCGAAGACCCCCAACAGCGAATCCGGCAAGCAAATGATCCTGTCGCAATTCGCCTCGTGCATCGATCGGCGCAACGAAGCCGTGAATCGATTCAAGGCCAAGGTCAACCACAAAAAATTGTTGGAGGGAGACGGGAGCACCCGCGTGGACTGGGATGTGGGCGGGTGGTTCCTGAAGGTGGATCCCGAATCCCAAAAGATTGTCTCGCAGCAGAAGGTCAGGCCGACTGCATTCAGGCGCGCCTTCCAGAAGGGCGTCTACTGCAACACCCATCGTATGACGTCGTTGTACATCGGAGGCAAGGGATGGGGTATCTCATGGGCCGTGGTGGACATCTCTCGCATACTGGACATCCCGGTGCCGGATCCGCCCAAGCTCAAATTCGGTGGAGGCGACATACCTACCACCATAGCACCGGGAGCCAAGATCGAAGAGGGGTACGCGGATGTGGATGAAAACGCCCCGATGGGCACCGAAGGGGATGGGATGGGTAATCGGTACGAAATGGGCGATGAAGGGGTGTGAAGCGAAGACTTTTGTGAAGCAAATAATTTTTCTTTACAATGAGACGAGCGGAAAAGTTTTTTTTATGTGTGTAGTTGTAGAACAAAGTACTACCTTCACTCTACTCGTTCCGAAAAAAAAAATGCCCAAGCATAAAGTTCGAGGTCCATATAAATTCTCGGTGGAGGAACTCAAGACGTACACCAAACCCCAGATCATTGCTAAGGTGCAGGCTGCCGGATTGAACCCCTACTACTCAAAGAAGGTAGATGGCAAATTCCCTTTGAAGAAAAAAGCCACCTTGATCAACATGCTCAGAAGTACTGGTGCGGGCAAAAGTGCCACCAGATCGACATACCTCACCCACAGGGCGTTGGCTCGCGCTTACGGCTACAAGCTTCTTTACAAGCGCGGCTCGATGCGTCACAAGAAGAGGAAGACGGATCGCATGCTTTACGACAACCTCACTTCAAAGAGAGCCAGGCTTGCAACATGTCACGCATTCAAGAAGGTGCACGGACTCAAGGGTCGTAGAATCCCCAATTGCAAAGAAATTATCGACACACGCGGTTTCTACGACGGAGGCCTTGTGAAGTACTTGAAGAGGGTCAGCAACGAGGCGCACCCCAAAGGCACACCTCTGTACATCGAAAGGTTGCTCAGAAGTAGGATCAAGAAGGGACGCAGACAATACCTGCCTTTTTCCGGGCGCTATTTCCCCAAGCTCAAGGCCTCCGCTCGCAAGGCGAAATAACCCATCGATGACGGCCACATTTATATCCCCTTCTGCTTTCGACACGCTGAATAAATTGAACTGCTTTATCTTGATCGTTGTCATGCAATTCGTATTCTATTTTGTCGCATAATGTTGTAGAAACGAAGAAGGAAGAGATTAGTATGATGGACATAACCACTTACGATTGGGAGAAAATAGGCTTGGGCGCTATCGTCGTGATCGGATTGATCGCACTCGTGTATTTCATCATAACTGGTGGCGGTTCGGATGGCCCACCCGATGATGGAGTCGATTTGCGCAACCTAACCCTAACCATGAGGACTGCTGGCGAAGATAAACCGGGTATATACATTCCAACCAACGAGCCTTTGGTGACCCACTTCAGGGGCGACTTCTGGGCCAACGACGTGATCGATGATTCGGATCCCTTGTGCCCAGGGGCTTGAAATGAACATAAACGGAAATAAATGGGACTGCCCTTCGCGGACACTATTTTATGGATGCGATTGTAACAAGCGTTAAGTTTTATCGCCCAAAATGCCTGCGGTAAAAGGTAGAAGAAAGCCTGTGAGCAAGAAAAGGAAGTCCGCCGCCGGAAAAGGCAGGAATCGAGTTGCATCCATCGTGGCCAAAAAGAAGAAAAGAGCCATCGCGGCAAAGAGGAAGAGGTCCACCACAAGTAGGCCCAAACGCTCTCGCACAACAATGAGTTTCGCTGCCAGACGGTTGATCAATAAGGTCGATCCTGAATTGCGCTTGAGGTATCCCAAGCCCTTGAACAAACCTCAGCTCATCGAGATTGCGCGAAACAACGACATAAAGTACACCAAAATTAAGGACGGCAAAACGGTGGAGCTCACCGCGAAGGAGCTGCGGGCTCGTCTGACATCTGCGGGGTACGTGGCCAAGCAATGTAATGTCGCCAAGGACGTGCTCGGCATCCCCAAAGGCGCAGTCAGTTGCGCGCGTCTGGGCAGGCGAAACTTGGGCACGTTCGATGGCCCGCTGACTAATATCGTGATGAGCGAGTGGAACGCCAAGCGCGCGAAATTGAAGCCGGCGTTTTTGCAAGAACACCCGAATTACCAAAACGCACCAATGTACACTCAGCAATGGGTACACGACCATCCAGACTACACCAATCCCGTATTAGCAAAATTGATCGTGGCGCAGAAAAAGTCGAGCGTAGCGTTGCAGCAGGCCGTACAAGCTCAGAACGAATCCAACCAAACATTGGCGGAAGTGATGGTTAGACGATTCCCCACGCCTCAAAAACCTCGACCCCCGGTGCCTGTGAAGTCGGAAACGCCTAGGACCATTCGACCGGATTCAAAGCCTTTGCCCCTAACCCCGGATCAACGAGCGAGCCTTATTAGTAGCTTAAAAGGATCGGCACAAAGCGAACCTGGTTTGACAGAAGAGCAACTTGAAAGGATGAAGAAGTTATGGTTAGGGCCTTCCAGCTCCAAGACCCTGACCTACTTTAACCCTAAGACTGAGTAAACAACCATGAAACTAAACCCTTTTCGAAAAGTTCCTTTTTTTTCCTATTGAAATGAATTGTACTCGTGAAACATGAGGCGTTGTCTTTTGGCAGACCCTTGTTTGTCAGGGGATGATGCAAGGTTCGCCCTTTCGGGACACTGATGCCCGCGTTGTTTCGGTTGCTTGCACTTACCGCACGTGTAAGGTCCTCTCTTCTTCGTCCCGACTGCTCTGCGAGCTATCTCCTCCATCGACGTGGCATCCGTCTCGGGTAGAGGGGCTTCCGTCGTCCTCGCGCGCAGCTGTTTTATGCAGCGCTGGAGACTTTGCAGTTCGTTTCCGTGCGTGTTGTCGTCGGGAAAGAGCGCTCCCTTCAGGTGCGGGGGCGTGCTTCCTAGAGCTTTACGAAATTTGGTGCAGGGCTCCTTGACGTCATTTTTGGTCTTTTTGCTCGAACACTTGAGCTGCATGAACGACGGGCTTATGAGCAGGTAGTTCTTCGCGCTGTTGTGGGAAGGGCTGTTTGGGTTCGCGTTGTCCCTGTTCAGGCACCAGTGATCGGAAGGCCACACAGCGTACACGCGGGTCGCATCGTTGTAACAGACGCGATCGATGCGTCGCAGCTGTGTGGGCAACAGCTTATCCACGTTCTTCTCGATGGCCAACCACCTGGGATCCTGACGCGTCAGATTCACCCACTCGCCTCTGTTGATAGTGCTGCCCGCGGTGTTTGGAGAGGAAGCGTCGCCATACGCAATTGCTTTTCTTGGCAATGGAGCTGGTCGTGCGGGCAGCTGCTCAGCCGCCCCTTCCGAAGTGAAGAACGGGTTCACCTTCTCAGGACATTCGTACCTCAAAGAGGTGGCCAGCAGAATTTCCACCGACGGGAACTTCTTGTTCTGGGTCCACCATGAGGAGGGCGGGCGTTTGAATCGAAGCACATCCCTTTCCACGGTGAAGAACGCCTCGGGCCTGTAGACTGCCTGCTTGTCGGTCACCTTGTACGGCGGGTAATCGCCGCAGCACCTGGCGTTGTGGAAATCATTCTTGCACATCTCGCATTTGTAGCAGCCCGGCATGCGCAGGCCCAGGCGCTTCTGGAGGTACACCGCCGCATCCAGTAAGTTTGCCCAGTCATCCACGCCGAGCGAGTGCATGAGCTCCGTGGCGACCTCATTTTGGCGCATCGAGTCGGTCAGCTTGGTTACTATGCGCGAGCTGATTTCGCTGTCCACCCACAGGGGAGGGCTTCCATCGGGGCCGTCTATGGAGTAGATGTGGTAACCCCACTTGAAGGTGCCCTTGTTTCCTTTCACCTCGCGCAGAGGTGTGCAGAAGACTGCCGCGGCTTTGAACGGCGGCACTATGGCATGAAGCTGTGCCAAAATGATGCGAATCAACTTCAGGCTGTTGGTCTTCATTGCCTCCATTTCACTTACGTTGTGGGTTTCGACACAGCGCGCAAAATCCACGTCCAAGAAGAAGCGGGTCACGGCTTTCGCGCACTCGTGGATGGATATGTTGTGCCAACCCTTTTGCAGAGCGCTGACGTACTGGACGAGGAACTCCTGGTAGCAGTCGTCGGGGATGCTATAATTGCCACCCCACAGGGAGCGGTGGGTGCTTGTTGCGGTATCATCTTCCGGGCCCAACTTGAAGCCGCTGCTGACTATCCATTCCTCCAACGAAGAACGGGCGGCTTTGGAGACGTCCGAGTACGAGAAATGCGGACGTTCGTAATCTTCCATCCTTCGGGTTCGACTTTAGGAAAAGAACTTTCGGAGTTTTTTATTCCTTTACTTTCTGTAGACAACTATTTGTAGACACATTTGTTTCTGCCGACACTCTGGTCCTACATAGTCAACTTTTGAACGTGGACCAACGAACAACTTTGGTATTGTCGGCAAACAAGATTGTCGACATTAATACACAAATATAACAACCTTTCTTTTTCTTTTTTCATTAAACTTTTAAACCCAAAAAAAGGATCAACAGACCGCCAACCAATCGGAAAGAATATGGAACAATCTGGTGCCAATGAGAACCCAAACCTAACGCCCGCCACGACAACAAGCCAAGAGGCGTGTCCCAAAATAGTGTTGAAGCTGACGGATACGCAGGCCATTCCAAAACAATATACGAGACCTCGGTTTCTGAAACACAGTTTTGGCCGTTATGTGTTGCGGTTCCCCATAGACAGGAATCATCCCTTCTTCAATTTGATCGACCCCATCAAGGAAGAGTTCTACGACTTAGGACCCGAAGCTTTGTTTGGCATCGAACAAAAATTGCATGAAATGTACTTGAGCGACGACACCATCCGCCCCCCGGATTTCGTCCGCAACGAGGTGGTGATCGATAACATGGATGTGTTAAGATTCTGCGTACCGGAGACCTACCACACAGCCGAATTCGTGGAAAGGAGGGGGAAGAAACCCATCCACTTCCAGAAATTTTGTCTCAGGAGGGTCTACGTGGTCAAGATTCCTGTGGGCACCTACAAAAAATCACCAAAGTCGACGGATTCGGGGTCCGGCAAAAGGGTTAGGTCGGACGTCCCGCCCCAAAAGAAGCGCAAGATGTCCACCGAGTGAAGCAGTTTTTCAATAAACTACTTATTTATGCATATTGTCCCTTACATCCCACCTTTTGCCCGAGCGGTCTTTTCACGGCGGGAGTGAAGTTCTTCGTAACTCGGTATTTGTGCTATGCCTTCCAGCGGCTCCTTGATCTTCTTCTTGGGTACCAGCTCAACGCCGCTTACTATGTCAAATTCTTCACGGATCTCCGAGGAGAAATTCTCGGTACCGCACACCCTACACGTCCATGCTTTTTCCCACGATCCGCCCTTTGTCCTGGACTTCAGGTAGGGATCGCGGATCGGAATAGTCCTCCCCATGCAGATCTTGCAAAACTCTGGATAAGGATCTCTCGTCATGATCTCGGACCATTCCTTGCCAAAGAAATTGGACATCTTCAACCGTTTTCGTCTAACGCACTGTACTTAGGGTTATGCCCTGTTGCTGGCCGAATTATAAAAGAGAAGAACTGTCTTCAATAAATTTCGATCCAATGGCGTTTTGTCCACATAAACGTAACCCAAACTAATCTTTTCTTTCTTTTACGAACCCACAACATGAACAGAACAACTCGTCGCAACACACCTTTCTTGGGCGGCAAGTACCTATCCACAAAGGCATTCCCTTCTGAAAGCGGCGGCAATTGGGTGACAGTGCGAACTGATACCAAACTGAACGTCAAATCGTGGTACGAGTATCGGATCAAGGAATGCGAAGCCATGAAAGATATGCTCACCCTGATGGGATGCGATCCAGCGGCAATAGAAGCGGTTACATGTGCTCTTGGACAAGCAATTGATACAGCGAAACAGCCTAACTCGAACCCCAACTCTCTGCCCAACGACTGAGAGGTTTTGTGCACATTAACAACAACAGTAAACCACTTCATGTCATCATTAAACTCATTTTTTATACATCAACACTTCTTCTGGCTCGCGTAGATACATTTCTGCGTGAAAGTAGCACTCGGGGCCGACAGTCTTTCCTCTCTTCTTGATCCTTTCCAATGTCTTGCTGCAAACGAGGCGTTGCTTCTTCGTCGCGAACCCAGCGAAGCCCAGCTGCGTCACGAAGCGGGCCACTGTCGTATCCACCTCGGAGTTCTTGCTGTACCTGAGCGGACGCTTTTGTTCTCGTTCGGCGCCCGTGCAGTTGAACGCCAGGTTGAATGATTCGAGCACCTTCTTGCGCCTGTACTTCCGAGCGAGCGCCGTCAACTTGCGCACGTTGGAGCACAGGTCCATCCGCAACAGCAGCACGGGCTTCTTGAAGGTGAACCGGTGGACCTTCCCGCATCCGGTCGCCTGCCTGCGTCGTTCGGCATAAGATTTGGCGGTCGGTTCGTTGGCGAAGAAGTTTGGGCGCGCGAGTATTTGCGGTCCTTTCACCGTGCACCCGGTCCCGTGGTAGACGGTGGCCCCTCTCTGCACCAGGTAGCATTTGAAGTCGCCGCAGACGCTGGGCACCATGCATTCCTGGAAGTCGGCTCTCTTGCAAATGAAATTGGTGTCGGAACGTTTGACAGCCCGCGCCATGGGTCAGGCTTAGGCTTTTATCTTGTATGCCCTGAATTAAATCTGGGATCCTAAATAACAGAATAGCTATCAATAAAAATAACGGCAATGTCTGACATTGGAATCAAAGGACTCGCGTGGTCATTTCCACAACTCATTAGGGCATGGGACGACTACCAGAAGAAGATGAAAGGGTTCGGTGCCGGCGAAGAGAGGAGCGGTTACGAGTTGCTCTGGCTGGCCATCTCATTGGGTTTGCTCACCGCCGCCCTTTGGGTGCTGGCACTCCATTACCGCGAGATGCCGACGTGGGCGTTGGTGTTGGCTGTGCTGGCGGTGCTCCTACCCATCCCCGGCGGCGCTGTGATCACCATCCTGCTGGCGCTGTTCGCGAAGCAGACCACGCCGGTTTTGTTTTTCGGTTGAACTTGACTCAATAAAATCCGAAATCGATGTCGCTGTCGGGTATGTACTTTTGTCTCCACGTGAGATTCTTGTCCCTCCACCCACCGAAGAGCGGCAAGGTGGGCTGACTGGCGAAGCAGATCGGGAGCCAGGCTTCTTGGCCGTATATATTGTCGTGCACGATGAGCTGCCACGTGTTGCGATCGTAGGCACTCTTGAACGGGTAGCTCATCCCCGAAAACGAGAACACCACGTTCGAGGCGTCGGGCATCTTGTTCTTCACTGTCCCCAACATGTTCAACACCATCCTATCCCCCTTGTCGCTGACCCAAGCTCCTTTAAGCTGGCTCCAGTTGCTTGACAGCGGCAACTTCAGATTGCCGGTCGCTCCTTCGTGGCGGTACAGTTCGTCCCACATGGGTTTAGGAGCAAAGGAAGGCGTGGCATCATCCTGCACCGCTATCCACCTCAAGGTGTTGTCTTCCATCAGGAAGAAGGCCATGTAGCTGATCCAGCAGTCCTTGTCGTCCTGATAGTTGTAAGGCCCTCTAACCACCTTGTTGTAGCACACCGCGTACGCCAGGCAACGCGGGCCCACGTTGCAGTGCTCGGACTTGCTCCTGCTCGCGTACGACTTGCCATCCGGTTGGCATGGATACGTGCACTTGGTGGCGCCAAGATTGCCACCACCCGCCACGTATCGCACGATCGGCCAGTCCGGTCCAAGAGGGGTCTTCACGAATTGTATCTCGGCGACCTGATTGCTGTCCGCGCAGGCATTCTCAGCCGAGCGGCCGGAATAAGGATCGCCCGGATTGCATATCCGGCCGTCCTGATTGGCTTTGCAGGAGTAGCCCTCCGAGTGGTATCCAGCCTGGCAATTCCACCCCGAGTACTCTCCCACCGGCGTCCAGCGCTGGTTGGAATCGCAGATCCTGTACAACTCCGACCCGGACCCAGCCGGATCGAACCCATCGGGAAGTTGCATGTCCGGGTTACCGCATATGAGCTTGCCGCCGTCGTCGAGATTGCCTGGCACCTCCACGAGGGTCTGGCCGCCGTTCAAACTGTTGTAAGCTTTCCAAGCGCCCCCCACGTACTTGCAGACATATGAACCGACCTGGCACTGTCGGAACCCTTCGTCGCAACAGGTGCGGGTACCGTCTTGCAGGATGCAGGGCAACTTTCCCTCGGGACAGGTCACCTTGCAAGGCGCGGTGGTCTCGTTGGATATGGGATCGTATGTGCCGGTCTCCTTGTTGCATGGTATGTACGCTTCCAATGCGCCTTCCCACTTTTGCGGGCAGGGGGAGTCCTCCTTGCAGTGTTCTCCTATGGGCTTGGCGCTGGGCCACGCGTATATGGCCAACGCCATCACCAGCGTCAAGAATCCGATGCTTCCTGCCCACACGGGACCGTACTTTCGCCACGCCATGTAGGCGGCACCACAACCTGCGAGTCCCACCACTATGGCCATGGTAGCGTTGCTTTGTGCACTGTTATCCATGGGTTGAGAGGGTAAGTATTGATGGATTGAAGGGTTAGGTCGCGGATGCTTTATTTTACTTTTGTCATCACGTTATATTTTTTTTCAACATCGCAAAGGCTTGGACTTCCGCTCTTTACTGTTCAACGAAGGTACGCGCTCCTATCGATGGGACCACATCTTCGTTGCACGGAATCCATCACCGGGTTTGGAATGGGGCGCAGATTTGTGGTCCTGTCTCGGTCGTATGCCTCGTACAGCATGCGCTTGGCTCGCATCTCCGGCAGGTACATCTGCAGGAACTGGTTGTTCATGAACTCCACGTGGGCCCACACCGCACCCGAATCCCAGCGCGATGCGTCCACCGCTTGGTAGCCTGGGTAGAGTTGATAGATCCTGTACATCTGGCGGTACAATCCATCCCCGCCGGATGCGGGGCGCGGGAAGCCCATCGATTGAACCGTGTTCAATATTTTGTCGATGTTGTTGCGACTGAAGTACAAGCTGTACACATCGGATACCATGGTGGTGGGTTGAAAGGAGCGACATTGTGGCGCCCTGAACATTTTTTTTTTATTCTTTGTGCTGTATTGTCTTTGCTGCAAGTTACAATCAGGCTGTGACATAAAAGTTGAGCAACTCGCCTTTCTGTACCCCGAGTTGATCTTCTTCATCTGGATTCGTGAGTTTAGCTACAAGAAGATGGGTCTTCAGGAAGTAGGCGTACGAACCGGCCACGTTGGCGCACCTCGTAACGAATGCCGACCTAGACGGCTGGAACTGCAAGAGCAGCGCCAGCTTCATTGCACCTCCCATCACCTGCCACAACCATAATTTCTCTTCCAAGCGCAGACCCAACTGTCCATCGAATTCCACTAACGGCCCCGGCAGGTCGGTTTCGGGACAGGTCACGCGGTTATCATCGATGAGCACTCCCAACACCAGGTCCACCAGACACAGTATCCACACCATGTTCTTCGCGATGTCGCCACGCACATTCTCGACGATGCGGTCTATCCAAGCTAGCCTATCTTGATTAACCGCCTGTCCCATGAATTGCTGTACGGCAGGGCTGCCATCGGGATCGGCGACGTTGCGATTGAACTGATTCAAATCGTTTTGGATGCTGTTTCTTTTGTCGCCATCGGCATAGGCAACCCAAGCCGCTGCCGTGTTCGTGAGGTCCCACTTTTCGGCTTTCGCTGGCTTGGTCGCTGATGTGCGTACGACAGTCAGCTCTTCTTCTTCTTCTTCTTCTTCTCGTTCTTCTTCTCGCTCCTTTTCTTTTTCCTTCTCCTTTTCTTTCTCCTTCCCCTTATCGCGATCCTTACCGGACGCGACGGTTGTTGGAATCTGGGCCACCGCCAACGACGGCGGGTCGCGAGTCGTTTGCGGCCCACCTCCCAGGGACGCCAACCGCCCCCTACCACTGGCGGTGCGCTGTGTTTCGGACCTCCTTCGCTTGGCCGGACTTTGCGATCCCAAGTAGGAGCCTCGTGGTCCTAGACCCTGCGCCCTACTATTGTACACCAGTTGAAGTTTTCTCTGTATGTTGTTCAGGGGGCGAAGCAACGACGACACTATCTCGGCCGAGTTCCCCTTTGCAGTGAGCTCCTTGCGCAGTCCTAATTCTCGTGAACTAAAGCGGTCCTGCAACATCTTCAAATAATCTCTGTACATGAATTTGGCGTTCGATATATACCATTTCGTATTGAAGTCGGATAAATACCTCTGCGTTTCGTTCACGTTCTTGGAGTAGCAGGGCTTCAGCGTGCTATCTTCCGTCATTACTGGGGTGATCGTTCCGGGTCTGAGCCCGTTGTAGCCCAGGCCCATGATGTTGGTCGTACCGTCGGCGATGTACATATCCGGGCCAGCATCCCCGGACCACGCGAAATCGAGGCGTTCATTGCGTCGCCATAGCTCGCCGCAAAAGTGTTGATTCTGGGTGTACTTGAAGACGTCCAAGGTGGGGGCGGTGTGGCCGCCGCTGCTGCTCAACAGGTTGGATATATCGGCCAATTCTTTCTCCGTCACATTAACGCCGTCGTCGTAGGATTGCGCGTTGAATTCGAGCATGCGAGGACCTATTTGGCGCGCTTCAACGGAAGGCGCGGCGCTGTAGTAGCGTCCTCCCGCTGACTCATCGATTGCGGGGAGCGCGCGCGGTGTCTCCCTTTGCGCTTTCAATGCTACCCCAGTGGATGTTATGCCCTCGACACCTGATTCCTTCACCACCTCTTTCGCTGCTTGCAGATCGATCCCCTCGATCTTCCCCACGGCGACCTTCTGTAGGATGGGTACGATTGCGGCGGGATATCCCAGGAACGTCAAACCCAATTGCCCGGCACCCGTCACATCCGACCACGACCAGTAAGTGTTTGCCAACTTCTTGCTGTACTGCTTGTATATGAGATCGACGTTATCCCTCACAACTCCTTTCCAGGCATCAGGCGTATATATCGCTTCCAATTCCTGTCTGACCAGCGCGGAAGGTACGCTGGACGAGACGGCTTCGAGCATCACCACGTGCGCCGAACGTACCCCGCCTAACCCTTCTTTTGTCGGATATTTGCCAGCCAACCCATCATACATCCCGATCAGATGGTGATTGATCCTGCGCAGCGCGTCGTTTCCGCAATCGGGAAAGAGTCCCACGCGGTTTACCATGGTCGCGCTTGTCACCGGTTTCCATGTCTCTTTCAGTTTTCGCCACAGGTCTTTATCCTTGTACACGGACGCCACATGACGACTTGCCGCTACCGAGAATTCGTAAATGGTCTTCACGTCCCACGCGTTGAAGTTGGTGGTGTCCATGCAACCTTTGCTGCACGCATAATCGGGTGGCGTGCTACACGCATCTGTTGGTCCGGACATCCTTTCTGAACGAGGAAACTCTTTATGAGCTTGCTCATACAATAAAGCCCAACATAAAAACGAATGCGAGATGAATGAATTCGATTCCCTCGTGGTTTGGAGCCCCGACCTGAAGGAAGGGCGGGACGCGGAATTGAAACATCAACGAAAAAGGGCTCGCAAGTTGGCGCAGTTCCTGTACGGCCAGAAGCGCACGGTCGCACCATCAGCGACCCGGATCGCCCTGAATCCGGACAGGTCCTGGATCGGCACGTGCGCGGATGTCATATCGGATGCCGTGAACCGCGGGTACGAATGGAAGTCTCAGGTGCACGTGTCGTGCAGGCACATGGAATTGCTGGACGACCTCTCGCACACCACCACGGAGGAAACGTTGACGAGGCTTCTGAAGCGCCTGCAGCACGCGGCCATATCCATCTCCAACACCTTCGGCGTGATGGCTACTCCCACCTGGCACAAGCTGGAAGCGTTCGGGTCGCTGTCAACGCAGGACGTCATAAAGCTGTGGATCCTGTACGGGGGGACGGTGCTCGCCGCCGTTGGGGTGGATACCAGGAACTGCATCTCCCCACCCCCTCTCAGGCAACTGAGGGAAAACCACGACGAACGAATGGATCTCGTCCGCTTGATGGGATGGGATGAAGTGGAACCCGGTCCGGGATCGTGGGTAGCCTACCTGCCGGATGGTAGGTTGGTGAAGATAAGAAAAGGAGACGAGAATTGGGGCCTGGAAAGGCATGCCTACGGTTGTACAGTGAAGCTTTTATTGATCAAATGAAAGGCTGTCGTTGCTTTAAAATATGCCTTGCCACGCGTCATCCCCCTTTTCTTCTCCTCCCTTTTCCAGCGTCGGCTCCTTGTAGCCTATAGTCATCGCCGCCTTGGCACGTTGCTCCTTCCGGGCTTTACCCTTGAGTCTCCCTCTTCCTACTTGACTGCTCACCAGCGCCGTTCTCGGGTTGATGCATGTCGCTGCCTTTTCACCCCCTGCCGCTAGGACCTTCAGTTTGTCGATCTTGTTTTGGTCCAGCTTTTGTCCCGTCATCAGTTTCTGCAGGTCTTGGGCATCCACATTGCCCAGCGCCTCCTTCATCATATCACCATCCACACCCTCGGGGAGCATGCCCTGCATGAAGGGCAGGAATTCCGTCATCTTGTTTTGCATGTCCGATAGTTGCGCAAACATTTCGGGCCCAGGCCCGCCGGCTCCCAGGCGCATGGTGGAAGGATCCATACCGAGCCCGCTCAGCATGTTGCCCACCATGCCGCCGAATACGTGCCCTATGTCGCCGCTCGTCATGCTGAACCAATACAAGGTCATGATGAAGACCCACACCTCTTTCTGCTCCTCTTCGGTCGACTGCTCGTAAGCGTCTCGGAGTTTCAACCCCCCGAACATGGGGTGGGCTGCGACGGCATCGATGTAAGCGGGGTCCTTGTTTTGGATCTGACCCTGCCAGTCCTTGGAGAATGCGTAGAAGGCTTCCATCACCGCGGGGGTGTCTTTTTCCAGCGCCGCTTCTATCACTGTTCGAGTGAAGTCGAAACCAGGTTCCTCGCCAACCTTTCTGGCGACCAGCTTCAAAAGCATCCTCAAGTTCAACGAAAAGAGTACAGGGGTGTTCATTTTTTTTTTGCCTTGTCTGTTCCTACGTCACACACACACACACAGAGCTTCAGATCCTTACTATTTAACATATCAACCACATTAGGTTACGTTTATTGTCAACGCAGGAAACCACCAAGTGCATCACTTTATCTCGCACTGCAACCACTCACCATTCTTGCTTCAACCGCGCGAAGGCTCTCTTGCAACCGGCTTTGAGATCGCTCAGCCAACCTATCTGACACGTCTCCAAAGTGACGGCCATGTAGAAGCCGGTCGAGAGTAGGGACGTGAAGTAGTACCACCCAAACATCCACGGGGCCAGGAGTTGGTGCCATCCCATCGCACACGCCAGAGCCCGCCACGTCCATATCAACAGCTCCAAGACGTTGCGCAGAGCGAATATGGGCGCCAGCGAATTGATCATCCGGTTGGCGGCATCGGTTTTCAGTGTCAATATCATTATAAGCAAGGCTATCCGAAAAACAACCGGGACCACTTTAATAACATTTGAGGGCGTGTCGTCTTTGTAGGCCACGGGATCCACCCCGAGGACTAAGAAAATTAAAAGTGTCAGAGATGTCCCCAAATCAACTGAAATGAAATCCCATCTGCGCAGCCAACCAGTAGGGTAAGGTCTAGAGACAGTCCTCGTCTGTTCATCTGACCCCATACGTCGCGCCACATCACATTGCTGCTCCTCCATCAAACCTACTTATAATCTGGACGAAACAATGAGAAGAAAGAAACCGACCGGCCTGTGGATATAAAGGGGGGGGTAAAGTTAAGAAAATAACAAAACGTCGACACTATCTGCAGAAGCGACCTGAAACCAATAAATGGCTCACTCTTCGATCAGACATTTGTGCTTCCTTCGCAAAGATGATTTGTCGCGGATACGAACTTGCGCATGGTCTTCCGGCATCACGTTGATGTTGTACAAGCACAAGGGTTCGCAAACGATCGATGTAGAGCAGACATCCCTTCACGAAGAAAATAATGACGACCTCTATCCTTTGCAAGTACTCTGCAAAGCCCACAATCGGACGTTCTCGGGCAAACACACGGGAACTCCTTCCGTTTACGACGTGATGTACATGCAGAATCTGTCCCTGCGTAGTGGCGGAAGCGATGTCGCCGTGTGCTTCTCCGACGGTTTCTATTTGTTCGCGGGCCACAGTCTCGCTTCGGCCACATACGGGTGCGCTTGCAACGCGGATGAACTCTTTCTGGACGATGACATCACGCCCGCTCGATTCGTGGACTGGATGAGTAGCCGCGGGGTGGGATGTTTCTACTATCCCCTCGATGGTACACTTCCCACCACGGATTTGTGCGTCTATTTGGCGGCGCGTTTCTGATCGCATCACTATCAAAGGAGGTGGGATCGGGATCATATTGACACCGGCACTGATGCGCACAACATACTTGCACCAACTACACACCAACCCCACCGTACCCTTTCATCATGGGCTCAACACTGCTTCCACTTCAAGTGAATGCGACATCTGCCAATGCCCCACCAAGTGGCACCCCACCAACGGGATGAAATGCCCGTGGTCGAATTTGACGGCCAAAGATCTCGCGCGTTTGCGCCACCTCATGGTTCGATTCTGCGACTACCCGAGTCTGTGGAAGGCGTTCCTGCACCACACGGGCGTCTCGCACATGAACGGCATGCCCAAGATCGCTTTCCGCAACCTGGACTGGTTCGTCATCAACTACTGCAGCACAAGGTCCGTCTCCGGGAACCACAATCCTGCGTACGGTCCTCCCACCGACGTGGATGTGGTCAGCGACATCCACGGGGATTACAAGACGAGGCTGAAGTTTTGGCACAAAGAATTCTTCGACCCTTTCAAGCGAGGAATAAAGGTGCTCTTCCATCCGAATGGCCCGCACCACCCGGACGCCGTGCAGACCTCGCTGTGCCAACTCAACTACTTCACCTGGGCGCTCACTTACGGCGTGCTGGAGGCGTGTCAGACCCATCTGACGGAGGTGGAGAGCCAGCGCCAGAAAGCGACGTACGAGAAGAGGCTGCGTGACGCGCGATCCAAAGTCCATCACGAGCCGCCTTCCAAACGCCGTCGCTTAGTGGATTGCCTGGAAGGTAAATTCTCCGTCTGCACGAGCCCCATCACGATGGAATGGAACGATAACGTCGACACATCCGCACAAAGTAAGAGACAGGACGGTGGATTTGTAGACAATTTACCGTAATTACTGTCGACTTATTATTTTTACCTTATTTGGTGGCCACTACCAAAGTGTACATAACTATATAAAACCAAAAAAAAACAAACAGAAAAAGAAAGGCAATACAAGAAAAAAAAAGGTTAAACAAACAACCGCATGGAGAGAGCTTGCAATCTTCATTCTCATGTCACCCCTAAGCACTACGACTGTAGCACACGGTCGGCGATTAATTACAAGGAACCTCCCACCACAGCCTGCCCTCCTGCCGTACCGTCACCTTCTCCTATTGTAATGTCTGGCGTCCCTACTATAACCCAACAGTACATGCAATCCAACCTCGTCGTTGTGAGCATCACCGGCAATATCGGTTGCGGCAAGACGACCACATTGCAAAACCTACCGGCCACCTTGCATGCGTTCAACGAGTCCCACAAGGTGCTAGAAAGCATAGAAGTCATATCCGAACCCGTAGCCGAGTGGGAGTCGAGCTTGAAGCGCTTCTACCAAGAGCCATCTTCAGATGCCCTGCTGGACCTTCAGTACCTGATAATGGGTCACTACTCCAAAGTCTCCACGCACATACAGGACATGCAGGAGAAGTGCGCTCAGGACGGCCTCAAACGTTTGCTCGTCATCGAGAGATCGCCTTTCGACGTCCTGCACGTCTTCCTGCCTGCGAACAGGTCGATGCTCAGCGACAATAACTACTTGGCACTGGAAACGTTCTGTCAACACTACGCCAGGCAACCGTACTGGAAGAACGCATTGATCCTTTACCTGCAAGCTTCGGCGGAGATATGTTACGACAGAGCTTGCCACAGGAAACGGAACTCCGAGAAGACTTTGAGCCGGGACTACATGGATACGCTGGACAAGCTGTACCAAAATTTCGCGAGCCATTGCGGTGCCACATCCGCTGGCTTAGAGTTCTGTCCCTCGCAGATGAAAGTGTTTGTGCAGAATCAGGACACGAGTGCAATCGAGACGTCAGAGTGGGCTCGCACAGAGATCGTCTCTCTCCTGCTACGCAATGGGTTTGCCAAGTGATGGACAAGTGGAGACGGCGCAGGACGCGTCGTCACATAAATAAATAAACAAACAAATACAGATAACTTAACACTTTATTTAATCCAAAACTTCTTTTTCGTACACGACCGGCTGGCTTTGTATGGGGTTTTTGCTCATCAGCCCAACATAATCACCCAGCTCCTCGTCGCAAAAGATGAACACGGGCTGTATGCAAGGTCTTGGAGATTCGCGCTTAGTGTAAAAGAATCTCTCGTCCTCGTAATCTTCCACCAATTTGTTCACCAAATAGATGGAGTCGAACTCAAGGAGTGCCACCAGACTTTGGCACTCGGCAACGGGAATCTCCCAGATGCGCATGCACAAATGTGGCTGGAACTCCAATTGCTCGTACCTATAAAGGATAAATCTGATAACTCCGCCATGGAATTCCTCTGTCGACATTACTTTTCCCAATCTTTGACCTTATATGCGAATTCCGACTTGGCGTTGACTTTTTGAGACCCCAGTCGCAATTTTCTGCCGACCTGCACCGGTCCCTCCTTATAGCCGAAAAGTGTAGGCTTTTCCTTTCTTCTTCTTCATCGCACAAACAGGCAAACAACCAAACACGGACCATAAAAAAAAAAACATTTACCCAATGAGAACCGAGCTCAGACAAAATTCTAACAACAAGGTTTACGAACGCAAACGCAGACGTTCACATGGCCCTATCCGCCTCGCTACTCAAACCGACAACACTTCCGTCCCTTTGCCGGCACCCAAAAGATTCGCATCAGGCGATACCGGGGAATGCTTCCCTCCCCATGTTTGGTCCACAATCGCCTTGCACGCCGGATTGGCCACTTCGCTGACGCTCCGTCTCGCCAGCCATTACGTCCGGGACAGCCTGCACAACTCAAGCTTGAACATAATACGACTCAGCCTCACTTACTGCGTCCGCACCGCCGATAAGGAGATCGAACCTTCTCCCGTTGGATTTCCCACCACCACTTGCGAATTGGAGAAGAACCACGGGGCGTGTAAGGCCGCCCCCTACAGCGCGGATCCCACTCAAACCTTTTACCATCACCGATTCATGCCATCCCCGATGGTCGTCGACCGATTTATTTCGGGCAATCTGGTCTCCGAGGATGGGCTGCCGCGTGACATGAATCAACGCGTGGCCAGATACAGCAGATTCCCTCCTCGCCTCCTGCGACAGGCACCCTTCAGCCACGGAGCTTACATACCTCTCTTGAAGCGTGACGCCCAACTCTGTCCCCCGGTGAATCTGAGGGCGGAAGACTTCGCGCCCGAATGGGGTTCCATCTTTTTCTCCTTGAACGGGCAGGATTTCGACAAGCTATTTGCGAACAGATCTTACACCGACCGAGATTTCCAGCACATGGGCGTGTTTCCCGTGTTCTCCATCACCATACACAGGTTTGCGGAACTATCCGAGATCCGGCCAATCTCACCGACTTACGCGCGGTTCTCGGCCTGCGGGCTCAATTTCCATCCGCGCATGTACTCCGCCGGGTTGTTCTGGTACCACTACGATACTCCGCTAAACATGCGCGGGCCCATCTTGAGACCCAAAGGAGAAAGTCTTTGGTTTGGGCAGAACGAGGTACTACCTGCTCGCATAACGCAGCTCACGGGCGCACCTGCGCCGTCACTAGCAATGTTGGAATTAGATTTCGAGTCCGAGCGAGGTGCCACGGCCTCGATGGTGAACCCCGACGACATGCCTCAGTGCGGTACCACGGGCAAATCCTTTTGGGAATGGGAGATCGAGCACACGCACAACGACCTGTTCGTGATGAAAAGCGTCGTGTTCCATCATTTGCATTATATCCCGTCCTCGGATGACACCGAAGACGAGGAAGAAGTCGCTGTTGCAGGCGCCGATGACATGGAGGTGGTCGATACCACCACGGAGCCCACTCTACCACCACACGTCCGCGATATGGTCGTCGACGATACGACCGATCCGGGGCGTTGGTTGGGTGCCTGTTGTATAAACTGAACTAAACAACTGTCTTCTGTACTATTCGTCTTCCATCACAAAAAAAAAAAAAAAAATAATAAACCGAAGAAAGCTTTTCTAACCCACATTTTTTTTTGCAAATATACACTCGACAATTCTTCCATGAACGATATCATAGACGTGCAGTGTCCTGATGGTTTTAGTCTTGAGGGGACAAACTGTGAGTACGCGCCTCTCGCTTACGGGACGTTGGAGATAAAGTACGGAGACGGCCAGATCAACCGAGTGAAAGGAACCAGACTGGATATGAGCTTGTTCAAGTTAAGGGCGCGCAAACAAGCACTGTCCAAGGTTTCGCATCTGAAGGAGGACGATCCGAAGAGGGTAGCTATGGTGAGAGAATGTCAAGCAGCTCAACACAATGTGAAGAAGGAGATAGCGCGCATGGTGTACGGAACGACTCTTCCCTTTTGGTGGGGAGTTGTGCATAACGCCAAACAGTGGGAAGTCGTGGTCGAAGAATCACAAATTGCGTAACAAAGTTTACTTTCTTTTTTTTTCCGTTCAAATACCATTTCCCTTTCATTGCACAACCACGACAACAACCATTATACCTCTCGATTCAAGCGCACGTGCGCTTCCATTCTCAATATCTCCCACGTTTGTTCGCCATCCACACCTGTAATCTTTGCACTGATCAATTTGCACCCCAGAAAGTCTTTGCCATACTTGGTGCCCCAATAACTGTTGAGTGGCCGCACAATCCGATTCATGATTCCGGTCATGGTCGATGGGGTGGCGAATTTTTGCATTAACAGGTGTTCCGCGGGGAACTTGGATATGTTTTTGTCCCAGACCACTATCCAACACTCATCCACATAGAATTTGCGTGAGAGGGACTCCGACATCAAATCAACGTCTCGCAACTCGCGCAACACGACCTCCATCGTATCCTCCTCATCTTTCTTTTCGAGTATCATCGCTTGATAGCCTTTATCTTTCATCGCCGCGGTCCACAATACGCGGCCTATGTTGGTAGGATCCACTTGACTGTCTTGCATGTCTTTGTCGTTGTAGAAGGAGTGGTTGTTGCTGGCAAAAATAAGCCCAACTTGTCGGCAACAACTGTTCTGTCGACACACACCAATTTGTCTACAATTGCCTTTGGTTTGCAAACACAACCAAAAATCAGACCCTAAGCCCTTTTTCGCAAGAGGAGGTGAAACAAATGGACCTGCTTCCTAACGAATTAATCAAGATCATAGGAGAACGCATCGAACGCCACCGCGATTTGGTCAATCTGTTACAAACTTGCATGTACATCCGTTACACCGTCGAGGATCCCAAAAAATAGGACCCCTCATCGATTTCAGGGGCGTAACCCTAACCCTAACCCTAACCCTAACCCATCCTAACCCGCGCAATGACGTTAGCCTTCTGGTGCTGTTTAAAAAATACACGACAACGGAGACTCGTGTTATAGGGGAACATCCCCACGCATGGTTATCACCAAGAGCTTATCCCCATCGAGACGCTATGTTTTCAAGATCAGCGTAAAAGAAAAGTACCCCAAATGGAAACAAAAAAAAAAAATAAATCAATAAACCCAAGATTGCGTAAAAATTTCAGTGAACAAATCAAGGGGGGGGGGGGGGGGGGGGGGGGGGGGTGGTATGGAATGTGTCGTAAATCAGTACCCGTCCCAGATTGGCCGTAACGAGGCTGAATTGGGGGTCTGAAGATGGTGGGGACCCAAAAGGGGTACTCGGGAAGAATGGGCGCCATTGCGCAGGAGCGGAAGTCTTAATGGAGAAAAATTGTGCAGGGGGGGGGGAGTAAATTATATTTTTAAAAAAGAGTCTATAAAGACGAATAATTGGGAAAGTTATGACTATATAAGGTCTTTTTTTCCTATTAAGGATAAGGCGTACTCGGATAAGGGGGGGG
>Ga0209972_10000020_pt1 | contig 163322 bp, 153 predicted proteins | sample NOAtaG_7_FD_187302 | JGI IMG/M metagenome (GOLD analysis project Ga0209972, IMG submission 187302) | Freshwater lake microbial communities from Lake Erie, under a cyanobacterial bloom - NOAA_Erie_Diel1S_2200h metaG (SPAdes) (version 2) | ecosystem: Environmental > Aquatic > Freshwater > Lake ... | reverse complement strand
CAGCCCCGCGATCACCGACTTCATCTACATGGTCCGGGGCACGAGCTACATGTTCGTGACCGGCCCGAACGTCGTGAAGACGGTCACGCACGAGGACGTCACCATGGAGCAGCTCGGCGGCGCCGACACCCACGCCGCGACGTCGGGCGTGGCGCACTTCGCGTGCGCCTCCGAGCTCGAGTGCCTGCAGCGGATCCGCGAGCTCTTCCGGTACGTGCCGTCGAACAACATGGCCGACCCGCCGCGCGGCGCGGGGACCGACCCGCGCACGCGGCGCGACGAGGCGCTGCTCGACGTCGTCCCCGACCATCCCAGCAAGCCATACGACATCCTCGAGGTGATCCACCGGGTGGTGGACGACGGCTCGTGGTACGAGGTGCAGCCCGACTACGCCGGCAACATCGTCGTCGGCTTCGCGCACCTCGGGGGCCACAGCGTGGGGATCGTCGCCAACCAGCCCGCGGTGCTCGCGGGGGTGCTCGACATCAACGCCTCGGCCAAGGCGGCGCGCTTCATCCGCTTCTGCGACGCGTTCAACATCCCGATCGTGACCTTCGAGGACGTGCCGGGCTTCCTGCCGGGCGTGGCGCAGGAGCACGGCGGCATCATCAAGCACGGCGCCAAGCTCCTCTACGCGTACTGCGAGGCGACCGTCCCGAAGCTCACCGTCATCACCCGCAAGGCGTACGGCGGGGCGTACGACGTCATGAGCTCCAAGCACATCCGCGGCGACTGGAACGTCGCGTGGCCGACGGCCGAGATCGCGGTGATGGGCCCCAAGGGGGCGGTCGAGGTCCTCTTCCGCCGCGAGATCGCCGAGGCGGCCGATCCGGTCGCCGCGACCGACGCGCGCGTCGCCGAGTACACGGCCAAGTTCGCCAACCCCTACGTGGCCGCGAGCCGCGGGTACATCGACGACATCATCGACCCGCGCGACACCCGGCCGCGGCTCATCGACGCGCTCGAGACCCTGCAGGGCAAGCGCGACCGCAACCCGCCGAAGAAGCACGGCAACATCCCCCTCTGATGTTCTCCCGGCTGCTGGTCGCCAACCGCGGCGAGATCGCGCTGCGCATCATCCGCGCCTGCCGGGAACTGGGGGTGCGGTCCGTCGCCGTGTACTCGGAGGCCGACGCCCGGTCGCCGCACGTGCGCGAGGCCGACGAGGCGGTGTGCATCGGGCCGCCCCCCTCGAAGGATTCCTACCTCCTCGGCGACCGGCTGATCGAGGTCGCGCGGGCGACCGGGGCGGAGGCGGTGCACCCCGGCTACGGCTTCCTCAGCGAGCGGGCCTGGTTCGCGCGCGCCGTGCGCGACGCGGGGCTGGTGTGGGTCGGACCGCCGGCCGAGGCGATCGAGGCGATGGGCTCGAAGACCGCTGCTCGGCAGCTCGCCATCGGTGCCGGCGTCCCCGTGGTCCCCGGCACCACCGATGGCCTGCGCGACGCCGCCGAGGCCGCCGGGATCGCCGAGCGATTCGGGTATCCGGTGCTCCTCAAGGCCGCCGCCGGCGGGGGCGGCAAGGGGATGCGCGTCGTGCGGCAGCCCGGCGAGCTCGCCGCCGCGCTCGCCGCAGCGCGCCGCGAGGCGCAGAACGCCTTCGGCGACGACAGCGTTTACGTCGAGAAGTACATCGAGGGACCGCGGCACGTCGAGATCCAGGTCCTCTTCGACCACCACGGGACGGGCCTCGCCATCGGCGAGCGCGAATGCTCGGTGCAGCGCCGGCACCAGAAGATGATCGAGGAGGCGCCGTCGGTGGCCGTCTCGCCCGAACTGCGGCGCCGCATGGGCGAGACCGCCGTCGCGGCCGGCCGCGCCGCCGGCTACGCCAACGCCGGCACCTGCGAGTTCCTGCTCGACCGCGACGGCCGCTTCTACTTCCTCGAGATGAACACGCGCATCCAGGTCGAGCACCCGGTCACCGAGTGCGTCACCGGGCTCGACCTCGTGCAGTGGCAGCTGCGCATCGCCGCCGGCGAGCGGCTCCCGTTCGCCGACGGCACCGTCTTCGAGCCCCGCGGCTGGGCGATCGAGTGCCGCATCACCGCCGAGGACCCCGCGAACGGCTTCCTGCCCAGCACCGGCCGCATCACGCACCTGCACCTGCCCGCCGGTCCCGGCGTGCGGTGGGACGGCGGCATCGAGGCCGGCGGCGAGGTGACGCTCTTCTACGACCCCATGCTCGCCAAGCTGGTCGTCCACGCCCCCACGCGGCCCCTCGCGATCGCGCGCATGCACCGGGCCCTCTCCGAGCTCGTCATCGAGGGCGTCGAGACGTCGCGCGAGTTCCACCTGCGCGTGATGGAGCATCCCGACTTCCGCGCCGGGGACATCTCGATCCAGTGGCTCGAGCAGCGGCTCCCCGAGCTGGCCGCGCCGCCCGTGCCGGTTCGCGTCGAACAGTTGGCGGCGGTCGCCGCCGCCCTGCTCGCGCAGCGCGACCGGACGGCACCGGCGCAGCGGGCGGGGGCCGACGCGTCCCCGGCGGCCGGACGCGCCGCGCCGCGGGACGCCGCCGCCGATGCGTGGCGGCTCGCCGGCCGCCGTGAGGGGCTCCGGTCGTCGTGAGCCCGCTCGCCGCGACACCTGTCGTGCGCACGCTCCACATCGACCGCCTGGCCGCCGGCGGCGACGGCGTCGCGCGGGACGACGGGCTCGTCGTCTTCGTGCCGCGCACCGCGCCCGGCGACGTCGTCGAGGCCGCCGTCCTGCACGACGGGAAGGCCCGCTTCGCGCGCGGGGCCCTCGTGCGCGTGCTCGACCCCTCCGCGGCGCGCGTCGCGCCGCCGTGCGCCCACTACGTGCACGACGCCTGCGGCGGCTGCCAGCTGCAGCACCTGTCGTATCCCGCGCAGGTGCACGCCAAGGCGGCGATCGTCGCCGACGCCTTCCGCCGCATCGCCCGCCGCGAAGTCCACGTGCCGACGGTGCACGCGGCGCCACACCCGTGGCACTACCGCCGCAAGTTGACCCTCGCCTTGCGCCCCTCCGGCCGGCCGACCGAGCCGTGGCGCGCGGGGCTGCACGCGCACGACGACCCGGACCGCGTCTTCACGCTTGCCGACTGCGCCCTCGCCGAGCCGGCCGTCATGGACGCCTGGCGGGCGATCCTGCGGGCCGGTCGCCACCTCCCCGACGCTCCCGCGCTGCGCGCGTCGGTCCGCCGCCTCGACGAGGGCGTCGCACTCGTGGTCGAGGGCGGTGACACCTGGCGCGAGGCCGACGTGGCGGCCCTGGCGGACGCCGTGCCGGTCCTGCGCGCCGCCTGGTGGGTGCCCGCAGGCGGGCGGCGGCGCCTCGTGTTCGACGGGCGCGGTGGTGCCGAGCCCGGGGCCAGCTTCGTGCAGGTGAACCCGGCGATGCACGACGTCCTCCTCGCCGACGTCGTCGCCCGCGTGCTCGGCCACGCGCCCCGAACCGTGGTGGATGCCTACGCCGGTGCTGGCGACGCCGCCGTGGCGCTGGCCCGGGCGGGGGTGCGGGTCACCGCGCTCGAGGCGGATGCCGACGCCGTGACGCACGCCGCCGCGCGCCTGTCCAGCCCCTCGGAGGCCCGGCTGGGCCTCGTCGAGCGCCTCCTCCCCGACGCGCTGCCGGCCGACGTCGTGCTCCTCAACCCGCCGCGCGCCGGCTGCGACGCGGCGGTGCCGGCCGCGCTCGTCGCCGCGAGCCCGCGCCCCCGCGCGGTGCTGTACGTCAGCTGCGATCCCGCGACCCTCGCCCGCGACGTCGCCCGCCTGGCCGGGTGGCGCATCGCCCATCTCGCCTGCTACGACATGTTCCCCCAGACCGCGCACGTCGAGACGCTGTGCGAGCTCGTCCCCGAGGCCGCATGAAGTACCGGGTCAGGATCGGCGACCGGATGCACGACGTCGTCCTCGAAGGCGACACCGCCGTCATTGACGGCGAGACCCTGCGCGTGCACCTCGCCGAGGTGCCGGGGAGCCCGATCCGGATGGTGACGGTCGGCGATGCCGTGCACCGGGTGGTGGCCCGGCGCGAGGCCGGCCGCGGGACCTGGCGTCTGTCCGTGGACGGCTGGACGGTGACCGCGGAGGCGCTTGACGAGCGGCAGCGCGCGATCCTCGAACGGCAGCGCGCCAGCGGTCCGCAGGGACCGGCCCCCCTGGTGGCGCCGATGCCCGGGCTCGTCGTGCGCATCCACGTGGCCGTAGGCGACGCCGTCGTCGCGGGACAGGGACTCGTGGCCATGGAGGCGATGAAGATGGAGAACGAGCTCAAGGCGGCGGGGGCCGGTACGGTCCGGGCGATCCTGGTCGAGCCGGGCCAGGCCGTCGAGAAGGGCACCGTGCTGGTCGAGCTGGCGTAGGACGCGCCCGGACGGGAGCCCCCCGTCCCGTTGACGGCCGGTAAGCCGTTGTCTAGCTTGCGGTTCTGCCCGGAAATGGGCGGCCAAGACCCGGGTTGCATTCCGCACCGGTGAGGCGACACCCCAGCAGGTTGCAGTCATGAAGACCTACACCGCGACCCCCGCGGACATCCGCCACGACTGGTTCGTGGTCGATGCCGACGGCATGGTCCTCGGTCGCCTGGCGGCCGAAGTCGCGAAGATCCTTCGCGGCAAGCACAAGCCGACCTTCACGCCGCACATGGACACCGGGGATCACGTGATCGTGATCAACGCGTCGAAGGTGCGCGTGACGGGCAAGAAGGCGGAGCAGAAGCGCTACTTCCGCCACACCGGCTACATGGGCCACGAGAAGTACACGCCGTTCGCGACGATGATCGCCAAGCACCCCGAGCGCGTCATCGAGAAGGCCGTGTACGGCATGCTCCCCAAGAACTCGCTGGCGCGCCAGAAGGTGCGCCTGAAGCTCAAGGTGTACGGCGGCCACGACCACCCGCACGTCGCGCAGCAGCCCAAGCCGCTCACCTTCGCCAAGCAGGAGGCGTAACCCTGTGGAGACCGTGACCCATACCATCGGCCGCCGCAAGGAAGCCGTCGCCCGCGTCTACGTGAAGGCCGGGTCGGGCAAGTGGGACGTCAACGGGCGCACGCTCGGCGACTACTTCCCGCGGCCGTCGCTGGTGACGGCGATCCAGCAGCCGTTCGCGGCCACCGACAACGTCGGCAAGTACGACGTCCGGGCGATCATCGAGGGCGGCGGCACCACCGGCCAGGCCGGCGCGCTGCGCCTGGCGGTGTCCCGGGCCCTCGTGCAGCTCGACGAATCGCACCGCCGCAAGCTGCGCGACCTCGGGCTGCTCACGCGCGACGCCCGCGCGGTCGAGCGCAAGAAGCCGGGCCGTCCGGGCGCCCGCAAGCGCTTCCAGTTCTCGAAGCGCTGACCCGGTAGCATCTCGCAGGCGTCCCGAGGGGACCGTGGGTGCCGGCGTCGCCGAGTGGCGGCGCCGGTCACGACCCCCGACGACGGCCGCCGACGCCAACCACCCGTTTCGTCTCCATTCCCATGCCGCAGCCCACGCTCGAACAGCTCCTGGCCGCCGGTGTCCACTTCGGGCACCAGACGCGCCGCTGGAACCCCAAGATGCGCCGCTTCATCTTCGCGGAGCGCAACGGGATCCACATCATCGATCTGCAGAAGACCGTCCGGCAGCTCGAGCTCGCGCAGCAGCTCGTGCGCGAGGTCGTCCTGCGCGGCGAGCAGGTCCTGTTCGTCTGCACCAAGCAGCAGATCTCGTCGCTCGTCAAGGAGCAGGCCGAACGGTCGGGGTCGTACTTCATCACCGAGCGCTGGCTCGGCGGGCTCCTGACGAACTTCTCGACCGTCAAGCGCCAGCTGCGCCGCCTGCAGGAGCTCGAGGCCGGGGCCGAAAGCGGGTCGTTCGAGCAGTACACCAAGAAGGAGCAGCTGCTCCTCGGACGTGACCGCGAGAAGCTCAGCAAGAACCTCTCGGGCATCAAGACGATGCGCCGCCTGCCGGGGCTCATGTTCGTCATCGACTCCCGGAAGGAGCGCATCGCCGTCAGCGAGGCCAACAAGCTCGGCATCCCGATCGTGGCGATCTGCGACACGAACTCGGATCCCGACCTCATCACCGTGCCGATCGCCGGCAACGACGACGCGATCCGCTCGGTCGAGCTGATCACCACCGCGATCGCCGACACGATCGCCGAGGCCCGCCGGGAGGCCCCGGCCCGCGCCGAGGTCGAGGAGGCCGAGGCCACGGTCTACTCGTCCGACCGCGGCAGCGAGGCCGCCGATGACGACCGCCGCCGCGGCGGCGGTCGCGGCGGCCCCGGTGGTGGCCCCGGTGGCGGTCGCGGCGGCCCGGGTGGCGGCCGTGGCGGCCAGGGTGGCGGCCGGCCCCGCCGGCGGGCCAACCCGGCGGCGATCGCGGCCCGCCTCAAGCACGACGCCCCCGCCGACGGCGGCCAGGCGGCGGAGTGAGTCCCGCCCGGGTCCCCGGCTCCTGCCGGTGATCCGGTCCGCACCTCGCGACGCCGCCGGCTCCCCCGAGCCGGCGGCGTTCGCATGACGCCCGAATCCGTCCCCCACGTTCCACGCCCCGGCGCCGCGCGCCGGACTTCCCGATGCCCACCACGATGACGATCACGACCAAGCTCATCGCCGAGCTGCGCGAGCGGACCGGCGCCGGCATGATGGACTGCAAGAAGGCCCTCGAGGAGACCGCCGGCGACCTCGCCAAGGCCGTCGAGTACCTGCGCGCCAAGGGCATCGCCAAGGCCGAGAAGCGCACCGGGCGTGCCGCGGCCGAGGGGCTCGTGATCGCCAAGGTCGCCCCCGACTTCAAGACCGGTGCGCTCATCGAGCTCGCCTGCGAGACCGACTTCGTCGCGCGCAACGACGACTTCGTCGCCCTCGCACGCAAGGTCGCCGACTTCGTCCTCGCCGACGCCGCGCTCGACGGCCACCGGGCCGTGGGCGCCGAGGGCGCGTACCTCGACACCCCCTGGGGGAGCGAGACCGTCGGGGCCGTGGTCAAGGCCGAGGGCGCCAAGACCGGCGAGAACGTCGTGCTCAAGCACGTCGCACGCTTCGTCACCACCGGCACCCTCGGCACCTACGTCCACCACAACGGCAAGGTCGGGGTCCTCGTCGACGTCACCGGCGGTGCCGACGCCGCGGCGCAGGAGCTGGCCAAGCACGTCGCCGAGCACGTCGCCGCCGGTGTGCCGGCGATCCCGCTCGCCGTCTCCCGCGACGGCGTACCCGCGGAGAAGGTCGAGAGCGAGCGGCGCATCGCCGCCGAGCAGGCCGCCGAGAGCGGCAAGCCGGCGAACATCGTCGAGAAGATGGTCGAGGGCCGCGTGAACAAGTACTTCGCCGAGGTCACCCTCACCGAGCAGCCCTGGGTCCGCGACGACAAGCAGACCATCGGGCAGCTCGTCAAGGCCACCGGCGCCGGCCTGGCGGTCGCGCGCTTCGCGCGCGTCCAGCTCGGCCTCGAGTAGGCCGTGTCCGGCGCGTACCGGCCCGTGGAGCCGGCGGCCGACGTCAAGTACCGCCGGGTCCTCCTCAAGATCTCCGGGGAGGCCCTCGCGGGCGAGTCGAAGTTCGGCTTCGACTTCGACACGATGGAACGCATCGCCGGCGAGCTGCAGCAGGTCGTCCAGCTCGGCGTCGGCGTCGGGCTCGTCATCGGCGGCGGCAACATCATCCGCGGCCAGCAGATCGCCAAGCTCGGCGTCGATCGCGTCACCGGCGACTACATGGGGATGCTCGGCACGGTCATCAACGCGATGGCGGTGCAGGACATCCTCGAGCGGCGCGGCATCGACACCCGCGTGATGACCGCGATCCGCATGGAGGAGATCGCCGAGCCGTACATCCGTCGGCGCGCCCTCCGCCACTTCGAGAAGGGCCGCGTCTGCATCTTCGCCGCCGGCACGGGGAACCCGTACTTCTCCACCGACACCGCGGCGGTGCTGCGCGCGATCCAGATCAAGGCGAACGTGATCGTCAAGGCCACCGGGGTGGACGGGATCTACTCCGCCGATCCCCGTACCACGCCCGACGCCACGTTCTACGAGTCGATCACGTACAAGGACGTCATCGGCGGCGAGCTCAAGGTGATGGACCAGACGGCCATCACGCTCTGCAAGGAGAACGCGCTCCCGCTGATCGTGCTGAACATCCGCACCCCCGGCGCCATCGCCGCCGCCCTGCGCGGCGAGCGCGTCGGCACCCTCGTCTCCTGACACCCGCCGCGCCATGAGCACGATTCCCGCCATCCTGAAGGACGCCCGGACCTCGATGGACAAGGCCATCGAGAACACGCGCAAGGAGTTCACCGGCATCCGGGCCGGCAAGGCGTCGCCGACCATGCTCGACACCGTCAAGGTCGAGGCCTACGGCGCCTTCATGCCGATCAACCAGGTGGCGTCCGTCGCCGCGCCGGAGCCCCGCCTGCTGCTCGTCACGCCCTTCGACAAGGGCAACGCCAAGGCGATCGAGAAGGCCATCCGCGAGAGCGGTCTCGGGCTCGACCCGTCGAACATGGGCGGCGTGATCCGCGTCCCCCTCCCCGCGCTCAACGAGGAGCGGCGCAAGGAGCTCGTCAAGCAGATCCACAAGTACACCGAAGAAGGGAAGGTCGCCGTGCGCCACGCACGCACCCACGCGCGCGACCTCCTCAAGAAGCTCTCGGGCGTCTCCGAGGACGACGTCAAGCACGCCGAGAAGGACCTCCAGAAGGCGCACGACGACGTGATCCACCGGCTCGACGAGCTCACCAAGGCGAAGGAAGCCGAGCTCCTCGAGGTCTGACCGTCCCCATGCCGGCCCCGGTCGCGTCCGACTCGCCGTCTGCGGCCGTCCCTGCGGCCGTCCCTGCGGCCGTCCCTGCGGCCGTCCCTGCGGCCGTCCCTGCGGCCGTCCCTGCGGCCGTCCCTGCGGCCGTCCCTGCGGCCGTCCCCGCGGCCGTGCCTGCGGCCGCCGGCGCCGTCCCGCGGCACGTCGCGATCATCATGGACGGCAACGGCCGGTGGGCCCGCCGTCGCGGCCTGCCCCGGCCTGCGGGCCACCAGGCCGGCATGGGGGCCGTGCGCGCGGTCGTCGAGGCCGCGCTCGATGCCGGCGTCGAGGTGCTCTCCCTGTTCGCCTTCTCGCAGGAGAACTGGCAGCGCCCGCCTCTCGAGGTGCGGGCGCTCATGACCCTGCTCGAGGAGTACATCGCCCGCGAGATCCGCGACCTCGCCGAGCGGCGCGTGCGCGTGCGGATCATCGGCGATCGGGCGCGGCTGCGGGGCGGGGCGCTCCGCGCGGTCGAGCGCGTCGAGGCGGAGACCGCGCGGGCCACGGCGGCTGGCGCCCGGCTCCGGCTCAACCTGTTCATCTCGTACGGCGCGCGGGCCGAGCTGGTCCATGCGGCCCGGGCGCTCGCCGAGGAGGTCGCGGCGGGGCGGCTGGCACCCGAGGCGATCGACGAGGCGGCCTTCGCCGCCCGCCTCTTCACCGCCGATGCCCCCGATCCCGATCTGCTCATCCGCACCTCCGGCGAGCAGCGGCTGTCGAACTTCCTCCTTTGGCAGGTGGCGTACGCCGAGCTGGTGATCTCGCCCGTGCTGTGGCCCGACTTCGGGGGCGACGACCTGCGCGCGGCGCTGGCCGAGTACGCAGGGCGCGAGCGCCGGTACGGCCGGGTGGGGCGGTGAGGCCCGGGTACCGCCGGTGAGCGAGTTCACCAAGCGCATCCTCTCCGGCCTGGTCCTGGCGCCGCTCACCGTGTTCGCGGTGTACGTCGGCGGTCCGTGGCTCGCCCTCTACCTGTCGCTCGCCGCGGGTGTGATGGCGTGGGAGTTCTACCGCATGGCGCGCGCCGGCGGCTCCCATCCGCTGGCGTTCATCGGCATCCCCGCGGCGGCGCTCGTTCCGCTCGCCGCCCATGCGCACACGCTCGGCATCCTGCCGGTCCCCGTGAGCGCGATCGTCGTGGCCGCGCTGGCCGTGCTGGCGTTCGCGATGTTCCTGCGTCCCGTCGAGCAGAAGCCGCTGACCGCCGCGGCGATCACCGTGTTCGGCGTCTTCTACACGGGCGCCGCGATCACCTTCGGCTATGCGATCCGCTACTTCCCCTACGTGGCCGACGCGGCCGCGGGGACGGCGCTGGTGATCTTCCCGGTCTGGCTGACGTGGTCCACCGACACGGGGGCCTATCTGGTCGGGCGCATCGTCGGCGGCCCGAAGCTCGCCGCGTCCATCAGCCCCAGGAAGACGATCTCGGGGGCGATCGGCGGCGTCGCCACGGCGGGCGTCATGGCGTGGGCGTACGGCACCTACGTGCTGCGGCCGCTCGCCCAGCTCACGATGACCCCCGCCGGGCTCGCGGTCTTCGCGGCATGCATCTCCGTCGCTGCCATGCTGGGTGACCTGGCCGAGTCGTACCTCAAGCGCGAAGCGGGCGTGAAGGACGCCTCGGGGCTCATTCCCGGGCACGGCGGCGTCCTCGACCGGCTCGACTCGATCCTCTTTGCGCTCCCGATCGCCTACATGCTGCTGCCGGCGCTGCTGAAGCCCGCCCCGGTCGTGCCGTGAGCGGCGTCCGTGCCCCCACGGGTGACCGCCGTCGCGGTGTCGCGATCCTCGGATCCACCGGCTCCATCGGCACGTCCGCGCTCCAGGTGCTGGGCCGGCAGCCCGACGCCTTCCGCGTCGCGGCGCTCACGGCCCACGGCAACGCGGCGCTCCTGCGCGAGCAGGCGGCCCGATTCGCCCCGACGTTCGTCGGCTGCGTCGCCCCCAACGGCAGCGCGTGCGACCCGGCGTGGGCCACCGGACCGGCCGCGCTCATCGCCGCGGCGACCCGGCCCGACGCCGACATCGTGCTCAACGCGGTGGTCGGTGCGGCGGGGCTCGACGCGACGCTGGCCGCGCTCGGGGCGGGGAAGCGCGTGGCGCTCGCCAACAAGGAGTCGCTGGTCGTCGGCGGGGGGCTCGTGCTCGAGGCCGCGCGGCGCGGCGGCGGCGAGCTCGTACCGGTGGACAGCGAGCACAGCGCCATCCTGCAGTGCCTCGCCGGCCGGCCCGGTCATGAGGTGCGCCGGCTCATCCTCACCGCCAGCGGCGGCCCGTTCCGCGCGTGGCCCGCCGAGCGCATCGCCGACGCCCGGCTCGAGGACGCCCTCAAGCACCCCACCTGGACGATGGGGCGCAAGATCACCGTGGACAGCGCGACGCTCGCGAACAAGGCGCTCGAGGTGATCGAGGCGCACGTCCTCTTCGGGCTCCCCTACGACCGCATCGAGGTCGTCGTGCACCCGCAGAGCATCATCCACAGCATGGTCGAGTTCGTGGACGGCTCGGTGCTGGCGCAGCTCGGGCAGCCCACGATGGAGGTGCCGATCCTCTACGCGTTCACGCACCCGGACCGCATCCCGGACGCGGGACTGCCGCCGTTCGACCCGGTGCGCACGGGGGCGCTCACGTTCGAGGCCGTGCGGCACGACGCCTTCCCCACGCTCGGGCTCGGCATCGCCGCCGGGCGGCAGGGGGGCGGTGCTCCCGCCGTCTTCAACGCCGCCAACGAGGAGGCCGTCGCGCGCTTCCTCGACGGCACGCTGCGCTTCGGCGAGATTCCCAAGGCGATCGGCTCGGCCCTCGACGCACTGGGCGGGACGCCGGCGGCCGACCGCGCCGCCCTCGGCGCGCTCGATGCGGCGGCCCGGGCCCACGCGCGGAACTGGCGGCCCGCAGTGCTCGTATAGCGTGCAGGATGGCGATGCGCGGCCGTCGCGTGCCCGGCGCGCGCCCGGCGCGCGGACGGCCGCTTCGGTCTCCCACCCGTCGCCTGACGCTCCCTTGTCCGCACGCCGGCTCCCCCGACCGCGCCACACCCCGAACCACGCGACATGCTGACCTGGCTCGCTCCGCTGCTCGTCTTCGGCCTCGTGGTCTTCGTCCACGAACTCGGCCATTTCCTCGCGGCCAAGCTCGTCGGGGTTTACGCGCCGGTCTTCTCGATCGGCTGGGGCTCACGCGTGTGGGGGCGCAAGGTCGGCGAGACCGAGTACCGGCTCTCGTGGTTCCCCATCGGCGGCTACGTCGCGATGGCGAGCCGCGAGGACGAGATGATGTCGGCCCTCGAGGGCGGCGGCAACGCGCCGACGGATACCGCGCCCGATGCGACGGGGCCGCGCAAGGGCTTCCGGCCGATCCCGTGGGACCCGAACGCGATGGCCCCGTTCGGGCCGCGTCGCGTGCCGCCGGACCGATGGATCGAGTCGAAGTCCGTCCCGGCGCGGTTGCTGGTGATGAGCGCAGGCGTGCTGATGAACGTCGTACTGGCGATCGTGGTCGCCTCGGGGATCTTCGCGATCTACGGCAAGTCGTACCTGCCGCCCGTGATCGCCCGCGTGCTGCCGGACAAGCCCGCCGCGCGCGCGGGGCTGCAGGCGGGGGATTCCGTCGTCGCGGTGGACGGCGCCCCGCTGCGCACGTGGAGCGAGCTGCTCGACCGGGTCGGTGCCTCCGCAGGCCGGGAGCTGGTGCTCGACGTCCGGCGCGCCGGCCTGCCTCTCGAGATCCGCGTGACCCCCGAGGCCACCGCGTCGCAGGACCCGGCCACGGGCATCGCCACCACGCTCGGCAAGATCGGCGCGGCGCCGGTGGACCGGGTGCGGCGCGAGCCGATGGGGCTCGCGGCCTCGCTCGCAGCCGGGACGGCGACGACCTGGACGATGGCCGGCTCGGTGGGGAAGGTGCTGCGCGGCCTCTTCACGGGCGGGGTATCGGTGAAGCAGCTCGGCGGCCCGATCGCGATCGCCCGCACGTCGGTGCAGGCGGCGAAGTCGGGGGTCGAGACGCTCTTCGGGTTGATCGCCTTCCTGAGCATCAACATCGCGATCCTGAACCTGCTGCCGATCCCGCTGCTCGACGGCGGCCAGATCCTGATGGCGATCGGCGAGGGGGTGCGCGGCAAGCCGTTCAGCGAGCGGGCCCGTGAGCGCTTCGCGAAGGTCGGGATCGCGATGGTCGGGCTCCTGTTCGTGCTGGTGATGCTCAACGACGTCACGGCGCTGTTCCGGGGCTGACCGGGCGCGGGTTGCGCGGCGGTCGCGCGGCGGTCGCGCGGCGGTTGGGGGGTGGCCGCGACACACGGGTCCGCCCGGTCCCTCGTCCCCAGACATTTCGCGCGGGCCCCACTTGCTTCTCCGCGCCAAGGTGCGTACTTTCAAGGGCTTACGAGTTTCTTCGTTCCCCGCCGGCGACCGCCGGCCAGATGAGACGCACCAGATGTCCAACGCCACGTACCAGCTGCACGCCACCGACACGGGCTCGACCAAGGTCCAGATCGCCGGCCTGACGGCTCGCATCAACGAGCTCACCGAGCACTTCCGCACGCACGCCAAGGATCACCATGGCCGTCGCGGGCTGCTCAAGCTGGTCGGCAAGCGCCGCCGCCTCCTGGACTACCTCAAGCGGACCGACGTGACCGGGTACCGCCGGGTCATCCAGGACCTTGGCCTCCGGTACTGACATCCTGAACGTGCGTCCGCGCGCGGTTGCCGGCTGATCCGGCTGCCGCGCGTTTCGCGTTTCCACCCACCAGAACCATGCAGCGCATCGAAAAGACCTTCGCCGGCCGGCCCCTCCTCATCGAGACCGGCAAGATGGCGAAGCAGGCCGCGGGCTCCGCGATGGTGAAGTTCGGCGACACGATGGTCATCGCCGCCGTCACTGTCAGCGACAACCGCAGCACCCTGCCGTTCTTCCCCCTCACCGTCGAGTACCGCGCGAAGACCTACGCCGCCGGCAAGATCCCGGGCGGCTACATCAAGCGCGAAGGGCGTCCGTCCGACGACGAGATCCTCTCGGCCCGCATCATCGACCGCTCGATCCGGCCCCTCTTCCCGGAGGGCTTCCAGAACGAGGTCCAGGTCTTCGTGTACGTCGTCTCCGCCGACCAGGAGAACGACCACGACGTGCTCGGCCTGCTGGCCGTGTCGATGGCGCTCTCGCAGTCGCGGATCGCCTGGAACGGCCCGATCAGCGGCGTCCGCGTCGGCCGCATCCAGGGCAAGTGGGTGCTCAACCCCACGTTCCAGCAGCTCGAGTACTCGGACCTCGACATGGTCGTCGCCGGCACCGCCGACGCGATCATGATGGTCGAGGGCGGCGCGCTCGAGGTCTCGGAGAGCGACGTCGTCGAGGCGCTGCAGATCGCCCACAAGGGCATCAAGGAGCAGATCGGCTTCCAGGACGAGCTGCTCGCCGCGCACCGCGAGCCCAAGATGGCGTGGACGAAGGTCACCGCGCCGGCCGAGGTCGTCGCCACGGTCGAGGCCGCCGCGAAGAACCGCATCGCTGCCGCGCTGAATCAGGCCGACAAGCACACCCGCATCCAGGCCATCGAGGCGGTGAAGAAGGCGGTCAAGGAGGAGATGGCGGGCGTGCTGCCGCCGGAGCACCTGCCGTTCGTCGGCGGGATCCTCGGCGACCTCGAGTACCACGCCCTGCGCTCGCAGGTCCTCGAGACGCGCAAGCGCGTTGACGGCCGCGACACGAAGACCGTGCGCCCGATCAGCATCGACACCTCGGTGCTGCCGCGCGCCCACGGCTCGGCCCTGTTCACCCGCGGCCAGACGCAGGCGCTCGTCGCCGCGACGCTGGGGACCGCCAACGACGTGCAGCGGATCGACTCGATCGACGAGAAGGCCGAGACGAACAAGACGTTCATGCTGCACTACAACTTCCCGCCCTTCTCGACCGGCGAGGTGCGCCCGGTGCGCGGCACGAGCCGCCGCGAGATCGGCCACGGCAACCTCGCCGAGCGCGCGCTGCAGGGCGTCCTGCCGCCGTTCGAGGAGTTCCCGTACACGATCCGCATCGTCTCCGACATCCTCGAGTCGAACGGCTCGTCGTCGATGGCCTCGGTCTGCGGCGGCTCGCTGTCGCTGATGGACGCCGGCGTGCCGATCAAGGGCGCCGTCGCCGGCGTGGCGATGGGGCTCATCAAGGAGGGGAAGAAGTACGCCATCCTCACCGACATCCTCGGCACCGAGGACCACCTCGGCGACATGGACTTCAAGGTCGCGGGCACCGGCGAGGGCATCACCTCGATCCAGATGGACATCAAGATCGAGGGGCTCGACCTCGCGATCATGACCGAGGCGCTCGCGCAGGCCAAGGAAGGGCGCCTGCACATCCTCGGCGAGATGGCGAAGGCGCTGCCGACGCACCGGGCGGACCTCTCGCCCTGGGCCCCGCGCATCGTCACGATCAACATCAATCCCGAGAAGATCGGCGACCTCATCGGCCCGAAGGGCAAGACGATCCGCGGCATCCAGGAGGAGACGGGCGCCGAGATCACCGTGGACGACACCGGCCTCGTCACCATCGCCGCGGTCGGCGGCGAGTCCATGGAGCGGGCCCGCCAGATGGTGCAGCAGATCACCGCCGAGCCCGTCGTCGGCGAGACCTACGAGGGCGTGGTCAAGAGCACGACCGCCTTCGGCGCCTTCATCGAGATCATGCCCGGCACCGAGGCGCTCCTCCACATCTCCGAGATCCAGCACGGCCGCACGGAGAAGACCGAGGACCACTTCAAGAAGGGCGACCGCGTCACCGTGAAGCTCATCGACCGCGACGAGCGCGGCCGCCTGCGGCTCTCGCGCAAGGTGCTGCTCCCGAAGCCGGAGGGGTACGTCGAGCCCGCCGAGGGCGAGGGCGCCGCGGTCGGCGGCGAGGGCGAGGGCGAGCGCCGCGACCGCGGGGACCGCGGCGGGCGCGGGCGCGACCGGCGCTGAACACCCCCGCCGGCGGCGCGGCCCTCGACGCGGGGCTGCGCCGCACCCGATGCGGCAACGGCCTGACCGTACTCTCGGAGCACGTCCCGGGGGTGCGGTCGGTTGCGTTCGGGGCCTGGGTGAAAGCGGCGAGCATCCACGAACGGCCTGACGAACAGGGCGTCTCCCACGCGCTCGAGCACCTCGTCTTCAAGGGGACGCCCACCCGGACGCCGCGCGACCTGACCTTCGCGCTCGAGACGCTCGGCGGGTCGCTCGACGCGTACACGTCGCGCGACCACACCGCCTACACAGCCCGTGTCCTCGACGAGCACCTCCCCGTGGCCGCCGAGGTCGTCGCCGACCTCGTCTTCCGTCCCCTCCTGCGCGACGCCGACTGGGCGCTCGAGCGCGGCGTGATCCTCGAGGAGATCGCGGAGATGGAGGACACCCCGGAGGACGTCGTCCACGAGCTCCACAACGCTGCGCTCTGGGGCGGCCATCCGTACGGCTGGAGCATCCTCGGCACGCGCGACACCATCGACGCGCTCCCGGTGGCGGCCCTCCGGTCGCTGCACGCCCGGGCGTACCATCCGGGACTCATGGTGGTCGCCGCCTCCGGCAACGTGACGCACGAGGCGCTGCTCGACGCGCTCGGTCGCGCCGGCTGGCTCGACGAGCCGGGCCGCGACGCCGACCCGATGCCCGCGCCGCCGCGGCCGGCCCCCCCGCCGCCCCAGCGCCTCCACGTCGAGCGCAAGGGCCAGCAGGTCCAACTCGTCTTCGGCGCCCCGGCCGTCCACTACGCCCACCCCGACCGGTATGCCGTGGCGCTGGTCTCGATGCTGCTCGGCGAGGGCATGAGCTCGCGACTCTTCCAGCGCGTGCGGGAGGAGCTGGCGCTCGCCTACAGCATCGCGAGCTTCACCGAGTTCTACCACGCGGCGGGCATGCAGGGGACGTCGCTCGCGGCCAGCCCGGCCAAGGCCGCCCGGGCCGAGCAGGTCGTGCGCGACGAGCTCGCCCGCCTCGCCGAGCACGGCATCCCCGAGGACGAGCTCGAGGCCGGCAAGCGGCAGTTCAAGGGCCAGCTCACCCTCTCCATGGAGGGGCCCTCTGCGCGCATGCACCGGGCAGCCGCAGTCGAGCTCTACGCCGCGGCCTACCAGCCGCTCGACCAGGTGCTGGCGGAGATCGACCGCCTGACCGTGGCGCAGGTGGCCGAGGCCTGCCGGGCGTACTTCGCCCCGGAGCGGCACACCGTGCTCAGTCTGGGCCCGGGGCGTAGTTTTCGCCGCGGCTGACGCGGCCCCCGCGCGGCCCGCGACCCGTCCACCCGTCAATCCGAGCGGCCTTCATGAAGATCGGCGTTCCCAAGGAGATCAAGACCAACGAGAACCGCGTCGCCCTCGTCCCGGCGGGCGCGGAGGCGCTGGTGTCCGCCGGGCACCGCGTCGAGGTCGAGACGGGTGCCGGCCTCGGGTCGGGGTTCTCCGACGACCAGTACCTCGAGGTCGGCGCGACGATCGGCCGCGACGCCGACGCGGTCTGGCGCAACGCCGAAATGATCATGAAGGTGAAGGAGCCGATCGCGGTCGAGTGGCCGCGCATCCGCCGCGACCAGTTGCTGTTCACCTACTTCCACTTCGCCGCGGACCGCGCGCTGACCGACGCCCACCTGGCCAGCGGCGCGGTGTGCATCGCGTACGAGACGGTGGAACTGCCGACGCGCGAACTGCCGCTGCTGACGCCGATGAGCGAGGTCGCCGGTCGCATGGCCGTCCACGAGGGGGCGAAGTACCTCGAGAAGCTCTTCGGCGGCCGCGGCGTCCTGCTGGGCGGCGTCCCCGGCGTGCCACCGGGGAAGGTCGTGATCATCGGGGGCGGCGTGGTGGGCATCAACGCCGCCAAGATGGCCGCCGGCCTCGGTGCCAAGGTCACGATCCTCGACCTGTCGCTCGAGCGGCTGCGCTACCTCAGCGATGTCATGCCGGCGAACGTCACGATGATCTACTCCAACCGGCACAACCTGCTCGAGCAGATCGGCACCGCCGACCTCGTCATCGGCGGCGTGCTCGTACCGGGCGCCAAGGCGCCCAAGCTGATCCGCCGCGACGACCTCAAGCGCATGCGTCCCGGGGCCGTCATCGTGGATGTCGCCGTCGACCAGGGCGGCTGCGTCGAGACCATCAAGCCGACCACGCACGAGAACCCGACCTACACGATCGACGGGATCATCCACTACGGCGTGGCCAACATGCCGGGGGCCGTTCCGCACACGAGCACGCTGGCGCTCACCAACGCCACCTTCCCGTACGCGATGAAGCTCGCCAACCTCGGGTGGCAGGACGCCTGCCGGCGCGACGGAGCCCTCCGCAAGGGACTCAACGTGGTGCGCGGCCAGGTCACGTATCCCGGCGTCGCGGAGGCGTTCGACCTGCCGCTCGTCCCGGCGGACAACGTTCTCGCGTAGGCTCACCGGCCATGATGGGTCCGTCAGGGAACGCCCGACATCGTGACCATTCGCCCATGGAACCGTCCACAGGCCGAGACTCTTGCTTGATGGGAGACGGAGGCCGACATGACGCCCCAGGCGCTGGTGGTTGGTGCAACGTGGTGGACGGTGTTCCTGGTGAACGTGAGCCAGGGGCAGCCGTGGCGCGGATTGGCCTTGGCGACCCTCGCCCTGGGACTCGGCATGGCGATGTTGCCATGGGCGGTCGCGCGTGAACCCGGTGCGGATCCAGCGCCTTGCCGGCAACCCTGACTTGCCGCTGCCGGAACGGGCTACCGACGGCTCGGCCGGCTATGACGTCCGTTCTGCGGACCCCGATTTCGTGCTCGCCCCGGGCGAGCGGCGGCTCGTCGGCACCGGCCTCGCGTTCGCCGTGCCGCCGGGCTTCGAGATCCAGGTGCGGCCCCGAAGCGGCATGGCGTTGCGCTACGGAGTCACCATCCCCAACAGTCCGGGCACGATCGACAGCGATTATCGGGGCGAGCTTCGGGTGATCATCCAGAACGGGGGGACGCAACCGGTCCCGATCGCCCGCGGGGAGCGCATCGCGCAGCTGGTCTTCGCCCGGTACGAGGCACCCGCCCTGCTCGAGGTGCCGTCGCTCGACGACACCCAGCGTGGGGCGGGTGGCTTCGGGTCCACCGGCAGCTGAGCCCTCGCGCCGTGGACGTGACAGTCGGCCCACCGCGGCACGGGGAGTGCGGGGACGAATCGGCGGCGCTGCCGCCGTTCCCCTGCCACTCCAGCCGATCCCTCCCCTGAAGCTGCAAGCCCCCCCCGTGGCCCAGCCGCTCCCCGCCGTCGTGCGCGATGCGCTCCAGCGCATGGCGGGGGGCGTGGCGCACGCCTTCAACGACCTCGTGACGGCCATCTCGGCCAATGCCCAGCTGCTCGAGGATCCGACCCTCTCGGCGGTCGAGCGGGGCGAGATCGTCACCTCGCTCACGGAGGCGGTGGCGCGCATGGAGCGGCTGCTGGAACGGCTGCAGACCGTCTCGCGGTCGGGGACGCAGCTGGCGGCGCCATTCGACCTCGCGGCCGCCGTCCGGGACACCGCGGCGGACTGGCGCGTGCAGCTTGGCGACCACGTGACCCTCGAGGTGCGCACCCCGGACACCACCGTGCCGATCCTGGGCGAGCGGGCCGCCGTGCTCGATGCCGTGACCGACCTGCTGCTCAACGCGCGCCAGGCGATGCCGTTCGGAGGGCTGGTGACGGTCGAGGTCACCCCCTGCCGGGCGACCGGAGACGACGTGATGCGCTGGCAACTGGCCGGGGAACTGGAGGGCGCCGAGCTCCGCGTCAGCGACACGGGGGTGGGGGTGGATCCGGCGGACGCGTCGCACCTCTTCGAGCCGTTCGCGACCAAGGCCGGCACGGGCGGGATCGGGCTGGCCGTCGTCGCGGCGGTGGCGCGGCAGCACGGGGGCGGCGTGCTGGTCGAGCCCTCGGTGACGGGCGGCACGGCGGTGCGCATCTTCCTGCCGCTCGCATCCAACGCGCCGGCCACCGTGCGGCTGATCGCCGAGCCGGAGGTGCCACCCACGGGGGCGGAGACGATCCTCGTCGTGGACGACGATGACGCGGTGCGCAGCGTGATCGTGCGGGCGCTGCGGCGGGCGGGGTACACGGTGTTCGCCGTGACCGGGCCCGGCGAGGCGCTCGCGCTGGCCGATGCCCACCGCGGCGGGATCGACCTGTTGCTGACGGACGTCGCGATGCCCGACATGGACGGTCCCGAGCTGGCACGGCGGCTCCAGCTGATGCGCCCCGGGCTCGAGGTGCTGCCGATGTCGGGCTTCGCGCCGGACAAGACGGCCTCGCGCTGGAAGCACGCCGACCACGTGCGCCTGCTCCGCAAGCCGTTCACCGCCTCCCGCCTGCTCGAGGCCGTGCGCGAGGCGCTGGACACGGCGCGCTGAGCGTGCGCCGGCTGTTGCTGGCCCTTCGGCCGGCGCTCGACCCACTGCTCGTCGTCGTCGTCTGGCCCGCGGCCTGGCTGTTCAAGGGACTGCGGCGGCTCGGCCTGCAGCACTTTCCGCTCGTGCGGGCGACCTTGCGGCGCGTGGGTCTGCTGCCCGTGACCGATCACTACTACGAGCCGCTGTTCCTCGAGCGGCAGCTCTCGGCGCCCGTTGACGAGCCCCGCGACCTGCCCGGCATCGCGTGGGACGAGGCCGGCCAGCTGACGCGGCTGGGCGAACTGCGCTGGGCCGACGAGCTCCGGCCGTTCCCGCGGACGGCCGCCCCTGCCGCGGACCCGCTCGGCTTCTTCGTGGACAACGGCGCCTACGAGGGGGGGGATGCCGACCTGTTGTACCAGGTGCTGCGGTGGCGGAAGCCGCGGCAGCTCCTCGAGGTCGGCTCGGGGATGTCCACCCGGCTGGCGGCGGCCGCGCTCGCGCGCAACGCTGCGGAGGGGCGTCCGGCGGTGCACGAGTGCATCGAGCCCTACGAGATGCCATGGCTGGAGCGGCTCGGGGTGAAGGTCCGGCGCGAGCGGGCCGAACACGTGCCGCTCGCCCGCTACCTGGCGCTCGGGGCGGGGGACATCCTGTTCATCGATTCGTCCCACGTCATCCGGCCCCGGGGCGACGTCGTGCACCTGCTGCTGGAGGTGCTGCCGCGGCTGGCCCCCGGCGTGCTGGTGCACGTGCATGACGTGTTCTCGCCGTGGGACCCCCCGCGCGAGTGGCTGTTCGACGAGGTGCGGCTCTGGCACGAGCAGTACCTGCTGGAGGGGCTGCTGTCCGACACCGACCGGTGGCAGGTCGTCTTCGCCGCGCACCTGCTGGCGCGTCGCCATCCGGCGGCACTGGGGCTCGTCGCGCCCTGGTTCGGGCCTGGCCGGCGGCCGGGGGCGATCTGGCTGGAGCGGCTCGGCTCCCCGCACGCCAAGGGCGGCTGACGACCGGCCGGTTGGCGGGGGGCGGGGCGTGGCCTAGGTTGTTGCGAGACAACCGCTTGTCGCGTCTTCCAGCATCCTCGTACCTTTCGTGGTCCCGCCGCGGGTGTCGCCCCTCGCGACACCCGTGTTCCGTCCGCCGACGACATGCCGCTCCGCTGGCCCAGCTTCCTCAAGGCGAATTCGCTGTTCCCCGCCAACGCCATCGCCGTCGATCTCGGCACGGCGAACACGCTGGTGTACGTCAAGGGCGAAGGCATCGTGCTCAACGAGCCGAGCGTCGTGGCGATCGACCGCGAGTCGAAGCGCATCAAGGGCGTAGGGCTCGAGGCCAAGCGCATGCTCGGTCGCACGCCCGAGGGCGTCATCGCGGTGCGGCCGATGAAGGACGGCGTGATTGCGGACTTCGACGTGACGGAGAAGATGCTCCGCTACTTCCTGGAGCTCATCATCCAGAACCACGTCTTCAAGGTGAAGCCGCGCGTGATCGTGTGCGTGCCGTCGGGCATCACCGAGGTGGAAAAGCGTGCCGTGCGCGACTCGGCCCTCGGTGCCGGCGCGAAGGAGGTCTTCATGGTGGCAGAGCCGATGGCGGCGGCGATCGGCGTCGGGCTGCCGGTGGACACGCCGACGGGCAACATGGTGATCGACATCGGCGGCGGGACGACGGAGATCGCGGTGATCGCGCTGTCGGGCATCGTGAGCGACACGTCCATCCGGACAGGCGGCGACGAGCTCGACACGTCGATCGTGCAGTTCATGCGGAAGAACTACAACCTCCTCATCGGCGAGCCGACGGCGGAGCAGATCAAGATCCAGATCGGCTCGGCCTTCCCCGTGGGCGACGAGCGGGAGATGGAGGTGAAGGGCCGCGACCTCGTCTCGGGCATCCCCAAGACCGTGCGCGTGCACTCGAGCGAGATCCGCGAGGCGATCCAGGAGCCGGTGCAGCAGATCATCGACGCGGTGCGGCGCGCGCTCGAGATCACGCCCCCGGAGCTGGCGAGCGACATCGTGGACCGCGGCATCGTCATGACCGGCGGCGGCGCCCTCATCCGCGGGCTCGACGTGCTGCTCTCGCAGGAGACGGGACTGCCGATCCACGTGGACGAGGATCCCCTCACGTGCGTCGTGCGCGGCACGGGCAAGATCCTCGACGACGAAGAGAAGTACTGGACCGTCCTCACCACCTGACGTCCGGTCGTGCCTCGCAGCGCGCGCTCCGACGCCCGACTCGACACCGGCCTCTTCGTCGCCTGCCTCGCGGTGGCGGCGTTCGCGGTGATCCTGCCGCCCGCGCTGCGCGACCCGACGGCGGCCGCCCTCCGGCGCACACTCGTCGCGCCACTCGTCGCGCTGCAGCGGACGGCCGAGCACGGGCGGAACGCTCTCGTGATGCACGACGCGATCGTCCGGGCGCGCGACTCGCTCGCGCTCCTCGCGCAGCGCGGGGCGTCGCTCGCGGCCGAGAACGACCGGCTGCGCGAGCTGCTCGGGCTGGCCGCCGACCTGCAATGGGGCTTCGTGTCGGCCGAGGCCCTCAAGGGCCGGGGGCCGGGCGAGGACTACACCGTCGCCCTCTCCGTGGGGGCATCGGCGGGGGTGGTGCCCTTCAGCCCCCTGGTCGCCCCCGAAGGGCTCGTCGGGACTGTGCTGTCCGCCGATCCCGGCATGTCGCTCGCCATCCTGTGGGCGCACCCCGACTTCCGCGCGAGCGCGATGTCGGCCGACGGGGCGGCCTTCGGGATCGTGAAGGCCCACGCCGGACGTGGCGCGAGCCGCTGGCTGCTCGAGCTCACGGGGATCCCGTTCCGGCAGCAGCTGCGGCCGGGCGCGCGCATTCTGACGTCCGGTCTCGGCGGCACGTACCCGCGCGGCATCCCGATCGGCACGGTCATCGAGGAGCGCAAGACGTCCGAGGGCTACGCGCGCAGCTACCTCGTCCGGCCGGCCGTCTCGCCGGCCGAGCTCTCGGCCGTCATGGTGCTGCTTCCGCCGCGCGTGCGCGCGGGTGCCGCGGGCGTGTGGTCGGCGTCGCCGCCGGCCGAGTCGGTGGCGCGGGCCGGCGCGGGGATCCGTGATTCGCTTCGGCGCGGCGGCACGGCGGGCGTGACGCTCGTACGGCCCGACTCGGCCGCAACGGGCGCTGCGGGGGCCCCTCCGGCGGCCCCGTCGGCGCCGTCGGCGCGGCCGCGGCCTCCGGCCGACACAGGCCGCCCCCCAGGAGGACGCTGATGGCGCGGACCCTCCGCAGCTTCCTCGTCTTCGCGCTGCTGGTGTCGCTGCACTACGGCGTGCGGCCCCTCCTGCCCGGCCGCGTCCTCCCCGACTTCCTCGTGATCGCGCTGCTGCTGGCGGCGGTGCGGCTGCGGCCGGGTGCGTCGGCGGTGCTGGGGCTCCTGATCGGCTTCACGGCCGACGCGCTCACCCCCGGTGCCTTCGGCGCGGCGGCGCTGGCGTTCACGGTGGTGGGCTTCGCCGCGTCGTGGCTCAAGGCGGTGTTCTTCGCCGACAACGCGGCGATCAACGCCGTGTTCTTCTTCGCGGGAGCGTGGGTGGCCGACGTCGTCTTCCTGCTCGCGGCGCGGCGCCTGCCGCTCGGCGAGTTCGTGGTGCAGGCGCTGGTCTGGTCGCCGCTGTCGGCCGGCCTGACGGCGGTCGTGGGGGTGGCGTTGCTGCTCGTCGCGCGGCCGGTGCTCGACGCCGGCGGGAGCTGAGGGGGCGGCATGAGCTTCCACCCGAACGACGTCCAGCGGCGCGGGCAGGTGGCGGCGGTGTTCTTCGTCGTCGTCTTCGCGGTGCTGCTGGGGGCGTTCTTCCGCACCCAGGTGCTGCAGTACGCGCAGTACGAGCTGCAGTCGGAGGAGAACCGGCTGCGCGAGGTGCCGCTGCCGGCGCCGCGGGGGACGATCTACGACCGCAACGGCGTGGTGATCGCGGAGAACCTGCCGGGTTACTCCGTCTCGCTGCTGTCCCCGGGCACCGACTCGCTGCGCGCCGCGCTCCGGCGGCTGGCGGCGGCGATCCCGCTGTCGCCGGAGCAGCAGGACCTCGCCATCCGCCGGTTCCGGCGCGCCCCGAACCGGCCGGCGGTCATCCTGTCGGACGCGACGTTCGAGCAGGTCTCGGTGCTCGAGGAACGCCGCCCGGAGTTCCCCGGGCTGATCATCCAGGCCAGCCCGAAGCGGCACTATCCCGACGGCGTGGCGGTGTCGGCGTTCATGGGATACGTCGGCGAGATCACGGAGGCCGAGCTCACGCAGCCCGCCTTCAAGGGCTACAAGGCGGGCCAGCAGGTCGGGAAGGCCGGCCTCGAGCGGCAGTACGAGTCGCGGCTGCACGGCCGCGAGGGGATGCGCTTCGTCGAGGTGGATGCGCGCGGGCGCGTCGTGCGCGAGGCCGGGGCGCGGCCGGAGCTGGCCGCCGAGCCGTCGGAGCCGCTGTACACGAACGTGGACATCGCGCTGCAGCGCGAGCTGGTGCGCCTCTTCGGCGACTCGCTGATCGGCGGCGCGATCGCCATCGACCCGGCGAGCGGCGAGGTGCTGGCGATGCACAGCGCGCCGACCTTCGATCCCAACCGCTTCGTCGGGGGGATCCCGGCCGAGTACTGGCGCCAGCTCAACACCGATCCCCGGCGGCCCCTCTTCAACAAGGTGATCCAGGGGCGCTACCCCCCCGCGTCCACGTGGAAACTCGCGACCTCGGCACTGGCGATGGAGCACGGGCTGGCGACGCTCGACACGCGCATGCCGGTGCCGTGCACCGGCGGCTTCCAGTACGGCAACCGCTACTTCCGGTGCTGGGAGAAGCAGGGGCACGGCAACGTCACGCTGGCGCAGGCGATCGCGGTCTCCTGCGACGTGTACTTCTACCAGCTGGGGCTCAAGCTCGGCCTCTCGCGGCTGATCGCGGGCGGGGTGCAGCTGAAGTTCCGCGAGAAGACCGGCATCGACCTGCCGGACGAGCAGGCGTCGCGCTTCCCGTACGCGATCGACTACTACAACAAGCGCTACGGCGCGCGCGGCTGGTCGAACGCGGTCGTGCTCAACCTGTCCATCGGCCAGGGAGAGAACGACCAGACGGTCGTCAACATGGCGCGGTTCTACGCCGCCCTCGCCACCGGCGGGCAGGCCCCGCGCCCGGAGATCGTCCGTCGCAATCCGGAGCGCTCCGTCGTCATGTCGCTGACCGCCGCCCAGCTCGACGGGCTGCGGCGGGCGATGGCGGGCGTCGTGAGCGCGGGTGGGACCGCGGCGAGCGCGCGGATCGCGGACGTCACGCTGGCGGGCAAGACCGGCACCGCCCAGAACGCGCAGGACCCCAAGAACGACCATGCGTGGTTCGTCGGGTTCGCCCCCATGGAGGAACCGAAGATCGTCGTGGCCGTCATGCTCGAGTTCGGCGGCCACGGCTACCGGGCGGCGCGGATCGCGTCGAAGGTCATCGAGTCGTACCTCAAGCGGCCGACGACGGTCCTGCCGCGGCAGGAGGCGGAGTGACGCGCCGGCGCGCGGTCCGATGAAGGGGCGCACCGGCCTCGCCGACACTCCGCTGATCGCGTTGGCGCTGCTGCTGTCGGCCTTCGGCGTCGTCATCGTCTACTCGGCCGGCCAGACCGATCTGCCCGTGACGTACGTCGCGGGGGCGTGGAAGCGGCAGGCCGCATGGCTCGTCGTCGCGCTCGGTGCGGCGTGGATCGCCACGCGCGCCTCGGTGCGGCTGCTGGAGTGGCTGGCCTGGCCGGCGTACCTGCTGGGGCTCGCGCTCCTCGCCCTCACGCTCGTCATCGGCACCGGCGCCGGCACGGCGGCGACGATGAAGGGATGGATCACCATCGGCGGCGTGCGCGTCGGGCAGCCCTCCGAGCTCGCGAAGATCACCACGGCGCTGATGCTCGCGCGCACGCTCGGCGCCTTCCGCGAGCCGCCGCGGTCGCTCCTCGAGCTCTGGAAACCGGCGCTCGTCACGTTTGCCCCGTTCGCACTGGTGATGCTGCAGCCGGACCTCGGTTCGGCGCTCGTGTTCGTCGGCGTCTTCTTCGGGATGCTGTTCTGGAGCGGGGTGCCGTGGCCGATGCTGCTCCTGCTCGCGAGTCCCGGCGTGTCGCTGGTGCTCGCGTTCTCGACGGGGCTCTGGGGGGCGTGGTTCCTCCTGTTCCTCGCGCTGGTCTTCTGGTACCGGCCGTATGTCGTCGAGGGCGTGGCGCTGGTCCTCGCGAACGTCGCGATGGGCGTGGTGGCGCCGATCCTGTGGGACCGGCTCGCCCCGTACCAGCAGCGGCGCCTGCTGGTCTTCCTCGACCCGTCGCGCGACCCGCGTGCCTCGGGGTACCACGTCATCCAGTCCCAGGTGGCGATCGGCTCGGGGGGCTGGACCGGCAAGGGCTTCACCGAGGGCACGCAGAAGCGGCTCGCCTTCCTGCCCGCGCAGCACACCGACTTCATCTTCTCGGTGGTGGGCGAGGAACTGGGCTTCCTCGGGGTGTCGTTCGCGCTGGCGCTCTTCCTGGCGCTCTTCCTGCGCATCACGCGCGTGGCGCAGCGGGCGAACGATCCCTTCAGTTCGCTCGTGGCCTTCGGCCTCGGCTCGGCCTTCTTCGTGCACGTGCTGGTGAACATCGGCATGACGCTCAACCTGATGCCGATCACCGGCATCCCGCTGCCGTTCTTCTCCTACGGCGGGTCGTTCATGCTCGCGTGCTGGCTCGCGATCGGCGTCGTGGCGCGCGTCAGCGCCGAGGGACGCGGCCGCGCGGGCGCGCTCACGGCTTAGGAGGGCGAGGGTCGGGTGTAGGGTGCCCACCCCATCCGCTGGCCGGCTTCCGGGGCGACCGGTAGCTTTCGACGCTATGGCATGGTTCCGGAAGGAGAAGCAGCCCCGCCAGCCCCTGCGGCAGCGGCTCGAGATCCCGCCCGACGTGTGGGAGAAGTGCGAGCAGTGCGGCCACACCGACCTCGCGGAGAAGTTCGCGCGGAACGTCGAGGTGTGCCCCGGCTGCGGCCACCACCGTCGGCTCCGCGCCTCGGAGTATCTGGCGATGCTGCTCGATGAGGGGACGATCGAGGAGCACGACACCGACCTGCGCTCCGCCGATCCCCTCGGCTTCCCCGACTACCCGTCGCGCATCCGCAAGGCGTCCGCGAACGCCGGCGAGAGCGATGCCATTCTCACCGCCACCGGCCAGCTCGGCGGGCTGCCGGTGAACCTCGGCGTGATGGACTTCGCGTTCATGGGCGGCTCGATGGGTTCGGTCGTCGGCGAGAAGATCGCCCGGCTCGGCCAGCGGTCGCTCGAGCGCAAGTATCCGCTGATCCTCATCTCGGCGTCCGGCGGCGCGCGCATGCAGGAGGGCGTGCTCTCGCTCATGCAGATGGCGAAGGCGTCGGCGGTGCTCGCGCAGCTCGGCGACCGGCGCATCCCGTACATCTCGATCCTCACGAACCCCACGACCGGCGGCGTGAGCGCCTCGTACGCCATGCTCGGCGACGCGATCCTCGCCGAGCCCGGCGCGGTGATCGGCTTCGCGGGGCCGCGCGTCATCAAGCAGACCCTGGGGCAGGATCTCCCGGAGGGCTTCCAGACGGCCGAGTTCCTGCTCGACCACGGGATGGTGGACGACGTCGTGCCGCGCAAGGAGCTCAAGCGGGTCGTGGGGCAGCTGCTCCGCCACATGAGCGGCAAGCCGGCGGCGGCGGGATGGGCGTCGGCCTGAGCGCCGCCGCCCTCGAGACTCTCGCGACGCGGACGGCCGGCGCCGACGCCCTCGGGCTCGGCCGCATGACGGCCCTCCTCGACGCGCTCGGCCGGCCGCACGAGCGGCTGCGCGTCCTGCACGTGGCGGGCACGAACGGCAAGGGCAGCGTCTGCGCCATCCTCGACGCCGTGCTGCGCGCGCGCGGCTGGCGGACGGCGCGGTACACGTCGCCGCACCTCGTGGACTTCCGCGAGCGCGTGCTGGTTGACGGCTCGCCGGTGGCCGAGGAGGTCGTGGCGTCGTTCGTGGCGCGGGCCATGCCGCTCGTGACGCGGGTCGGGGCGTCGTTCTTCGAGGCGACCACGGCGATGGCCTTCGAGGCGATCGCCGACGCCGCGGTGGACCTCGCGATCGTCGAGGTGGGGCTCGGCGGGCGGCTCGACGCGACGAATGTCGTGCAGCCGCTGGTCGCGGGCGTCACGTCGATCGGCCTCGACCACACCGAGTGGCTGGGCGACACGACGACCGCTATCGCGGGGGAGAAGGCCGGCATCTTCAAGGCGGGCGCCGCCGCAGTCATCGGCGAGCGGGATCCCGCGATCGCCGAGGTCCTGCGGCAGCACGCCGTGCGGCACGGCGCCGATCCGGTGCGCGTGGTAGGGCGCGAGTGGCCGGTCGAGGACGTCCGCGTGGACGCCACGGGCACGCGCGCGATGCTGATGCTGCCCGGCGCCAGCGTGCCGCTGCACACCCCGCTGGCCGGGGTGCATCAGGCGCAGAACGCCGCGACCGCGCTCGCCATGCTCGACCTCCTGCCGGCCCCGTGGCGGGTCGCGCCGGCCGACGCGGCACCGGCGCTGCGCGCGGTGTCCCTGCCCGGCCGCTTCCAGCGGATCGGGCGGTGGCTGCTCGACGTCGCGCACAATCCCGACGGTGCCGCCGTGCTCGCCCGGACGCTCGAGGCGGTGCAGGCCCCGGCACCGGTCTGGGTGCTGCTGACGGTGCTCAACGACAAGGATTGGCGCGGGATGATGCGGGCCCTGGCGCCGCACGTCGCGGGATTCGTCCTGACCCGCTCGCCGACCGCGCCCGCCGCGCGCGCGTGGGACCCGGCGGCGGCCCACGCGTGGGCCCGGGCGTCGGGGATCGAGGCGGTGCTCGAGCCCGACTTCGACGCGGCGATGGCGCGGGCGGCCGGGCTGGGCGAGACGGTGCTCGTGACGGGGTCGTTCCACACGGTGGGCGACGCCCTGACGCGGCTGCCGTCGGGGGCGTCCGGCGGGTAAATTCCCGGGATGTCCTCGGGGCGTCCGCTGCATGGCTTTCGCGACCTCTACCCGGCGGAACTCGCCCAGCGCACCTGGCTCTTCGGCCGGTGGCGCGAGGTGGTCCGCCGGTACGGCTTCGTCGAGTACGACGGGCCGCCGCTCGAGCCGGTCGAGCTCTACACGCAGAAGTCCGGGGCGGAGATCGTCGAGCAGCTCTTCGACTTCACCGACAAGGGCGGGCGGCACGTCGCGTTGCGTCCGGAGATGACGCCGACGTTCGCGCGGCTCGTCGGGGCGCGGGCGAACGCGCTCCGCAAACCGGTGCGCTGGTTCGCGATCCCGCAGCTCTTCCGCTACGAGAAGGCGCAGCAGGGGCGGCTGCGCGAGCACTTCCAGCTGAACGTGGATCTCGTCGGCGAGGCCGACGTGACGGCCGACGCCGAGCTCGTCGCGTGCGCGATCGACCTCGTGCGCGCCTGCGGGCTGACGTCGGCCGACGTCCGCGTGCGGGTGAGCGACCGGCGGATCCTCACGGCGTGGCTCGACGCCGTCGGGGTGCCCGCGGCCGCCCACGAGGTGGCGTACGCGGTGATCGACAAGCTCGAGCGCCAGCCCGCGGAGGTGTCGCGCGAGAAGCTCGTCGCGGCGGGTGTGCCCGAGGCGGGCGTCGCGGCGGTGCTCGGCGCGGCGACGGCGACCTTCGAGGACGTCGCGGCGCGGCTCGCGGGGGGCGATGCGGCGCGCGTCGCCGACGACTTCCGCCGCTATCTCGGGTACGTGGACGCGCTGGTCGGCGAACCGGGCTGGCTGCGATTCGACCTCTCGATCGTGCGCGGGCTCGCCTACTACACGGGGATCGTCTTCGAGCTCTTCGACGCGCAGGGGAAGTTCCGGGCGGTCGCGGGGGGCGGCCGCTACGACCGGCTCCTCGGCGCCATCGGCGGCCAGGAGCTGCCGGCGCTCGGCTTCGGCATGGGCGACGTGGTGCTGTCGCTGCTGCTGGCCGATCGCGGGAAGCTCGGCAGCGAGGGAACGGGACTCGACTTCTGGGTGGCGGCGCAGGGCGGCGACGCCGCGTCGCTGCCGGAGGTGATGCGCGTCTCGGCGGCGCTGCGCGCGCGCGGGCACCGGGTCGAGTATGCGCTTCGTGAGCAGAGCGCCTCGAAGCAGCTCAAGGCGGCGGCGGCCGCGGGGGCGCGCGTGGCCGTGCTGCTGCCCCCCGCGACGCCCAGCGACGCCACGCTGCCGGCGGGACGCGCGACGGTGCGCGACCTCGCGAGCGGCACCGAACAGCAGGTGACGCTGGCCGACTGGCTGGCGCAGGCTTGACCTCGAGACCGATGGCCGACGACAAGAAGCTCACTTCCCGCGCCGAGAACTTCTCGGACTGGTACAACGAACTCGTCCTCCGGGCCGAGCTCGCCGACTACTCGCCCGTGAAGGGCTCGATGGTCATCCGGCCGAATGGCTACGGCATCTGGGAGCGGATGCAGCGCGCCCTGGACGACATGTTCAAGGCCACCGGTCACGAGAACGCCTACTTCCCGCTGTTCATCCCGCAGAGCTTTCTGAGCAAGGAGGCGCAGCACGTCGAGGGCTTCGCCCCGGAGACGGCGGTGGTGACGCACGGCGGGGGCAAGGAACTCGAGGAGCCGCTGGTCGTCCGCCCGACGTCGGAGACGATCATCTACCACATGTTCGCGAAGTGGACGCAGTCCTATCGCGACCTGCCGATCCTGATCAACCAGTGGGCGAACGTCGTCCGGTGGGAGATGCGCACGCGGCTGTTCCTGCGGACGCTCGAGTTCCTCTGGCAGGAGGGCCACACCGCGCACGCCACGCACGACGAGGCCGAGGCCGAGACGCGGCAGATGCTCGGCGTCTATCGCCGGTTCATGGAGGAGTGGATCGCCATGCCGGTGGTGACGGGGCAGAAGACCGAGAGCGAGAAGTTCGCCGGGGCGCTGCGCACGTACTCCTGCGAAGCGCTGATGCAGGACAACAAGGCCCTGCAGGCCGGCACGTCGCACAACCTCGGGCAGAACTTCGCCAAGGCGTTCGACCTCACCTTTCAGGACGAGCAGGGGGGGCAATCGTACGCGTGGAACACCTCGTGGGGCGTCTCGACGCGAATGATCGGCGGGCTGGTGATGACGCACTCCGACGACAACGGGCTCGTCTGTCCGCCGCGCCTCGCGCCGACGGAGGTGGTGATCATCCCCATCTGGAAGTCCGATGACGAGCGGGCGCGCGTCGTCGAGGCGGCGCACCGGGCCAAGGCCGAGCTCGCCGCGTGGACGGGCCGTGGCGCCACCGACCGCTTGCGCGTGCGCGTGGACGACCGCGACGGGATCAAGCCCGGGGCCAAGTACTACGAATGGGAGATGCGCGGCGTCCCCCTGCGGCTCGAGATCGGGCCGAAGGACCTCGAGAAGGGTTCGGTGTTCTCGGCCCGCCGCGATACCCGCGCCAAGGCGCCGCTGGCGATGGCGGGGCTCCCCGAGGCCGTCGCCGGCCTCCTCGAGACGGTCCAGCGCGACCTCTTCGAGGCGGCGCGGGCGCGGCGCGAGGCGAACTCGCACCGCGGGGTGACGTCCTACGATCGCTTCAAGGAGATCATCGACGGCCCGGGCGGCTTCGTGTACGCCGGCTGGAACGGCGATCCGGCGGTCGAGGCGCGCGTCAAGGAGGAGACCAAGGCGACCATCCGCTGCATCCCCGACCCGGAGTTCCGCTCCGCCGAGGCGCCGACGCGCTGCCTCGTGACCGGCGAGCCGGCGCAGCACGAGGTCGTGTGGGCCAAGGCCTACTGACCGACGGCTTCACGCGCGCCGGCGGCCCCCTCGCGTGCGAGGGCGTGCCGCTGGCGGCCATCGCGGACGCCGTCGGGACGCCTGCGTACGTGTACAGCGCCGGCACCGTGCGCGCGCGCCTCGCGGCGCTCGAAGCGGTGCTGGCCGGCGTGCCGCACCGCGTGCACTACGCGCTCAAGGCCAACGGGACGCACGGCGTGCTGCAGGTGCTGCGGGCGGCGGGGGCCGGCGCCGACGTCGTCTCGGGTGGCGAGCTGTACCGGGCGCGGCGGGCGGGGTTCGCCCCGTCGGACATCGTCTTCGACGGGCCCGGCAAGTCGGCCGACGAACTGCGCGAGGCGATCCGCGCCGGCGTGCGCGTCATCAACCTCGAGTCGCAGGGCGAGGCCGAGCTGGTCGCCGCCCTCGCAGCCGACGAAGGGCGCGTCGTCCCCGTGGGGCTCCGGGTGAACCCCGAGGTGACGGTGGAGAACTTCCATGCCTACATCTCGACCGGCGAGGCCGGGGACAAGTTCGGCATCCCGCTCGACGACGCCTTCGGCGTCGCGGCGTGGGTCGCCGGCCGGCCGTCGCTGCGCCTCGTCGGACTGCACATGCACGTCGGGTCGCAGCTCGACACCCTCGGGGCGTTCGACGAGGCCGTCGCCAAGCTCGCGGCGCTGCTCGCGCGCCTGCGCGCGGAGCTGCCGGCGACGGCGGCCACGCTGACGCTGCTCGACCTCGGCGGCGGGCTCCCGGTGGCCTACGGCGACGGTGACCGGGGCGCCGACCTCGAGGCCTACGGCGAGGTCGTGCGCCGAGCGCACGCCCGGACGGGCTGCGAGATCCTCCTCGAGCCGGGCCGCCTGCTCGTCGCCGAAGCGGGCGTGCTGCTCACGCGCGTGCGCTATCGCAAACGCAGCGGCGGGCGCGACTACGTGATCGTGGACGCCGGCATGAACGACCTCATCCGGCCGCCGCTGTACGACGCGTTCCACGCGATCGAGGCGGTGGCGCCGGGCGAGGCCGCGTTGGTGGCGAGCGTCGTGGGACCGGTGTGCGAGAGCGGCGATTTCTTCGGGCACGGCCGGCCGCTGCCGCCGGTGGCGCCCGGCGACCTGATCGTGCTGCGCACGGCAGGGGCGTACGGCTCGGTGATGAGTTCGAACTACAACGCGCGGCCGCGGGCCGCCGAGGTGCTGGTGGACGGCGACCGCTACGCCGTCGTGCGCCGGCGCGAATCGTACGAAGACCTGATGCGGCTCGAGAACGAGTCGCCGACATGGAGGAGTGCATGAAGGTCGGCCTGATGGCGAACTCGCATGACCGGCTGCCGGCGATCGACGCGTTCGTCGCGGCGCTGGCGAGCCGAGGGATCTCGCTCGTGCTGCACGCCGGGGACTTCGTGGCCCCGTGGTCGCTCGGGCCCTTCCGCGAGCGCGGGATGGCGCTGCTCGGGGTATTCGGGCACAACGACGGCGATCCGTCGGGACTCACCGCCTTCGCGCAGCAGGGCGTGGGCATGGAGCTCTACGAGTCGCCGCACGTCTTCGAGGTGGCGGGGCGCAAGCTGCTGCTCGTGCACGACCTCCACGACCTCCCCGAGCGGGCGTGGGACGAGTACGACATCATCGTCCACGGCACCATTCACACCAGCGAGGTGCGTGCCCAGGGCAAGGTGACGGTGATCTGCCCGGGCGAGGCCTGCGGATGGCTCACCGGGACGCCGACGTGCGCCATCCTCGACCTCGAGTCCCGCGAGGTCGAGTTCATCCGCCTCGAGGGGCCGGAGTGGGCGCGATGATCACTGCGTCGCGGATTTTGATCCTCGACTGCGGGTCGCAGTTCACGCAGCTCATCGCCCGCCGCGTGCGCGAAGCGCGCGTGTACAGCGAGATCCACCCTCCGACGCGGTCGGTCGAGTGGATCCGGGCGTGGCAGCCGACGGGGATCATCCTGAGCGGGGGGCCGAGCTCGGTCACCGACGAGGGGGCGCCGACGTTCGACCCGGCGATCCTCGATCTCGCCCCCGTCCTGGGCGTCTGCTACGGCATGCAATGGATCGCGCACGCCGCCGGCGGGGCGGTGAAGGGGGGTGGTCGTCGCGAGTACGGCCGGGCGGCCATCACCGTCGGCGAGCCGGGCGGGCTCTTCGCCGGCTTCGACGCCGGCGAGTCGTCACAGGTGTGGATGAGCCACGGCGACCACGTCGAGACGGTGCCGCCGGGGTTCGTCGCGACCGCTGCGAGCAGCGACAACCCCGTCGTGGCGATGCGCCACGTGTCGAAGCCCATCCACGCGGTGCAGTTCCACGCGGAGGTGCACCATACGGTGCGCGGGGCCGAGATCATCCAGAACTTCCTCTTCGGCGTCTGCGGCTGCGTCCCGGACTGGACGCCGGGCCACTTCATCGAGGAGGAGGTGCAGAAGATCCGCACGACGGTCGGCGGCAAGGCCGTCATCTGCGGGCTCTCGGGCGGCGTGGATTCCTCGGTGGCCGCAGCGCTGGTGCACAAGGCGATCGGCGACCAGCTCACGTGCATCTTCGTGGACACCGGGCTCCTGCGGCTGCACGAGCGCGAGCAGGTCGAGCGCACCTTCCGCCAGCACCTGGGGATCAAGCTCGTGGTGGTGGACGCCAGCGAGCGGTTCCTCGCCGCGCTGGCGGGCGAGGGCGACCCCGAGAAGAAGCGCAAGATCATCGGCCACACGTTCATCGACGTCTTCGAGGACGCGGCGGCCGCGGCGGGGGAGGGGGCCGAGTTCCTGGTGCAGGGCACGCTGTATCCCGACGTGATCGAGTCGGTGAGCGCCAAGGGTGGGCCGAGCGCGACGATCAAGACGCACCACAACGTCGGCGGGCTCAAGCCCGACATGAAGTTCCGGCTCGTCGAGCCGCTGCGCGAGCTGTTCAAGGACGAGGTGCGCAACGTCGGGCGCGAGCTCGGGCTGCCCGAGGAGATGGTCGGCCGGCATCCGTTCCCGGGTCCGGGGCTCGCGATCCGCGTCCTCGGCGAGGTGCGGCGCGACGCGCTGGACATCCTGCGCAAGGCGGACGCGATCTACCTCGAGGAGATCCGCGCCGCCGGCCTGTATGCCGACATCTGGCAGGCGTTCGCGGTCTTCCTGCCGGTGCGGTCGGTGGGCGTCATGGGCGACGGCCGCACCTACGAACACGTGATCGCGCTGCGCGCGGTGACCAGTACCGACGGGATGACGGCGGACTGGTACGCGTTCCCGCATGACGTGCTGGGGCGCATTTCCAGCCGCATCATCAACGAAGTGCGGGGGGTGAACCGCGTGGTGTACGACGTCAGCTCGAAGCCGCCGGCGACGATCGAGTGGGAGTAGGGGCGGACGGCCCCTCTCCTCATGCAGTGCCGCGCCGGGCGATCCGCTCCAGCGCGTCCAGCGCCCGCGCATTGCCGTCCTCGGCGCGGAGCTGCCGCCCGAGGGCCGCGGCCCGGCTTCGCGTCTCCACGCGCAAGGCGCGCCGGAGCGCGCTGCGGAGGGTGCTGCGGGTCAGCGACGTGAAAGGCACGTGCGCTCCCGCGCCGAGGGCCGCGACACGGCTGCCCCAGAACGGCTGGTCGGCGAAGAACGAACAGACGACGGACGGCACCCCGGCCTCAGCGGCCGCGAAGGTCGTGCCGGCGCCACCATGGTGGACCACCACCGCGCACCGCGGGAAGATCCAGCCGTGATCCACCGAGCGCACGATGTGCATCCGTGGCCCGGCCAGCTGGTGCACGGCGTCGGTGTCGTTCCACCCGCCGCAGACCAGGAAGCGCAGGTCGAGTTCCTCGGCGAGGGACAGCACGTCCCGGCCGAAGGACTCGAGCGTGGGCATGGGCATGCTGCCGAAGCCGACGTAAACCGGCGGCGGGCCCTCGGCCAGCCACGGGAGGAGGTCCGGCGGCGGGACGGCCTCGCCAAGGCGTGCGCGGACCGCCGCCGGCAGCCGGATCGAACCTGTCGTCACCGCCCGCGCGTCGGCATCGGCCGCATGCGGCACGAGGTGCCGGCTCCACAGCTGCAGCACCGGCACCCCGAGCTCGCGGGCGCCGCCCACCGCGGTGGCCACCTGCGGCGGCAGGCCGAGCTGCCGGCGGAAGACGTTGATCGCGTCGCGGTGCAGCGGGAAGACGAGCCGCCGGAACAGCCCCCACGTCGCGCGGTTCAGGAAGGCGAACGGCAGGTTCGCCGTGGTGACCAGCGGACAGGGGAACGCGCCCGTCGGCTCCAGCGGGATGGTGTGCGCGAAGGTGAAGGGGACCCGCAGGTGCTCGGCCAGCGTCACGGACAGCTCCTCGATCAGCGTGCCGCCCACGATGAGGTCGGCGCCGCGCGCCGCGTCGAGGCCGCTGGCGAAGATGTGCGGGTCGAGCTCGCGGTTGATCCGCGCCACGGAGTTCGTGAACTCCCGCACGTTGCCCGAGCGCAGCCAACGTTGCCCCTCGGGCGACTCGAGGATGGCCTGCGAGTTCCCGTGCAGGGGAGCGTACGCCACCCCCGACCGTTCAACGAAGCCGCGCAGGTTCTCGGGGGCCGCCACACGGGTCTCGAACCCGCGCTCCTGGAGGCCGGCAGCCAGCGCGACCTGGGGTTGCGCGTCACCGCGCGTGCCGTAGCTGAAGAAGACCACTCGCATGTCAGGACGTCCGGAGGGGCGGGTCGGCGGGGGTGCGGGCAAGGGCATCGCATACGAGCCGGAAGAGCACGGCGCGGGTTTCGGCCGGACTCAGTCCCTGGTCGCGCCGCAGGAGCTTCCAGGCGTACACGTCGGTCGCGAGCAGGAGCTGGGCGAGCTGGGACCGGCGCAGCATCTCGTCGCGCGCCAGAAGCGGCCCGAAGACCCGCTCGACCCACGATCGGTGCAGCAACCGGCCGGCCTCGGCCATCGCGGTGACGACGGGCACGCGACCGTCGAGCGACAGGGTCCGCATGAGCGAGTCGCCCACGGGCTCGTACATGCCGAGAATGAAGTCGAGCGCACGCGCCGGGTCGCCGGCGGGCACGCGGTCACGCAACGCCGCATTGTGGCGGCCAGCCGCCTCCAGAAAGGCCCGGGCGAGCCCCTCCTTGCCGCCGAAGCGGCGCTGTACCGTCTTGGTCGTCACCCCCGCCAGGCGCGCCACGTCCTCGAGGTGCACGTCGTCGTAGTAGCGCTCGGCGAACAGCTGCGTGGCCGCCTCGAGCACGCGACGCTCGGTGTCCTGCGCGGCGTGGGCGCGCGCCACTTGCCGGTACAGGCGACGGGGACTGGGAAGCATCGGGACGTCGCGGCTCATATTGATGTCCAATTGTAAGACACGAAACTGAGCCCGCGCGAGGTCCCCGACGCGCCGAGCCCGCCGCCGCACCGGCCTCCGCCCGGGTCGCCGCGGGTCGCCGCGGGTCGCCGCGGGTCGCCGCGGACGGTGACGGCGTCCCCTCCGGTGCCCAGCCGGGCGACCGTCAGGACAGCCAGGCGGCCATCTGCGCTTCGGTGAGGTTCCCGCCGCACACGACGGTCGCCACGCGCTGGCCACGCCACGGCGACCCGGCCGCGACCAGCGCCGCCACCCCGGCGGCCCCCGACGGCTCCACGACCAGCCCGGCGTGCGCGTGCAGGAGCCGCATCGCGGCCACCAGCGCCACGTCGTTGACGAGCACGACGTCGTCCACCGTCGTCCGCATGTCCGCCACCGCCTCGGCGATCGGCACGCGCACCCCGATGCCGTCGGCGATGGTGTCGATCTGCGGCGGGAAGACGAGCCGGCCCGACCGCCACGACTGCGCCATGGCGTCAGCCCCGGTCGCCTGCACGCCGATCACCCGCGTCGCGGGCGCGACGGCCTTGATCCATCGTCCCATGCCGGTGAGCAGCGCGCCGTTGCCGAGCGGCACGAGCACGGCGTCGAACGCCCGGCCGGGCGCCAGCAGTTCGACGGCGATGGTCGCCGCGCCGAGACTCGCTTCGACATCGAGCCCGTCGGCCACCATCCGCCATCCTCGCTCGCGCGCGAAGGCCTCGGCGTGCTGCTTGGCCGCATCGAAGTCCTTGCCGGCCTGCCGGACCTCGGCCCCGAGGGCCCGCATGCGGGCGACCTTGAGGGGGTTCGCCGAATCGGCCGCGTAGAGCACGAGCCGCCAGCCGGCGGCCCGGCATGCGTACGCCAGCGCCTGGCCCCAGTTGCCGGCACTCGCGCCCACCAGGGGCGACCGGGTCGCCTCGTGCGCCCGCTCGAGCAGCCGCGAGACGAGCACGCTGGCCCCGCGCCCCTTGAAACTCCGGATGGGGTTGCAGGTCTCCACCTTGAGCGTGAGCCCGCAACCGAGCACCTCGGCCAGCGGTTCGCAGGCGTACTGCGGCGAGTCGCGGAACTCGGGCGGGATGCGCGCCGGCGCGGCGGCGATGTCCGCCAGCCGGAGGCGATGCGACGGATCGGGGTCGGCCGCGGGTGTCGGGATGGAAGGCATGGCGAACGATACCTTTCGAATCCCATGGCCGCGCCGCTCTCCCTCCCGACGCGCGCCGACCTTCGCTCGACGTGGCAGCTGGCCGCCCCGATCGTCGTCGTGCAGGTCGGCTGGCAGCTCATGGGTGCCGTGGACGCGCTGATGGTCGGCCACGTGTCGCCGCAGGCGCTGGCGGCCGTGTCCATCGGCAACCTCGTCTTCTTCAACGTCATCGTGATCGCCTTCGGCATCCTGATGGCGCTCGACCCGATCGTCTCGCAGGCGGTCGGGGCGGGGGACGACGAGGGCGTGGCCCTCGGGGTGCAGCGCGGCGTGGTGCTCGCCGCGGCGACGAGCGTGGTGATCGGCGCCGTGCTGTGGCCGAGCGAGGCGATTCTGCGCTTCCTCCGCCAGCCGGACGACGTGGTGCCGCTGGCGGCGGCGTGGCTGCGGTGGAGCATCCTGGGGATCCTCCCGCTCAATCTCTTCACCGTGGGGCGCCAGACGCTGCAGGCACAGCAGCGGGTGCGCGCGGTGGTGGTGGCGACGATCGTGGCGAACCTCGCCAACGCGGGCCTGAACTGGGTGCTGATCTACGGCAAGCTGGGGATGCCGGCGCTTGGCGTCGTGGGGTCGGCGCACAGCACCTGGATCTCGCGCTGGCTGATGGCGGCGATGGTCTGGGGAGCCGGGTGGCCGCTCCTGCGTCCGACCGTGCGGCCGTGGCGTCGCGCGGCGCTCGGGGCGGCGGCGCTGGGGCGAATGCTACGTCTGGGGCTGCCGATCGGGGTGCAGTGGTTCTTCGAGGGCTTCGCGTTCGGACTCGTGACGGTCTGGGCGGGCTGGCTGGGGACGATCACGCTGGCCGGACACGAGGTGGCGCTCAACCTCGCCTCCCTCACGTTCATGGTGCCGCTAGGGGTGAGCGGGGCGGCCTCGGCGCTGGTGGGGCACGCGATCGGCCGCGGCGACATGCCAGGGGCCCGACGCGAGGCGGCAGCGGCCTTCGTGATCGGCGTGGGGGTGATGGCGGTGAGCGCGGTGCTCTTTCTCGCCTTCCCGGTCGCCTTCGCGCGGCTCTACACGCCGGATGCCCCTACACTCGCGGTGGCGGTGGCGCTCATTCCCATTGCCGGGGCGTTCCAGTTGTTCGACGGCACGCAGGCGGTGTGCGGCGGCATCCTGCGCGGCAGCGGCGACACGCGGGTGCCGGCCGTGATGCATTTCCTGGGCTTCTGGGGGGTCGGGGTGCCGGTGAGCTGGTGGCTCGGCCTGCACACGCCGCTGGGGGCGCGCGGGCTCTGGTACGGGCTCGTCGGCGGGCTCGCGGCGGCCGCCGTGCTCCAGTTCCTCCGGGTGCGGACGCGCCTCGGCCGCGAGATCACGCGCACGACCGCATGACGCGCTACGGCTTCCGCTCGGCGCGCTTCGGCAGGTTCCGCTTGGTGTAGATGAGCACCAGGCCCTGTTGCCCGAGGGCGCCGAATCGCTGGTAGGCGTCGGTGGGGTTCAGGATCGCGATCCCCTCGATCATGAACGGATCGAGGTCGTACACCGTGTTCGAGGGGATGTTGTCGAGCAGCGTCGGGACGCACGTGGTGCCCCGCAGCATCACGCAGTTCACGCGACCGTTCGCGCTCTTCATCGAGACCCCGGGCGCGTTCATCGGCCGCAGCAGGTCCCCGAAGTTGAGGGCGGCGGGCACGTAGGGAGCGAACTCCTCGACCCCGAAGAAGCGCGCGGTGTTGGGGACGTTGAGGTCCTTCATGCGCTCGAGCCGGGTCGCGCGCACCTCGACCGGCGTGAGCTCCCGCGCGGGGGCCCGGACCAGCACCAGCCACGGTAGCCCGCCCTCGGCGGGTGCCTCGAGCGCCGGCCTCGTGGTGAGGGGCATGCCCAACTTTCGCACGCACACGAGATCGCCCGGCTCCGGGCGCAGCCCCAGGGCGGCGTTGCCACCGGAGTCGCTCGCCGCCGCCGCGCGGACCGTCCCGGCGCTGTCGAGCAGGGCCACGATGGCGTTGCGCACGCCGGCGCCGGTGGCCTCGTCCACGACCTTCACGCGGGCGGGCGGTGCTCCGACGAACCCGCCGCGCGGCGCGCTGGTGGGGCAGGAGCGCCCGCGCTGCTCGAGGGATGCCAGGGCGATCGGCGTGGGGACGGTGTGGTCGTAGCTGACCTCCTCGCCGGCTTCCACCACGAACGCGGGCGACACCGACGGCGCATGCTTCGGCGAGGTCACGCGCAGCCAGAACGTGCCGGCACCGCCGACGTCAACCTTGTATGCGCCGGTGAGGGTCGCCACGGCGGACGAGATCCGGTTGCCGGACGTGTCCACCAGCACGACCACCGCACCGCCCACCGGGCCACCGGTGGGCTCGAGCACGCGGCCGGCAATGACCTGCGCGGGGCCCGCGGTCGGGACCAGCGCGGCGGCCGCGCAGAGCCGCAGGGCGAGCCGCCCAGTCACACGCCCTTCTCCTGCAACAGCGCCATGAACTCCGCCGGGCTCGACAGGCCCAGCAGGCGCGCGGGGACGTCGGGTTCCTTCGAGAACTGCGCGATCTTCCCGAGCACCGGCAAGTACTGGTTCGACACCTCGAGCGGCGGGGCGACGATCAGGAAGAAGAACTGCACCGGCTGGTCGTCGATCGCCTTGAAGTCCATGCCGGCGACCTTGCGGCCGAAGGCGACGCGCAGCTTCGAGACGACGAGGGAGCGGCAATGGGGGATGGCGATGCCGCGCCCGATGCCGGTGGAGCCCAGGTTCTCGCGCCGCTTGAGCATCTTGAACAGCATCTGCTCGGAGCGGTCGTCCAACTTGAGCAGCCCGATGAGTTCCTTGAGGATCTCGTCCTTGGTCGTGCCGGCCAGGTCGAGTGACATGGCGTCTTCTGAGAAGAACTCGCGGAGCTCCATGCGGAGTAATCAAAGAGCGCGTCCAAGTGCTGTCAAACCTTCACGTTGCGCCGCTTTTCGGGGGCCGCTAAACTGCCGGGAATGCCCCGGTTTCCCATCCCCCTGCCGCACGCCGTCCCGCTCTACCTGGCTCCCATGGCCGGGGTGTCGGAATCGCCGTTCCGGCAGTTGTGCCGGCAGTACGGGGCGGACGTCGTCGTCACGGAGTTCCTGTCGGCGGAGGGCATCCGGCGCGAGAACGAAGCCACGTTGAACAAGCTCCGGTTCGGCCCTCAGGAGCGCCCGATCGGGGTGCAGATCTTCGGGTCCGATCCGGCGGCGATGGCCGACGCGGCGGCGCTCGTCACCGACGTCTTCCAGCCCGACTTCGTGGACATCAACTTCGGGTGTCCCGTCAAGAAGGTCGTCAAGCGCAACGGCGGCTCGGGGTGCCTGCGCGACCTCGGCCTGGTGCAGGAGATCATCCGCGCCGTGTCGCGGGCCACCCACCTGCCCGTCACCTGCAAGGTGCGCAGCGGCTGGTCCGAGGAGATGCGCGACCCGGTGACGATCGGGCTCCGCTGCCAGGACGCGGGCGCCAAGGTCCTCACCCTCCACCCCCGCACGCGGACGCAGATGTACACCGGGTCGGCGCGCTGGGAGGAGATCGCCGCGGTCGTGGAGGCGCTCGACATCCCCGTGCTGGGCAACGGGGACATCAAGTCGGCACCGGATGCCCTGCGCATGCTGCGGCAGACGAAGGCCGCCGGCATCATGATCGCCCGCGGGTCGTTCGGACAGCCGTGGATCTTCGACCAGGCGCGCGACCTGTTCGACGGGCGTCCCATGCGGGCCACGCCCGGGGTCGCCGAGCGTTTCCGGATCGCGCTCGACCATGCCCGGCTCGTCGAGTCGTACGAGGCCGATCCGCAGGGGGCGGCGGTGGAGTTCCGCAAGCACCTGGGCTGGTACGTGAAGGGCTTGCCGAATTCCGGGGACCTCCGGCGCCAGCTCCATGCCGTGAACACCTTCGGCGAGATCGAGGCGATCTTCGACGCCTACCTGCAGGGGCCGTGGGGCGAGGCGGCGCTGGCGGGCGTCGCCGCCGAATCCCTCGACGCCGACGTGGCGGCCTGACCCATGCTGCCGGAGCGCGCGCTCGAAGTGCTGCAGTCGGTCGCCACAGGCCGGCTCGCCCCCGCCGACGCGGTGGAGCACTTCGCGGCGCCGCCGGTGGAGTCGCTCGGCTTCGCCACGGTGGACACGCACCGGGCATTGCGGCAGGGCTTCCCCGAGGTCATCTACGCGCAGGGCAAGACGGTCGAACAGTTCGTCGGCATCGCCGAGCGGCTCTCGGAGCGGGGCGACGGGTTCCTCGCCACGCGCACCTCGCCCGACCAGCGGGCCGCCGCAGCCGCGCGCTTCGAGGGGTGCCTCGTGGACGACGTCGCGCGGACGGCGTGGCTGCCCGGCCGCACACCGGTCCCGCGCGGGACCGGGACGGTGTGCGTCGTGACGGCCGGCACCACCGACCTCCCCGTCGCCGACGAGTGCGCCGTGACGCTCGCCGCCCTCGGCAACGACGTCGCGCGCATCACGGACGTCGGCGTGGCGGGGATTCATCGCGTGCTCGGGCAGGTGACGTCCTTGCGCTCGGCCCGGGTGGTGGTCGTCGTGGCCGGCATGGACGGGGCGCTGCCCTCGGTGGTCGGCGGCTTGGTGGCCTGTCCGGTGATCGCGGTTCCGACGAGCGTGGGGTACGGCGCGGCGTTCGGCGGCGTGGCACCGCTGCTGACCGCGCTCAACAGCTGCGCCGCCGGGGTGACCGTGGTGAACATCGACAACGGATTCGGCGCCGCCGTGGCGGCGTCGCGCATCACGCACGCCTGAGGCGTTACCGATCATGTCGGGGATGCTGCTGGGCGTGATCGCCACCGTCGCCGTCGGCGTCGCCATGTGGAGCTGGCGCGCGGTGCGACGCCTCGAGCAGGTCGTGGCCGAGCGCGACCGGCAGATCGCGCAGTGGCAGTCGCTCATCGGTGACGGCGTGACGCGCGTGACGCGGATATCCCGCGGGCTCGCGACGCCCGTCGTCTCGGCGGACGCCGGCGATCCGCTGGGCGAGGTGCTGGGGGTCGTCCGTGACGCCCTCGAGGCGCGGGAGGTGATCTGGTGGCGTCGGGCGGGGGACGGGACCCTCGCGCCGCAGCGATCCAGCGAGCATCCGGCGGTGCCGCGCGCGGATCCCGGCGTGGCGCCGCACGCGGCCTGGGCCGACGACGAAGGGCTCGCGACGTTCGTCGAGCATGCGGGGGCGATGCTGGCCGTGGCGCCGGTGCCGGCCCTCGACGGCGCGGAGACGCGCGGAGCGCTGGTGGCACGCGGGCCGGCGGAGTGGCCGGACGATCGCGCCGACGCCAAGCAGCGCCTCGAGCGCTGCGGGGCCGCGGTCGCCCGGATCGTGCTGCTGCTCGAGTCGCAGCGGGCCGCATCGGAGTACAGCAGCGGGATCCGCAAGGCGCTCGAGGCGACGCGCGCGTACGCCACCGTACGCGACCCGGAGCGGCTCGCCGCCCTCGTGTGCGCGGACATGGTCTCTCTCTACGGCATGCAGCGCGCGGCCGTTGTGCGATGGCAACCCGGTCGCGCCACCGGGCACGTGGTGGCGGTCTCGGCGCGGCATGCCGTGGCGATCGGGCAGTCCGTCGGGCCGTTGTCTGCCGTGGGCGAGGCGTGCGCGGAATCGCGCCAGCTGCTGTGGCAGGACGCCGCGCAGGCGCGCGACGACCAGCCGATCTTCGACGACGTCGAACCGTCATGGAGCATCGGGGCGCTGCTGGTCGTCCCCCTGGTGCGGGACCGCGCCGTGCTCGGCGCCCTCGTCGTCGAGACCGATCACGCCGGCGGGATCCGGGAGCACCTGCTTCGCATGATCACCCTCATGGCGGACCTGATGACCCCGACGCTCGAGTCGCTCTGGAGCTTCGAGGACGTCGAGCGGCGCGCCCGTACCGACGCGCTGACCGGGCTCTGGAACCGGCGGCATTTCGAGGTGGAGCTCGCGCGCTGGCTGCAGCAGGTGGATCGCTACGGCGGGAAGGTGGCGATCGTGCTGGTGGATGTGGATCACTTCAAGCGCGTCAACGACTCGTACGGCCACGAGACGGGGGACCTCGTCCTGCAGCACGTGTCCGCCGTCCTGCACGAGGGGGCACGCACCGTGGACGTCGTGGCCCGCCTCGGGGGCGAGGAGTTCGTCCTCCTGCTGCCAAGCACCCCGGTGGAGGGCGCCCGCGACGTCGCCGAGCGCCTCCGGACGTTGCTCGAGTCGAAGCCGGCCGCGCTGAATGACGGGACGGCGTTGGCGGTGACGGCCTCGTTCGGCGTCGCGGCGTACCCGGCCCCGGTGGCCCAGCGCGACCGGCTGGTGCCGGCCGCCGACGCGGCGCTGTACGCCGCGAAGCGCGACGGGCGGAACTGCGTTCGCCTGGCCGTCGGCTGACCGGGCCGGCTGGAACCGACGCCGCCGGGAGGGTATAATTCCCGGTGTACCACGGGGGCGACCGGTTTCGATTGTGCCGGTGACCTCGGGGGTGCGTGCCCAGCTGGCCAAGCTGCTGGTGAAACACTTGGCAAACCACAAACGCCAACTCCAACCTGGCGCTCGCCGCGTAACCTTCGGGTTACCTCGGCAGTGCCCGCAGGGAAGCCCGCCCGGGGCGGCTCCGCGGGTATCGCAAATCCGGGATAGCGTGACGCTTCGCCTTCGGGTGGCGCGCGAAACTCAAGAGGGCTCATCCGGCAGTCGGCCGCCTGCGGGCCAGCTGACGGAGACATTCAACCGCAGGATACGCACGTAGAGCCCTGGGCAATCCGCTGCAAGACGGGAGTTCGACTCTCCCCGCCTCCACTGTACGACGACGGGCCGGTTCCCCTCGAGGAACCGGCCCGTCGTCGTTTCGCCCACCGACCGCGCTACTTGAGCGGGTCGTACACGCGGCCCAGACGGTCCTTGGCGACGCGCCGTGGGGGCTCCGCGAGCGGCACCTCGTGGAGCTGGAACAGCACCTCGCCACCCGTCGGCGCCGCATCGGCGCGCACGCACGGTGCGAAGCCCGTGCACGGCTCGGCCGTGACGAATGACACCACGTACCCCAGGTCCGCCAGCGACCCGATCGTCATCCCGCTGATCGGATTGGTGACCCCGTTGTTGATGAATCCCGTCATCAGCTCGCGCGAGAAGAACGTCTCCCGCCAGTGGCCGTTGGCGGTGCCACAGCCGTTGGTGTTCTCGACGGCAATCTGCGCATCAGTGCCGCCCGCTGCCCGGTAGCGGGCGATCGCCTGCGCCCCCACGTAGCGCGGGTCGGCAGAAGCGTTGTTGCAGGGGCTCGGGACCGGATTCGGGAGCAGCCCGCGGGACGCCCAGAGCGTCCCGATGCCGAGCACGTGCCCCATCTCGTGCAGGATGACGTCGCCCAGCCGGCCGGAGGCCTGCAGGTTGGCCATGTCGGCTTCGTCGAAGCGCATGGTGCCGTAGAGCGGCAGGGCGGCGGCGTCCGGGCGCACGGAGCAGGGGCCTGCCGAGCCGAGGATGCTGCCCACGCCGTCGATCGGCACGATCGCCGCATCGATCACGATGTCGTCGATCACCGTCCCGGCCGGCAGCGAGTTGCCGTTGCAGGTCAGCGCGCTCGCGAGCGTGAGGTCCTGCAGGTCGCCGGTGATGATCTGCGCCCAGCGGTTCGCCGCGGCGGTGAAGGCGGCCTGCACCTCGGGCGTGGGCGTGGTGATGTACCGCACGGTGATGGTGAACTGGCCGACGACGCCGGTGCGCGACCGCAGGACGGCCGTCGCCTGCACGTTGGTGTCGGCGATGACGGCGGCCTGGATGCGCTTGGTGCCGGTGTCGGGCCCGGTGCGATACGAACCGGGGTCCACCGCGCCGGATCCGTCGGTCGTGTCCACGGCCTGCCCGAGCGACCCGCCGGCGTCGGTCAGCGTGAAGCGCACCGGCACGTTGGGCACCGGGTTGTCGAAGGCATCCACCACCGTGAAGCGGGGGAAGCCGCTGTATGTCGTGTTGGGACTCAGGTCGGTATTCTGGGCCGGTGCGACGGCGAGCAGGGAGGGAACAGCGGGAGCGGCGCTCGCGGTGAAGAGGATCGTCTGGCCGAAGTCGCCGTAACGCGCGCCAAGGGTCTGGCTGATCGCGCGGCGACCCAGCACCCACGGTGCCCGGGCGACGCCCTGACTGTCGGTGAGGATGTTCGCGAAGCGCAGGTTGTTGATCGTACCCGCGAGCCGGCCGATGGGGCCGACCGTGTCCACGATGAACAGCACCGGCTGGCCGGCGACGGGGTTGCCGAAGACGTCGCGCAGCCGAACGGCCGGCAGCGTGGACGGCAGCTGCAGGACGGTACCGGTGAGTGTCAGCGGCGAGGCGGCTTCGACGGTTAAGGCACCGCTGGCCTGCGCGCGAGCCACGAAGACGACGCTGTCGCCCAACCCCTCGACCTTGGCGACGAGGCGCTGCGCAATGGCGCGTCGGCCGAGGTTCCACCCGACAGGTGCGGCCCGGCCGTCGGCGTCGGTGAGCACCGCAGGGCCGGCGACGGAACCGCTGGCGGTGTCCGCCGGCACGAACGTCACCCGGGCGTTGCGCACCGGCGAGCCGTCCGACGTCGTCACGCGCACGGTCGGGAGCGTCGATACGGCGATGCCGACGGACGAGGCCAGCGAATCGCCGGCCACCTTGCGGATCGCCGCCGGGGTTCCGCTGGCGCCCGTGCCGTCCTGGCACGCGGTAGCAAAGAGCACCGCAGCGGGCACCGCTGCGGCAACGACACGTCGAGGCAGGAACACGTGGGCGAGGGTGAAGGTCCGGAGAAACCTAAGGGTGTCGTGACGCGCAATGTGGTGCTGCGGGAGCCGGAAGATGGTCGCCCCCGGCACGCAGGGCCTGCCGCTGCCACCGGTGTGACGCCGGCCCACCCCGGGTCATGCGAGACTGATGGCCGCATGGGCTGCCGCCAGGCGCGCGATCGGCACCCGGAACGGGGAGCAGGACACGTAGTCCAGCCCCATCTCGTGGCAGAGGCGCACTGAACTCGGTTCGCCGCCGTGCTCGCCGCAGATGCCCGTCTTGAGGCCGGGCCGGGCTTCGCGCCCATCCACCACGGCGAAGCGGATCAGCTTGCCGACGCCGTGCGGGTCGAGCACCTGGAAGGGGTCGGTCGGGAAGATTCCGCGCTCGAGGTAGGCCGGCAGGAACCGGCCGGCGTCGTCGCGCGAGAGCCCGTAGGTCGTCTGCGTGAGGTCGTTGGTGCCGAAGGAGAAGAAGTCGGCTGCCCGGGCGATGTCGCCGGCGGTGAGGGCGGCGCGGGGCAGCTCGATCATCGTCCCGACGGTGTAGGGCAGGGTCTCGTGCATCGTCCCCATGACCTGCCGCGCGACGTCGTCGATGATCGCCCGCTGGTGCGACAGTTCGTTCACGCTCGAGACGAGCGGGACCATGATCTCGGGGTGCACGTCGAAGCCGCGCTTGCGGCAGCGGATCGCCGCCTCGAAGATCGCGCGCGCCTGCATCTCGGTGATCTCGGGGTACACGATGCCGAGGCGGCAGCCGCGATGGCCGAGCATCGGGTTGACCTCGCGGAGCCCGTCAACGATCCGCGCCAGGTCGTTCCGCGGGATCCCCAGCTGCCGGGCGAGGTGCTTGGACTCCTCGCCGCCGTGGGGGAGGAACTCGTGCAGCGGCGGATCGAGCAGCCGGATGGTCACGGGGAATCCGTCCATCGCCTCGAAGATCCCCTCGAAGTCCGCGCGCTGCATCGGCAGCAGCTGGGCGAGCGCGCGGCGTCGGCCGGCCTCGTCACGGGCCACGATCATCTCGCGCATCGCGGTGATCCGATCGCCCTCGAAGAACATGTGCTCGGTGCGGCAGAGGCCGATCCCCTCGGCCCCGAACGCACGCGCGATGCGGGCGTCCTTCGGGGTGTCGGCGTTGGCGCGCACGCGCAGGCGACGGTCGGCGTCGGCCCAGCCGAGCAGCGTCGCGAAGGCCTGGTGCAGGGGGGCCTCCTCGGGGCGCAGCGTACCGTTGATGACCCGCACGACCTCGCTCGGCACCGTCGGCAGGTGCTCGGCGAAGACGCGGCCGGTGGCGCCGTCGAGGGTGAGCCAGTCGCCCTCCTGGATCGTCAGTCCGGCGACCTGCACCCGCTTGTTGCGCACGTCGATCTCGAGTTCCCGGCAGCCGACGATCGCGCACTTGCCCATGCCGCGCGCCACGACCGCCGCGTGCGACGTCATGCCGCCACGGGCGGTGAGGATCGCCTTCGCCGCCACCATGCCGTGGAAGTCCTCGGGCGTGGTCTCCTCGCGCACGAGGACGACGTGTTCGCCGTGCGCGGCCCGCACTTCCGCCACGTCGGCGTCGAAGACGGCCATGCCGCTCGCCGCGCCCGGCGAGGCGGGGAGGCCGACGGCGATCGGCGTGGCCCGCACCGCCGGGTCGATCACCGGGTGCAGCAGCTGGTCGAGCTGTTCCGCCTTCACCCGCTGCAGCGCGACCTCCTTCGTGATGAGCCCCTCGGCGACCATGTCGGTGGCGATCGTCACCGCGGCGGCGGCCGTACGCTTGCCGGTGCGTGTCTGGAGCAGGTGCAGCACCCCGCGCTCGACGGTGAACTCGAGGTCCTGCATGTCCTTGAAGTGCGTCTCGAGCCGTGCCTGCACCTCGAGCAGTTCCCGGTACGCCGCCGGCAGCGCCTGCGCCATCTGCTCGATCGGCTGCGGGTTCCGGATGCCGGCGACGACGTCCTCGCCCTGCGCGTTGACGAGGAACTCGCCGTAGAACCGCTTCGCCCCCGTCGAGGGGTCGCGCGTGAAGGCGACACCGGTCCCCGAGTCGTCGCCCATGTTGCCGAAGACCATCGCCTGCACGTTGACCGCCGTCCCCCACGTCTCGGGGATGTGGTTCACGCGCCGGTAGTCCACGGCCTTCTTGAGGTTCCACGAGCGCCACACCGCCTCGATGGCCCCCCACAGTTGCGTGACCGGGTCGTCCGGGAACGGCGCGCCGGTGCGGTCGGCGACGAGCGCCAGGTACTCGTAGGCGATGTCCCGCAGCGCCACCTGGTCGAGTTGCGCGTCGGTCTCGACGCCGCAGTAGCGCCGCTTGGCGGAGAGCAGGTGCTCGAAGTCGTGATGCGGCACGTCGAGCACCACGTCGCCGTACATCTGCACGAAGCGCCGGTACGAGTCCCACGCGAAGCGCGCGTTGCCCGTCAGGCGCGCGAGGCCCTCGACCGCCGCCGGTGTCAGCCCGAGGTTGAGGATCGTCTCCATCATGCCGGGCATCGAGGCCGGCGCCCCCGACCGCACCGAGACCAGGAGCGGGTTGTCCACGTTCCCGAAGCCCTTGCCGATCGCCGTCTCGAGGCGGCTCAAGGCCTGCGCCACCTCGGTCCGCAGCGCGTCCGGGATCCCGCCGTCCTTGAGGTACGTGATGCACGCCGGACAGGAAATGGTGAATCCGGGGGGCACCGGAACGCCGATCGCCGTCATCTCGGCGAGATTGGCGCCCTTGCCGCCCAGCACCATGCGGTCGGCGGCGGAACCTTCGGCCTTGCCATGGCCGAAGAAAAAGACGGACTGGGACACGGGATCAGCGGCGGCGGAGGGGAACGAGCGGACTCTCTGGGGGATCGGTCGGGTACCGGCCGGAGAAGCAGGCATCGCAGAATCCGTCGGGTCCCCCGGGTACGGCGCCGAGCATGCCGTCCAGGCTCAGGTACCCCAGCGAGTCCACGCCGATCTCCGCCGCGATCGCCGCCGGGTCGAGCCGCGCGGCGATGAGTTCCTCGCGGTTCGGCGTGTCGATGCCGTACCAGCACGGCCCCGTCACCGGCGGGGACGAGACGCGCATGTGTACCTCGGCCGCGCCCGCCCCACGGATGAGCTGCACGAGCCCGCGGGTCGTCGTGCCGCGGACGATCGAGTCGTCCACCATCACGACCTTCTTCCCCTCGAGGAGTTCGCGGACGGGGTTGAACTTCACCTTGACCTTGGCGGCGCGACCACCCTGCGTCGGTGCGATGAACGTGCGGCCGACGTAGTGATTGCGGATCAGCGCCAGCTCGTAGGGCAGGCCCGAGGCCTCGGCGTAGCCCAGCGCCGCCGAATTCGACGAGTCGGGCACGGAGAACACCAGATCGGCGCCCGGCGCCGGCTGTTCGAGCGCGAGCCGGCGGCCGAGCGCCCGCCGCGCGCGGTCCACCGACCCGCCGAAGACGCGACTGTCCGGCCGGGCGAAATAGACGTACTCGAACACGCACTGCATCGCCGGCGCGACGTCCAGCGACCCGACGGTCTCGAGCTGGCCCGGCGTGAGCCGGACGATCTCCCCCGGAGCGACGTCGCGCACGAACTGCGCGCCGACGATGTCGAGCGCGCACGTCTCGCTCGCCGTCACCCAGGCGTCGCCCAGCCGGCCGATCGCCAGCGGCCGCCACCCGCGCGGGTCGCGCACGGCGTAGAGCACGTCGTCGAGGAGCAGGAGCAGCGAATAGGAGCCCTCGAGCCCCGTTAGCGCCTCGCGAATGCGTTCGGCAGGCGTCGCTGCGCGCGCGCGCGCCAGCCGATGGACGATCACCTCGGTGTCCTGCGTCGAAGCGAAGATCGCGCCGTCCTCCTCGAGCTGCCGCCGGATCGCGACGTGGTTGACGAGGTTGCCGTTGTGGGCCACCGCGATGTGCCCGCCCCGCGCGCGTGCGAGGATCGGCTGCGCGTTCTCGATCGTCGAGGCCCCTGCGGTGCTGTAGCGCGTGTGGCCGATCGCCACGTGCCCCTGCACCCCCTTGAGCTCGCCGTCCGCCAGCCCGTCGGACACCAGCCCCATCGCGCGGGTCGCGTGGGCGAGCCCGTCCGCGTCCACCGCGACGATCCCCGCCGACTCCTGCCCCCGGTGCTGCAGTGAATAGAGCCCGAGGTGCGTGATCGAGGCGGCGTCGCCATGCCCGGTCACGCCGAAGATGCCGCACATGGCCTAGGCCTCCGCGCCGGCGGTGGCCGGCCGCGTCATGCGGGTGGGAATGGCGTCGTGGAAGGCGTCGGCCAGGGCCGCGAGCCCCACGCGCCAGGTGCGGCCGTGGTCGCTGATCACGAGGGCGTCGTCGCTGGTCGTACGGCCGATCACCCGCGCCGGCACGCCGTGCGCCCGCGCCGTCTCCAGCACCGCGTCGGGCTGCGCCGTCGCCACCACCACGCGCCCCTGCGCCTCGCCGAAGCGCACGGCGCGGGCGGGGAGCGCGTCGAAGGCCCCGAGCTCGAGCTCGGCTCCGACCGGGCGCTCCCGGTCGCCGATGCAGCACTCCGCCACGGCCACCAGCAGACCGCCGTCGCTGACGTCGTGCGCCGAGGCCACCCGGCCGGCGGTGATCGCGGCGTGCAGCGCCCCGATCAGCCGTTTCTCGCCGGCGAGGTCCACCCGTGGCGGCGCGCCCGCGACGAGTCCGTGGATCGTGTTCAGGTACTCCGAGCCCCCGAGCTCGTCGGTGCAGTCGCCCAGCAGCACGATCGTGTGGCCCGCCGCGGGGAACGTCGAGCGTGTCACGTGCGCGAGGTCGTCCACGAGCCCGACCATTCCCACCGTCGGCGTGGGGTACACCGCCCCGGCGGGAGACTCGTTGTACAGGGAAACGTTGCCGCCCGTCACCGGCGTCTCGAGGACCCGGCAGGCCTCCCCCATCCCGCGCACGGCCTCGACCAGCTGGTGGAAGGTCTCGGGCTTCTTCGGGTTGCCGAAGTTGAGGTTGTTGGTGATCGCCTTCGGCACCGCTCCCGAGCAGGCCACGTTGCGGGCGGCCTCGGCGACGGCGATCTGCGCCCCCGTGCGGGGCTCGAGGTACACGTAGCGGCCGTTGCAGTCCACGCAGAGGGCGATCGCGCGGGTGGTGCCGGGGAGCCGCACCACCGCGGCATCACTGCCGGGGCCGACCATCGTCGAGGCCCGCACGGTGGAGTCGTACTGCCGGTAGGCCCACGCCTTGCTCGCGATCGTGGGCGTCGCGAGCAGCGTCCGCAGCGTCCAGGCCGGATCGGCCTCCTCGGGGCGCTCGGGCACCGCATGCACGTCGCGTTGGCGCAGGGCGGCGATCGCGGGCGACTCCGCCGCCGGCGGCGTGTACGTCGGGCAGTTCGTGACGAGGGCGGTGCCGGGGAACTCGGCGACCACACGGTCGCCCTCCATCACGCGGTACACCGGCTCCGCGATCACCTCACCGATGACCTCGGCGAGCAGGTCCCACTTCTCGAGGATCGCCCGGACGTCCGACTCGTGCCCCCGCTTCGCCACGACGAGCATCCGCTCCTGCGACTCGCTGAGCAGGGTCTCGTAGGGCGTCATCCCGGGCTCGCGCACCGGGACCTTCGTGGTGTCGATGACGACTCCCACGTCGCCGCGCGACGCCATCTCCGCCGACGAGCTCGTCAGGCCGGCGGCGCCCATGTCCTGGATCGCCACGATGTGACCCGAGCGGATCAGTTCGAGCGACGCCTCGAGCAGCAGCTTCTCGGTGAAGGGGTCGCCCACCTGCACCCGCGGGCGCTTGGCCTCGTTCTCGTCCGAGAGGTCCTCGGAGGCGAACGAGGCGCCGTGGATGCCGTCACGGCCCGTCCGCGCCCCGACCGCGATGATCGGGTTGCCCACGCCCTGGGCGACCGCCCGGATGAGTTCGTCCTCGCGCAGAAGCCCGACGCACATCGCGTTGACGAGCGGGTTCCCGTCGTAGGCGGGGTCGAAGACGATCTCGCCTCCCACCGTCGGGACGCCGACGCAATTGCCGTAGTCGCCGATTCCCTTGACGACGTTCGCGAACAGCCAGCGGTTGCGCGGCGAATCGAGCGACCCGAACCGCAGCGAGTTGAGCAGCGCGATCGGCCGCGCGCCCATCGTGAAGACATCGCGCAGGATGCCCCCGACGCCCGTGGCGGCCCCCTGATAGGGCTCGACCGCGGACGGATGGTTGTGCGACTCGATCTTGAACGCCACCGCCAGGCCGTCGCCGACCGCGATCACCCCGGCGTTCTCCCCCGGCCCCTGCAGCACCCACGGCGCCTCGGTGGGCAGCGTGCGCAGCTGCGGGCGCGAGTGCTTGTACGAGCAATGCTCGCTCCACATCGCGCTCACCACGCCGAGCTCGGTGAAGGTCGGCGTGCGGCCGAGCATGGCGACGAGGCGATCGTACTCGTCGGGGGTCAGCCCGTGCTCGGCCACGAGCGCCGGCGTGATGGCGGGATCTCCCGGGCGGGGCTGGACGGCGGTGGCGGTCACGGCGGGGCGTCCGGGCTCAGCGCCCGAGGAGGTTCTTGAGGAAGCCGCCGACGGCGGACTGGTTGACCTTCATGAGCACGTCGAGTTCACCCGCGTCGAGCCAGACCCCGCCCGACGTCGGGCAGACGTCGATCGTCACGCCATGGAACGTCTTCTGCACCAGCGGCTCGCCCGTCACCGGCGAGCGGCGCACCTGCGCGGCGGCCTCGCGGGCCCGGGCGTTCTTCTCCCGCAGTTCGGCGAGGAGTTCGAGGTCCTTCTGCTTGAAGTACTCCTGCTCGGAGTCGGAGGGCTTGACGAGGTCGCTCATGGGGATGGACGTGGGGAAATCGGGGCGGGGGTCAGGCGGAGACGGTCGCGAACAGGCCTTCGAAGAGCGGCAGGCCGTCGGCGGAGCCGAGCGCGGCGTCGAGCGCCCGCTCGGGGTGGGGCATCATGCCGAGCACGTTGCCCGCGGTGTTGACGATGCCGGCGATCGCGTGCATCGCGCCGTTGGGCGTCGCCGCGGCGTCGTCGCGCGTGCCGTCGGGGCGCACGTAGCGGAAGACCACCCGGCCGTCCCCCTCGAGGGCGGCCAGCGTCCCGGCGTCGGCGGTGTACCGCCCGTCACCGTGGGCGATCGGGATGCGCAACACCTGGCCCGGGGCGTACCGCGCCGTGAAGCGCGTCGCGGTGGTCTCGACGCGCAGGGCGACCGTCTCGCTCCGGAACTGCAGCGAGTCGTTGCGGAGCAGCGCCCCCGGCAGCAGCTGCGCCTCGCAGAGGATCTGGAAGCCGTTGCAGATGCCGATCACCGGCCCGCCCCGTTCGGCGAAGGCGATCACCTCGCGCATGATCGGGGCGAAGCGGGCGATCGCGCCGGCGCGGAGGTAGTCACCGTACGAAAAGCCCCCCGGGAGCACGATCGCGTCGGCCCCCTGCAGGTCGTGCGCCTTGTGCCACAACCGGACGGGCACCGCGCCGACGGCGGCGACCGCCGCGACGGCGTCGTCGTCGCAGTTCGAGCCCGGAAAGGTGACGACGCCGACCTTCATCGCGCGGTCCCGACCGACGCGATCTCGAAGTCCTCGGTCACCGGGTTGGCGAGGAGCTTGCGGCACATCGCCGTCACTTGCGCCGAGGCGTCGTCCGCCGAGGCGGCGGTCACGTCGAGCACGAGGTGACGGCCGGCGTGCACCTCGCCCACCCCGCCGAAGCCGAGCGCGTGCAGGGCGTCGGCGATCGCCTTGCCCTGCGGGTCGAGGATGCCCCGGCGCGGGACGATGTAGACGGCGACGCGGTACGGCTGGGTCATCGGGCAGGATCCTCGGGGGCGATCGAACGGGGCGGGGGCGGGGTGGGGATGCCGTCGCGGCGGCGGCGGCGGCGCCGCCGCTCGTCGAGGGCCTCGCCGGTGGCGTCGTCGGGCAGGCGGTCGAGCAGGCCGAGCACCACCGTGCGCGCCAGGCCCCACAGGATGTAGAGCATCGCCGCGGGGAAGAAGAACTCCTTCGGCAGGAACAGCACGCCGAAGAACGTCGCGACGACCATCCCCGTGCCCACGACGTGGCGCCACGACCGGAAGCCGACGAGCGGGGCGGCGGCGTACTGCACGTTCGAGATCATCAGGAAGCCCAGTCCCGCCATCAGCCAGCGCATCACCACCTGCCACGGCAGGTCGCCGATGATCGTCTCGTAGTAGAGCGGGGTCTGGCTGAACCAGTAGTACGTGGCCAGCGTGCCGCCCGCGGCAGGCGAGGGCAGGCCGGTGAAGTGGGTCTTCTTGCGCCCCGCCTGCTCGACGTTGAACCGCGCCAGCCGCAGCACCGCGCAGGCCGAATACAGGAAGACGAACACCCAGTCCCAGCCGGCGCGGTTGAGCACCGCGAAGTACACGAGCAGGGCGGGGGCGAGGCCGAAGGAGATCGCGTCCACCAGCGAGTCGAGTTCCTCGCCGAAGCGGCTGCCCGACCGCGTCGCGCGAGCGACCCGGCCGTCGAGCGCGTCGCAGATGCCGCCGAAGACGATCCAGCGGCCCGCCTCGACGTACTCCCCGCGCGCGGCCGAGACGATGGCGAAGATGCCGAAGAAGAGGTTCGCCAGCGTGAAGCCGTTGGGGAGCATCACCACCACGCGCGGCACGGGGCGGCGCTCGGGCGGGAGCGGCGGAGGAACGGTCATGCGACGTCCGGGCTGAGCGGGGCGCCGGTGATCCGGCGGTACGCGTCGAGGTAGCGGGCGCTCGTGGCGGCCACGACGTCGGGCGGCAGCGTCGGCGGCGGTGCCTCGCCGTTCCAGCGCCCGGCCGCCCGCTCGGCGTCCAGCCAGTCGCGCAGGGGCTGCTTGTCGAAACTCGGCTGGGGGCCACCGGGGACGTAGCGGTCGGCGGGCCAGAAGCGCGACGAATCGGGGGTCAGCACCTCGTCGATCAGGATCAACCCGTCGGCGGTGCGTCCGAACTCGAACTTCGTGTCCGCGATGATGATGCCGCGCGCCGCCGCCAGGTCGCGGCCGTAGGCATACACGTCGCGTGCCATGCGTTCGAGCTGCGCCGCCGTCCCGGCCCCGAGCTGCAGCGCGACCTGTGCGGGGGTGATGTTCTCGTCGTGCCCCTCCTCGGCCTTCGTGGCGGGCGAGAACAGGGGCGGGTCGAGCCGGCTCGATTCGACGAGGCCGGCGGGGAGCGGTTCGCCGGCGAGCGTGCCGTGCGCGCGGTACTCCTTCCAGGCCGATCCGCTCAGATACCCCCGGATCACGCACTCCACCGGCACGACCTCGGCGCGCCGCGACAACATCGACCGCCCCGCGAGCAGCGCGCGGTGCGGCGCCAGCACCGGCACCTCGCGGATGATCGCGTCCACGTTGGCGGACAGCATGTGGTGCCGCACCACCGATGCCGCCTCGAGCTGCGCCAGCCACCAGGCGGTGATCTGGGTGAGCACCGCCCCCTTGTGGGGAATCGGCTCCCGCATCACGACGTCGAAGGCGCTCACGCGGTCGGTCGCCACGAGCAGCAGCCGGTCGTCGCCAACGGCGTACACGTCGCGCACCTTGCCCCGACGCACGCGGGGCAGGGGGAGGTCGGTGCTGGCGATCGCGCCGGTGGTCATACCCGCACCTCGGCGGCCTCCGCCTCACCCGGGGCCGCGTCGAGGATCGGCTGCACGACCTCGGTGAGGAACTCGTCGACCTGTTCCGGCGAGCGCCCCACGAAGCGCGCCGGCGTCAGCACCGCCCGGAGGTCGTCCACCGGGACGCCGAACGACGCATCCGCCGCCAGCCGCTCGAGCATGTCGTTCGGGGCGCCCTCGTCCTTCACCGCGCGCGCGGCGGCCACGCTGTGGCGCCGGATGACCTCGTGCGCCTCCTGGCGGTCGCCCCCGCGCCGCACCGCCTCCACGATCAGCACCTCGGTGGCCATGAAGGGCAACTCGTCGCGCACCCGCGCGCGGATCCGGGCCGGGTGCACCTCGAGCCCGGCGGTGACGTTCTGCAGCAGCACCAGGATCGCGTCCGTCGCGAGGAACGCCTCGGGGATCACCAGGCGGCGGTTGGCCGAGTCGTCGAGGGTGCGCTCGAAGAACTGCACCGCGTGGGTCTGGTTCGCGTTCGGCTCGACGCTCAGCACGTAGCGCGCCAGCGCGTTGATGCGCTCGGCGCGCATCGGATTGCGCTTGTAGGCCATCGCCGAGGAGCCGATCTGCTCGCGCTCGAAGGGCTCCTCGATCTCCCCGAACGCCTGCAGCATGCGCAGGTCGCCGGCGAACTTCGCCGCGCTCGCGGCGAGGCCCGAGACCACCTGCAGCACGAGGGCATCCACCTTGCGCGTGTAGGTCTGCCCGCTCACCGGGATGGACGACGCGAAGCCCATCTTGGCGGTCACACGGCGGTCGAGCTCGCGGACCTTCGCGTGGTCCCCGCCGAAGAGCTCGAGGAAGCTCGCCTGCGTGCCCGTCGTCCCCTTGACCCCGCGGAAGGGCAGGGTCGCGAGGCGATGGTCGAGCTCCGCGAGGTCGAGCACGAGGTCCTGCAGCCAGAGCGTCGCGCGCTTCCCGACGGTGACGAGCTGCGCGGGCTGCAGGTGCGTATAGCCGAGGCACGGCTCGGCCCGCCACGTCCGGGCGAAGGCCGCCAGCTGACGCAGCACCGCCACGACCTTCGCACGCAGCAGCTCCAGCCCGCGTCGCATCTGCACCAGGTCGCCGTTGTCGGTCACGAACGCCGAGGTCGCTCCCAGGTGGATGAACGGGCGCGCCGCCGGCGCCACGTCGCCGAAGGCGTGCACGTGCGCCATGACGTCGTGCCGGAAGCGCTGCTCGTAGGTCGCCACCGACGCGAAGTCGATGTCGTCGAGGTGCGCGCGCATCTCGACCAGCGCCGCCTCCGGGATGTCCACGCCGAGCTCGCGCTCGGCCTCGGCGAGCGCCAGCCACAGCCGGCGCCAGAGCCCGTGGCGCTCCTGCGCCGACCAGAGCGCCAGCATCGCCGGCGAGGCGTACCGCTCGGAGAGCGGCGAGACGAAGCGGTCGTGGCTCACCGGGTGCGGCTCACTGGATCACGAAGTCGGTCGTGTACACCTGGCCGGCCCGTTCGAAGAAGAGCCGGAACGCCTGCCGTCCGCCGCCGGCGTTGAGGACGCGGGCCACCGCGGCCGCGTCCTCGATCGGCGTGCGGTTGACCTGCACGATCACGTCGCCCGGGGCGAGCCCGAGCTCGTCCTGCACCCGCTGGCTGACCTGATAGACCACGGCCCCGCGCGCCGCGCGCACGCCGCGCTCGGCGCGGATGGCCGGCGTCAGCGTGACCAGCTCGAGTTCCTTCAGCACCTGCACCTTCGGCGCCCCGACCTCGGGGAGGTCGGCCACGCGCAGCCGGGCCGTCGTCTCGCGGTCGCCGCGACGGAACGTCACGGCGAGGTCCTCGCCCGGCCGCGTCTCGAGCAGCACGGCATCCCAGTCGTACGGGTTCCGCAGCCGGCGCTCACCCGACCGCAGCAGGACGTCGCCCGGGGCGAGCCCGGCCTTGGCGGCGGGCGAGCCCGGGGTCACCGTCCGTACGACGACGCCCGCCGCCAACTGCGCACGCGTCGCACCGCCGGCGTCGGGCAGGACCGGCTTGATCCCCACCCAGGGACGCCGCACCGACCCGTGGTCGAGCAGATCGTCGGTGACGCGTCGCGCGCGGTTGATCGGGATCGCGAAGCCGAGCCCGATGGAGCCGCCACTCGGCGTGTAGATGGACGAGTTCACCCCGACCACCTCGCCGGCGGCGTTCACCAGCGGCCCTCCCGAGTTGCCCGGGTTGATCGAGGCGTCGGTCTGGATCATGTCCACGTACACCCCGGCCCCCTCGTCGGCCCCACTGACGAGGTTGCGGCCCACCCCGCTCACCACGCCGACGGTGACCGACGGCTCGGTGTTGCCCAGCAGGAAGCCGTACGGGTTGCCGATCGCAATCGCCCACTCGCCGACGACCAATCCGTCGGACCGCCCCAGCGGGGCGACGGGCAGGTTGGTCGCCTTGATGCGCAGCACCGCGAGGTCGTTCTGCTCGTCCGCCCCCACCAGCGTCGCCGGATACGTCGTGCCGTCGCGCAGCGCGACCGAGATGCGCGTGGCACCGGCCACGACATGCGCGTTGGTGACGATGACGCCATCGGCCCGCGTGATGAAGCCCGAGCCGATGCCGGCCCGTGACCGGTTGCCACCGCCGCGTCCGCCGAAGAAGAACTCGAACGGATCCACCGGCGCCCGCTCGATGACCTCGGTCTGCACCGTCACCACCGCGGGGGCGACGCGCGCGACGGCGTCGGTGAGCACCGTGCGCCGGGACGTGGGCAGCGCGAGCGCCGCCGACGGCGCGATCCCCCGGGCCTCCGCCGCGGGACGCTGGGCCTGCATGGCGTCGTCCTGCATCCCCCCGGGCTGGCAGGCGAGGGCCGTCGCCACGCCCAGCATCGCCGAACGGCGAAGGAGCGGGTGCCGCGTCACGGGATCACCCGCGGACGGCGGCTCAGGGCGCCGAGCAGGCGGTCGAGCCCGCGGTCGGTGAGCGGATGCGCCAGCGCATCGCGCAGCGCGGCGGGCTCGAGCACGACAGCGTCCACCCCTGCCGCGGCACAACGGGCGAGCTGCTGGCTCTGCCGCGGGTGCAGGGCCACGAGGTCGCACGCCAACGCGTGGCGGTCAAGCACGGTGCGGATGTCCCGCAGGAGGCCGTCGGCGGCGACGCCGTGCTGCTCGAGCAGCTCGACGTCCACGCAGACCGCCGAGGCCCCGATCCGGGCCGCCACGAGCGCCTGCACCGGCGTCACGACCAGCGTGGCTGCCACCCGTACGCCGTCGAGCGGCAGGCGGTGCATGGCCCGGAGGGCGTCCTCGATGCACGGCACCTGCACGACGATGCCCTCGGCGATGCGCGCCCGGTCGCGACCCTCGAGGAGCAGATCCTCGTCGTGGACGGACGCCAGCGGGGTGAAGACCGGTCGGCTGGCCGCGCGCGAGAGCTCCCCGATGACCTCGTCCGGCGTCCGCCCGGCGGAGGCCGCGATGAGCATCGCGGGCGACAGCCAGACGCCGTCCACCAGCCCGCGCGCGGCGGCGGTGGCCAGCTCGCGGGGATCGGGCGTGGCGAGGTAGAGCTTCATGCGGCGGCCTCCGCGTACAGTTCGCGCGGATACGTCACCCGCTCGAGGCAGAGCCCCTCGGGTGGGGCCGGCGGCGACGTCCGGTCGTTCGCCTCGGCGGCCAGCAGGGTGGGGATGTCCGACACTGGCCGACGCCCGGAGGCGACTTCGACCATCGTGCCGACGAGAAAACGGACCATGTGATGCAGGAAGCGGTTGGCCTCGACGTGGAACACGGCGTCGGACGGTCCGATCACCCACTCGGCCCGGCGGACGGCACAGGCGTGGTCGTCGTCGTCCGGGGCCGTACCCTTCACGGCGAAGGCCCGGAAAACGTGCGTCCCCACCAGCGGCGCCGCCGCCGCCCCGAGCAGTCCCGTGTCGATCGGCCGCCCGACGGGCCAGCACCAGCGTCGCCGAAAGGGCGAGCGTGCCGCTTCGTCGAGCCCGATCCGGTACGAGTACCGCCTGGCCGTCGCGCTGTACCGGGCGTGGAACGCCGGGACCATCTCGTGCGCCTCGGCCACCCAGACGTCGTCGGGCAGCACCGCATTGAGCGCCCGCCGCAGCGACATCGCGGTCCAGCGCGCCGGGACCCGCACCCCGGCCGCCTGGCCGCGGGCATGCACCCCCGCGTCCGTTCGACCTGCACCCAGCACCGGGACGTCGTCCTGACACAGCCGCCGCATTCCGTCCTCGAGCACGCCTTGGACCGTGCGGGCATCCGGCTGTCGCTGCCACCCGGAGAACCCCGCGCCATCGTAGTGCAGCACGAGCTGCACGGAGCGCGGCGACATCCGGGAAAGCTACCCGGCGCGGGGAGGCGTTTCAAGCGAAACCTCCCCCTGTGTCGAGCGTCTCACGTGATTGACAGTGCGTCGCTTCGCATCCAACCTTCCGCGCCGCCCCGCCTTCCCTCCATGCAGCCTCGCACCCTCGCCTCGCTGGCACACGCCCTCAGCGTGGCCCCCGACCAGGATACCACTTTGGTGGCCCTGGGCGAGGCGCTCATGGAGCTCGATCGGGGTGCCGTCTTCGCCGTGCTGCGCTACGACGCACGCCGGGACCTCCTCGATGAAGTGAGCGTCGCGACCGGGCAGGTCGTCCGCCGGCAACGCATCGACACGACCTTCGACCACCTGCCGCCGGCGGTCCAGCCCGCCGTGCGTGCCGGAGGCCAGTTCGTGGACCTCGGCGACAAGACCCCGGATTACGCGCGGCTCTTCGATCTCCCACCGGTCGCGGACGGGGTCTCGCTGTCGCTGCGGGGGCTTCACGTGGACGGCCACCTGGCGGCCGTGGTCGCCCTGCTGGAATCCAGGAAGATCTTCGGGGCGCGGACCGCCGAGCGGTTCGGGGCTGCGACGGCCCTCTTCGAGCTGGCGTACGGCCGCCTGGTCGAGCGGGAGGGTCGCGAGGAAGCCGGTCGCACCCTCGAGGGGGTGATGCAGCGGGTCCATGCGGAGTACGAGCGGCGGCTCGCCGAGGTGGGGCACCAGTTGTCGCGCGCCCGGAGCGAGGCGGAACTCGGCGGCGGCCGGGACACGACGCGAATCCTCGAACTCGAGCGCGAGACCTCGCGGCAGACCGAGGAACTGCGCCGGGCGACCACGCGCGTCTCCAAGGTCGAGCAGCAGGTGACGGCCGCCGTCGGCCAGCTCGAGCAGGCCCACGTCGAATTGCACCGCCGCAGCGAGCAGCTCCGGCAGAAGACGCGGACCCTCTACCTGCTCGACCGCATGCTCACCCTCGACGGCAGCGCCGACGACCCTCGGCGCCTCGCCGACGGACTGCTCAACCTCGCCGGCGAGGACATGCAGGCGCAGCGGTGCTCCCTCATGCTTCTCGAACCCGGCACCGACACGCTCGTCATCGCGGCCGTGCGCGGGGTCGCCCCGAATGTCGCGCTTGGCGAGCGGGTGACGGTTGGGCAGGGCGTGGCGGGTCGCGTCGCCGCCTCCCGCGAGCCGCTGTTGGTGCAGGACGTCTCGGATGCGGCCGCACACCCTCTGCTCCGGGACCAGTTCTTCACGACAGGGTCGTTCATCTCCTGTCCGCTCGTGTACCGCGACGCGCTCGTCGGCGTGCTCAACCTCACGAACCGCGCCCGCTTCGGCGTCTTCGTCGAGGAGGACGTGGAGCGCGTCCGGTTGCTGGCCCTTGTCACGGCCCTGATCTGCGTGAACTCGCGGCTGAGCGAACGCCTGATCCCGGCTCTCGGCGTCCGCTGAGCCGTCGCTCGAGCGGGACGCCGCGCGGGTGTTCCGGTTGCTGCACCTTCGGGTGGCCGGAGGTCGCCGAACGAGCCGGCTCGCGCGCGATCCGGGTTTCCCCGGGGTGCATTGACGCGCATATCACCCGGGTGAAACCCTTCCCGGATGACGGAACCCATCCGCTACCCCACGTTCGTCGCCTTCTCGAGCGGCGTGTGTATCGCCAGGGGCTCCCTCCCGACGGTCGCCCTCGAGGTGAAGCGCGCGACCGACGCCGGCGCTCCGCGCGCCATCCAGGTATTCGACGCCGAGACCAGCGAACCGCTGGACCTCGATCTTGGCGGCACGATCGACGACGTCGAGCGCCGCCACCAGCTGGACGACGCACCCATGCCCTCGCACCGGACCGACGAGGCGGTGCGGCCGCGTCCGGCCCGGGGTAGGCCCCGGACTGGCGTCGTTTCGCGGGAAGTCACGCTGTTGCCTCGGCACTGGGCATGGCTGGCCGAACAGCCGGGGGGGGCCTCGGCGGCGCTGCGCCGGCTGGTGGACGAGGCGCGAACGACGCATGCGGGACGCGATGCGCTGCGCCGGGCGCAGGAGCGAACCTACCGGTTCGTGTCGTACGTGGCCGGCGACGCGCCGGGCTTCGAGGAGGCCGTCCGGGCGCTCTACGCCCGTGACGGTGCGACGTTCGCCGCGGAGACGTCGGAATGGCCGCGCGACGTGCGCGATCACGCGCTGCGGCTCGCCGCTCCCGTCTTCGAGCCCGAGGCCTGACGCACGACACCCCGGCACCGTGGGGGGCACCGGGGCGATCGGCCGAGCCGCGAACGTCAGAAGCGCCGCATGACACCCACGACGACCCCTTGGATCGTCACGTCGGCTGGGCTCACGTACAGCGGCTGCATGTGCTCGTTGGCCGGCTGAAGCCGGACCCGCCCGTCGCGCTCGCGGAAATAGCGCTTCACGGTCGCCCCGCGGTCGGTGACGACGGCGATGACCATCTCGCCGTTGTCGGCCGACTTGCGATCGTTGACGACGACAAAGTCGCCGTCGCGGATCTGCTCGTCGATCATCGACTGCCCCCGCACCCGGAGCACGTAGTGCGAGCCGTCGCGGCGCAGGAAGTCCGTGGGGACGGACACGGTCTCGCCGTGCGTCGCGAGGTCGAGCGGCGCCCCGGCGGCGACGGTACCGAGGAGCGGCAGGTCGCGCGCCTGCGGGAAGGCGTCGCTCGGCAGGATCTCGATCGCGCGGCTTTCGTTGTAATGCCGCTTGATGTAGCCCTTGCGTTCGAGGTTGGTCAGGTGCTCGTGCACCGTGGCCAGCGAGGAGTAGTCGAACTGGCCGGCGATTTCCTCGAAGCTCGGGGCGTAGCCGTTCTCCCCGGTGTATTCATTGAGGTAGTCGAGGATCTCGCGTTGACGCTTCGTGAGCGGCATGACGGGGCTCCGGGGCGTGGTCCAAGGTGACCGAACAGATTCCGAATGAACGCTATCCGAAGGAGTCCCGAAGGGCAAGCAGCACCTGTCTGGGTTTCCCCGAGCGGAATGCTCGGGGAGTTGACGGCTGCGGCCCGCATTCGGTCACATTCCGATACGGCGTCCCTCGCCGCGCTGCGACGCAGCGCCCTCGCGCGCCTGGCGGCGAATCCTCCCGCCTCGCTGGCCGCGGCGCTCCGTCGTGACGACGTGGCGGTGATCGCCGAAGCGGCTCGGCGCTCGCCCTACGCCGGCGTGATCGACGACGCCATGGACGTCGGCGGCGTCGCGACTGCCGCCGCGACGGGGGGAGCCGCCGCGTTGTCGATCCTGACCGAGCCCTCCGCGTTCGGTGGTGCGTTGGCCGATCTCGAAATGGTGTCACGGCGCGTTCGTATTCCGTTGATAAGAAAGGATTTCGTCGTGTCCACCTCACAGGTGTTCGAGGCCGCGGCGGCCGGAGCGGCCGCCGTGGTTCTCGTCGCCCGCGCGGTGGGGCCCGAGGCCGTGTTCACGCTGGCCGACGCCGCGCATGGCATCGGGCTGGAGGCGTTCGTCGAGGTGCGCTCGGAGGCGGAGCTCGGCTGGGCCATCGGGGCCGAGGCCGACGTGATTTGCGTTGGGGCATACGACCTCGAGACCCTCGACGCAGATCCGGTCGCGGCGCTTCAGCTGCTCGCGCGCGTTCCCGGTGGCGTCCCGGCGGTCTACGGCGGCGCGGTCGAACACCGCGTTGACGTCGAGCGGGCGGCGGCGGCTGGCGCGGACGCGGTGCTGGTCGGCCTCGGCCTCTCGGCCGTGGGGCGTTGGACCGAGGCGGTGCGGGCGTTGGCCGGGGTGCCTCGGCGGCCGAGGACCGTGTGACCGCAGGGCGACGGTGCGCTCCACCCCCCAATTCGGGGTCAGGATGTCGCACCGGCGGAGAATCCGCGTAGTTTTCTCGTGTGTCCGGTCCGCGCATCAGCCAGCCAGAGTCACCGGCGGCCCCGACGGCGCTTGCCGCCGACGACGTCGAGCCGTCGATCCCTCCCGCGCTTCTCGAGGAGGCGTTCAAGCTGCTGGCGAAGGCGGTGCGGGCGCGGCTGTTGTACCTGCCGAACAACCCGAACTACGCGAAGGCCGGCGAGCTCTGGAGCGCCGTGATCGCGCCATGGTGGGAGCACGCGCAGACGTGCGTGTTGACCGTGCAGGAGCACGCGTTCCTCTACGGATCGCGCCCGATCTATCGGGACGACGGCCAGGCCAGCGAGTCCCTGCCGTGGCTGTTGTTCAAGGACGGCGTGCGCGAGCTGCAGCTGACGCCGGGATTCGAGGGCGACGAGGCGGGGCGCTTCCTCGACATTCTGGTGCGCGCCCGCAAGGCGCTCCCCGAGGAAGACGACATCCTGACCCTCCTGTGGCAGGGGGAGTTCGCGTGCCTTCGCTACCGCTTCGTGGACGTGTCGCAGGACGGCGTGGCACCGCTCGAGTACGAGGAGGATGCACCGATGCCGGCGCGGCTCGTGGACTCGTGGCAGGCGTCCGCCGAGGGCGCCGACCCGGGCGGGGCCGGGCCGGCCGGTGCCGGCCTTGGCGGCGCGGCGGTGGGCGAGGGCCTCGAGGCGGGCGAGGAATCGGTGGCCGCGGCCGAGGGGGCGAAGCCCGCCGGGATCGTCGACCTGTCGGACTTCGACCAGACGCTCTACTTCCTCGACGACGCCGAGATCGAGTACCTGCGCGAGTCGATCCGCATGGAGTACATGCGGGACGAACGGACGAACGTCATCTCGATGCTGCTCGACATCTTCGAGCTGCAGACGGACCCGCTCGTTCGCGAGGAGATCTGCGGGATTCTCGACGGCTACGTGCTGCAGCTGCTCTCGATCGGCAACTTCCGGGCGGTGGCCTTCCTGGTCCGCGAGGCGCAGTCTGCGGTGACGCGGGCGCGCGAGCTCGACGCGACGCATCGCACGCGGCTCGGGTCGCTGGCGGACCGGCTATCCGACGGGGAGATCCTCTCCCAGCTGCTCCAGGCCCTCGACGACGCGCCCGAGCTGCCGGCGGCGGGCGAACTCGGCGAGCTGTTCGGCCAGTTGCGTCCGACGGCCCTGCGCACCGTCTTCGCGTGGCTCCCGAAGCTGGGCCGGCCGGCGCTGCGGTCGCAGCTCGAGACCGCCGCCGGCCAGCTCGCATCGCAGAACACGAACGAACTCGTCCGGCTCATGGGCGACCGCGACCGGCGGGTCGTCGTCGAGGCGGCGCGGCGGAGCGGGGCGCTGCGGTCGGCGCCGGCGGTGGCCCCGCTCGCCCGATTGCTCGGGGAATCGGACGCCGAGGTACGGCTGGTGGCCGTGCAGGCCCTGGCGGAGATCGCGAGTCCCGGGGCGCTGCAGCAGCTCGAGCGGATGCTCGAGGACCCCGAGCGGGAGGTGCGCGTCGCGACGGCACGGGCCATCGCGGCGAAGGTGTACCGGCCGGCTCTCGCGCGGATCGAGGGGGTGATCAGGGGGAAGGGACTCCGCGATCGCGACGTGTCGGAGAAGATGGCGTACTACGAAGCCTACGGCGCGCTGGCCGGCGATGAGGGGGTGGCGCTGCTCGACGGCATCCTCAACAGCAAGGGCTTTCTGGGGCGCCGGGAGGACGCCGATCGGCGGGCCTGCGCCGCGGTCGCGCTCGGCGTCATCGGCACGCCCCGCGCGCTCGAGTCGCTCCGCAAGGTGGCCGCAGACGCCAAGGACGACGTCGTCGTCCGAACGGCGGTCGCCAAGGCCCTCAGGGGAGGCTCTCCGTGACCGGCAGCCAGACCCCGCGCTCCTCGAGCACCCACACGCCCCGCGGCTCGCAGACCGTGCCGGTCACCGAGTTGTCGGGCGAGCTGTTCGTGCGCCGCGCCGGGCGGCAGCTCGCGAACGCGTTGTATGCGGCGGTGAAGGCGATCCGGCTGTATCCGGTGGAGAACGCCGCCGTGCAGAAGGCGATCCTCGAGGTGGCACAGTGCGTCAGCGAGATCCTGCACCGGGAGACGGACCTCGAGCTCAAGCTTGCAGGCGACACGCTCTTCCTGAACGGTGTGCGCCTCCGGCTGGACCTCGACAACTACGCCAGCTTCTCCCAGCTCCTGTCGTTGTTCCGCTCGACGGGCATCGGGTCGCTGCACGTGTCCTCCCCGCCGCTGCCGCGCGACGTCATCGTCTTCCTGTCGCAACTGCAGTCCGTCGCGGCGCTCAAGGAGGATCCGCTCAGTCGGTTCGACCAGCTGCGGGAGCGGCTCGAGTCGGCCGGGGTGCGCACCTTCGAGCTGGCCGTCCCCACCGAGAGCGCCGACGAGGCCGAGCAGCGGGAGAAGGCCAAGTCGGCCGCCAAGCGGACCTACGCGCAGTCGCTCGCGGTGATGAAGGACGCCGTCGGCTCGGTGCGGCTCGGCAAGAGCCCCAACATCAAGAAGATCAAGCGCGTCGTCCAGAGCATCGTCGACCAGATCCTCGCCGACGACGTCTCGTTGCTCGGCCTGACGACGCTGCGCGACTACGACGAGTACACGTTCATCCACTCGGTGAACGTCTGCATCTTCTCGGTGGCGCTCGGGCGGCGCCTCGGCCTCGGCAAGATGCAGCTCTACGACCTCGGCATGGCGGCACTCCTGCACGACGTCGGCAAGGCGCGTGTGCCCGTCGAGGTCCTCAACAAGACCGACGACCTGAACGACGCCGACTGGCGCATGATCGCGGCGCATCCGTGGCTCGGGGTACTCGCGCTCATGCAGCTCAAGGGCCTGCAGGAGCTCCCGTACAAGGCCATGGTGGTCTGCTACGAGCACCACATGAAGGTGGACCTGACGGGCTATCCCCGCAGTATCCGGCCCCGGGACCTGTCGATCTACAGCAAGATCGTCGCGGTCGCCGACGGGTTCGACGCCGCCACGTCGCAGCGCGCCTACCTGCAGGCGACGCTCACGCCCGCGGAGGTGCTGCAGGAGATGCGCGACAACGCGCGCCGCGGGATGGATCCCGCGATCGTGAAGGCGTTCGTCGCCATGCTCGGGGTCTATCCCGTCGGCACGCTCGTGCGCCTCGACACCCTCGAACTCGCCCTCGTGCACGCCGTCAATCCGCAGCCCGATCAGCTGTCGCGTCCGATGGTCCGCATCATCTCCGACCCGTCGGGCAACGCACTCTACCCGGGGGAACTCGCGGACCTCACCGAGACCAAGGCGGACGGCACCTTCGTCCGAACCGTGATCAAGACCGAGAATCCGGAACGCTACGGCATCCGTGTCGGCGATTACTTCGTCTGACCCGGTCGTCGCACGGTCCCAGGTGCGCCCACTCGCGCCGGGAGGCGCCACGCACCGGTGCGCGACCCCCGGCCTCGACGGCGGTTGAACGTGCCGTCGATCGTACGGATCTTCCCTTACGGCGTCTCCCTCCTGGGCGCCTTCCTGACGGCGCTCATGGTCGTGCTGGGCGACCGCTGGCCTGTCGAGAGCTGGTACGGGGCACTCGTCGTCCTCGTGACCGCGGCGGCCGCGCGCGCCGGGCAGGTCCCGCTCACCAAGTACTCCGTCCTCACCATGACCGGCCCGGTCGGCCTCGGGGGCCTGCTGACCGTCGGCGCCGCTCCGACGGCGGTCGGGCTGTGGGTGGGCGTCCTCGCGGCCGACCATCTCGCCGACGGCAAGACCCTGCGGACGGCGGCTGTGAACGCCGGCCGCGAGGCCTTGACGCTCGCGGTCGCCAGCGGGTACTTCGGGCTCGTGGCGGCGGTCACGGCGGCGGGTGCCGAGGCGGCGTCGTTCGGCGCGGACGCGCTGCCCGCCTTCGCGACGCTCGGGAGTGTGCACTTCGTCGTCGGGCGCGGCCTGCAGTACTTCACCCTCCTCTGGCGGAACAAGCTGCTCCCCGAGGAGAAGTCGCTCATCCTGCGCTACGAGGTCGTCGCGTTCGGGGCCGGTACCGCGGCCGTGACGGTCGCCCTGCTCACCGTCGCGCGGCTCGGCTGGACCTCGGCGCTGGTCGTCGTGGTCGTGCTCGGCTTCGCGGGGCTGCTCCTCAAGCGGATCCTCGAGGAATCAATCGCCGCCGAAGAGCTGAACAAGATCCTCGCAATGGAGCAGGTCATCTCGCAGGACGTGGACATCGACACGGCGTTCCGCCACATCGAGCGCCTCGCGAACCGTCTGGTGGACTGGACCGGCCTGCGGGTGGTGCGGGTTGATGCCGACGGATCCCACGCGGTTTACCGCAGCCGGGCCGGTTGGCTGCCCGTGCCCGAGGTGGCCCCGGCCTACGCCGCCCCCCTGCGCCGCTCGGCCGTCGAGACGGGTGAGCCCGCGGTGGTGCACGACGCCGGGAGCGATCCCCGCCTGCGGGAGCGGCCCGACCACGTGCGGTCGCTGGCCGTGGTGCCGCTCCGCTTCGGCGACCGGACGATCGGCCTCGTCGAGCTCGAGCACCACAAGCCGTCGGTGTACCAAAGAAAGGAGCGCGACTTCATCACGCGCTTCGCTTCGCAGCTCGCGACGGCCCTCCACATCCACGACCTGCGGGCGCCGCTGCTCGAGGCCGTCACGCGCCTCGGCGAGCAGTTGGGCACCCTCAACGAATCGGTCCGCACGCTGCGCGGCGGTGGCGAGCAGGTCGCGCGCACCGTCACCGACATCGCCCGCGGGCTGGCCGAGGAATCCGACCAGACGCGTGCCTCGCTCGACGCGACGGACGTGCTCAACCGCGCCGCGCAGGCCACGGCGCGCGACGGCATGTTCGCGGCCGACGCCACGCAGCGGGCCTCGTCCCTGGCGTCCGAGCACCGCGAGACGATCGGCACGGCGATCGACCGGCTCGTCTCGGTGAAGGCGTTCGTCGCCGATTCGGCGGACGAGGTCACGGGGTTGCTGGCTGCGGCCGAGCGCATGACCGAGGCGATCACCGTCATCCGCGAACTCGCCGACCAGACGAACCTGCTGGCCCTGAACGCCGCGATCGAGGCGGCCCGGGCGGGCGAGCAGGGGCAGGGTTTCGCCGTCGTGGCCGGCGAGGTGCGTTCGCTCGCCGACCAGAGCAAGCGGACCGCCGGGGCCGTCACCGAACTGCTGGGCGCCCTCGAGGATCAGGCGCGGCGCATGGGTGTGCAGATGGCGCGGGGCCGGCAGATGATGGCCGACGTCGAATCGCTCGCCGCGAGCGCGCTCGAGGCCTTGTCGGGGATCGTCGGCGTGACGGCGTCCGGGGCCGAGGGCGTCCGCCGGATCGCTGCCACCGCCCGCGACGCCGAGGTCGAGTTGGCACGGATGAAGGATCGCGTGGCCCGCATCGCCGAGATCTCGGCACGCAACCGCGACGGGGCGGAGTCGGTCGCCCTCGCGGCCAGCGACCAGGCGCTCGCGTTGCGGGATCTCGAGCAGGCGGCGATCGAACTCCGCGACGTGGCCCAGACGCTCGACCGCCTGGCCCGCCGCATCACGCAGGTCGGATGACGGCGCCCGCGACCGGGACGTCCCCGGCGGACGAGGAGCCGTCGGCGACGGCGCTCGGCCTCCCGGCCTGGCACGCCACTACCCCGGGGCGTCGCGCGCACATCGCCCGAGTGGTCGCGCTGCTGGACCAGTGGGCCGAGGCACTGCACCTCGATCCCGCCGAGGCCGCGGCCTGGCGGGATGCCGGGCGGTGGCACGACGCGCTCCGCGACGCCGCACCCGACGCCTTGCGCCCCCTCGTAGGAAACCCCTCGATGCCCGCGGCGCTGCTGCACGGGCCGGCGGCCGCGCGGCGCCTCGCCGAGGACGGCGAAACGCGCTCGGACGTACTCGACGCGATCCGGTGGCACACCACCGGCCGTGTCGGCTGGTCGCGCACCGCGCAGGCGCTCTACATGGCCGACTTCCTCGAGCCGGGGCGCCCCTTCTCCCGCGAGCGGCGGGCGCAGTTGGCCAAAGGCGTGCCCGAGGACTTCGCCCGCACCCTCCGCGAGGTCGTCCGCGAGCGCCTCGTCTGGTCGTTGCACGAGGGAAGGGCGCTGCATCCCGATTCCGTCGCCCTGTGGAACGCGATCCACTGACGGGCGAGCGGCGACCGGCCGCCGGGACGGCCCAGCACCGCCGGCGGCTGGGACGCGCCCCACTGGTCGGCGTGCTCGTCGCGGTGGCCGTGACGTTCGGGGGGTGGGTGTGGCGCAGCCGTCGGACGCCCCCCGCACCGGAGACGCCGTCCGCCGTGCCCGCACCCGCCGACGCGGAGGCGGGCACGACGACGCCCTCCACGCGGGTGATCATCGAGGTCCTCAACGCGAGCGGCATCCGCGGCCTCGGACGCCGGGCGACGGCGGTGCTGCGCGAGCGGGGCTTCGACGTGGTCTACACGGCGAACGCGCCCGACACGACGCGGCGCGACTCGACCCTCGTGCTCGACCGGGCGGGGCGCCCGGAGGACGCGGCCCGTGTGGCGCGGGCGCTGGGCGGGGCGCGCGTCGAGGCGCGCCCCGACAGCTCACGCTACGTCCACATGACCGTGCTGCTGGGGGGGGCGTGGCGGCCGCCGGCCAATGCGCTCTACCCGTAGCTGCCCGCACGCCGCGGCGATGTCGAGGCCGCGGCTCCGCCGGATCGCCACTTCGACGCCGCCAGCCGCGACCCGCCGCCGGAACGCCTGCATCCCCTCGGGCGGCGTCGGCGTGAAGCCCATCGTCCCACCTGGATGCAGCGGAATGAGGTTCACGAACGCCTGACAGTCGCGGGCGAGTGCCGCCAGCGCATCGGCGTGCTCGGGGCGGTCGTTGACGCCGCCGAGCATGGTGTACTCGAAGGTCACGCGCCGGTCGAACCGCCGCGCGGCGTCGATGACCTCGGCCAGCGGGTACTTGACGTTCACGGGCATCAGCGTGCCGCGCAGCGCATCGCTCGGGGCGTGGATCGAGATCGCCAGCCGGAACTGCTCGGGCCGCGCGGCGAGTGCGACGATGCCCGGCAGCACCCCGACGGTGCTGATGGTGATGTGGCGCGCCCCGATGCCGAGGGCCTCCGGATGGTTCAGGAGCGTCAGCGCCGTGGAGACGGCCGGCCAGTTCATCAGGGGCTCTCCCATCCCCATGAAGACGATGTTGGTGGCCTTGATTGGGGCGTCGGGGAGCAGGAGCAGTTCGCGCACCTGCCCGGCGATCTCGAACGCCGAGAGGTTGCGCTGGAACCCCATCGCCCCCGTGGCGCAGAAGGCGCACTTGAGCGCGCAGCCCGCCTGCGACGAGATGCACAGCGTCATGCGATCCCCATCGGGGATCGCCACCGTCTCGATCGCCTGCCCGTCGGCGAGTTGGAACAGGAACTTGCGCGTGCCGTCCGCCGAGCGCTGCTCGGTCAGCCGCGTCAGGCGCGGCAGGTCGAAGGCCTCGGCCAGCGCGCCGCGCAGGTCGGCGGACAGGTTGGTCATGGCCGCGAAGTCGGCGGCCGGCCGCCGCCAGAGCCAGTCGACGACCTGCCCCGCCCGGTAGGTCGGCTCGCCGCGCGCCGCCAGGAATGCCTCCAGCAGGCGGCGGGCCTCGTCGGGCGGCACGTCGAGCAGGTTCTGGCGGGAAGAGACCGGGAGCGAAGTCATGGGCGCAAGTGCTTGTCGGACAAGCAGTTGAATATCGCGCTCCGACGGCCGGGAAACAACCGGCCCGCTTTCCCGCGCGACGTAAGTCACGTATTTTCAAATGCTTGCCCATGGTCACGCTTCTCATCCCTCGTTGCCGTCCGCGCGGCGCGGAATCCGCGCCGTGATGCGGTCCCGATGGCTCCCGCCCGCGTTGTGGGCGGGTGTGGTCCTCACGGCCACTTCCATTCCCGACCTGTCCATGCCGGGACCCGCGGGCTCGGACAAGGTGGGACATTTCCTCATGTACTGCATGCTCGGATTCCTCGCGCACCGCGCCGCCGCGCCGCGCCGTGACGCGCGGCGCTTCGTCGCGGTGACCCTCGCCCTCACCGCGTTCGCTGCGGTGGACGAGTGGCACCAGACGTTCATTCCCGGACGTGCAGCCGACGTAGCGGACTTCGTCGCCGACGCCGTCGGTGCCGCGACCGGCTGTGCGCTGGCCTTCGCGGTGGCGCTCCGGCGCCCGGAACCGGCATGACAGGAAGCGACGGGGTGACGGCCACGTCCTACCGGACCACGCTCTGCGGCGACCTTCGTCCCGGGCACGTGGGACAGCGCGTCACGCTCGGGGGCTGGGTGCATCGATCGCGGGACCTCGGCGGGTTGGTCTTCCTCGATCTGCGCGATCGCGCGGGGATGGTGCAGGTGAAGGTCGATCCCGCCGTGGCCGACGCCGCGACGGTGCAGGTGGCGGAGAAGGTCGGGGTGGAGAGCGTCGTGCTGGTCGAGGGCGACGTCGTCGCGCGCCCCGCGGATGGCGTCAACCCCGAGCTCGCGACCGGCGCGATCGAGGTGCTGGCCCGGTCGCTGCGCGTGGTGGGGCCCGCCGCGACGCCGGTGCTGCCGGTGGCCCGAGGCAAGGGAACCCCGCTGCCGGCAGAGGAGCTGCGGCTCCGGCACCGCTATCTCGACCTGCGCCGCCCCGAGCTGCAGCAGAACCTGCTGCTGCGGCATCGCCTGCTGCAGGCCACGCGCCGCTATCTGAGCGACCGGGCGTTCCTCGAACTCGAGACGCCGATCCTGACCAAGCCGACGCCGGAGGGGGCGCGCGACTTCCTCGTGCCGAGCCGCGTGCATCCCGGCGAGTTCTACGCCCTGCCGCAGTCGCCGCAGATCTACAAGCAGCTGTTCATGGTGTGCGGCTTCGACCGCTACTTCCAGGTGGCCCGTTGCTTCCGCGACGAGGACCTCCGCGCCGACCGCCAGCCCGAGTTCACGCAGATCGACATCGAGGCGTCGTTCGTCCGGCAGGACGACATCCTCGCGCTCGCCGAGGGACTGGTGCAGCACCTGTGGGCGGAGGCCGGGATTGCGGTCCCGACCCCCTTCCGCCGCATGACGTACGCGGCCGCCATGGAGCACTACGGGTGTGACCGGCCGGACCTGCGCTACGGCCTCGAGATCGCCGACGCCACGGCCGCGTTCGCGCCGCTCGACTTCGGCGTGACGCGGGCGGCGCTCGCGGCCGGCGGACGCGTGCGCGGCATCGTCGTGCCGGGTGGGGCGGCCTGGAGCCGAAAGCAGGTGGACGAGCTCGAGGCGCTCGCGAAGGGTGCGGGGGCGGGCGGCCTGCTGCGCCTCAAGCGCGTGGGGAGCGAGTACGAGGGGCCCGTCGCCCGCTTCCTCGACGACGCGGCGCGCGCGGCGCTGGCGCTGCCCGACGGGTCGCTCTGGCTCGGGGTGGCCGGTCCCGATCGCGCGTCGAGCCCGGCGCTCGATCGCGTGCGTCAGGAGTGCGCCGCGCGGCTCGGGCTGGCCGACCCCGCCCGGCGCGAGTTCCTCGTCGTCGTGGACTTCCCCATGTTCGAGCGCGACCCCGACACCGGGGCGCTGGCGGCGGTGCACCACCCGTTCACGTCGCCCAACCCCGACGACTACGCGGCGCGGCCGGATGACCCGGCGTCGTGGCGGGCCGTCGCGTACGATGTCGTGCTCAACGGCACCGAGCTCGGCGGCGGCTCCATCCGCACCAGCGACCCGGCCGTGCAGTCCCGCATGTTCGCCCTGCTCGGCATCGGCGACGTCGCGGAACAGGAGCGCCGCTTCGGCTTCCTGCTCGAGGGGCTGCGGGCGGGCGCGCCGCCGCACGGGGGCATCGCGTTCGGCTTCGACCGGATCGCCATGCTGCTCGCCGGCGCGCCGTCGCTGCGCGATGTCATCGCCTTTCCCAAGACGACGGCGGCCCGCGCGCTGTTCGAGGGGGCGCCCTCCACGGTGCCGCCGGAGGACCTCGAGGCGCTGCACGTGCGCGTGGCGGCCGAGCCGCCGGGACGCTGATGCAGGATCCGACGATCGTCCGGCGCCTGAACGCCGAGGGGGCCGACCCCCTCGCGCTGGCGGGGGTGAACGACGCCAACCTCGTCGAACTGGCGCGCGGTACCGGCGTGCGCGTCGCGCTGCGCGGCGACCTGCTTTCGCTCACCGGCGCGTCCGGGCAGGTCGAACGCGCCCAAGTGGTGGCACAGCGGATGGTGGATGCCGCGCGCCAGGGGCTGCCGCTTGATGCGGACGACATTCTGCGCCTGCTCGAGGGAAGCGGGGCCGGCACCGGCACGTCGCCGGATCCGGGCGCGCCGGACATCGGTCCGAGCGGCGAGTACCGCATCGCGCTGCCGGGGGTGCGACGGCTGGTGCAACCGAAGACCGCCGGCCAGGCCCAGTACCTGCGCGAGATCCTCGAGCACGACATCGTCATCGGCGTCGGGCCTGCGGGTACGGGCAAGACCTACCTCGCGGTCGCCGCGGCGGTGGACTTCCTGCACAAGAAGCGCGTGCGGAAGATCGTCCTCGCGCGCCCCGCGGTGGAGGCGGGGGAGTCGCTGGGGTTCCTGCCCGGGGACATGCAGGCGAAGGTGGACCCCTACCTGCGGCCGCTGTACGACGCGCTCGAGGACATGATGCCCCCCGAGCGCTTCGAGCGGGCGCTCGAGATGCGCCAGATCGAGATCGCGCCGTTGGCGTACATGCGCGGGCGGACGCTCAACGACGCGTTCCTCATTCTCGACGAGGCGCAGAACGCGACGAACGCGCAGATGAAGATGTTCCTGACCCGGCTCGGGGTGAACTCCCGCACCGTGATCACCGGCGACCGCACGCAGATCGACCTCCCGAAGCGCGAGGACTCCGGGCTCCTGCAGGTCGAGCGGATCCTCAAGGGGATCGACGGGATCGCGTTCCACTATTTCACCGACCAGGACGTCGTGCGGCACCGCCTCGTGCGCGACATCATCCGCGCGTACGGCGAGGACGCGGCCTCGTGAGCGCGGGTCCGTTGCGCGCCGGCGCGGGAGGCGCCGGCCGGCGGCGTCCGGGGGCCCCGGGACGCGGCGAGCGGCACGTGGTGGCAGTGGGGGCGGATGGCGCGCGCGCGGCGATCGGTGCCGCCGCCGTGCACGGGCTTGTCCGCGGCGTGCTGCGGGCCGAGCGGGCCGGCCGCGCGCTCGTCTCGGTGACGTTCCTGGCCCCGGCCGCGATGGCGGCGCTGAATCGCCGGCACCTGGGGCACCGTGGCCCGACGGACGTCATCACCTTCGCCTTCGCGCCCGCGGGGCTCGAGGGCCTCGTCGGCGACATCTACGTCTGTCCCGCGGTCGCCGCGGCGCACGCCGCGCGCTTCGGCTGCGGGGTGCGCGAGGAGACGGCGCGGCTCGTGGTGCACGGGACGCTGCACGTCCTGGGGCACGATCATCCCGTCGGGCCGACGCGCGAGGCGTCGCCGATGTGGCGCCGACAGGAACGGCTCCTGCGGCGCCTCTGGCCTCCGTCCCCGGCGCGATGAGCGTACTGGCGGGTGCGTTGGCGGCGCTCTGCGCGCTGCTGGCGGCCACGGCGGCCTTCGCCGACGGGGCGCTGCTCTCGGTGCCGGACGCCTCGGGCCTCGGACCGGCCCCCGCGGACCTCGTCGTGCGTCGCGACGAGGCGCACCGCGCGCTGACCCTTCTGCGACGCCTGCTCCAGCTCGCGGCCGGCGCGGCCGCGGGGCTCGCGCTCGGCTTGCCGGATCGGGCCTGGTGGGAAGCCGCGCTCGTGGCGCTGGCGGTGGCGCTGCCGGTCGTGGTCCTGACCGAGAGCACGGCGCGGGCGGCGGGGGATGCGTCCGGGGCGGGCGGGCTCGTGGTGATGACCGGGGTCGTGCGGGCCTGCGAGGCGGTCTTCGCGCCGATGGCGCGGGCGGGGCTCGCCCTCGACCGCTGGCTCAAGGGCGTGCTGCCCGAGCCGGGGCCGGACGAGGACGACCGCGAGGCGACCGTCGAGCAGTTCTCCGCCATCGTCGCCGCCGAGGCCGATGTCTCGGGCGCGGAGGAGCGCGTGATGCGGCGCGCCTTCTCGCTGGGGGAGACCGAGGTGCGCGAGGTCATGGTGCCGCGCGTGGACATCGTCGGCGTGGAGGTCGAGACGCCGTGGTCCGAGGTGCTCGACCGCGTCCGGACCTCGGAGCACTCGCGCGTCCCGGTGTACCGCGACACCATCGACGAGATCATCGGGGTCGTCTTCGCCAAGGACCTTCTGCCCGGTGTGATCGACGACGCCGAGCCCGAAGCGGGCTGGGCGTCGCTTCGGCGCCCGGTGGCGTTCTATCCGCCGAGCAAGCGGTGCGACGTGCTCCTGCGCGAGTTGCGTGCGACCGGGACGCACATCGCGATCGTGGCCGACGAGTACGGCGGCACCGCGGGGCTCGTGACGATCGAGGACCTCCTCGAGGAACTCGTCGGCGACATCCGCGACGAGACCGACGACAGCGCCCCCGAGATCGAGGCCGGCGACGACGGCGTCTTCTGGGTGGACGGCCGCACGAGTCTCGCGGCGCTCGCGGAGCGGACGGGGAGGCCGTTCGAGCGGGACGATGTCGCCACCGTGGGTGGTCTCGTCCTCGCGCAGCTTGGCCGTAGCCCGCGGCCGGGCGAGGCGATCATCCTCGAAGGGTACCGCGTGGTGGTCGAACGCGTGCGCCGGCGCGGCGTGGCCCGGGTGTACCTCGAGCCGCTGCCGGTCGCGGCAGAGGAGGGCGCGTGACCCTCCCGCTGGTCGCGTGGATCGCCTTGGCGGTGATCGCGGCGCTGACGGCCGGCGCCGTCGCGCTGCGCCAGGCGTCGCGCATCTGGCTCCGGCACCGCGTGGAGACGCGCATGCGCGGCTGGGCCCTCCTCGACGAGTACCTCGAACGGCCGCAGCGGCTGCTCGGCGGCGCGGCCACGGGCGTCTCGGCGGCCGCCTTCGTCCTCGGGGCCTCCCTCGCGAGCGGCTACGACGGCGACCTCGGGCTGGCGTTGAGCATCCTCGGCTGGGCGGCGGCGGTGGCCGTCGTCGGCGAGCTGCTGCCGCGCGCCGTGGCGCGCCGCTGGGCGTCGCCGATCGTGCAGGCGCTCACGCCGGTCCTGGCCGTGGCGACCGCGATCACGCGTCCGGCGGTGGCGCTGGCCGAGCTGCTCACGAACCGCTTCCGCCGGCCGATCCCGCGCCAGAGCACCGAGCAGGAGGCGCGCGACGATCTCGCCGACCTCCTGCGAGAGGGGACGCTCGAGGGCGTCGGCGAGGCGGAGGAGATTGCGATCATCTCCGGCGTCGTCGCATTCGCGGAGAAGCGCGTGCGCGACGTCATGACGCCGCGCGACCAGGTCTTCGCCGTGGACGCCGCACTGCCGCCCCGCGAGCTGGCGCGCCGCGTCGCGCAGCAGGGGTTCTCGCGCGTGCCGGTGGTCCGCGGGTCGCTCGACGACATCGTCGGCATCGTGCTGACCGTGGACGTGTTCCGGGCGGCGGGCGAGCGCATGCCGCGCGTCCGCCCGGTGGCCACCGCGTCCCCCGACCTGCCGTGCAACGAGCTGCTCTTCGGCATGCTGCGCCACGGCCGGCAGTTCGCCGTCGTGCGGGCGGCGGGTGGGGAGACGCTCGGCATCGTGACGCTCGAGGACCTGCTCGAGGAACTCGTCGGCGACATCCGCGACGAGCATGACGATCCCGCGCTGCCCGCGCCCGGCAGCCCCGTGCCCTCCGCCGCTCCGTCCTCCGCATGACCCCCTCTCCGCCGCTGGCCGAGGCCGACCGCCTGCTGGCCGATTTCGCCGCGCGCCGGCCCTACGCGCTCGCGCGCGCCTGCTCGATCGTGGAGAACCAGCGTCCGGGGTTCGATGCGCTGCTCGCCCAGCTGCACCCGAAGGTCGGTGCCGCACGCCGGATCGGCCTCACCGGGCCGCCGGGGGCGGGGAAGAGCACCCTGACGACGGCGCTCGCGGCCGCGCTCCGGGCGCAGGGGCGGACCGTGGCGATCCTGGCGGTGGACCCGACCTCGCCGTTCACCGGCGGGGCGCTGCTCGGCGACCGCATCCGGATGGAGCGGATCGCGCTCGACCCCGGGGTCTTCATCCGCTCGATGGCGACGCGCGGGTCGCTCGGGGGGCTCGCCGCGGCAACGCGCGAGGTCGCCGACGTGCTCGACGCCTATGGCTTCGACGACATCCTGCTCGAGACGGTGGGGGTGGGCCAGACCGAGCTGGACATCGCCCGCACCGCCGACACCTCGGTGGTGGTGCTCGTACCGGAGAGCGGCGACTCGATCCAGACGCTCAAGGCGGGGCTGATGGAGATCGCCGACCTGTTCGTCGTCAACAAGGGCGATCGTCCCGGGGCCGACCGCCTGCGGACGGAGATCGAGGTGATGCTCGGGATGCGCCTGGGCGACGCCGGGCACGGCGTCCCGGCGCACCACGGTGTGGACCTGCGGGCGATGGCGGCCGCGGAGCGCGACGCGGCGCGGACGGCGATGAATCCCGCGCGCGCGGCCCGCGAGGCGGCGCGGGCCGACCCGCACGATCCGCCCGCCCCCGGCGGGTGGGTCCCGCCCGTGCTCCGGACCGTCGCGGTGCAGGAGCAGGGGGTGGGCGAACTGCTCGATGCCATCGGCCGGCATCGCGCGTATCTTGAGGCGTCCGGCGGGCTGCGCGAGCGCCGCCGGGCGCGACTCACCGAGCGCGTCGTCGAGGTCGTCGAGCGGCGCGTGCGGGAGCGGCTCTGGCGCGATGCCGGGACCGTGGCGTGGCTCGACGGACAGGTGCCGGCCCTCGAAGCCGGCACCACCACACCGTATCACGTCGCCGAGGCGCTGCTGGCGCGCAGCGGCGACCTGCTGGCGAGGGGACGCACATGACGGGAATCCGCGACGGTGCCGACACGGCGACCGAGCTCGATCGCCTCCGCGCCGAGGTCGCCGAGTGGCGCCGGCGTTACGATGCCGGCGAACTGCGGCCGGTGGCCTACACGAACTCCGCCGCCGAGGTGGCCCCGCTGTACACGGCGCTCGACGTGGCCGAGGGCGGCACGGGCACCGAGGTGCCGGGGGCGTATCCCTACACGCGCGGCATCCACCCCACGGGCTACCGCGGCAAGCTCTGGACGATGCGCCAGTTCGCGGGCTTCGGCACCGCCCGCGAGACGAACGAGCGCTACAAGTTCCTGCTCGCCAACGGCCAGACGGGCCTCTCGGTCGCGTTCGACTTCCCGACGCTGATGGGCTACGACTCCGACCACCCGCGCTCGGAGGGCGAGGTGGGAAAGTGCGGCGTGGCGATCTCGTCGCTGGCGGACATGGAGACGCTCTTCGACGGCATCCCGCTCGACCGCGTCTCGACCTCGATGACGATCAACGGGCCGGCGAAGATCCTCTTCGCGTTCTACGTCGCGGCGGCGGAGAAGCAGGGGGTGCCCGCGTCGCGCATCGCCGGGACCGTCCAGAACGACATTCTCAAGGAGTACCAGGCGCAGCACGCGTGGTGCTTCCCGATCGAGCCGGCCCTGCGGCTCATCGTGGACGGTTTCGCGTGGTGCGCGACGCACGCCCCCCGCTGGAACACGATCTCGATCTCGGGCTACCATATCCGCGAGGCGGGGGCGACGGCGGCGCAGGAACTGGCCTTCACGCTGGCCAACGGCTTCACGTACGTCGAGCGGGGCATCGCGCGCGGGCTCGCCGTTGACGACTTCGCGCCGCGCCTGTCGTTCTTCTGGGACATCCACAACGACTTCTTCGAGGAGGTCGCCAAGCTGCGGGCGGCCCGCCGCATCTGGGCGACCCACCTCCGCGAGCGGTACGGTGCGAAGGACCCGCGGTCGTGGATGCTGCGCTTCCACAGCCAGACCGCAGGGGTGACCCTCACGGCGCAGCAGCCGATGAACAACATCGCCCGCGTCGCCTACCAAGGGCTGGCTGCGGTGCTCGGCGGCACGCAGTCGTTGCACACGAATTCGATGGACGAGACGCTCGCGCTGCCCACCGAGGCGGCCGTGCAGGTGGCGCTGCGTACGCAGCAGGTGCTGGCGTACGAGACGGGCGTGGCCAACGTGGCCGATCCGCTTGGCGGGTCGTACTACGTCGAGGCCCTCACCGACCAGCTCGAGCGCGAGGCCGAACGCTACTTCGCCGAGATCGAGGCGCAGGGTGGCGTCGTCCGGGCCACCGAGATCGGGTGGTTCCAGCGCAAGATCGCCGAGTCGGCCGCCCGCCAGCAGTGGGAAATCGAGCAGCGGCGCAAGGTCATCGTCGGCGTCAACGACTTCGCGTCGGAGGAGCCCGAACTGACGATCCCGCTGCTCCGCGTCGGCGACGAAGCGGCTCGCGAGCAGGCGGCGCGGCTCACGCGGCTTCGCGAGACGCGCGACAACGACCTCGTCGCCCGGCGGCTCGAGGCCCTGCGGCAGGCGGCCCGGGGGCAGGAGAACACGGTACCGCACCTGATCGACTGCGCACGGGCGTACGCGACGCTCTACGAGATCCGCGCCGCGCTCGAGGACGTGTTCGGGGCCTATCGCGAACCCGTCTTCTTCTAGGCGCGGTCGCACGCCTCGGGCTCGCGCGCGATGCCGACCGGTCAGGTGCCCTGGTGGGCCGAGTACTTCGACTCGCGCTACCTCACCGAATTCGACCCGCTCCTCTCCGCCGAGCGGTCGCGCCGCGAGGTCGCGCGGCTCCGGACGCTGCTCGGCGAGCTGCCGGACGGCGCACGCGTGCTCGACCTCGGGTGCGGCCAGGGGCGGCATGCGAACCTGCTCGCCGAGGCGGGCTTCGCCGTAACGGGCCTCGACTACTCGGCCGACCTCCTCGCCCTCGCTGCCGGCGCGGCCCGGCCCCTCGGGCGGCGGAGCCCCACGTACCGCCGCGGCGACATGCGGCGCCTGCCGGCGGCGTGGACGCGGCGCTTCGACGCGGTGGTGAACCTGTTCACCTCGTTCGGCTTCTTCGATCGCGCCGAAGAGGACGCCGCGGTGCTGGCGCAGGTCGCGCGCGTGCTGCGGCCGGGTGGGCTGCTGGTATGGCACGGCGGCTCGCGGGACGGTGTCGTCGCCCGGTTCCTCGGGCGCGACTGGTGGCTCGCCGACGACGGTACGATGGTCGGGCACGAACGCACGTTCGATCCGCTGAGCGGATTCCTGGCGATTCGCACGACGTGGCGCGGCCGGCGCGGGGGCGGGGAGCGCACGCACCGGATCCGGCTCTACACGGCCACCCGCCTCGCCGAGCTCTGCGCCGCCGTGGGGCTGGTCGTCGAGGAGGCCTTCGACGGCTGGGCCGACCGGCCGCTGCGACGGCGGTCTTCGGAGATGCTCCTCGTCGCCCGCAAGGACTGACCGGAGCCCGCGCCTCCACTCGCGGCGGGGTCGGCCGATACTCCAGACGTGTCCCGCGCTCGCCTGCTCCTGCTGCCGTCGGCCCTTCTCGGGGCCTGCGCGCACTTCCCGCTGTTCACCGGTCCACCGCCGGGCCCGCCGCCCATTGCTCCGGAGGCGCTGGTGCACGTCATGGCGCCCAAGTGGAGCCCCGTGCCGGTCGTCGGCCGCGTGGTGGAGGCCCGGGGCGACAGCGTGCTGGTCCTGGTCGAACCCGAGGCACCGCCCGCCGGGTCGGTGGTGCGTGCCGTCGCGAACCCGGCGCCCGTCCCGTCGGTGGTGGCCGTGCCCGTCGCGTGCATGACGCGCCTGCGCACCTGGGAGTCGGGCTCGCGCGTCGCCTCCGCCACGCGCGGCACGATGGTCGGCGCGCTCCTCGGGGCGGCCGTGGGGCTGCTGGTCACCCCGGAGCCGACGGCGTGGAAGCTCGAGACGCTGCCGCTCGCCATCCCGGCGACTGCCGTGGGGACCGCAGTCGGGGCGGCCGTAGGGTGGTCGCGACCCGGTGGGCAATGGGTACCCGCGTCACTCGGCGTGCAGGCCGTGCCCGCGGGTGCCGTCTGCACCCCGAGGCGCGCTCCGAAGAAGCCGCCGGCCAAGGTCGCCGTCGCGGCGAAGCCGTAGGTCGCCACATGCCATCGGGGCGGGCGGGCGGCTAGCTTACGTGTGCGGGGCGGCATCGCCGTCGGGCGGTGCCGGAGCCCCTTCACCCGACTGCGCCGATGTCCCGTCCGATCCGCGTCCTTGTCGCCAAGCCCGGCCTTGATGGTCATGACCGCGGGGCGAAGGTCGTCGCCGCCGCCCTGCGCGACGCCGGCATGGAAGTCATCTACACCGGGCTGCACCAGACGCCCGAGATGATCGCGACCGCCGCCGTGCAGGAGGACGTGGACGTCGTGGGCCTGTCCATCCTGAGCGGGGCCCACATGACGCTCTTCCCGCGGGTGCAGGCGCTGCTGCGCGAGCAGGGGCGCGACGACGTCCTGCTGACGGGCGGCGGCATCATCCCGAAAGAGGACATGGCGGCCCTCGAGGCGCTGGGGATCGGCAAGCTCTTCGGACCGGGCACCTCGACCGCCGACCTGATCGAGTACATCCAGGGCTGGTTCGCCCGGACGCACGCCGCGTGACGGGGACGCGGCTGCGCGCGCTGTCCGACGAGGTTCGCGCGATCGAGGCCCGGCTGCGCCAGGGCGGCGGGGCGGACAAGGCACGCAAGGAGCATGAGAAGGGGAAGCTCACCGCGCGCGAGCGCGTCGAGCGCTTCGTGGACGAGGGCTCGCGCTTCGTGGAGGTGGGGCTGCTCGTCGCGTACGATCGATACGAGGGGCAGGCACCGGGCGCCGGGGTGATCACCGGCCTCGGTCGCGTGCACGGGCGCGAGGTCGTCGTCGTCGCGAACGACGCCACCGTGAAGGCCGGGTCGTGGTGGCCGGAGACGATCCCCAAGATCCTGCGGGCGCAGGAGATCGCGATGCGCTGCCGGATCCCGATCGTGTACCTCGTGGACTCGGCCGGCGTGAACCTGCCGTACCAGGGCGGCGTGTTTCCCGGCCAGTACGGGGCGGCGCGCATCTTCCACTACAACTCGATCATGCGCCGGTACCTGCGGGTCCCGCAGCTCGCCGCCGTGATGGGGCCGTGCGTGGCCGGCGGCGCGTACCTGCCCGCGCTCTCCGACACCATCATCATGGTGAAGGGTACGAGCTTCATGGGCCTCGGCGGGGCGAACCTCGTGAAGGGGGCGACCGGGCAGACGATCGACAACGAGACGCTCGGCGGGGCGGTCGCGCACACCGCAGTCTCCGGGGTCGCCCACTACACCGCCGAGGACGACGCCGACTGCCTGCGGCAGCTGCGCAAGCTGGTGGACCGCCTCCCGCGGCCGGTGGTCGAGTTCAGCCCGGCCCGGGTCGAGGACGCCCCCGCCGACCCGGCCGCGCTGTACGGCCTGCTCCCCGCCGATCACCGCATGTCGTACGACATGCACGCCGTGCTCCGCGCCCTGCTCGACGACGGCGAACTGGACGCGTTCCAGCCCGACCTCGCCCGGGAGATGATCTGCGGTGACGGACGGATCGAGGGGATCGGAGTCGGCGTGATCGCCAACCAGCGCGGCCTGATCAAGGGCCGCGCCGGCGAGAAGCCCCGCTTCGGCGGCATCATCTACGCCGAGTCGGCCGAGAAGGTCGCCTATTTCATCGACCGCTGCGACCGACAGGGGATTCCGCTGCTGTTCGTGCAGGACGTCTCGGGCTTCATGGTGGGGGGCGAGGCCGAGCACGAGGGCATCATCCGCGCCGGTGCACGGTTCGTCGAGGCGATGGCGACGGCGCGGGTGCCGAAGCTCGTGCTGACGCTCAACCACGCCAGCGGCGCCGGCTACTACGCGATGGCGGGGCAGGGCTTCGACCCGGACTTCATCTTCACGTGGCCCACCGGTCGCATGGGCGTCATGGAAGGGGAGTCCGCGGTGCAGGCCGTGCACGGGCCGGCGCTCGAGAAGGCCAAGGGACGGCCGGGACCGGACCTGCAGGCGGCGGTCGAGGCGATGCGCGCCGACTACGAACACCAACTGGACGCGAAGTACGCCGCCGCGCGCGGCTACGTGGATGCGATCGTGCATCCCGAGGACACCCGGGACGTGCTGGCGATGGCGCTGCGAGCCGCGCTGCAGAATCCCGGGCCCCATCTCGGCGCCTTCGTGCTGCCGACGGAGGTCCGATGAGCAGGATCGTGCGGGTCGGCGCCGGCCAGGGATTCTGGGGCGACTGGCTCGAGGCGCCACGCCGGCAGGTCGAGGGCGGCCCGCTGGACTACCTGATGCTCGACTACCTCGCCGAGGTCACGATGAGCATCCTGCAGAAGCAGAAGCTCCGCGACCCGGCCATGGGGTACGCCCGGGACTTCGTCGGCGCCTTCGAGAGCGTGCTGCCCGCCGTGGCGCACCGCGGCGTGAAGGTCATCGCCAATGCCGGCGGCGTGAACCCCATGGCGTGCGCCCGCGCGATCCGTGCGGTGGCCGACCGGCACGGCGTGGGCGACAAGGTCGTCATCGGCGTCGTGACGGGCGACGACCTGCTGCCGCGGCTCGACGCTCTGGTAGCCGCCGGGCACGAGCTCCGTTCGATGGACACCGCAGCGCCGCTGGCGACCGTGCGCGAGCGCGTGCTCTCGGCCAACGCGTACATCGGCAGCGACCCGATCGTCGAGGCGCTGCGCCGGGGCGCCAACGTCGTCATCACGGGCCGCTCGACGGACACGGCGCTCACGATGGCCCCGCTGCGGCACGAGTTCGGCTGGGCCGCGACCGACCACGACCGGCTCGCGGCCGGCATCATCGCCGGTCACATCATCGAGTGCGGCGCGCAGTGTTCCGGCGGCAACTGCCTGTGGGACTGGCGGGACATCCCTGCGCTGGGCGACGTCGGCTTCCCGATCGTCGAGGGCCACGCGGACGGCACGTTCGTCGTGACGAAGCACCCGGGCACGGGCGGGCGCGTCACGCGCCAGACCGTGACCGAGCAGCTCGTCTACGAGATGGGGGACCCGCACGCCTACATCACGCCCGACGTGGTCGCCGACTTCACGAGCATCCGCCTCGAGGACCTCGGTGGCGACCGCGTGCGCGTGCACGGCATCACGGGCCGGCCGGCGACCGACAAGCTCAAGGTCAGCATCGCGTACTCGGCCGGCTACAAGGCGGTGGGCACGCTGGTGTACAGCTGGCCCGACGCGTTGGAGAAGGCCGAGGCGGCCGATCGCGTGCTGCGCGAGCGGCTCGACCGGTTGGGGCTCCGCTTCGACACGATCCTCACGGAGTACGTGGGGGCGAGCGCCACGCACGGCGACCTCAGCGCGATCAAGGCCCAGCCGTGGGTCGCGGAGCTGCCCGAGGTGCAGCTGCGCGTCGGTGTGCGCAGCGGTGACAAGGCGACGGTCGAGCGCTTCACGCGCGAGATCGCGCCGCTCGTCCTCACGGGCCCGCCCAGCGTGACGGGCTTCGCCGGCGGTCGGCCGAAGGTCGAGGAGATCGTCGCGTACTGGCCCGCCCTCGTTGACAAGACCGTCGTCCAGCCCGAGGTGACGCTCGCATGACCGGCACCGTGCAGGTCCGCCTGCGCGACATCGCGCACGCCCGATCCGGCGACAAGGGCGACACGGCGAACGTGGGCGTCATCGCCCTCGAGCCGCGCTGGTATCCGGTGCTTGCGCGCTTCCTCACGCGCGAGCGGGTCGCGGCGCACTATGCCACGACCATCACCGGCGGGGTCGAGCGCTTCGAGCTGCCCAACCTCGGGGCGCTCAACTTCCTGCTGCACGGCGCGCTCGACGGCGGCGGCACGCTGTCGCTCAAGACGGACGCGCAGGGCAAGGTGTTCTCGACGTCCATGCTGCGCCTGGTGCTCGACGTCCCCGCCGACGAGGCCGCGGCTGCCGGCCTCCCCGTCGCGCGGTAGCCGGGGCGCGTGATGGATCGGATCGCCGCGCCGACGCTGGTCAAGCTGCTCGTCGTCGCGGCGGGCCTCCTGCTCTTCGGCTGGGGCGTCCGCACGGAGAGCCGGCCGCTGCGCTGGTACGGCATCGCCGCCGTCGGCGTGGCGGCCGCGATGCGATTCTGGAAGGCCCCGTCGCGGCGGGAGTGACGGGCGGGGCGCGACGGGCGGGTCACGCGCGGCCGCGACGCCGTCCCGCGCCGGATTAGCTTTCGGGCATGTCCCTCGACGCCGCCGTCCCCGAACTGCTCGCTCCCGCCGGCACGCTGGATGCCGTGCGGGCCGCGGTGGCCAACGGGGCGGATGCCGTCTATCTCGGCGTCGAGAAGTTCAACGCCCGCGACGAGGGGGCCCAGTTCACCCTCGACGACCTCGAGGTCGCCTGCCGCATCGCCCACGCGCGCGGCACCCGGGTGTACCTGACCTTCAACGTCCTCATCAAGCCCCACGAGCTCGCCGACGCCCTCCTGCACCTCGGCGAGTGCATCGACCGCGGCATCGACGCGGCGATCGTGCAGGACGTGGGCGTGGTCCGGCTCATCCAGGCCGTGTACCCCGGCTTCGAGATCCACGGCTCGACGCAGATGACGGTGCACGACCCCTCCGGCGCCCGCGTCATGCAGGGGCTCGGCGTCGAGCGCGTCGTGCTGGCGCGCGAGAACACCCTCGCCGACATCCGGGCCATCCGCGAGGCCGTGCCGGGACTCGGCCTCGAGACGTTCGTGCACGGGGCGCTGTGCATCTCGTACAGCGGCCAGTGCCTGATGAGCGGGATGATCTCGGAGCGGAGCGCCAACCGCGGCTCCTGCGCCCAGTCGTGCCGCAAGGACTACGTGCTCGCCGACGTGGCGCAGGGGGCGGAGCTCGACCGTGGGTTCCTGATCTCCGCGAAGGACCTCGCCGCCCACGACCACCTGCCGGCGATTGCCGAGGCGGGCGTCGGCTGCCTCAAGGTCGAGGGGCGCAAGAAGAAGCCCGAGTACGTCGCGACGGTCACCCGGACGTATCGCAACATGCTCGACCGGCTCGCCCGCGGCGAGTGGGCGCCCCCGGGTCCCGGCGAAACCGAGCCGCTCGTGCAGATCTTCTCGCGCGGCAATACCGGCGGCATGTACGGTGGCCGGCAGGGGCGCGACTACATCACGCGCGGCCATCCCGACAACCGGGGCGTGGTGCTCGGGACCGTCATCGGGCGCGACGCCGACGCGCTCGTCGTCGAGGTGTCGCAGGCGCTCGAGCCGGGTGACGGGATCGGCCTCGAGGCCCCCGACGGGGCGCGGCACGGGAATACCGGCTTCGTCATCACCGAGGCACGCCTGATGGCCGGCGCGGCCACCGGACGCGTGCGCCAGGCCCTGGTCACCCGCGTTGAGGTGCCGGCGGGCTGGGTCGTGGTGCGCTCGTCGCACGTCGCGCTGCTCGAACGCGCGCGGGCCAGCTTCGCGTCGCTGGTGCGGGAACGTCCGGAGGCCCGCGTGCGGCTCGACCTGCGCTGCTTCGGGGCCGCCGGGGCCCCGCTCAAGGTCATCGCGACCGCCGGCGACGAACAGGTGACCGTGCGCAGCGAGGCGGGGCTCGAGCCGGCGCAGCAGCACGGGCTCGACGATTCCCGGCTGCGCGCGCAGTTCGGCCGGCTCGGCGAAACCCCGTTCGTGCTCGGTGCGGTCGAGCATGCAGGGCTCGCGCCGGGTCTCTTCCTGCCGGTGTCCGAGCTCAACCGCGTGCGCCAGCAGGTGGTCGAGGCGCTCCTCCTGCGGCGGGACTGGGCCCACGCGGCCCTCGTCGCCGAGCGTGAGGGCCGGATCGCGGTCGCCGTGGCCGAGCTCGAGCAGGAGGCGGCGCAGCGCGACGGCGCGGCCGACGCGCCACCGCGCCTCGCGGTCGAGGTCTTCTCCCTCGAACAGGCGCGCGAGGCCGCGGCGGCCGGGGCGGCCGAGGTCGTGCTCGACGTCTTCCTGCGACACCCGATGCCGGCCGTGAGCCGCGTCCGGGCGCTGCGCGACGAACTGGCCGAGCGAGGCATCGGCTTCCGGCTGCGCACGCCGACGATCCTCCGGCCCGATGATCGCCCGCACGCCCGCAAGTGGCTCGACCTGGACGTGCCGTGGATCTCGGGGCACGTGGGTCTGGTGGCGGAACTCGCCGCGGCCGGCCGCGACGTCGTGGCCGACTACGCCACGAACGCCTTCAACGGCTTCACCGCGCGCGAACTCTTCCGGCTTGGCGCCACGGCCATCGTGCCTTCCGTCGAGCTGACCGCCGACGAACTCGCCCAGCTGGTAGCGCCGTGGCGCGGGGGCGGGTTCGAGATCTTCGTTCACGGCCGCCCGGAGGGGATGACGATCGAGCACTGCGTCCTCTCCGCCGCCTTCGACCGCGTGCCGACGACCTGCCGCGACCTCTGCGTGAAGCACCATCCGCATGTCGAGTTGACCGACCCGGCCGGGTACCGGTTCCCGGTGGCGACGGACTACGCCTGCCGCAACCGGCTGCTGCATTCGCGCCCAGTCGTCGGCCTCGAGTTCCTCTCGGCGCTGCACGAGGCCGGTCTGCGGCGCTACCGTGCGGTGTTCAATGTGCCGGGCGACCCGGTCGCGGAGACGACGCGGCGCTATGTCGCGGCGCTGTCCATCGTCGCGGCGGGTGGCGAGCCGTCGCTGGAGCCCCTGCGCGCGCTCGTGGAGGGCGCGTTCACGCGCGGACACTTCGCGCGCGCCGTCTAAGGGGCGCGACCCGGCTGGTCGGTCGCGCGGCCCGCGGACCGGCGTCCGGCCCGCCCTGCGGCGAAACGTTCCACCCCGCAATGGAAGGGGCGCGCCGCCGGTTCTCCACCCTCTAGGTTGTGCCCGTGCCCGACGCCCTCCGTGACGCCCTCCACGACGCCCTCCACGACGCCCGCGACGTCCTCGCCAGCCGCTTCGGCCACGCCGACTTCCGCGACGGCCAGCGCGAGGCCGTCGCGGCGGTGTGCCAGGGCCGCGATGCGCTCGTCGTCCTCCCCACCGGCGGCGGCAAGTCCATCTGCTACCAGATCCCGGCACTCATGCGCGAGGGGATCACCGTCGTCCTGAGCCCGCTCATCTCCCTGATGAAGGATCAGGTGGACGCACTGACCGCGCGCGGCATCCCGGCCGCCTTCGTGAACAGCACGCTCAACGGCCGCGAGATCGCCGACCGCTTCGCGCGCGTACGCGACGGCTCGCTCAAGCTCCTGTACGTCGCCCCCGAGCGCTTCGAGCTCGGGCGCACGGCGGACCGGCTGCGGGATGCCGGCGTGGGCCTTCTCGCCGTGGACGAAGCGCACTGCATCAGCGAGTGGGGACACGACTTCCGGCCGTCGTACCGGCGCGTGCAGGCCATCCGCGACGCGCTGGGCCAGCCGCAGACCGTCGCACTCACGGCCACGGCGACGCCCGCGGTGCGCCGCGACATCGCCGAGCAACTCGGCCTCCGCGATCCGGCCATCGTCGTCAGCGGCTTCGACCGCCACAACCTGCAGTGGCACGTCCTGCCGATGAAGGGGGACGCCCAGAAGGACGCCACCCTCCTCGCGCTGCTTCGGCAGGTGCCCGGGCCGGCCATCGTGTACGCCGCCACGCGGAAGCACGTCGAGCGCGTCGCCCAGTGGCTCGACCGGCAGCGTGTACCGGCGAGGGCCTACCACGCCGGCCTCGACGACGACGAACGTCGCGACGTGCAGGAGGCCTTCCTCGGCGACCGGGTTCGGGTCATCGTCGCGACCAACGCCTTCGGGATGGGCATCGACAAGCCCGACGTCCGGCTCGTCGTCCACTGGGCGATGCCGGGCTCGCTCGAGGCGTACTATCAGGAGGCCGGGCGGGCGGGGCGCGACGGGGCACGGTCGCACTGCGTACTGCTCCACGCCTTTCCCGACCGGTTCACGCACGAGTTCTTCATCAAGGCGTCGCATCCCGACGCCGACGTCGTCCGCGGCGTGTACGACGCGCTGGGACGGCTGGCGTCGAAGGGCGGGCTCGTGGACGCCGACAGCGGCGTGATCGCCGGCCGGATGCCGGGCCGGGTCTCCGACAAGGCGGTCGAGTCGGCGCTGCGCGTGCTGCAGCAGGGCACGGTCCTCGACGACGTCGGGCCGGGCGATGCCTTCGTGCGCCTGCGCTGGACGCCCGCCGAGGTCACGCAGCGGCTCGGCGCCGGCGCGTCGCCCGCGCTCGACCTCCTCCGCGCCCTGTGGCGCGCGGCGGGGGCGCGCCTGCCGAAGGGAGCGGTCGTGTCCCTCGATCGCTTGCCGGTCTCCGATGCCGGACCGGACAGCGTCACGGACGTGCTCGACGTGCTCGACGCGCTCGCGCGCGACGGGGCGATCGAATGGCGGCGCCTCTCGGCCGGACTCGCGCTTCGGCAGCCCGGGGCGCCGCTCAGCCGCTTCCCCCTCGACTGGGATGGACTCGAGCGGCGACGGCGCGCCGCGAACGACCAGCTCGATGCGATGCAGCGCTATGCCTATGCCGACCGCTGCCGCCGCGCGTTCGTGCTGCGCTACTTCGGCGACCCGGCCGGCCGCGCCACGGGGGACTGCGGCGGGTGCGACCGCTGCCTCGGCGACGCACGGCCGTTCACGGTGGCCGAACCAGCGCGGGGCGCCGGCGCCGTCGCTGGCGGGCGGACGCGCACGGCCAAGCCCTCGCCGCCACGTGAGGCGCCCGAGGCGCTGACGGCCGAGGAGTCGGCGAGGTTCGATGCCCTGCGCGCGTGGCGCGCCCGGGTGGCGCGGGAAGGACGCCTGCCCGCCTACACCGTCCTGCCCGACCGATCGCTCAAGGCGATGGCCGTCGAGCCGCCGCGCTCGCTCGCCGACCTGCACGACGTACCGGGCATCGGTCCTGCCAAGCTCGACCGCTACGGCGAGGCGCTGCTCCGGGTCCTCGCCGCCCTACCGGCTGTGGGGCCCCCCGGGATGCAATGAGGGGGTGAGCCGAAGCCCACCCCCTCAGGAAGCGTACAGACCGGCCGCCGTCAGCGCGTCACGTACACCGCCTGCCCGATCTCACGCGACAGCTGCGCGGCCGTCGCCACAACGCGGTCGTAATCCGCCGACGTGTTCGCCGAGGTCGCGGAAACGCGGACCGCCTCTGCCGGCACCAGGGACGCAGCCTTGTTCGAGGAGGCGCAGGTGATCTTGATGGTCCACGGCGTCAGGATGCCGCCCGTCAAGGCGCCGACGAGCCAGTTCACCACCGACATCTGCGACTCGACCTTCGAGACGCCGTTCTTGCACTTGCTGGCGGTTTCGACCGTCGGCGGCGGCACGAGGCCGTACACGAAGCCGAGCGCGAACGGCTTCTCGATCGTGTCGAGGCTGGCCGGAAGGCCGGTGTCGACGTTCACCTGATAGCAGCCCGAGAGCACGACAACGGCGGACGCGGCGACGAGCAAACGACGGAACATTCGGGAAACCTCCTGAGCGGAACGTGATGAAGTGGCCGCAGATCGCGGCGCTCCGGCAAGGGTGCCGAATCGCGCGGCTTGGCGCAAGGGACTCGCGGCACACCGTCACGCGGGCGTGACGAAGATCACGCTCGAGCGCCGCCCATCTGCCGCTTGCCGCACCCTGGGTCGCGCGGCGGGCCGCGGGTCCGCCCTCCCCCCACTACCTTTGGCACGGATCACCGCACCAGCCATCCGCCGATGTTCCCCTGACGCCCCGCACCAGCCCATGGACGATTCGCTCTTCTTCTCCGAGCCGCACCACGCCGTGCGGGACATGGTCCGCCAGTTCGCCCGCGAACAGGTGGCCCCGATCGCGTCCCGCCTCGACGCCGACAGCGAGTTCCTGTGGGAGAGCATCCCGCAGATGGCCGAACTGGGGCTGTTGGGCGTGCCGTGGCCGGAAGAGGTCGGCGGCGCTGGCTTCGACCTGCTCAGCTACATCCTGACGATCCACGAGCTGGCCAAGGTGGATGCGTCGCACTCGATCACGGTGAGCGCCCACACGACGCTCGGCACCTCTCCCATCTTCTACATGGGGAACGAGGCGCAGAAGCGTCGCTACCTCCCGCTGCTCGCCAGCGGCAAGGTGCTCGGCGGCTTCGGCCTCACCGAGCCCGGCGCCGGCTCCGACGCGGGCGGCACGCAGACCACGGCCGTTCGCAAGGGCGACCGCTGGATCCTCAATGGCACGAAGCGCTTCATCACGCACGGGGGCGTCGGCGAGGTGTTCGTCGTCACCGCGGTGACGAATCCCGGCGCCGGGACCCGGGGGATCTCGAGCTTCATCCTCACCAAGGACACCTGCGACCTCGATCGGGCGAAGGCCCTCGGCATCGGCCACGACCCGTCGCTGCCGCGGATTCCCGGCTTCCGCTCCGGCAAGAAGGAGGACAAGCTCGGCTGGCGCTCCAGCGACACCCGGGAGCTCATCTTCGAGGACGCCGAGGTTCCCCACGAGAACCTGCTCGGCGAGGAAGGGAAGGGCTTCATCAACTTCATGAAGACCCTCGATGCCGGCCGCATCGGGCTGGCGGCCTTGTCGCTCGGGCTCGCCGAGGGGGCCTTCGAGGCGGCGCTGCAGTACGCCGGCGTGCGCAAGCAGTTCAACAAGCCGATCATCGAGTTCCAGGGGGTGTCGTTCCCCCTGGCCGACATGGCTACCGAGATCGAGGCGGGCCGCTTCCTGACGTATCATGCGGCGTGGCTGGCCTCGCAAGGCCGGCCGTATGCGAAGGAAGCGGCGATGGCCAAGCTCTACTGCTCCGAGCTCGCCATGCGGGCCACGATCAAGAGCATCCAGATCCACGGGGGCTACGGCTACACGCGAGACTACCCGGTCGAGCGGATGATGCGCGACGCGAAGATCTGCGAGATCGGCGAGGGGACGAGCGAGATCCAGCGCCTGGTCATCGCGCGCCACCTGCTCAAGGACCTGGCGGACTGACGCGCGGAGGTCGGCCTTGCCCGCGTGCTGCCTGACGGCGCGAGCGCCGACCTTGCGGGGGGCCCGGATCCCCCGCTAGCTCTCACCGCGAAGACTGGCGTGACCCCCACCCCCGATCCCCGAGCGACTCCGGGAGGGCGGGGTGGAGGTGGCCCCGCCGGGCGGAGCAGCGCTGCCCGGGCCGACCACCGCTCGTCTCGACGGCGCCGACGCACGGTCGGGCGCCTGCCGGATCACGACCCCGGGCGGTCGGAGGCGTTGTCCCTCGCGGGAGGGACGGTCGCCCCCGGCACCGACGGTCGCCGTGCAGGTGCCGCCACGACCAGACGCTGCTCGAGCGGGATTGCACGATCGTTTCGCCGCGCCGTTCGTTCCGCGCGGCTCAACCGAGCTGGCTGGAGCCGTCGTCGCCCGGGCCGAGTCGCCCCGATGCGACGGCGTGGGACATCCTGAAGCGCGAGATCCTGATCAACGCGGCGCCGCGCGAAATGCGCGTCGCCATCCTCGAGGACGGCAAGCTCGCCGAACTCCTCGTCGAACGCCCCGATGCCCGCCGCATGGTCGGCGACATCTACGTCGGCAAGGTCGAGGCGGTCCTCCCCGGCATCCAGGCGGCCTTCGTGCAGATCGGCACGGAGAAGGCGGCGTTCCTGCACGCGAACGACGTCCTGTATCCCGGCTTGGAGGATGACGACGACGAGGACGCCGACGACATCGCCGACGCCGCCGACGACCTCGTCGGCGAGGTCCCCGACGCGGGCGACGCCGCGGACGGCGGGCGTGCCGTCTCGGCCGATCCCGTCGCCGAGCATCGCGAGAGCGGCCGCGAGGGCGGCCGCGAGGGCGGCCGCGAGGGCGGCCGCGAGGGCGGCCGCGAGGGCGGCCGCGAGGGCGGCCGCGAGGGCGGCCGCGAGGGCGGCCGCGAGGGCGGCCGCGGGCGCGGACGGCGCGGGCGGGGCCGCGGGCGGGGCGGCGACGCGGCGGACGCCCCGACCGAGGCGGCCGACGCCGGGGATGCCGACGGCGTCGCGAGCGACGCGGGACGGCCTGAGGGGAAGGACGGCAAGGACGCCAGGGCGCAGCCGATGGGCCGGCGCCGCCGCCGCGAGCTCCCGCCCCTGCAGGACGTGCTCAAGAAGGGGCAGGAAATCATCGTGCAGGTCACCAAGGAGCCCATTTCCACGAAGGGGCCCCGCGTGACGGCGCAGGTGTCCCTGGCAGGTCGGTTCCTGGTGTACATGCCCGACGCGCCCAACAAGGTCGGCGTCAGCCGGAAGATCGGCGAGAAGGCCGAGCGGCAGCGGCTCCGGGAGATGGTCTCGAAGATCCTCCCCAAGGACGCGGGTGGCGTGATCGTGCGGACCGTCTCGCACGATGCCACGCCGGCGACCTTCGAGCGCGAACTGACGACGCTCATCGCCCAGTGGGCGCGCCTGAAGAAGAAGACGCGCTTCGTGCGGCCGCCGACGCAGATCCATCGCGAGACCTCGCTGACGCGCGGGCTGATCCGCGACGTGTTCAGCGACAAGGTGGACTCGGTGACGGTGGACTCGAAGCAGGTCTTCAACGAGATCACCGAGTACCTCAAGGGGATCGCCCCGGAGCTGCTCGACCGCGTCAAGCTGTACGAGGCGCCCGTCCCGCTCTTCGACAAGGCGGAGATCGAGACCGAGATCCGCGACCTCTTCAAGCGCCGCTGCGACCTCCCCAGCGGCGGCTACCTGATCATCGAGCCGACCGAGGCGCTCGTCTCGGTGGACGTGAACTCGGGCCGCTTCACGGGGAAGAAGGACGCCGAGAAGACGATCCTGCGGGTCAACCTCGAGGCGGCACGCGAGGTCGCCCGGCAGGTGCGCCTGCGCGACGTCGGCGGCGTGATCGTGGTGGACTTCATCGACATGGAGTCCAAGGCGAACCGCGATCGCGTCATGCAGGAGCTGCGGCAGCACCTGAGCCGCGATCGGGCTCGCACCAAGGCGTTCGCCCTCTCGGAGCTGGGCCTGGTCGAGATGACCCGGCAGCGGGTCCGGCAGAGCCACCTGCAGTCCATGACCGAGCCGTGCCCGACCTGCCACGGCACCGGGCGCGTCTTCACCCCCGAGACGATCGTGCGGCGGCTCGAGCGGTCGGTGCGGCGGGTGGCGGTCGAAGGCCGAAAGGACCACCTGATCCTCAAGCTCCATCCCGACGTCGCGCTCTACGTCCTCGAGCAGGAGCAGGACTTCGCGAAGAAGCTCGAGAAAGCGGTCGGATTCGGGCTCGAACTGCGGGACGACCCGCTGCTCAACCCCGACGAGTTCAAGCTGGTCGTGAAGGGGCAGGGGCGGGACGTCACCCAGCAGTACGCGATGGCGTGATGGGGTATTGATGGGGTATTGACCAACCCATTGCCCCTGAATACTTTACGAGGCTGTACTCACGCTGAATTCACTTCGCAGGTCTTCTCATGTCCTACGCCATCATCCGCACCGGCGGCAAGCAGTACAAGGTCGAGCCGGGCAAGACGTACAAGCTGCCCTCGCTTCCGGGCGAGGCGGGTGCGTCCATCGAGTTCAACGAGGTCCTCCTCGGCAACGACGGCTCCGCGCCCAAGGTCGGCGTCCCCACCCTCGCGGGGGCCAAGGTGACGGGCACTATCGTCGAGCACGGCAAGGGCGAGAAGATCATCGTCTTCAAGTTCAAGCGCCGGAAGAACTACTCCCGCAAGCAGGGACACCGGCAGGGCTACACGTCGGTGAAGATCACCGGCATCTCGCTCGGCTGAGCGAAGGAGAGTTCGCAATGGCACACAAGAAGGGCGTCGGCTCCTCCCGCAACGGGCGCGACTCCAACTCCAAGCGCCTCGGGGTCAAGAAGTACGGCGGCGAGTCCGTCATCCCCGGCAACATCATCGTCCGCCAGAAGGGCACGAAGTGGCACCCCGGCCGCAACGTCGGCATGGGGACCGACTTCACCATCTACTCGCTCGTCGAGGGAACGGTGAAGTTCGAGCATGCCTCCAAGACGCGGTACAAGGTCTCCGTGGAGCCCACGCCGGTCTCGGCGTAACCCGCGCCGACGAGCACGACGACGCGAACACCACGACACGAGCACCACGACGCCCCCGCCTGCCGGCGGGGGCGTTCTGCTTATCGGGGGTCAGGCCGAGCGATCCTTCCTCGACGGGCCGAAGTTGCGCCTCCCGGACCTAGGGTCCGACGACCTGTCCCCGCACGAGCGTGAGCACGGCCTTCCCCCCGAGCCACGTCCCGGGCGGCGTCGTGAAGGGGTCGCGGTCGAGCACCGTGAGATCGGCCCAGCGATCGGCCTTGAGCACGCCGAGCGAGTCGTCCTGGAAGGCGGCACGGCGCGCCCACCTGGTATAGCCGCGCACCGCCTCCTCCACCGTCAGGGCCTGCGCCGGATACCATCCGCCGGTGGGGCGGCCCTGCCGGTCGGTGCGCGTGACGGCCGAGTGGAGCCCGTAGAACGGGTCGGCATCGGAGCCCGGCAGGTCGCTCGACAGCACCAGCGACGCGCCGGCGCGCCGGAAGGTCCGCCATGCGTAGGCACCCTGGATGCGGGCGGGCCCCACGCGCTGCTCGGCCCACGGGGCGTCCTCGACGGCATGCGGCGGCTGGACCGACGCGATCACTCCCAGCTCGGCGATGCGGGCGACATCGGCCGGCGCGACGACCTGCGCGTGTTCGACACGGTGGCGGCCGTTCCGCGCCTGCGGAGCGGCCTTCTGCACCGAATCGATGAACTGCAGCGCCGCACGGTTGCCGGCGTCGCCGATCGCATGGATCGCCACCTGAAAGCCCGCCGCCATCGCCCGGGCCACGCGCACGCGATCGAAGCCGTAGGCCGCGCCCGCGACGCCGCGCGTCCCCGGGCGATCGCTGTAGTCGGCCAGCAGTTCCGCCCCGCGTGACCCGAGCGCGCCGTCGTAGTACGCCTTCACGGTGCGGATCGTGAGCAGATCATCGGGGGCGTTGCGGCCGCGCCGGGGGCCCTGTGCGATCCACCGCTCCATGAGCGAGGAGTCACGGGCGGACAGCATCACCGAGACGCGGATCGGCAGCCGGCCGGACTCGGCGAGCCGCTCGAACGATGCCACGACGTCGGGCGCGGTGCCCGCCTCGTGCACTGCCGTGTAGCCCATGCCGGCCATGCGACGCAGCACGCGCACGAGTTGCGAGTCGCGCACGGCGGGCGCCGGCCGAGGGACGGCGGCATCGAGCAGGGCCACGGCGCGGTTCAGGAAGAGACCCGACGGTGTGCCGTCGGCCCGGCGGCGGATCGCGCCGCCGGCAGGGTCGGCCGTCGCGCGTGTGATGCCCGCTGCGGCGAGGGCGGCGCGATTGGCCCAACTGGCGAAGCCGTGCAGCCCGCGCAGCACCACCGGATGATCCGGGACGGCCGCGGAGAGGGCATCGGCGTCCGGATAGCGATCCGCCCACGCCCCGTCGTCCCAACCCTGCCCGAGGATCCATTCCCCCTTGGGCGTCGAGCGGGCGCGCTCGACGACGCGTGCGATCGCGGCGGCCGCGTCGGGGACCCCCGTCAGGTCCACCCGGTCAAGGGTCTCGCCCCACTCGGCGACGTGCGTGTGCGCGTCCACCAGCCCGGGAATGACGGTGGCCCCCGCGAGATCACGGACCTCGGTGCGCGCCCCGATCCGTCGCGCGATCGCGCTGTCGCTCCCGACCTCGAGGATGCGGCCATCGCGGATCGCGATCGCCTCGCCGTCGGGCCGCCAGCCGCGCAGGCTGTCCCACGGGGCGTCGGCGGCCGGATGCCCGTCGCGCTTGGGTTCGCTCCAGCCGAGCGAATAGACGCGGGCGTGACGCAGGACGAGATCGGCCTCGCCGCGCCGGCCGCATGCGGCGACCGAGAGCGCGGCGAGGCCGAGCAGGAGCAGGCGGGCCGGCCGACGTGGGCGTGACATGCCGGCAAACCTACGCCGACCGGGCGCGCGGGTGGACCCCCGCACCGCATGCCACGCCCCGCGTGCGCTTCCCCGACGTGTTCCGGCGGCCTAGGGCCGCTCGAACCACCCGGGCGAGCCCGGCGTCCGGTAGCGCTTCATCAATTCGTCCTGCCGCGACTCGCCCGTCTGCAGGACGCCGCGGATGTACACCCGCTCCGCGCTCGTCGCGAACTCGAACGGATCTCCGGACCAGACGACCACGTTCGCCTCGCGTCCAACGGCCAGCGAGCCCACGCGATCCGCCACGCCCATCACTTCGGCCGGCGCCAGCGTGATCGCCCGCAGCGCGTCGTCCCAGCTCATGCCGTAGGCGACGGCGTTGCCCGCCTCCTGCCGGATGTTCTGCACGTTGAAGGCATCGCTGTCCCCGGGGCCGGTGTTGACCAGGATGACGCTCACGCCGGCCCGGCGCAGCCGCGCGGCGTTCTCCTGCGACGCGGCGAGCTGGTCGAACGACTGCGGGATGTTGCTCATCGCCCCGACCATCACCGGGACCTTGGCGGCCGCGAGCTCGGCCGCCACCTGCCAGCCCTCGGCGGCACCGGCCACCACGAGCTTGAGACCGAACTCGCGCCCGATCGCCAGCGCCGCCCGGATGTCACTCGCCCGGTCAACCCCCATCACCAGGGGCATCGTGCCGTTCACGACCGGCTGCAGTGCCTCGAGTTCCTGCTTCGGCAGCGCGAAGCTGCGCGTGTTGCCGGACTCGTACTGCACGCGGCGCGCCCCGTACGCCTTCGCGTCGGCGAGGACCGCGCGCATGCGGGCGAGCAACTCGCCGCGGCTGGCCGCGCCGGCGGCCTCCGGCGACATCGAGGCCATCATCGCCACCGGTGCCTTCACGAGCATCTCGGCAATCGTGTTGCCGGCGAGATTGAGCACGGCGGCCTGCCCGCCGATCCAGCCGGCGCCCTGCGGCACCTGGACGACGGTGGTGACGCCGGCCTGCACGTTCTTGCGGAAGAAGGTGGACGCCGGATTGGTCCCCTCCCACACGCGCCACGACGCCGACACGCCCGCGGTGCCGCGGGCCCGCGCGTCGTTGTAGCCGCCCGAGAATTGCGGCCCGCCCGCCTCCGCGAGGCCGATCGTCGCGCCGCCGACGACGAGCCCGGGGGTGACCCACTTGCCCGTGGCGTCCACGCGCGCGGCCCCGGCGGGAATCGGCAGGCCGGCCCCGACAGCGGTGATGCGCCCGTTGGTGATCAGCACGGTGCCGTTCTCGATCTTCGGGCCGTTGACCGGATACACCGTCCCCCCGGTGATCGCGATCGTCTGCGCCCGCGATGCGGACGGCAGGGCGACGGCCGCGACCGTGACGGCCGCGACCGCGAGGGCCGAGCTGGCGAGGGCACTCCATGTGGTGCGTCGCATCACGGCGTCCTCCCCGGCCCGTAGCCGAGTTCGAAGTCGGTCCGCCACTGGCGCGACGGATTCGTGCGATCGTACATCAGGGCTCCGTCGATCCAGACCCGTTCGGCGCGCGTGTACACGCTGAACGGATGGCCGGACCACAACACGACGTCGGCGTTCTTTCCCGGCTCCAGCGACCCGATGCGGTCGTCGAGCCCCAGCGCCCAGGCCGCATTGATGGTGATCCACCGGATGGCGTCCTCGTCGCTGACGGCGATCCCGAGCGCCCGCGCCGAGGCCATGCTCTTGGCCGCCTCCTGGTTCATGCGCTGGGCGTACGAGGGGTCGTCGGAGTGCACGATGGAGCGGGCCCCGGCAGCGAAGACCATGCCCACGTTGCCGCGCACGCCGTCGAGCGCCTCCATCTTGAAGCCGCCCCAGTCGCTCCAGATGCTCGCGCTGATCTCCTCCCGGGCGAGCACGTCGGCGATCTTGTAGGCCTCGGTGCCGTGGTGGAACGAGCGGATCTTGTAGCCGAACTCCTTCGCGATGTCGATCATCTGCAGCATCTCATCCGCCTGGTAGCAGTGATTGTGGATGAGGATGTTGCCGCGCAGGACCTCGGCGAGCGACTCGTCGTTGAGGTTGCGCGCCGGCGGCTCGCCCTCGCGCTTCTCGAGCCAGCGGTCCCACTGACGGCGATACCGCTCGGCGCCGATCCACGCCGCGCGATAGCCGGCCACGTTGGCCATGCGCGTGGCGGGGCCGCGGTTCTGATAGACGCGCTTCGGGTTCTCGCCGCACGCCATCTTCACGCCGTACTTCGCCCCGGGGAACTTCATCCCCTGCACGCTGGTGCTCGGGACCGGCTTGAGCACGACACTGCGCCCGCCGATCAGGTTGGCCGAGCCGGGCAGCACCTGCATCGTCGTCAGGCCGCCGGCCAGCACCCGCGGGAACTGCGGATCGTGCGGCCATACCGAGTGCTCGGCCCACACGTGCGCGGTCACGGGGGCCGTCGCCTCGTTGCCGTCGCTGTGCGCGGCCGTGCCCGGCGCGGGATACACGCCAAGATGCGAGTGCGTGTCGATGAGCCCGGGTGTCACCCATCGGCCGGCGGCGTCAATCACCACCGCGTCGGCCGGTGTCTCGACGCTCGCGCCGACGGCGACCACCTTGCCGTCCCGGAAGAGGATCGCGCCGTTGCGGATCACCGGGCCCGCCGCCGTGAGGATGTTGGCGTTGCGGATGACCGTCGGCCGCGACGGCCACGGCGCGTAGGTGGACGGGAAGGGATCGGCGTTCGGGACGCTGAGCGCCCCGGCGCCGGGTGCCGACGCGCGGCGCGCCGTGTCGGCCGCCGGCCGCGCCGGCGGCGCCGGCTGCGCGGCTGCGGCCTGCCACGCGACGAGAGCGGCCGCGACCGCGGCCGCCGGATGGTACAGGGACATGGGTGGACTCCTGCCTGGCTTGGTTGGCGCGAACGTACCGCCGGAACCGCGCCGCGAATAGCAGGAATGCCCGTACCGGTTATCGGGTAGAGTCCCCCAACGCCGCCCGCGCGACGCGCAGGTCGTCGCAGCAGAGCCCGTCCACGCCCCACTCGGCGAGCTGACGGATGGCGTCGGGGTCGTTCGCCGTCCACGCGATCACCCGCCCCCCGGCGGCGTGCACCGCCCGCACCAAGGGGGGATCCACGAGCTCCCACTGCTGCCACAGGTCCCGGGCGTCGGCAGCCGCGAGCGCGGCCGGCGCGTCGATCAGGTAGCTCGCCTGCAGGATCCCCGCCGGGACGCCGGGGACGGCGTCCGCGATCGCCCTCGGAATCCGGTGGTCGAAGGCGTGCACCGCCACCCGCGAGGCATGCGGGGCGATGACCCGGGCGACGGCCGCCTCGATGCCCGGCGCCTTCACCTCGACGTAGATCGTGACGTGCGCCGGGACCGCCGCCAGGACCTCCGCCAAGGTCGGCACCACCGTCCCGTCGGAGTAGGCCTCTGCGCGCAACTCGGCGGCCGACATGGCATTCAGCGGCCGGCCGGCGTACGCCGGATCGCTCATGGCCGCCCCGAGGATGGGATCGTGGTGGACCACCACGACGCCGTCCGCTGTGGCGTGGACGTCGAGCTCGATGCCGTCGGCGCCCCGTTCCACCGCCCGGAGAAAGGCCGGAAGGGTGTTCTCCCGGAACTCGCGCTTGGCCCCGCGGTGGGCGATCAATTCGGGGCGGCCGCTCGGCGGCATGGGGAGGGGCTGGGGGAGGGGGGGGATCGGGAGGGTGACGGCGTCGGCCTCGGGTCTTAACGTCCCCGCCATGGCGTCGTCAACCTCCTCGAACGTGACGCATGATGGCCCTCAGGGCGTGGACGCCCATGACCCCGAGCTGCTCAGGCGGTGGCACGCCGGAGACGAGCGGGCGGCAAGCGAACTGGTGGCCCGGCACACGCCAGCCCTGGCGCGCTTCATCGCCAGTCTCGGCGGGCGGGACGAGGTGGACGAGCTGGTGCAGGACACCTTCGTGCGCGCGTTCGGGGCGATCGACGGCTTCCGGGCCGACAGCTCGCTGCGCACGTGGCTGTTCACGATCGCCAGACGGCTGGTCCTCGACCGACGACGGGCGGCGAAACGCCGCCGGGAGGATGTCGAGGTGGACGAGACCCATGCGGTGACCGAGGGCACGCCTCTCGAATCGCTGGTGGCGGAGGAAACGCGGGGACGGCTCGCCCGGGTCATGGAGCGGCTGACCCCGACGCAGCGGGAGGTCTTCCGGCTGCGGGTAGGAGAAGGGTTGCAGTACAGGGAGATTGCGGAGATCGTGGGCAGTACCGAAGGGGCGGCCCGCGTGCATTATCACAATGCGATGCGAACGGTGAAGGAGGTGCTCCATGCATGACTGTCCGAATGGCGAGATCCGGGACCTGCTCCCGGCTTTCGTCCATGGCCGCCTCGACGCGGCCGAGGCGGTACGCGTCCGGGAGCACCTGTCGGGCTGCGAGGCCTGCGAGGTCGAGGTGGGGCTCTTGCGGGCATTGCGCGACGACCTCGCGGTCCCGGTGTCCGTGGACGTCCGGGCGATCACGGCCGGGGTGCTGTCGCGGACGACGGGCGAGGGGCGGCTCGTGGATGGCGGCTCGGAGCGGTCGGTCGGCGGCGGCATGGTGGCGCGCCGCTGGTTGCGCGCCGCGGCCCTCGTGCTGACCGTCGGTGGCGGATCGCTGCTGGTGGTCCGTCAGGTCGTGGGTCCCGGGGCGGGGCCCGGGCAGCCGGCCCCGAGCGGGCCCGTCGTCGCTGCGGCGGGAGATGGGGCCGGGCTCGGTTTCGGCGGCGGATTGAGCGACTTGGCCGAACAGGAATTGCGGGAACTCGAGTCGGCGGTCGCCGCGCTCGAACAGGAGCCGATCGCGGACGTCGAATCGTCGGCCGATTGGGATGTCACGACGACGGGAGGGACCCGCTGATGCGACCGATCACGAAGCTTGGCTTGGCGGCGTTGCTGGCGCTTGGGCCGGCGTTGCCGGCTGCGGGGTTGGCACAGCCGGTTCGCGCCGGCGGCGAGGGGGCCGAGCGGCCCGCGCGCCCCGACCGCCCCGACGTGGAGGCCATGCGCGGGGCCATGCGCGAGCGGCGCGGTGCCAACGGAGAGCGGCCGGCGGACCGGCTTCGCGACCGCCCCGATCGCCCACCCGAACGGCAGCGGCCGGGTGCGGGCGATCCCGCCCAGCGTCGGCTCGTCGAGCAGCGGATCCGCGAGCGCTTCGGCGATGTCGTGCGCCGTCAACTGCAGCTCGACGACGCCCAGTTCCGGCGGCTCCGCGAGACGAATCGCGAGTTCGAGGGGCGGCGGCGCGACCTCGTGCTGCGCGAGCGGGCGGCGCGGGGCACCATTCGCGACGAGCTCGCCCGCGGCGACGGGGCGGACGACGGCCGCGTCAACGCGCAGATGCAGGAGCTGCTCAAGCTCCAGCGCGAGCGGCTGCAGATCGCCGAGCAGGAGGACGCGCAGCTGGGCGAGTTCCTCTCGCCGGCGCAGCGCGCGAAGTACTTCGGGCTGCAGGAGCAGTTGCGTCGCCGCGTCGAGGAGATGCGTCGCCGCGCGATGGCTGGCGACCAGCCCCCCCCGGACGACGGAAGCGATCGCAACTGACCGCACGGGTCAGCCCGGGCGGCGGCGCCCCACGTCGCGCAGCGCGTCATCAACGGCCTCGAGGCATCCCTCGAGGCCGTCGCGCGTGTGGTCACCCATGTGGCCGATCCGGAAGGTCTCGCCCTTGAGCGCCCCATAGCCGCCGCCGATCACGAAGCCCCGGGCCTTCGCCCCCGCCACCACCGCGGCGGGGTCCGTGCCCTTCGGGACGCGCAGGGCGGTCACGGTCGGGCTGCGGTTGCCGGGGGGGGCCACCACCTGCAGCGCGACTCCGGTACGCGTCTCGGCCCCCGCTGCCCAGGCCGCGGTGCGGTCGGCCATCGCCGCGTGGCGCGCCCAGCGGGCTTCGATGCCTTCGGCCAGGAGATGCCGAAGCTGCACCTGCGCGGCGAAGAACAGCGAGATCGCCGGCGTGTTCGGCGTCTGCCCCTTGGCGGCGAACGCGGCCATCTCGACGACGTCGAGGTAGAGCCCGCGTCCGGGCACCTGCGCCGCGGCGGCCAGAAAGGCCGGCTGCGCCACCGCGAAGGCGAGGCCCGGCGGCAGGGCGAGCGCCTTCTGCGACCCCGTCAGCACGAAGGGGAGCCCCCACGCGTCGCACTCCAGCGGTGCCCCTGCGAGCCCCGTCACCGAGTCCACCACCAGCGGCACCCCGTGCGCGCGCGCGACGGCGCCGAGCGACTCGAGGTCGGTCAGCGCCCCCGTGCTGGTCTCCGAGTGCACCACCGTGACGCCCGCAAAGCGGTCGCGGCGCAGGGCGTCGCGCAGGTCGTCCGCGGTCGCCACCTGGCCATCCGGCACCCGCAGCACGGTGACGGGCCGGCCACAGGCCTCCGCGATGCGCGCGAAGCGCTCCGAGAACGCCCCGTTCACGATCGCCAGCACGCGCCCCTCGGGGAGCCCCCGCACGCCGGCCTCCATGAGTCCGGTGGCGCTCGCGGTCGCGATCAGGACCGGCTGCGAGGTCCGGAATACCTTACGCAGCCCGTCGGCGACCTCGCGATAGACCGCCTCGAAGTCCGCACCGCGGTGCCCGATCATGGCCCGGGTCATCGCAGCGAGCACGTCCGGTCGCACTTCGGTGGGGCCGGGCAGGAAGAACGTCCCGAACGCGGTCACGTGGGCAGCACCAGCCGGGTCACGGCGGAGAAGTCGTCGGCGACGAAGTCGGCCCGGGCGACCACGGCGTCGCGGCGCACCACGCCGGTGAAGGCGCAGAAGGCGTCGGCCTCGGTGCGCGCCTCGGCGTCGGTGCTGCCGTCACCCACGACGAGGAGCGGGCGGGGCAAGGCGAGCACGCGCAGCACGAGCGCCTTGCCGCGCGGCGTCGCCAGCGGCTGCCGCGGATCCACGCCGGCGTAGCGCCCGTCGGGCGCGAAGTCGAGGTCCGCGGCATGGAGGTCGGCATGCGACACGCCCACCGCGCTCGCGAGCGGCTCGATGCCGGGGCGCAGCCCCCCGCTGACGAGCACGACGCGCACGCCGGCCGCCTGCCACGACGTGATCGCCTCGCGCGCGCCCGGCACGAGGGCCGCGACGTAGGCCTCGCCCAGGGCTGCCATGTCGTCGCGCGAGGGCGCGACCATCGCCAGCCGCTCGGCGTACACGGCATCGAGCATTGCCTTGCCGTCCATGGCGTCGCGCGTCAGTCGCTCGACGTGCGCGGCGACCGCCTCGCCCCGGCGCTGCGCGAGCCAATCAATGCCCTCGAGGGCCGAGAGCGTCGAGTCCACGTCGAGTGCCACGGACCGGAACCGCGGGGCCACCGGGGCGGTCAGAAGAGGTTCCCCGGCGCCAGGCGGCCTTCGGGGTCGAGCTCGCGCTTCACGGCCCGCATGAGGGCCACCTGGGTCGGTGAGAGCTGGAGGTGCGCGAACTTGCGCTTGAGCTTCCCGATGCCGTGCTCCGCCGCCACCGTGCCGCCGTGGGCGACGACCCAGCGCAACTGCTCGGCCACGACCCCCTCGATACGCGAGACCTCCGCGGCATCGTGGCCGAGGAAGTTCTGGTGGGGATGCCCGTTGCCTGCGTGGCCGAAGGTGACGCCGCGTTCGATCCCGGCCGCGTCGCAGAGTTGCCGGGAATGGGCGAGGGCCTCGGCGAGGCGCGGGTACGGCACGGCCCAGTCGGTCGAGATGCGGCGCCCACCCGCCGCGCGCAGCGGGCCGGAGAACTCGTAGAGCTTCGCCGGCACGTGGTGCCGGAGTCGCTTCGCCTCGCGCTGCTCGGCCTCGCTTTCGTACACGCGGATGTCCGCGGTGCGCGCCGCATGCGCCTCGGCGAGCGCCAACCACGCGTCCAGCGGCGGGTCCTCGCCGGCCGTGGCCTGCTCGAGGTACACCAGCCCCTCCGCCCCGTCGGCCCAATGCGGGTCGTGCTGCGCCTCGCGGGCGATCGCGACGGCGGCGGCGTCGAGGTATTCGAGGCACCGCGGGCTCACCTCGCCCGACTGCCGCGCCGCGACGACGAAGCCCAGCGCGTCGGCCGCCCGGTCGAACGGCACGGCGAGCCCCACGACCCGCGAGGGGAGCGGCAGCAGGGCGAACTCGACCTCGAGTACCACGCCGAGCGTGCCTTCGCTCCCGACGAACCAGTCCACGAGGTCCTGCACGGGCCGGTAGCCGACCGTGTTCTTCTCGAGGCCCGGGCGCCGCAGGTGCAGCACCTCGCCGCTGGCGAGCGCCACGGTGAGGCCGCGCACCCAGTCGCGCGTCACTCCCCACGCCAGTGACCGCGCGCCGGACGCGTTGCACGCGACGGCCCCCCCGACGGTCGCGTCGGGTTCGCTCGTCGGGTCGAGCGGCAGCAGCAGCCCCTGCTCGGCCGCGTGTCGCTTGGCCTCGAGGACGATCACGCCGGCCTCGCAGCGCATGGTGCGCGCGACGGGGTCGAGATCGAGCACGCGGGCGCATCCGCGCAACGACAGCAACACCCCCTGATCGGTGATGCCGGCACCCGTGGTGCTGGTCTGTCCCCCCGCTGCGGTCACGGCCAGCCGGTCCGCAGCGGCGGCGCGCAGCACGTCCACCACCTCGGCCGTCGTCACCGGCCGCGCGAGGGCGTCCGGCAGCAGGTCGAGCCCCGAGGCGTCGGTGGTGAAGCCCCGGCGGAGGTCGAGATCGCGTTCGAGGGTCGTGCTCATGCGTCGAACCGGACGACGGTGGCGGAGCGGACATCGGGCACGTGCAGCAGCTGCTCGCGCACAGCGGGCGGAATCGGGCCGTCCACCGTAATCGCCGCCAGCGCCTCGCCTCCCTGCGCGAGCCGCGCCTGGTGATACTCGGCGATGTTGCAGGCGGCGTCGCCCAGCAGCGTGCCGACGCGGCCGATGACGCCCGGCACGTCGGCGTTGCGCAGGATGAGCAGCGTGCCGCGCGGGGCGACGTCCACGTGGAACGATCCGATGCGCGTGAGCCGCGCCGTCGTGCCTGCCGGCGCGTGGCCGCCGACGGAGATCTCGCTCAGGGCGCCGGCGAGCACCACCTCGATCGCCTCGGGGTGCCCGAGCTGGTCGCTCTCGGCCGTCGCCAGCACCACGCCGCGGTTCTCCGCGAGAGCGCGGGCATTGATGAGGTTGACGCGCCCGTGGTCGAGTGTCCCCTCGAGCAGCCCCACGCAGGCGGAGGCGAGGATCGCCGCCGCGCTGCCGACGACCTCGGGGCCGCACCGGATCGTGAGTCGCGCCGGCGCCGTCACCCCGCGATCCTCGAGCAGCGCCCGGGCGGTGGCAGCGGCGCGCTGCGCGAGCTGCAGCAGCGGCCGAAGGTGGCCCCAGTCGGGCCCGCCCGCCGCCGCGACGTTGAGCGACCGCGAGAGATCGCCGGTCAGCAGGGCGTCGCGGACCGCCACGCAGACGTCCACGGCCACGTTGCGCTGCGCCTCGACGGTGCTCGCCCCCAGATGCGGCGTGAGCAGCAGGTTGGGGACGCCGCGGAGGGCGTGGTCTCCCTTGAGGGGCTCGGCGGGATACGCATCAAGGCCCGCCCCCCGGAGGTGGCCCGACTGCAGCGCCGCCACCAACGCTGGTTCGTCCACGATGCCGCCGCGGGCGTAGTTGAGGACGAGCGCCCCCGGGGCGAGCCGGGCGAGCTCGCGCTTGCCGATCATCCCGGTGGTCTCCGGCGTGAGCGGCACATGCAACGAGACGACCTGCGCCTCGTCCAGCAGGGTCTCGAGCGACGACATCGGCTGCACGCGGAACGCCTGGAAGCGCTCGGCGGCGATGTACGGGTCGTAGGCGATGACCTTCATGCCGAAGGCGTGCGCCCGCAGTGCGACCTCGCTGCCGATGCGGCCGAGCCCCACGATGCCGAGGGTGCGGCCCTTGCACTCGTGACCCATCAGGTCGCTGCGCTCCCACTTGCCGGCGTGCATCCCGGCGGTGGCGCGGGGAACGTGCCGAAGCAGCGCGAGCATCCCGCCGAAGACCAGCTCCGCCACCGCGACGGTGTTCCCCGCCGGGGCGTTGATGACCGCGATCCCGCGCGCGGTCGCCGTGTCCACGGCGATGTTGTCCACGCCGACACCGGCGCGCCCGACGATGCGGAGGCGCGGGGCGGCCTCGAGGACGTCCGCGGGGAGTCGCGTCGCGCTCCGGCCTACGAATGCGTCGTAGTCCGGCAAGCGGCGCCGGAATTCCTCCGCCGGCAGGGTGGGGACCTCGTCCACCTCGAAGGACGGCTCGGCCGCGAGCAGTTGGACGCCTTCGGGATCAATGTCGTCCGTGACGAGGATGCGAAGGCGCGCCATGTGTCGAATCTATCGCGGACGCCGGTCGCCTGCCCCCTCGGGGGCGTCGGCGTCCCGCCGCGCGTATCTTGGCCGCAAGATGTCCACGTCCGTACCCGCGTCCTCGCCGATGCCGTCCGCGCCAGCCTTCGATGTCATCGTCGCCGGACTCGGCGCGATGGGAAGCACGACCCTCGCCCAGCTCGCGCGGCGGGGGCTCCGCGTGGCGGGTTTCGACCGCTTCGCTCCCCCGCATGCACTGGGCTCGTCCCACGGCCGGTCGCGGATCATCCGCGAGGCGTACTACGAGGATCCCCGCTACGTCCCGCTCGTCCAGCGCGCGTACGCAGCGTGGGCCGAGCTCGAGGCGCAGAGCGGCGCCGCGCTGCTGCGCCGCACCGGCGGGGTGTGCTACGGCCCGCCCGATGGCACGCTCGTCACCGGGGCGCGCCGAAGCGCCGAGACGCACGGCCTGCCGCACGAGATCCTCGACGCCGACGGCCTGCGGCGCGCGTACCCGGTGTTGCGCCCCGACCCGTCGTGGATCGGTGTCGTCGAGCCGCGGGCGGGAATGCTCGCCCCCGAGCGCTGCATCGCGGCGGCGCTCGACGTGGCCGAGCGCGCCGGCGCCACCGTGCGGCGGGACGAGGCGGTGACCGGCTGGCACCCCGACGGCGACGGCGTGCGCGTCGAGACGGGGCAGGGCACGTACCGCGCCGCGCGGCTCGTGCTCAGCACCGGTGCGTGGATGCGCGAGACGCTGGGCGATCTCCACCTGCCGCTCGTCGTCCAGCGCAACGTGCTGTACTGGTTCGCCCCCGCCCGCGACGCCGGTGCCTTCGCCCCCGAACGCTTTCCGGTGTTCCTGGGCGACCTGGGCGACGGAACGATGTGGTACGGCTTCCCTGACACGGGCGACGGGGTGAAGGTCGCGATGCATCACCATGGACCGACGACGTCGCCGGAGGGGGTTGACCGTACGGTGGCCGAGGACGAGGTCGCGGCGATGCGCGGCCGACTCGCGCGGTACCTGCCGGCGGCCAATGGCCCCCTGCGCGAGACGGCCACGTGCCTGTACACGAACACGCCGGACGGCCACTTCGTCCTCGACCGGCACCCGGCGGCGCCGCAGGTCGTACTGGCGTCGCCCTGCTCGGGCCACGGGTTCAAGTTCGCGAGCGCCATGGGCGAGGTGCTGGCCGACCTCGCGATGGACCGGCCCCCGGCGTTCGACCTGTCGCTGTTCACGGTGGGCCGATTCGCGGCGCGGGTGTAACTTCCGGCTGCGCCCGGATGGCGGAACTGGCAGACGCAGGGGACTCAAAATCCCCCGAGGGCAACCTCTTGTGGGTTCGATCCCCACTCCGGGCACTTGTCGCGCTTCCTCGTCGTACTCGCTGACGCCCCGGTCTCGCGCGTGGACCGGGGCGAGACGCTGCTCAAGTTCCTGCGTCGCTTCGAGCCGGCCACCCGCGCGCTTCACACCGCGGAACTGGCGGCAGGACCGCGCGTCCCCTGTGACGTGGCGTTCGTCGGGATGCCGAGCGCCGTCACGCCCGAGGCCCTCGATCGGCTGCGCGCCGGCCGCGTGGTCGCGTTCGACTACTTCGACGAGCCGTGGCCGAACACCGAGGCGCCCGGGCTCGCGGCGAGCGACGCACTGGGACGGCTGGCGCCACTGCACCTGAAGACGCATCGGGAACGCGTGCCCCCCCGGTGGGCCGCAACGTCAACGACGGGTGGTCCGCGGATCGGCCTGCTCCCCATCCGGTACAACGGGGCGGTCGCAGCGGCCTGGCGCCGGTACCGGTGGTCGGCCCCGTGGCGTCGGCTGCGCCGGCTCGGCGGGCGTCACGGCCGCCCGTGGGACGTCTCGCTGCATGGCAGCGTCACCCTGCTCGAACGCCAGGCGCCCGACGGATCGCTCGTGCGCTACGATCAGCGGGTCGAGTGGATGCGCGAGCTGCGAGCACATCCGGAATGGCGAAGCTGGGGTGGGTTGCTTGAACTCCCCTACCGGACCCGCGAGGCCATCATCGCCGACCATGGTCCCGAGGCCGCCGCGTGGTTCGACCCCGGTCCACGGCTGCCGTTCGGGACGTACTTCGCCCGCATGGCCGACACCCGGGTCGCGCTGTGTCCTGCGGGTCATGCGCGCTGGACGTATCGGCACGTCGAATCGGTGTACGCCGAGTGCGAGATCGTCTCGACCGACCTGAACGGGGTGGACACACTGGTGCCGGCTCCGCTCGACGCCATGACGCTCGTCCCCGACCACGCCCCGATCACGCCCGCCGTGGACGCGGCCCTCGCGGGCTGGGCAGACCGGGCCGCCCGGCGGGACGGAGCCGTGGAGTTCCTGCAGGGGTGGCTCGAGGGGGGGAAGTTCTCCCGGAGGAAGCGGCGGCCGTTCGAGGCCTTTGTCCGGCAGCTCGAGCTACCCTGAACCCCTTGGAACCGGCCCCGGCCCCGCTAAATTCGTCTCGTCACAGTCGTACCACCCCCAACTCCCGCCATCGTCATGTCGTCGAACGACCAGGTCAATCCGTCGAAGGAAGGGTGGCCCGCCGCCTTTGCCACGCTCGCTTTCGCGCTGGGGCTGTGGATCATGGCGTGGACGATCCACAAGAAGACGTACCAGGACCCGAACAACCAGCTCGGCCCGGCGCCGCACGCCGAAGCCGCTCCCGCCGAGCACTGAGCGTCGTTCCTTCCGCCGGCACGGCCCGCTTCCCCTCTGGCGAAGCGGGCCGCTGTGTTTCCGAGCCCCCGACGTCCCGACCCACCCGGCAGTTCCGGAGTCCCGCATGGCTGGTCGTTCGCTGCTCTTCATTCCCGGTCCCACCAACGTTCCGGACCGCATCCTGCGCGCCATGCACCGGCCGCAGGAGGACCACCGGTCCCCCGATCACCCCACGCTGGTGCGGGGGATCTTCGAGGATCTGAAGCCCGTCTTCGGCACCACGGTCGGCCGCGCCTTCGTGTTCCCGTCCTCGGGGTCGGGGATGTGGGAGACGGCGCTCATCAACACGCTGGCACCGGGCGCCAAGGTGCTCGTCGTCCGCAAGGGCCAGTTCTCGCACCTCTTCGCCGACATCTGCACGCGCCTCGGCTACGCGACCGAGATCATTGACGTCGAATGGGGAGCGGCCACCCCGCCGGACCGGATCGCTGCGGCCCTCGAGGCCGACCGGCAGCACGAGATCCAGGCCGTGTGCGTCGTCCACAACGAGACCGCCACAGGGGTCACGTCGGACATCCCCGCGATCCGCGCCGCGATGGACACGGCGCGACATCCCGCGCTCCTCTTCGTGGACGGCGTCTCGGCCATCGCGTCGCTCGACTTCCAGCTCGACGCGTGGGGCGTGGACGCCAGCATCACCGGCTCCCAGAAGGGCTTCATGATGCCGGCGGGGCTGGGCATCCTCGCGATGTCGCCCAAGGCGCTGGCGCGGGTGGCGGATTCGACGCAACCCCGCGGCTACTTCGACCTGCGGCCGATGATCGCCGCGAACGACACGGGCTACTTCCCGTACACGCCGTCCATCCCTCTCCTCCACGGCCTGCGGGAGGCGCTCGACATGCTGCGCGAGGAAGGACTGCCCGCCGTGATCGCCCGCCACGCCCGGCTCGCCGGCGGCGTGCGCGCCGCGGTGGGGGCCTGGGGGCTGTCGCTCTGCGCGAAAGACCCGGCGCGCGCCTCGAACACCGTGAGCGCGATCATGACGCCCGAAGGCGTCAATGCCGCCGACGTCATTCGCGTGGCCTACCAGCGCCACCAGGTGTCCCTTGGCGCCGGCCTGGCGCGGATGGCCGGGAAGCTCTTCCGCATCGGGCACCTGGGTGACCTCAACGAGTGGATGATTCTCGGCGGGCTCGGCGCCGTGGAGTTGGCCCTGCGCGACGTCGGCGTGCGCGTCGCACCGGGCAGCGGGGTCGCGGCAGCGCAGGGCTTCTGGGAAGCGCATCCCCGGCCCGCGGCATGAGCTTCACCGCCGTCGAGTCCGCGCGCCTCCGGGTGCAGCGCAGCACGCTGGCGGTGCCCGGCGTCCGGCCGGAGATGTTTCCCAAGGCGCTGGCGTCGGCGGCCGATTGCGTGCTGCTCGACCTCGAGGACGCCGTGGCCACCGACGACAAGGCGGCGGCCCGCGCGGCGGTCATCGCCGGATTGCACGCGCACGACTGGCGCGCTGCCGGCAAGACGGTCCTGGTGCGCGTCAACGGGCTCGACACGCCGTGGTTCTATCGCGACGTCATCGACGTCATGGAGCAGGCGGGCACCCGCGTGGACACGCTGCTGATCCCCAAGGTCGGCGTACCGGAGGATCTCTACGTCGCCGACTGCCTCGTGCACCAGGTCGAGCAGGCGAACGGGTGGGGCTCGCGCGTCGGGCTCGAGGTGCTGATCGAGACCGCGCAGGGGATGGCCAACGTCGAGGCGATCGCGCGGTATCCGCGGCGGCTCGAGGCGCTGCACTTCGGCGTTGGCGACTACGCCGCCTCGACGCGGGCGCGCATGGTGAACATCGGCGGGCTGTCGCCCGACTACCCCGGCGACCAGTGGCACGCCGCGATCAGCCGCATGGTCGTCGCGGCGCGCGCGGGGGGGAAGCGCGCCATTGACGGCCCTTACGGCAACTTCAACGATCCCGACGGCTTCCGCGCCTCGTGCCGGCGCGACGCCGCGCTGGGCATCGAGGGGAAGTGGGCGATCCACCCGGTGCAGGTGCCGCTGGCGAACGAGGAGTTCACGCCGCCGGCTGCGGAGCTCGAGCGCGCGCGCCGCATCCTCGCCGCGCTCGACGGCGCGGCGCGGGAGGGCCGTGGCGCCGCCCAGCTCGACGGACGGATGATCGACGCGGCCTCCGCCCGGATGGCGGGACAGCTCGTGGCCATGGCCGACGCGATCGCCGCGCGGGGGACCGCATGAGCGCGCCGGCCGTGGTCGTCACCCGCCGGTTGCCGCAGGCGGTGGAACGCGAGCTCGCGACGCGATTCGGCGCCCGGCTGAACGCCACCGACGAACCGCTCGGCCGCGACGGACTCGTGCGGGCCCTCCGCGAGGCGGACGCCGTCGTGTGCACGGTCACCGACCGGCTCTCGGCCGACGTGCTGGGCGCCGGCGGCCTCCGGGCAAAGGCGCTGGTCAACGTGGGCGTCGGATTCAACCACATTGACCTTGCGGCGGCGCGCGCTGCTGGCCTCGTCGTGACCAACACGCCCGACGTCCTGACCGACGCCACGGCCGATTGCGCCATGACGCTCATGCTGGCCGTCATGCGGCGGGCCGGGGAGGGGGAGCGCGAGCTGCGCGCGGGACGGTGGGCCGGCTGGCGGCCGACGCACCTCATGGGGGCGCAGGTCACCGGCAAGACGGTGGGCATCGTCGGATTCGGGCGGATCGGCCGCGCGATGGCGGAGCGGTGTCACGGCGGCTTCCGGATGCCGGTGCTGTGGTTCGATCCCGCGATCCCCGCGGGAGCCGAGCCCGCGGGGCCGTGGACGCGCGTCGGGACGCTCGACGAACTGCTGGCGCAGGCGGACGTGGTCTCGCTCCACTGTCCGGCGACGCCCGAGACGCGGCACCTGATCAATGCCGAGCGGCTGCGGCAGATGAAGCGGTCGGCCTTCCTGGTCAACACGGCGCGCGGTGACGTCGTGGACGAGGCGGCGCTGGTGGCGGCTCTCGAGGCCGGGGTCATCGCCGGCGCCGGGCTCGACGTGTACGAGCATGAGCCGCGGGTGCATGCCGGGCTGTTGGCACTGGAGCGGGTGGTGTTGCTGCCCCACCTGGGAAGCGCCACCGTCGAGACGCGGGTGGCGATGGGGATGCGGGCGCTCGAGAACCTGGAGGCCGTGCTGGCCGGGGTGCCGCCGCGCGACCGGGTGGCATAGGGCACCAGCGTCGCGCCAGGCGAACCCCCGCCGTCGCTTGCCGCACTCCGGGCGCGGCGCGAGCTTTCTCCGCGAGCGGCTCGACGCCGGACTGCATGAATCGTCTGGGTGCGGCATGGATGCGAGGCGTCCGCTTGCCGTCACCGAGCGCGTCCTCGCGCCGCTCCGCCCTCCTGCCACCTGCGTGACATGCCATTCACGGTCCAACTGAAGTCCGCATCGCAACCCGATGCCACGTTCACGGCCATCGCCCTCGGCCCCTCGCCCGACCTCGCGGGCCTCGCACGCCTCGATCGCCTCGCCGGTGGCGTGATCCGCCGCGCGATCCGTTCGCGGGAGTTCCGCGGCGGCAAGGACGAGACGCTCCATCTGACGGGCGGCGCGCAGGGCAAGCGGCGCATCCTGCTGGTCGGGCTCGGGACCCCCACCCACGCCCCGACGGCCGTACGCCGCGCCGCGGCCGTCGCGGCCCGTGCGGCGAAGAAGTTCGGCACGGGAGGGCTCGCCTTCTTCGCGCCGGCGCATCAGGACGCGGCGAGTGTCGAGAGCGCCATCGCGGGGCTCTACCTCGGCGCGTGGGACTACCTCGACCTCAAGACCCCGGTGCCTGCCGCCGACAGGCGCGCCGACCTCGCCAAGGCCACGCTGCTCGTGGACGACCCCAAGGCCGCGAAGCCGGCGCACGCGTTCGGCGTCGCCCTCGGCGAGGGGCAGTCGCTCGGGCGTCGCCTGCAGCAGATGCCCGGCAACGTGTGCACCCCGGCGCTCCTGGCCGAGACGGCGCAGGGGATCGGCAAGCGGCACGGGCTCAAGGTGACCGTGACCGGTCGCGCCGGCCTCGCGAAACTTGGCATGGGCTCGTTCCTGAGCGTCGCGCAGGGCACCCCGGAGGACCCCAAGCTCATCACGCTCGAGTACACGGGCGGGCCGCGCGGCCAGAAGCCCGTGGCCCTCGTGGGCAAGGGCCTCTGTTTCGACACCGGCGGCATTTCGCTCAAGCCCGCCGAGCGGATGGAATTCATGAAGTTCGACATGTCCGGCGCGGCCGGCGTGCTCGGCGCCATGGAGGCGATCGCGCGGGCCAAGCTGCCGATCAACGTCGTCGGCCTCGTCGGCTCGACGACCAACATGCCCAGCGGCACCGCGGTGAAGCCGGGTGACGTCGTGAAGGCGGCGAACGGCAAGTCCATCGAGATCATCAACACCGACGCCGAAGGGCGTCTCGTGCTCGCGGACGTGCTGCATCACGCGCGCACGTTCGATCCGTCGGTGATCGTGGATGCCGCCACGCTCACGGGCGCGTGCGTGATCGCCCTCGGGGGACAGGCGACGGGCCTCTTCGCCAACAGTGACGAGCTCGCCTACGAGGTGCGGCGCGCCGCCACCGCGGCCAGCGAACCGGCGTGGCACCTGCCGCTCTGGGACGAGTACAAAGACCTGATCCTCACCGACGTCGCCGATCTCAAGAACACCGGCGGGCGCGGGGCGGGGGCGATCACCGCCGCCAAGTTCCTTCAGGAATTCGTCCCCGCGGGCGTTCCATGGGCACACCTCGACGTGGCCGGCACGGCGTACAGCGAAACGGACCTGACGTTCATCCCGAAGGGGGCGACGGGGATCCCGGTGGGGACGTTCGTGCATTTCGTGCGGGGGCGCGTGTCCTGAGTCCGGGCCGGTACGTGGGTCGGTGCGTCCGGCGTCTCCTGCTCCTCGCCTTCGGCCTCGGCCTGCCGGCCGGGGCCGTTGCGCGTGCGCAGAGTCGCGACACGGTGCGCGCGCCGGCCCGCGACCCCGCGAAGCCCCCGGCCGCCGCGCCGCGTCCAGCGACGGCACCGAGCGACTCCGCCGCGCCCACGGACACGACGAAGGGGCGGGACTCGACGGCACGACGCGACACGATCGCCGCCCCCTTCACCCGCAGCGAATTGCCCGCCTCGGCGGACATCGGGCGCCCGTACCGCTTCACCCGCGCTCAGCTGTACTCGAGCGGTGCGGTGACGCTGGGCGAGCTGCTCGACCGGATCCCGGGGGCGATGACGGTCCGGACCGGCTGGCTCACCGACGTCCAGGTGACCTCGTACGCCGGCGGCATGGGGCGGGTTCGGGTCTTCGTGGACGGGGTGGAACTCGACGCGATCGATCCGGTCGGCGGCGGCGTCTTCGACGTGGGCCTCCTGCAGCTCTGGCCGTACGAAGAGGCGCTGGTCGAGCGCGCCGGCGACGAGGTGCGCGTGCACCTGCGGTCGTGGCGTGAGCACCGGACGGACCCCCTGACGCGCATTGACGTGCTCACCGGAGACCGCGAAGGGAACGTGTTCCGGGGGTACTACGCCAAGCGCTGGTCCAACGGCGCCGGCCTGCAGGCGGTCTTCAGCAACGCGAGCACGCGGGACGTCCGCACGACGACCGGCGGCGACGGGTCGAACCTCGGGCTGACGTTCCGCGCGGGCTGGGCCAACGCGCGCTGGAGCCTCGACGCGTGGGCGCATCGCGCCGGCGCCGACCGTCGGGCGGCGACGCGGGCATTCGGCCTGCCGACGCTTGCATCGGACCGGCCCCAGTACACGGTCGGGTACCTGCGGGCGGGATTCCGGGATCCCGACTCGAGCGGCGTGTGGGGGCAGCTGCTGGTGGGGAGTCTCGGGCTGCGCGAGACGCCGCCGTCGTCCAACCTCAATCGGACGTCGGCCGCCACCGACACGACGTTGGCGGCGCTGCGTGACGCGTCTCGCCTGCAGTACGTCGCGACCGCCGGCTGGCGAGGGGGCGGGCTGGCGGCGTCGCTGACCGCCCGCGTGCGCGCTTTCGAGGGCGCGGCGCCGGTGGCGCCGCTGGTGCGCGTCTCGTACGACCGCTCATGGGTGGCCGCGACGGTGTGGGCGGAGGACGCGCGCCCCGACTCGGTCCGCCGCCTCGACGCCGCGGTGCGGCTGGTGCCGTTCGGCCGTCTCGCGCTCGCGGCCGCCTGGTCGAACACGCGTCGCACCTTCGCCGGTCGCGACCTCGCCTCGGGCGGCCTGCGCGCCGAGGCCGCGGTGCGGCTGCGCGGGGCGCTCTGGGTGGGCGGCGGCGTGCTGCAGCGCGATACGACGGTCGCGCTCGCGCCCACGCTGCTGGACACGCTGTACGTGGCGCGGGGGCTCGGACCGGCCACGGGGACCTTCGTGCAGGTGCGGGGTGACCTCTTCCGTGACCTCAAGCTCGACGCGTGGGCCATCTCGTGGCGGGACGCCGAGCAGACGTTCTACCTGCCCAAGGTGCAGGCGCGCACGCAGCTGTACATCGAGAGCGACTGGGCGACGCGGTTCCCCAAGCGGCAGTTCGGCTTCCTCGGCGCGCTCATTCACGAGTATCGAGACCCGGTGCGCTTTCCGACGGCCAGCACGGTGCAGACCACCAACATCATGCGGAACTTCAGCACGCTCGTGGAGTTCCGGCTGCTCAACGCGTACCTGTCGTGGCGCTTCCAGAACGTCCTGCGGCTCGACTACGACCAAGTACCGGGCTTCCTGCTGCCGCGGGGCGTCAACCTGTACGGCATCCGCTGGGAATTCCGGGGCTGAGGGTGTCCGCACCGACTAGGAACGGTTCCAGGCAAGTGGGAGTCAGGAGCTCGGAGGCGAGAGCGAGCCAGGTGTCGGCAGCGGTGTCGTCATGGGCGCAGCAACGACGACTCCTCGACTGGAGCGGCGATACGACGGATGAATGGGACGCCGTCACGAGTGATACGAGACGAGCGACCGGTGCCATCGCCGAAGCTTCCGCCGCCCCAGCAGGACGCGATACCAGCGGCGTCGATCGCGCAAAGGCCAGACTGTCGCGAATGCTGCAAGGGGCCGATGTTCGCCGGCAACATCATGCGAAACGGGCCGGGGTACGTGGAGAACTCGAGACTGGACGCAAGGTTGTCCCCCCAGCAGGTGAGTTCGGCAGGTGGGGTGCGAACGCATGTGACGGCTGCCGCCAGTCCCCAGTCGCCCGGTGCAACATCGGTGGCTATGCGCGTCGGGCCGAGCACCGCGCCGGTCAAGGCCATGGAGAAGTAGTCCCCGCGCCCCCAGCACCAAAGCGCTTCGTCCTCCAGCCGTGCACAGGAGTGGCCGCTTCCTGAGCCAATGGCGGTCGCAGGACCTGGCAGGTCAACACGACGAGGTTGCCCCAGGGGAGGCACACCGGAGGCCTCGACCACACGATCCATGGCCGCCCCCCAGCACCAGACCGAGCCGTCTTGCAGCAATGCGCACGAGTGCAGGGTCCCCAACGCCAACTGACGAACTGCGTGTGGCAATGCGATGGGTTGCGGCCCTTCGATTGTCCGCGGCACGACAACAGGTCCGACCTGTCCGCTGCTGTTCCAGCCCCAGCACCATGCCGTCCCCGCCGCCGTCAGCGAACACGAATGACTTCCTCCCGCGACCAACGTCGTGGCCGGCGGCACGGCGACCGCATGCAATCGGACTGGCACGTCGCTCTCTATGCCCGGAGCGCCGAGAAAACCGTCTCCCCAGCAGTACACGCTGCCTCCTTCGACGAGAATGCAGCCGCCGAGCGATCCTACCGCCACCTGTCGGGGTTGGGCGGGAAGACCGGCCCGAAACACCGGACGGGCTAGCGTGTGTCCTTCGGAAATCTCGATGTGTCCTGTGGACCTTTTCCAGGTGAGACCCCAGCATGCGAGGCGACCGTCCTGCGTGATGCCGCAGCCGCCACTTCCGCCGAGGTCGAGCTGACGCCACCGGCCGACGGACACCGAAGGAACGACGTCGACGAATGCCACCGACAGCTCGCCGTCGACTGTGGCTTCGACGGGATGGCGGCCTGGCCTTCGGCCTTCGAACATGAACCGGCCCGCCGACGCGAGCGCGGAAGTGTCGGCCGCGCGAACAAGGATCGAATCGAGCGGGAGCGGGCTGCCCACGCGGCCGGGCTGCAGCAGCACGGTGTCCCCAGCCGCGATCGTTGTCCCGAGCTGTCGAATCAGGCCGGGGGCCGTCGCGCCTGGCTCACTCGGAGCGGCGCATGCGACGAGCGATGACAGAAGGCAGAGCGCACGAACGTTGGTCACGGATACGCCCAAAACCAAGCTTTCCCCTCACGTGACGCGCCATCCGGCTCGGAGACGTAGACTTCGAGCGAGGCTTGGATCGGATACTCCGAGCCGGTAGGGCCAAAACACGCTTCGGTTGACGGGCTCGTGGACCCGGTGGCCGGCCAGTAGTACGTGTACGGCCCGTGGCCACCGACGACGCTGGCGACGGAGAAATGCCAGCAGTAGTCCCCCTCCGCGGGTGTGGCCGTTGCGACGACCTCCGAGATTCCGCCTATCGCCCTCAGGACATCGGGGGCGCCGTATCCGACGTCGGTGCTCCATCGCTGGCACCGGGGAGTCCACGCGTGCGAGCATCGAAGTACCGCCAACAAGCTGTCTCGAGTAATGGTCGGAAAACGGGACCACACGAGAGCGGCAGCGCCCGCGAATGCGGACACGGCGGCGGAAGAGCCACGAAACCGGATGGGGGTTCCAGCAGGCCAACCGGTACCTGATGTTGCGACACCCGGAAGATCGCCGATCATCGCAAACTCTACCTTTGGCCCACGGCTAACGTTCGAGGGCACCCACCCGCCGAGTTCCATCGCCGTCACCGCTATCACGCCTGGCTCGGAGGCTGGAAACACGATGAAACGCGTAGGGTCCCGAATCCAACTCGGGCAGGTGCCCATAACATCCAACAGCCAGCACACGATTGGCGGGGCAACCGATGATCCGGTCCACGTTCCGGCGGCTGCAACCAGCAGAGGAACTCTACGACCAGGTTCCACTCGAGCGGCGTAGCTGATTGCATCCCGGATCGATTGAAAAGCAGTCGTCGACCCGATCGCCATGGAGATGATCCACGCGCCCTGATCCGCGGCCTGAATGATGCCTTGGGCAACGCTGACCGCCGACCAATTCACGACCGAGCCTGGAGTGGCTTCGACAGACAGCAGATTGGCGCCGTACGCAATGCCAACGCCGCCAAGTCCGTCACGCGGCGCCCCAATGACACCGGCGACACGGGTGCCGTGTCCGCACCCGTCGCCCGTCGGGTTCGGCGAAAAGAAAGAAAACCCCATTGTGCTGAGTCTCGTGATGCTTCGGCCAGCGCTTGCGCCGGCCGCAAACCGCGTCGTGAACTCAGGGACGACGTTGTCCGTGCCTGTATCAACGTATCCAATCGTTACACCGGCACCCGTGACGCCCTTTTTCCACGCCTCGGATATCCCCTGCATCCGGTACTGGATCGGGACGATGTCGCCTTCAGGAAGCGAGAACGTCGGTTGCACGAGAGCGGCCGGAGCGCCGCAACCGGGACTCTGTGCCACAGCAATCATTCGCGCAGGCTCCACGAAATACACGTCGGGGCGCTTGCGAAGCGCACGGAGTGCTCCGAGCGATGACACCTGCACGACCGCGTGGGGCAGCTCTCGCGACGTGTACCTGAGTCTGACTTCGTCCTTTGCTTCTCGTCCCTCACTCGCAAAGAGCCGCTGCGCACGACTCTCCCACTGTGCCCGCGTGAGAAGCGGCCTGCCGCTCTCCAGTCCCCCGGCTGCGCCGTCGGGACGCAAGCCGACGATTACCTCCCGGTCCGACGCCGCAATCGAAGCCCACAGTTCCTCGTCGGGAATCTCACTCCATTCCCGAGGAGGTTGCTGTTCGATCGAGCCGGCTGCTCCGCCAGGGTTGCTGACGCTACCCCCACCCCGGGGGAAATGCGTCATTGTGGCCGTGGGATCCGAGCAGCCGATCAGCCCTGTCATCACGACTGCCGCGGCGACCCGGTAGGTATTCATCAGCGGTACGGTTACGGGTTGGCGTGCTGCGCTCTTCCTGTGAATACGTAGGGGCAGGATTCGGGGCCGGCAAGCCTTGGACCGCAAGGTTTTCTGTCACGGCGAGCACGACGAGGCCAGCCAATACTTCGCCGTGCGGTTCGAGCATCGCCGTTGCACTATCAAGCGTCATCGATGTGCGGGTGAGCCCAATTGGCCGTCCTCGACAGAGAAGGTCGAAGGTCCTACGGCTTGAGGTTGCTGAACGTGTTGTCGCGCCGTAACTTACGCGACTTGCCATGATTAGATCCATGACCGGATTCGGCGCTGCGGAAGGCACCGTCGGGGGAACGACCGTCGGGGTCGAACTCCGTACGGTCAACCACCGCTTCTTCAACCCGAACCTCAAGCTGCCGTCCCGGCTGTCGCGCTTCGAAGCCGATGTCCGCGAGGCCCTGCGCAAGCGCGTAGCCCGCGGGCACGTGGCGTGCACCGTCCGCTACGTGCGCGAGGCGGAGGGGACGGGCCCGCGGCTCGACTTCGACCGAGCGGCGTCGTTTATCGACGAACTGCGCACCCTGCAGCGTCGGCACGGCCTCGGGGGCGAGGTGGACGTCACGACGATTGCGCGGCTGCCCGGCCTGTTCAGCGACGACGTCGCGGACGCCGATGCCGCGGGCTCGGTCGACGAGGTGCTGGCAGTCGTCGAGGCCGCGCTCGACGCCCTCATGGCCATGCGCGAGCAGGAAGGGGCGCGACTCGCCCAGGTGCTGCGCGAGCGGCTCGACGTCATGGAAGCCGCCATGCAGCGCATCGCCACCCGCGCCCCGGAGCGGCTCGTCACGCTCCGGGACCGGCTCAGGGGGTCCGTGCAGGAGCTGGCGCAGGGTGTGGCGGTCAGCGAGGACCGGCTGGCGCAGGAGATCGCCGTGCTCGCCGACCGGCTCGACGTCTCCGAAGAGCTCGACCGCTTCCGCTCGCACCTCGTGGCGTTCCGCGCGGCACTCGCCGAGACGGGCGGCGAGCCGATCGGCAAGCGGCTCGGCTTCCTCGTGCAGGAACTCCTGCGCGAGGCCAACACCACGGGGGCGAAGGCAAACGACGCCGCGATCGCGCGCGAAGTCATCGCCGTCAAGGAAGAACTCGAGCGCATCCGCGAGCAGGTGGAGAACCTCGAGTGACGCGCCCCTTCCCGCTGGTGCTCTCGGCCCCCTCGGGTGGCGGCAAGACGACCGTCGCACGCGCCCTGCTCGCGCGGCGCGACGACGTCGGGTATTCGGTGTCGTGCACCACGCGCCCCCCCCGGGCCGGCGAGGTGGACGGCGAGGCGTACCACTTCCTGACGACCGAGGCCTTCGAGGCGGAGATCGCCGCCGGGGGCTTCGCCGAGTTCGCGCAGGTGCACGGTCGCTGGTACGGCACGCGGGCGGCCGAACTGCGGCGCGTCATGGCGGGCGGGCGGCACGTGATCCTCGACATCGACGTGCAGGGGGCGGAGCAGATCGCGGCCGCCTTTCCCGACGCGGTGTTGGTCTTCCTGCTGCCGCCCTCCGGCGAAACCCTGCTGGCCCGCCTCACCGGCCGCAACACGGATGACCGGGCGGCGATCCTCCGGCGCATGCGGAACGCCCTCGAGGAACTCCGGCATGTCACCCGTTATCATTACGTGGTCGTCAACGACGACCTCGAACAGACGATCCGCCGTGTGGGGGCGATCCTCGACGCCGAAGTGGTGCGGCATGCCCGCCACGAGGCGCTCGATGACCGGCTCGCCGGCCTGATGTCCGACCTGGAGCAGCGGCTCCGGGCCTTTGCGCACTCCTGAGTCCCCCCGTCCCGCCCCGAGGCATCCGATGCAGGTCTTCACGCCCGCCGACGTCACCAAGCACACCGCCAACAAGTACCTCGGCGTGCTCATCACCGCGAAGTTCGCGCGGCTGCTCAACGAGTTCCCGCGCGACCGCTCGGGCAAGGAGAAGAAGCTCACCACGCGGTCGCTCGAGGAGCTGACCGACGGGCGGGTCGAGTACAAGGTCGTCCCCAAGAAGCGGCCGACGGAGTAGCCCCCGGCCGGGGCACGCGCGTGGCGCGCATCCTCCTCGGCGTCACCGGGGGCATCGCGAGCTACAAGAGCGTGTGGCTCGCGCGCCTGCTCACGCAGGCGGGGCACGAGGTGGACGTCGTCATGAGTCGCGCAGCGCGCGAGTTCGTCGGGGCGATCACCTTCGAAGCCGTCACCGGCCGCCCCGTGCACACGCAGTTGCTCGACGCCGGCCACGCGCTCGACCACATCAAGCTCGCGCGGGCGGCCGACGCGCTCGTCGTCGCCCCGGCCACAGCGGAGTTCCTCGCCAAGGCGGCGGGCGGGCACGCCGACGACCTGCTGACGGCCTGCCTCCTCGCGGCGACCTGCCCGGTGCTGGTCGTCCCCGCGATGAACGATCGCATGTGGGCCCACCCGCAGGTCGCGCAGAACGTCGCGCACCTCCGCGCCCTCGGATACGCCATCCTCGAGCCGGCGGTCGGCCCTCTGGCGCAGGGCGAGGGCAGCGGAGCGGGGCGCCTGCCCGAGCCCGAGGTGATCGCCGCCCGCGTCGCGCGGCTGGTGGCCCCGGCGTCGGCCCTGCGCGGCCGGCACGTCGTGGTGACGGCCGGCCCCACGCGTGAAGCCGTGGACCCCGTGCGCTTCGTGAGCAACCACTCCACCGGCAAGATGGGCGTCGCCATCGCCGAGGCCGCGTGGCGACGCGGGGCCGAGGTGACGCTGATTGCCGGCCCGATGTCCGCGCCCGTGGGGGCGTGGCTCCCGGTCGTCCCCGTCGAGACGACGCAGGAGATGGCCGATGCGGTGCGGGCCGCGCTGCCGCGGGCGGACGTCCTCGTGATGGCAGCCGCCCCCGCGGACTTCCGCCCCGTCGAGCCGGCCGCGCAGAAGATCAAGAAGGGCGCCGCGCCGCGGCCGATCGAGTTGACGCCGACCCCCGACATCCTCCTGACGACGCGCGCCGATCGCCGCCCGGGGTCGGTGATCGTCGGGTTCGCGCTCGAGACCACCGACGTGCTCGCCAGTGCGCGCCGCAAGCTCGAGGTGAAGTCGCTCGACCTCGTGGTGGCCAATGACGCGACCGAGCCCGGGGCGGGCTTCGGGCACGACACGAATCGGGTGACCCTCGTGACGGCCGAGGGCGAGGTCGCCCTGCCGCTGCTGGCGAAGCCGGCGGTGGCGGAAGCCATCCTCGACGAAGTCGAGGCCCGGCTCGCTCGCCAGGGCGCGTCGTGAGCGATCCGCGCGATCTCTTGCGGCGCTACCTCGAGCAGCGGCGGGAACTGGGCGAGACGGAGTTCAGGCTCGACGGCCTCGACGTGGACGCCGCGCTGGCGATGATCGCGAACGCCAAGGCGGCACCCGCGCCCGCTCCGCCGCCGCTGCGACGGAGTGGCGCGAGCGATGCCGCCCCGCCCGCGGGCAGCGGAGACTGGCGCGCAGCCCTGAGCGGCGCAGGCCTCGGGCCGAAGGCGGCGGGAACGCCGCCGTCGCCCGATGCCCCCGGGGATGCGGTGCCCGATCCCGTGTTGCCGGCGCCGGACGTGCCGCCCTCGTCGCGCGCGGCCGACCCGCCGGCATCGGGGGTGCCTCCGGCCGGCGATCGCCGCTTCGCCTTCGCGGCGCCCGAGGACGCGGGCCGCGGCCTCCCCGACGACGGGCTCCTCGACGGCCTCGTGGTGGGGCAGGCCGGCGGCACCGCGCTTCAGGGTGACGTGGCGGCCGCGAACGCCATCGAGGACATCGCGCGCCTGGTCGCCGCGTGCGCCGCCTGCGGACTCGGTGCCACCAAGCAGCGGGATGTCGTGGGGGAAGGCGACCCCAACGCCGACTTCGTCGTGGTCGGCGAAGCGCCGGGCGAGCAGGAGGACCTGTCGGGCCGACCCTTCGTGGGCGCGTCCGGCCAGTTGCTGACGAAGATCCTCGCCGCGATCAACCTGCCGCGTGAGCAGGTCTACATCTGCAACGTGATCAAGCACCGGCCGCCGGGAAACCGCAACCCGACCCCGGCCGAAGTGGCGGCCTGCTCGCCGTTCCTGCTGCGTCAGCTCGAACTCGTCAAGCCCAAGGTGATCCTCGCGGTGGGGACGTTCGCCGCCCAGACCCTGCTGCGCACGAAGGAGCCGATCGGTAAGTTGCGGGGCCGGGTGCACCGCTACTTCGGCGTGCCGCTCGTGGTGACCTATCACCCAGCCGCGCTGCTCAGGAATCCCTCCTGGAAGCGCCCCACGTGGGACGATGTCCAGCTCGCCCGACGAATTCTCGACCGCGCGTCCCGCGCGTGATCCGTACAAGGAACGGCAGGCTCCGTGGTCGGAAGACGCGGAGCAGGCCGTGCTGTCCGCCATGCTGCTCGACGCCGACGCCGTGATGCGGGCCGCCGAGCTGCTGGAAGACAGCATGTTCTACCGCGAGGGGCATCGCCGGATCTTCCGGGCGATGATCGCCGTCACCGAGCGGGGGGCGGTGGTGGATCCGCTCACCCTGGCGGACGAGCTCGACCGCCGCGGCGAGCTGGCGGCAGCGGGCGGCAAGGCGTATCTGGGCGTGCTCGTGGATGCCATCCCCACGGCGGCCAACGTCGAGTACCACGCGATGATTGTGCGCGAGAAGGCGATCCTGCGCCGCGTCATCGAGACCTCGACGGACCTGATCGGGGAGGCCTTCGAGGGACGCATCACCGCTGCCGACCTGCTCGACGAGGCCGAGCGCCGGATGCTGCGGCTCGCCCAGAGCAAGTCGGGGGACCGCGCGGTACGGCTCAAGGAGCTGCTCTGGCCGGCGATGGAGCGGATCGAGGCGCGGCAGCAGGCCGGCGTGCAGATGACCGGCGTGCCGAGCGGCTTCGCCGACCTCGACGACATGACGAACGGCTTCCAGGCGGGCGACCTCGTGATCATCGCGGCGCGTCCGTCGATGGGCAAGACGTCGTTCGCGATGAACATCGCCCTCAACGCCGCGCTCGACGCGAAGAAGAAGGTCCTCATCTTCTCGCTCGAGATGAACAAGGACTCGCTCGTCCAGCGCCTGCTGACGAGCGAGGCGCGCGTGGACGCGCAGCGGCTCCGCAAGGCGCAGCTGCGCGACGACGACTTCGTCCGGCTCGCCCGGGCGGCCGGCCTGCTCGGCCAGGCCGAGCTGCTGATCGACGACGCCTCGAACATCGGGATGCTGGAGATCCGCTCGCGCGCGCGGCGCGCGAAGGCGGAATCCGGGCTCGACATGATCGTCGTGGACTACCTGCAGTTCATCCAGGAGCCCCCGGGCGCCGAGAGCCGCGTGCAGGCCGTCTCGCAGATCTCGCGGTTGCTCAAGTCGCTCGCGAAGGAACTCGAGGTGCCGGTGCTCGCCCTCTCGCAGCTCTCGCGGTCCACCGAGCAGCGCACGGGCGAGTCGCGCGGCCGCCCGCAGCTCGCCGACCTGCGCGACTCGGGCGCCATCGAGCAGGACGCCGACCTCGTCATGGGCATCTACCGGCCCGAGGTCTATGCGCTCAAGGAGGCGGGGGAGAGCGGCCAGCCGCCGCAGTTGCCGCCCGGCATCGAGGGACTCGCCGAGATCATCCTCCTCAAGCAACGCAACGGGCCGGTGGGCACGGTCGAGCTCACCTTCCAGAAGCAGTACACCCGCTTCGAGAACCGCTCCAACCGGCCGGCACCGCCCGAGCTGGCGGGGAGCGCGACGCGGGCGATGCCGCTTCCGCCCCCGCGGGGCTGATCCCGGATGGCGAAGGCGAAGACGGTCTATCGCTGCACCGACTGCGGGGCCGAGAGCCCGAAGTGGGGCGGGCGCTGCGAGGGCTGCGGCGAGTGGAACACGATGGTCGAGGAGCGCGTCGCCGCGACGCCGGCCCGGGCGCGCGGCTCGGCCGCCCCCGCCGGCGGTGCCCATGCCGGCACGGCGGGCGCGACGCGCCGGCTGCGCGACGTGGACGGTGCCGAGTCGCAGCGCTGGCGCACCGGGCTCGGCGAGTTCGACTTCGTGCTCGGCGGGGGGATCGTCCCCGGCAGCGTGGTGCTCGTCGGCGGCGAGCCGGGCATCGGCAAGAGCACGCTGCTGCTGCAGGTCGCGGCCCTGCTGACGCGCGCCGGCAGGCCGTGCCTCTACGTGAGCGGCGAGGAGAGCGCGCTCCAGGTCAAGTTGCGCGCCGCGCGGCTCGACGGCGGTGCCGACGAGGTTGAACTCCTCTCCGAGACCGCGCTCGAGACCATCGCCGCGACGGCGCTCGAGCGGCGGCCGGCGGCGCTCGTGGTGGACTCGATCCAGACCGTGTACACCGCCGAGCTCGAGGGGGCACCGGGCAACGTCGGGCAGGTCCGCGAGTGCGCCGCCCGCCTGATGCGCCTCGCGAAGGACACGGGCATCGCGGTGATCCTCGTCGGGCACGTGACCAAGGGCGGCGGGATCGCCGGCCCCAAGACGCTCGAGCACATCGTGGACACCGTGCTGTACTTCGAAGGCGACGGCACACTCGATCACCGGGTGCTGCGGGCCACCAAGAACCGCTTCGGCTCGGTGGACGAGATCGGCGTCTTTCGCATGACCGGCGGCGGGCTCGTGCCGGTGGCGAACCCGAGCGAGCTCTTCCTCGGCGACCGCGCCGCACCGGCGAGCGGCAGCGCAGTGACGGCGCTCATCGAGGGGTCGCGGCCGGTGCTGCTCGAGGTGCAGGCGCTCGCCGCCAAGGCGGGCTTCGGCACCCCCCAGCGCGTCGCCACCGGCTACGACGGCCGCCGCCTCGCGCTGCTGCTCGCCGTGCTCGAACGCCGCGCGGGCCTCGCCTTCGGCACGCTGGACGTGTTCCTCAACGTCGTCGGTGGCGCCCGCCTCGTCGATCCGGCCGGCGACCTCGCGGTGGCGATGGCGCTGGCCTCGAGCGTCTTCGACCGGGCCCTGCCCGCCGATGCGATCTTCCTTGGCGAATTGGGACTCGGCGGCGAGATCCGGCCCGTCGCGCAGGCCGAGCGCCGCCTCGGCGAGGCGGCGCGGATGGGTATGCGCCTCGCCTACCTGAGCGAGCGGGGGGTGCCCCGCAGCGTGCCGCCCGGCCTTCGGGCGGTCGGCGTGCGCACTGTCGCCGACTGCTGCCGTACGCTCTTCCCGTGATCCCCCGCTGCCCGTGACCGACCGCGTCCCCGACGAGTTCCACGACGGCGTGAACGTGGGGCCCCGCGCCCCCGCCGACGCGCCGCGCAATGCGACCCCCGAGGCGCTGGCCCGCGGCGCGGCCCCGGACGCCGACGTCGGCGTGATCGTCGTCGCGGCCGGGTCCGGCACGCGCGTCGGCGGCCAGGAACTCAAGCAGTTCCGGTGGATCGCGGGCAAGCCGATGGCCCTCCATGCCCTGCAGCAATTCCAGCAGCGACGTGACGTGGCGATGGTGGTCATGGCGCTGCCCAAGGCGCACGCGGGCGACCCGCCGCCGTGGATCTTCCAGTGCGACCTCGAGCGCATGCTCGTGACCGCCGGGGGGCGGGAGCGCAGCGACTCGGTGTTCAACGCGCTCGACGACATGCCGGACGAGGTGCGGATCGTCGTCGTCCACGACGCCGCGCGCCCGCTCGTGCCCGATGCGGTGCTCGAGCGCGTGATCGCGAAGGCCCGCGAGGGGGTCGGCGCCGTGGCGGCGCTGCCCGTCGTGGACACCTTGAAGGAAGTGGACGACGCGGGCCGCGTCGTGCGCACGGTGGATCGCGCGCGGCTCTGGCGGGCCCAGACGCCGCAGGCGTTCCCCCGGGAGATGCTCGAGCGGGCGCACGTCGAGGCCCGGCGCGAAGGCATCACCGCGACCGACGATGCCGCGCTCTGCGAGCGTCTCGGGCTGCCGGTGGTGGTAGTGCGGGGAAGTGAGCGGTCTCTGAAGGTCACCGAGGAGGCCGACTTCACCCGCGCCGAGGCCCTGCAGCAGGTCCCGGAGTGACCGGCCGTCGGCGGGCACGATGACGGTGGACCTGCGGCCGGTACCGTTCTGGTCGCTCGACGAGGTCGAGGCCTCGCTCGGGGACACGATCCGGCACCTGCGCGCCGGGCGGATCCTCGCCTACCCGACCGAGACGGTGTACGGATTCGGCACGGCCATCGACCGCGACTCGGTCGAGCGGCTCGTGACCCTCAAGCGACGCCCGCCCGCCAAGCCGTTCCTGCTCCTCGTCTCCGGTACGGCGATGCTGGCCCGGCTCGATCTGGCGCTCAGTGCGGAGGCCGCTCGGCTGGCCGCGCGGCACTGGCCCGGCCCCCTCACGCTCGTGCTGCCGGGCGGCGAGCGTCGGGTGCCCGCCCGGTTGCGCGGGCCGGAAGGAGGGATCGCCGTGCGGTGGACCTCGCATCCGTGCCTGACGCGGCTGCTGGAGGCCTACGGCGACGCCATCACGTCCACGAGTGCGAACCTGCCGGGGGTACAACCGGCGACCTCCGCGAGCGAGATTACACGGTCGTGGGGGAGCGCGGTCGCCCGGGGGGACCTCCGGGTGCTCGACGGCGGACGTCTCGATCCGTCGCCTCCATCCACCGTCGTGGACTGTACCGGCCGGCGGCTGCGCGTCATCCGCCCCGGGGCGATTCCCGCCGTCATCCTTCGCGAAAGCGTGCCCGACCTCGTTGGAGACGCCTGAGCTTGCGCCTGCTGTTTGTCTGCACGGGCAATACCTGCCGGAGCCCCCTCGCCGAGGCGCTGGCGCGTCGCCAACTGGCGGAGCGCGGCCTCGGGCACGTGCACGTCGGCAGCGCAGGCACCTCGGCGTGGGACGGCGCCCCGGCGAGCGACGGCTCGATGCTGGTGGCGATGGAGCATGACCTCGACCTGTCCGCCCACCGGACGCGCCAACTCACGAAGGAGCTGGTGGGAGAGGCCGATCTGATCCTCGCGATGGGCCCGCACCACCTCGAGCGCGTCGAGGCGCTCGACGGCTCCGGCAAGGCGCACCTGCTGCACGCCTACGCCTCGCACGGCGAGTCGCAGGCGGCGGTGAGCGACCCCTTCGGCGGCGATCTGGACGTCTATCGCGCCACCTACCAGGAACTCGATCGGACGCTCCGCCGGGTGCTCGACCGGCTCGCGGCCGATCGCCAGAAGACCGACGCGTGACCCGACCCCCCAAGCTCATCCTGCTCGGCCATCCCGTCAGCCATTCGCTGTCGCCGGCCATCCAGAATGCCGCCCTCACGAAGGCCGGCATCCCCCTGACGTACGAGACGATCGACGTCACCCCCGCGAAGCTCGACGCCACGCTCGACAAGGCGATGGCCGAAAGCTGGGCGGGTAACGTGACGACGCCGCTGAAGGAGGATTTCTTCGAGCGATGCGGCAAGCTCACGCCGATCGCCGAGCGCGCCGGGGCCGTCAACACCTTCCGGGTGCGCAACGGCGTCCTGATGGGGCACAACACCGACGTCGGCGGCTTCGATGCGGCGGTACGTCGGCTGTTCGGGGGCGACCTGCCGGTGATGCCCGTTGTCGCCCTGCTTGGTGCCGGCGGCGGCGCCCGGGCGGCGCTCGCGGCTATGGAGCGATGGCCCGACGCCAAGGTGCGCATCTGGTCGCGCAAGAAGGACCGCGCCAAGGCGGTCGCCGAGCGGTACCCCAAGGTGGCCGAGGCGGTCGAGAAGAAGGAGCTGGCGCTCGAGGGCGCGACCCTCGTGATCAACGCCACGCCGCTCGGGCTCAAGGCCGACGACCCGATGGTCGTCCCGCCGGAGAAGGTGCCGGCGACGGCGGCCGTCATCGACATGGCGTATCGCCAGGGCGGCACGGAGTGGGTCAAGGCCCTCCGGAAGCGCGGGCTCAAGGCGGAGGACGGGCTGGCGATGCTCGTCGAGCAGGCGGCGCTCGCGTGGTCGTGGTGGTTCGGCGCCGACCCGGATCGCTCGGTCATGTCGGAGGCGGTCGGGCTCAAGTAGCGCGCGGGGGCGCCGCGAATCGCCCCCATCCGCGACATCCGGGCCTCCCGCGCGGTGCCCGGCCGGCGCACCGTCCGCCATGCTCGCGGCGCTCGCGCGCTCCCTCCTCGACTTCGCGCTCCCGCGGGTCTGCCTGGCCTGCGACGGCGGGCACGGCGACGCGTCGCCCGAGGCCGAAGACGATCCGCATCGCTTCGTGTGCGACGCGTGCCTCGAGTCGCTTCGCCCGTTGCCGCATCCGCAGTGCGGTCGTTGCGGCCACCCGACGCGCCGGGGGCGCCCGTGCCCGCTGTGCCCCCACCTGCCGCCGGCGATCACATGGGGCCGCAGCGCGCTCTGGGCGACGGACGCGGGACCGCGGGCCCTGCTCCACGCCTTCAAGTACGACGGTTGGCCGGCGCTCGACGCAGTGCTGACCGACTGGGTGGCCCCCCTCGGACCGCCGGACGTCCCGGCATGTCGTCGGGGCGTCCTGGTGCCGGTGCCGATGGCCGCCGTCAAGCAACGGGAGCGCGGCTACAACCAGGCCGAGCGGCTGGCGCGGGCCCTCGGTCGGCGGTGGAAGTGGCCGGTGCGAACGGACCTGGTGGTGAAGACGCGGGGGACACGGGCGCAGGCGCGATTGCACGGGGCCGAGCGAGCGGCGAATATTCAGGGCTGTTTCGCGCCGGTTCCGGGCGCCCGCCTCCACCGGCTGCACTGCGTACTGGTGGACGACGTGGTGACCACCGGGGCGACGCTCGCCGAATGCGCGACCGCCCTCGCGGGGGCCGGCGCGGATTCGATCTCCTTCATCACGTTCGGCCGCGCCCGGGCCCCGGGCGAGAGGTAGGCAACGGCAATGGCGATTCGCGTCGGTATCAACGGGTTCGGCCGCATCGGCCGGCAGGTGCTTCGGGCCACGATCGAGCGTGGCATCACGGACTTCGAGGTCGTGGCGATCAACGACCTCACGGACACGAAGACCCTGGCGCACCTGTTCACGTATGACTCGGTGCACCGCACCTTCAAGGGCGAGGTCTCGGCCGAGGCCGACGCGATCGTCATCAACGGGCGGCGCATCCGCATCCTCGCCGAGAAGGACCCGGCGAAGCTGCCGTGGCAGGCGCTGAAGGTGGACGTGGTGCTCGAGAGCACCGGACGCTTCACCGACGCCGACAAGGCCGCCGCGCACCGTACCGCCGGGGCCAGGAAGGTGATCATCTCGGCGCCCGCCAAGGGCGAGGACCTCACCGTCGTGATGGGCGTCAACCACGACAAGTACGACCCCGCCGCGCACCACATCCTCTCCAATGCCTCGTGCACGACGAACTGCCTCGTGCCGATGGTGAAGGTCATCAAGGAGGCGTTCGGCTTCGTGCACGGCACGATGGTGACGGTGCACAGCTACACGAACGACCAGAGCATCCTCGACCTGCCGCACAAGGACTTGCGCCGCGCCCGGGCGGCGGCGGTGAGCATCATCCCCACCAGCACCGGGGCCGCCAAGGCGACGTCGCTCGTGATGCCGGAACTCAAGGGCAAGATCGACGGCATCGCGATCCGCGTGCCGACCCCGGATGTCTCGCTCACCGAGCTCGCCGTCGAGGTGCCGAAGCCGACGACCATCGCCGAGGTCAACGCCGCGTTCCAGGCGGCGGCGAACGGCCCGATGAAGGGAATCCTCGCCTACGAGACCGTCGAGCTCGTCTCGAGCGACTACATCGGCAACCCGCACTCCTGCATCCTCGACGCCCCGAACACCAACGTGATCGACGGGACGATGGTCAAGGTGTCGGGCTGGTACGACAACGAGTGGGGCTACTCGAACCGCTGCGTGGACCTGCTCGCGTTCGTCGGGAAGTCCCTCTAGGATCGCCCGTCCGTCCCGCGTCACGCACGACGCGGGACGGCCCTTCCACCTCCGGGCCATGCTGAAGAAGACCATCCGCGACCTGCCGGCCGGTGCGCTGCAGGGCAGGCGCGCCCTCGTCCGCGTGGACTTCAACGTCCCGCTCACCGACGCCGGCGAGGTCGCCGACGACACGCGCCTGACGGCCGCCCTCCCGACGCTCGAGGCCCTCGCGGCCGCCGGGGCCAAGGTCATCCTGCTCAGTCACCTCGGCCGCCCCAAGGCGAAGCCCGAGGCGAAGTACTCGCTGGCCCCGGTGGCCCGGCGGCTCGCGCAGCTCACGGCGCGGCCGGTCGCCTTCTTCGGCGAGACCGACACCGAGGCGGCGGTCGCGCGCGCGAACGCCACCGCCCCCGGGACGTTCCTGCTGCTCGAGAACACCCGCTTCCTCCCCGGCGAGGAGGCCAACGACGACGCGCTCGCCCGGCGCTTCGCGGCGCTGGGCGACGTCTTCGTGAACGACGCCTTCGGCACCGCGCACCGCGCACACGCCAGCACGGAGGGCGTCGCACGCCACCTCAAGCCCGCCGTCGCCGGCCTCCTGATGCAGAAGGAGCTCGACTACCTCGGCGGAGCCCTCGAACAGCCCAAGCGGCCATTCGTGGCGATCCTCGGCGGGTCCAAGATTTCCGGCAAGATCGACGTCATCGAGGCCCTCCTGCCGAAGGCCGACGCGATCCTCGTCGGCGGGGCCATGGCCTGCACCTTCTACAAGGCGATGGGGCTCGAGACGGGCACCTCGCTCGTCGAACCCGACCGGGTGGAGATGGCGCGCGATCTCGTCGAGCGCGCCGGCACGGTGCTCATCCTTCCGCACGACGCCACCGTGGCGCCGAGCATCGACGCGCGCGCCCGTGCGCATGCCGTGAAGAAGGACGGCATCGGGGCGACGGAGGCGATGCTCGACATCGGCCCCGACACCGCCGCGAGCTACGCGCGGGCGATCCTCAGTGCCAAGACGGTCGTGTGGAACGGTCCGATGGGCGTCTTCGAGAAGCCGCCGCTCGACGCCGGCACGCTGGCGATCGCGCGGGCCATGGCCGAGGCGACGAAGAAGGGGGCGACCACCATCGTCGGCGGGGGCGATTCCGCCGCGGCGATCGAACAGGCGGGGCTCGCCGACCTGGTGAGCCACGTCTCCACCGGCGGCGGCGCCTCGCTCGAGTTCCTCGAGGGCAAGGCGCTGCCGGGTGTGGCCATCCTCGACGACCTGACCTCACGCACCGATTCCTGATGCTTCGCACCCCCGTCATTGCCGCCAACTGGAAGATGCACCTCGGCCCGCAGCGGGCGCGCACCTTCGCCGCCGAGCTGGCGGCGGCGCTGCCGCCGCAGGGCAACCGCACGGTGCTGCTGTTCCCGTCGGCGGTCTCCCTCGCGGCCGTCGGCGGCGTCCTCTACGATCGCCCCGACCTCATGCTCGGTGCGCAGAACATCCACTTCGAGGACGAGGGCGCCTACACCGGTGAACTCTCGGCGCCGATGGCGAAGGAAGCCGGTGCCCGCGCCGTACTCGTCGGGCACAGCGAGCGCCGACACGTCTTCGGCGAAACCGACGGGGCGCAGGCGAAGAAGGTGGCGGCCGCCTTCCGGCACGGACTCAAGCCGGTCCTGTGCGTCGGTGAGACCATCGCCGAGCGCGAGGCCGGGCGCGCGGACGACGTCGTGCTCCGCCAACTGACGACGGTGACCGAAGGCCTCGACGACGCGCAACTGCACGAGCTGACCATCGCCTACGAGCCGGTCTGGGCGATCGGCACCGGCCGGACCGCCACCCCGCGCGATGCCTCGGCCATGCATGCGGTGATCCGCGAAGCGATCCACCGGCGGCTCGGGGACGCGGCAGTGCAGGTGCCGATCCTGTACGGGGGCTCGGTGAAGCCGGACAACGCCGCCGACCTGCTGCGGGCCGAGAACGTGGATGGCCTCCTCGTCGGCGGGGCGTCGTTGGACGTCACCAACTGGGTCCGGATCGCCACGGCGTAGTCAAGAAATACCGATGGGTTTGTCAATAAGGTCGGTATCTTGACAAGCCGTGCGCGGACCCCAATCGTGTGTGCAGTCCCCAACCGGAGGGTCTGCGCATGGCTATCCGTCTCGCGGGTTCGTTCGTGGCCGTGGTTGCTTCGCTCGTGGCGTATCCCATGGGCGCCCAGGTGTCGCCGCAGCCGGTCCCCCAGCCAGGCAATGCGATCCCCGACGTCCTCGCTGCATCGACGTGCGACGGCAGGGCGGGGGGTCGGGGGTGCGTCGCGCCGGCGGTGCTGAGTCCCCGGCTCAAGGCACCGGTCGGGCCCGTGCACCTCGCCGGCGGTGCCGTTCCCTTCGTGGCAAGCGGCCACGGGCCGAACGTCCCGTTTGCCGCGGAGGCCGGTCCGCTGTTCCTGCACCGCGTGACCAAGGCGCATCAGGCGCGTATCGACGCCGAGGTCGCGCAGGCAGCCCAACGAGTCCGTTCGGCAAGGAATGGTCGGCCGTGAGTCGCTCCGGAATCGCACTTGCCTTGGCGACCGCGGTGGCGCTGCCGGGGGCCCGCGCCGAGGCACAGTGGCGCTGGGAGGCGGGGCACCGGGTCGAGCCGCGCGCACGCCTCGAGCGCCACGCGCGTCGGTATGCGGGTCGGCGCACCCGCACCCCTGCGCTGCGGGACCACCCTTGAGCCCTCGGCGCAAGTAGCTGATATTCATGGGCTTGTCAGGATCGGCGCGCCGCCGGTCCCGAACGTTCGCCGCCCAAAGCGCCCCTTCGCGATGTACGTCTTCCTGCTCTCGATTCTCGTCATCGTCAGTATCCTGCTGATCGCCGCCATTCTCCTGCAGTCGGGGAAGGGGGGCGGACTCGCGGCCACGTTCGGCGGGTCGTCGTCGCAGGCCGATGCGATCTTCGGCACGCGCCAGGCCGGCAACCTTCTGACGCAATCGTCGTGGTGGCTGGGTGGGGCGTTCCTGGTGCTGTCGCTCGGGCTGTCGCTGGTGTCGGCGCGCGGCCGCACCCCGACCTCGGTGCTCGACAAGTCCTTCGGCGCTCCCAAGCCCGCAGCCCCCGCAGCGGCCCCCGGCGGGGCCCCGGCCACGGGGGGCGCGCCCGCCGCGGGCGTGCCGCTGGCACCGGTCGCACCGGCCGGTGGCGAGTCGAAGGCGCCGGCCACGAAGTCGCCGTAGGTGACCGCCCCGGCATCGGCGGGTTCGGGCAGGGCCGCCCTCGCGAGCGTGCCGGGGTTCCTCCTCCTCGAGGACGGGACCCTGTTCCAGGGTCTTCTCGTCGGGCCGTCGGGCCCGGCCGTGGCGGAGGTCGTGTTCACGACGAACATGACCGGTTACCAGGAGGTCTTCACCGATCCGTCCTTCAAGGGACAGATCGTCGTGATGACTGCCACGATGATCGGGAACTACGGCATCAACGAGGCCGATCCCGAATCCGTCGGTCCGCAGGTCGCGGGCATCGTGGTGCGCGAGCTGTCGAGCACCTACTCCAACTGGCGCGCGACGGGCGACCTGCCGTCGTACCTCGCGCGGCACGGGATCCCTGCGCTGACCGAGGTGGATACCCGGGCCCTGACCCGGCACCTCCGCACGGTGGGTGTGATGCGCGGGGTCATCGGTGCCGGCGAGGAGGTGACCGACGCGGCGCGCGCCGCGCTCGAGGCGTGCCCGTCCATGGAGGGGCTCGACCTCGCGACGGTCGTCAGCACGCGCGAGCCCTACACCTGGGGGTCGGCCGACGCCGCGACGCACATCGTGGCCCTCGACTTCGGCATCAAGCGCAACATCCTCCGCCTGTTCGAGGCGCACGGCTGCCGGATCACCGTGATGCCGTCGGACACCCCCGCCGACCGCATCCTCGCGCTCGAGCCCGACGGGGTGTTCCTGAGCAACGGGCCCGGTGACCCGGCCGCGATCCCGTATGCGCCGCCGACGATCAAGGCTTTGGCGGCACAGGGGGTGCCGATCTTCGGCATCTGCCTTGGGCACCAGCTGCTCGGTCTCACCTTCGGTGGCGAGACCTTCAAGCTCCCGTTCGGCCATCGCGGCGGGAACCAGCCCGTGAGGGAGCTGGCCACGGGCAAGATCCTCATCACCAGCCAGAACCACGGCTTCGCGGTGAAGGGGAACGAGCAGGAGATCACGGGGGCCCCCGACCTGCAACCGACGTACATCAACTGCAACGACGGGTCGGTGGAGGGGCTCAGGCACCGGAGTCTTCCGATCTTCGCCGTCCAGTACCATCCCGAGGCGGCGCCGGGGCCGCACGATGCGCGGCCCCACTTCCCCGAGTTTCTGGCCGCCGTTCGCGCGAGAGCCGGTCGCCGGTAGCCCCGGGAAACCGATGAGCCTGAACCGATGACGCCCCTCCGGCGTCATCGGTTCTGCTTTTCCGGTCGCCTCTCGAATGGGGTAAGCTCTTGACAGTCAACGGTATAGGGCCATACCGTTGCCGCGTGGGAACCGACCCTGAGCGCCGAGTACGCGGATGTCGATGACGAAAGCCGACCTGGTGGAGCGGGTGACCGAACAGATCGCCCGGACCGCCGGTCCGATGATCTCGAAGAAGGACTGTTCGCGCGTGGTGGATGCCTTCCTTGACGCGATCAAGGAGGCGCTGCATCAGCAGAAGAACATCGAGGTGCGCGGTTTCGGCACGTTCAAGATCCGCCAGCGCAAGACGCGCATGGCCCGAAATCCGCGGACCGGGGCCCCGGTGGAGGTCTCCGCCCGCCCGGTGCCGGTCTTCAAGCCCAGCAAGGAGTTGCGGGCGCTCGTCGCGGACATCCCGATCGAGGAACTGGAGGACGAGGCGGAAGACGCCTGAGCTCCCGGCCCGGGGCGCAGCGGCGCACCACTGGCCGGGGCTTCGTGGTCCTGTGCGCGCCGTCCCGCTCCGGGGCGGCGCGCGGTCGTTTTTCCACTGCGGTTAGCTTACGCGTGTGATCGTCAACGTCCTGCTGTTCGCCTCGTACGCCGATGCCCTGGGCGCCGACGCCGTCATGGTCGAGGTGCCGGATGGCGCCGTGCTGGGTGACGTGGTGACAGCGATCCGCGGGCGGCCAGGGGGCGACCGGGTCCCGAGCGTCCCGCTGGTGGCCCGAAACCATCGGTACGCGACGCTGGCGGACCCGGTGGCCGCGACGGACGAGATCGCGCTCATTCCGCCCGTCGCGGGGGGCTGATGCCGCGGGCGGCGCTGGTCACGCGGCCGCTCGACGTGGCCGCCCTGCTGCGGGAAGTCCAGCGTCCGGCCAACGGGGCGGAGGTGCTCTTCGTGGGGACCGTTCGCGACGCGCACGAGGGCCGGTCCGTGACGGGGATCGACTACTCGGCCTACGACGCCATGGCATCGGCGGAGCTCGAGCGGCTGGTCGAGGAGGCATCCGTCCGGTACGCGACCCCCGACGTCGTCTGCGAGCACCGGCTGGGGACCCTCGCCGTCGGGGACGCGAGCGTGGTGATCGCGGTGGGGCATCCGCGACGGGCCGCGGCGTACGACGCGAGTCGCTGGGTGATCGAGGCGCTCAAGGCGCGCGTGCCGATCTGGAAGCGCGAGCACTACGCGGATGGCTCGCGGGCGTGGGTGCACCATGGGCGCTGACCCCGGCGCGCCGGTCGCGACCGATGCGTTCGGCCGGCCGCTCCGGTCGCTGCGCGTCTCGGTGACCGACCGCTGCAACCTGCGCTGCGCGTACTGCATGCCCGAGGCGCACTACGTCTGGCTGCCCAAGCCGTCGCTGCTGACGTTCGAGGAGACCGAACGGCTGGTGCGGGCCTTCGTGGCCGCCGGCGTGCGCAAGGTGCGGATCACCGGGGGCGAACCCCTGCTGCGGCGCGAACTCCCCGGGCTGGTGGCCCGCCTGGCGGCGGTGCCGGGCCTCGAGGACCTCGCCCTCACCACCAACGCGACGCGCCTGGCCGCGATGGCACCGGCGCTGCGGGCGGCCGGCCTGCAACGGCTGACGATCTCGCTCGACACCCTGGAACCCGCGCGCCTCGTGGCCCACGCCAAGTCGCACGAGCATGCCGCGGTGCTCGATGGGATCGCGGCAGCGGCGGCGGCGGGCTTCGCCGGCACCAAGGTGAACGCGGTCGTGATCCGCGGCTTCAACGACGACGAACTGGTGCCCCTGCTGTCGTTCGCGATCGCGCGCGGGCTCGAGATGCGGTTCATCGAGTACATGGACGTCGGTGGGGCGACGCAGTGGTCGGCCGACGCCGTCGTGTCGTGCGACGAGATGCTGGCGCGGCTGGGGGCGCATTTCGGGGCGATCACGCCGGTGCCGCGCGACGGCGACCCTTCGGCGCCGGCCGAGCGGTTCCGCCTGGCGGACGGCACGGTGTTCGGGATCATCGCCAGCACCACGCGGCCCTTCTGCCGCGACTGCGACCGTGCGCGGCTGACGGCCGACGGCTCGTTCTTCACCTGCCTGTACGGGACCGCCGGGGCGGACCTGCGCGACCGGATGCGGCTTGGGGCGACGGACGCCGAGCTGGTGACGGCCATCGCGGACACTTGGAAGCAGCGGTCCGATCGGGGAGCGGAGCATCGGGCGCAACTCGCCCGCCGAACGGCGCAGCGCGGCGTGGCCCTGCACCGGGAGATGCACGTTCTGGGCGGGTGAACGGCGTCGGCGGCCGGGGATCGCGCCGCGTCCGTTGAACCCCTCTGGTCCCGTCCGTACCTTGCCTCCACCGCCATGAGCCGGCTCATGCCGGCGGGTCGTCGGCGGCCTCACCCTCACGAGACGAAGGACCTGAGATGGTCAACAAGATCACGGTGGTCGGCGCGGGGAACGTCGGCGCGACGACCGCCCAGCGCATCGCGGAGAAGGCGCTCGCCCGGCACGTCGTCATGGTGGACGTCGTCGAGGGCGTGCCCCAGGGCAAGGGCCTCGACCAGTGGCAGTCGGCGCCGATCGAGGGCTTCGACAGCCGTGTGGTCGGGTCGAACGGCTACGAGGAATCGGCCGGGTCGGACGTGGTCGTGATCACGGCCGGCATTGCGCGCAAGCCGGGGATGTCGCGCGACGACCTGCTCAACACGAACGCCGGCATCGTCCGGTCGGTGGGCGAGCAGGTGCGGAAGACGTCGCCGAACGCGATCGTCATCGTGGTGTCGAACCCGCTCGACGCGATGTGCTACGTCGCGATGAAGGCGACCGGCTTTCCCCGCGAGCGGGTGATCGGGATGGCCGGCGTGCTCGACACCGCACGCTACCGCGCCTTCCTGGCGGAGGCGCTCGACGTCTCGGTGCTCGACATCCAGGCGATGGTGCTCGGCGGGCACGGCGACACGATGGTGCCGCTGGTGAGCTACACGACCGTGAGCGGCATCCCCGTCACGCAGCTGATCGCCCGCCCCGCGCTCGACGCGATCGTGGATCGCACGCGTAACGGCGGGGCGGAGATCGTGAAGTACCTCAAGACCGGCTCGGCGTACTACGCGCCATCGAGCGGCGCGGTACAGATGGTCGAGGCGATCGTGAAGGACCAGAAGCGGATCCTGCCGTGCGCCGCGTGGCTCGCGGGGGAGTACGGGATGCGGGACCTGTACCTGGGCGTGCCCTGCAAGCTCGGCCGCGCGGGGCTCGAGCAGGTCGTCGAGGTGACGCTGACGCCGGACGAGACCTCGGCGCTGGCGAAGTCCGCCGATGCGGTGCGCGAGCTCATCGCCGTGATCGACAAGGGCGCCTGACCGCATGGCGGACGGGGCCGGCGATCCCGGCCCCGTCCCCCCAGGCCCGACCGGCCGTTCGCCTCCCACTGCGCAGACCCGAATGAACGCACTCTGGAAGTTCTGGGACTCGTCCCTCGGCAAGAAGATCGTCATGGCCGTCACCGGCCTTGCCGGCGTCGGCTTCGTCGTCGGCCACATGGTCGGCAACCTGCAGATGTTCGCCGGCGCCGGCGCTGCCGACGCGATGCACGCCTACGCGAAGCTCCTGCGCACCTCGATGCCGCTGCTGTGGGCGGTCCGGGCCGGGCTGCTGGCCTGCGTGGTGCTGCACGTCACCGCCGCGCTCCAGCTCGCCGCGCGCAACCGGGCGGCGCGGCCGCAGGGCTACCAGCAGGTGACGCCCCAGGCGAGCACATTCGCGTCACGGACGATGCTGCTGGGGGGCATCCTGCTCGTGACGTTCATCGTGGTGCACATCCTCGACATGACGCTGGGCGTCGCGCACCCGAACTTCACGCACCTCGACCCGTACAACAACCTCGTCTTCGGCTTCCAGCGGCCGCTGATGGCGGCGTTCTACGTACTCGCGATGGCGGCGCTCGGCGCCCACCTCGTGCACGGGGCATGGGCGTCGTTCCGGACGCTCGGGCTCCGCAAGGCGAGCGAACGGCCGCTGCACCGCACCATCGCGGTGGCGGTGGCGATCATCGTGGCCCTCGGGTTCATGAGCGTGCCGATCGCGGTGGTGATCGGGGCGCTCCAGCCGCAAGGCGCGGCCTCCGAGATGCAGGCGTCCCGTTGAGCAGCGATTTCCCGGCCTCCGCGCCGCCTCCCGTGACCGCGGGGGGCGTCGGGGAGGCGGGGCGACCCCGAATCATCCGAGTGCCATGGAACTGAACAGCAGCATCCCGTCCGGTCCCCTCGCGGACAAGTGGACGACGCACAAGGCCGAGATCAAGCTCGTCAATCCGGCCAACAAGCGGAAATACACCGTGCTCGTCGTCGGCTCGGGGCTAGCCGGCGCGTCGGCGGCGGCGACGCTCGCGGAGCTCGGCTACAACGTGAAGTGCTACTGCTTCCAGGACTCGCCGCGCCGCGCGCACTCGATCGCCGCGCAGGGCGGCATCAACGCCGCCAAGAACTACCAGAACGACGGCGACTCGGTGCACCGCCTGTTCTACGACACGATCAAGGGCGGCGACTTCCGGGCCCGCGAGGCGAACGTACATCGGCTGGCGGAGATCTCGGTCCACATCATCGACCAGTGCGTGGCGCAGGGCGTGCCGTTCGCGCGCGAGTACGGCGGGCTGCTGGCCAACCGCTCGTTCGGCGGCGCCCAGGTGAGCCGCACCTTCTACGCCCGCGGGCAGACGGGGCAGCAGCTCCTGCTCGGCGCCTACCAGGCGCTGGAGAAGGAAATCAAGAAGGGCGGGGTGACGATGTTCCCGCGCACCGAGATGCTCGACGTCGTCCTGGTGGACGGCCACGCCAAGGGGATCGTGGTGCGCAACTTGGTGACGGGTGCCGTGGACACGCACATGGGCGACGCGGTGCTGCTCTGCACCGGCGGGTACGGGAACGTCTTCTACCTGAGCACGAACGCGAAGGGCTCGAACGTCACCGCCACGTGGCGGGCGCACCGGCGCGGCGCGGCCTTCGCCAACCCGTGCTACACGCAGATCCACCCGACGTGCATCCCGCAGAGTGGGGAGTACCAGTCGAAGCTGACGCTCATGTCCGAGTCGCTCCGCAACGACGGCCGGGTGTGGGTGCCCAGGCGCGCGGAGGACGTCGGCAAGCGCCCGGACGAGATCGCGGACGCGGACCGCGACTACTTCCTTGAGCGCAAGTACCCGTCGTACGGCAACCTCTCGCCGCGCGACATCGCCTCGCGCGCGGCCAAGGAGGTCTGCGACGAGGGACGCGGCGTCGGGCCGGGCGGGCTCGGGGTGTACCTCGACTTCCGCGACTCGATCCGGCGGTCGGGGGAGAAGACCATCGCCGAGCGCTACGGCAATCTGTTCGACATGTACCAGCGCATCACGGACGAGAACCCGTACAAGGTCCCGATGCGCATCTACCCGGCCGTGCACTACACCATGGGCGGCCTGTGGGTGGACTACAACCTCATGAGCAACGTCCCCGGACTGTTCGTGCTCGGCGAGGCCAACTTCTCCGACCATGGCGCGAACCGTCTCGGCGCCTCCGCCCTCATGCAGGGTCTGGCCGACGGGTACTTCGTGATTCCCTATACCCTGGGGCACTACCTCGCGGGCCGCGCGCCGGTGGGGGCGGGCGCCGCCGAGTCCCCGTCGGCCCGCGCGGCGCAGGCCGACGTGGAGGCGCGCACCGGGAAGCTGCTCTCGATCCGGGGCCGCCGCACGGTGCAGAGCTTCCACCGCGAGCTGGGCCGCATCATGTGGGACAAGTGCGGCATGGCCCGCGACCGCGCCGGCCTCGAGTGGGCGATCGGGCGCATCGGCGAGCTGCGCGCGGAGTTCTGGGAGAACGTCACGGTGCCGGGCTCGGGCGGGGAGCTCAACCAGTCGCTCGAGAACGCCGGCCGCGTCGCGGACTTCCTCGAGCTCGGCGAGCTCATGTGCCGGGACGCGCTGCACCGCGAGGAATCGTGCGGCGGTCACTTCCGCGTCGAGTACCAGGAGGCCGGCGAGGCCAAGCGCAACGACGACGCCTTCGCCTACGTCGCCGCGTGGGAATGGAAGGGTGAAGGACAGGTGCAGGCGCTCCACAAGGAGCCGCTCGTCTACGAGAACATCCAGCTGCAGACCCGCAGCTACAAGTAAGGGGAGACCATGGGCGGATCGTCCGGCAGGACCCTCAATCTCACGCTCAACGTCTGGCGCCAGGCCGGTCCCGGGAGCGCGGGCGGCTTCAAGACGTACCAGGCCAAGGGCATCAGCACCGACGCGAGCTTCCTCGAGATGCTCGACGTCGTCAACGAGGAGCTCGCGGCGAAGGGCGAGGAGCCGATCGCCTTCGACCACGACTGCCGCGAGGGCATCTGCGGCTCGTGCGGCATGCTCATCAACGGCACCGCGCACGGGCCGTGGAAGATGACCACGACCTGCCAGCTCCACATGCGCGCCTTCCGCGACGGCGAGACGATCACGATCGAGCCGTGGCGGGCCTCCGCCTTCCCGGTCGTGAAGGATCTCGTCGTGGACCGCTCGGCCTTCGACCGCATCATCTCGGCCGGCGGTTACGTCAGCATCGCCACGGGCAACGCCCCGGACGGCAACGCGCTGCCGATCCCCAAGGTGGACGCCGATGCGGCCATGGACGCCGCCGAGTGCATCGGCTGCGGCGCCTGCGTCGCGGCGTGTCCCAATGCCTCGGCGTCGCTCTTCACCTCGGCGAAGGTGAGCCACCTCGGCAAGCTCCCGCAGGGGCAGCCGGAGCGCTATCGGCGGGCGCTCCGCATGGTCGCCCAGATGGACCTCGAGCATTTCGGCGGCTGCTCGCTGCACGGTGAGTGCATGGAGGCGTGCCCGAAGGGGATCTCCATCGACCACATCATGCAGATGAACCGCGACTACGTCGCGGCATCGTGGAAGGGCGAGCCGATCGCCAAGGCGGGCGGGGCCGGCTGAGCGACGCCGTGGCGCCGCCGCCGGCCCCCGCGGTGTCGCCACGGCACCTCCTGCAGGCCTTCCTCCAATTGGGTGTGGCGGGGTTCGGCGGCCCCGCAGCGCACGTGGGGCTCATGGAGGAGGTGCTCGTCCGCCGGCGCGGCTGGCTGGCCCGCGAGGAGTTCCTGGGCCAGTACGCGACGGTGCAGCTGCTGCCCGGCCCGACGTCCACGATCCTCGCGCTGGTGCTGGGCCGGCATCTTGGCGGCGCGGCCGGCTACTGGATGGCCGCGGTGGGTTTCGTGCTGCCGGCCGTGCTGGCGACCTTCGCTCTCGCGGTCGCGTGGCGCCACGTGGCGAGCGACGCGCTGGTCGCGCACGTGCGCGCGGGGCTGGCAGCGGCGGTGGTGGCCCTTCTCGCCGTGACGACGTGGCGCCTGGGCCGCGGGCTGGTGCGGCAGCGTTGGCAGCTGGTCGTCGCCGTCCTCACGGCGCTCGCGAGCGTGGCGGCCGATCGCTGGGCGGGGAATGAATCGGCCCAGCGGCTCGTCGGCGAACTGCTGCTGGTCGTGGTTCCGGCTCCGCCGCCGACCGTCGGCGGCGTCTTCACGCTTTTCCTCTTCATCGGCGCGACGTTGATCGGCAGCGGCTACGCCCTCATCGGGTGGCTGGGCTCGCTCGCCGGGACGTGGCTCGGATGGCTGTCCGCCGCCGACCTGCTCGACGCCGTGGCCGCGGGATACCTCACCCCGGGACCGCTCTTCGCGACCGCGACCTTCGCGGGATACCGGATCGGCGGCTGGCCGGCGGCCGCGGCGGCGACGGTCGGCGTCTTCCTTCCCGCCTTCGGATACGCGTTCGCCGCCGCCCCACTGTCGCGCTGGCTCGAGGGCAGGGTGTGGCGTCGGCTGCTGCGAGCCGGCCTCGCGGCGGCGTGCGTCGGGCTCATTGCATCGTCGGTGGTACCGTTCCTCGGCGTGATGGGCATGTGGGGATGGGGCTGTGCGCTCGTCGGCGTCGCGCTGCTGGCGTCGGGCCGGTGGCCGCCGCTCGTCGCCTTCCTTGCGACCGGCGTCGCGGCGGCGTTGCTGCCGGTGGGCTGAGCGGCGGGGGAGCAGCCATGCACGGGGCTTGCGGGCGGTCGCGTCGCCAGCCATCGTCGGCAGGTCTCCAATCCTCCGCCACGCATGGATCCCGTCGCCCACGTCACGGAGCTCGTCCTCGCCACCGGTGCCCTCGGCACGGCGGCCTTCGGCATCGTCGAGGGACTCAAGCCGGTTCGCTGGATCGGCGAAGCGGGCTTCGAGGCCATTCCCGCAACGCTCGGGGACGCCGTCCAGACGCTCGAGCAGGCCCACGGCCCGGGCTGGGAAGCCGTGTATCGGGGCCTGTACCGCGGCGATCAGGCGGAACTGGCGCGGCTGCTGCGCCAAGGGGCGCGGATCGGGCTGACGCGGGAGAACGCGGCGGCCGTCGGCGCCGCGCTCTTCGGTGCCCGGGCCCCGGAGATCGCCGATCTCGTGCGGGTGACGACGCACCTGTATGCGGCGGCGGCGGAGCAGGGGGGCGGCGAGGCGAGAACGACGGACGCCGAGCGGCGTGCGCTGGGGCGCTTCGAGCTGGCCATGGATGCGCGGATCGACGCCGCGCTCGCAATCGCGCGTCAGCGGTACGCGTCGCGTGCCCGGTTGTCGGCGTTCGTGGTGTCGCTCGGCGTGGCGCTGGGGACGGCCGTAATGCTCGACGAAGTGCCGGGGGGCGGCTGGTCACGCTGGCTGGTCGCGCTATTGGTCGGCGTGGCGGCGGTGCCGATCGCGCCGATCGCCAAGGACGTCGCCTCGGGGATCCAGGCCGCCGCCAAGGCGCTGCGCGCGCGGTGACGTCGTCCCCCGTCCTGCAGTTGAGCTTCCGTGTGCCCGCCAGTCGCGCGGTCGGGCCGGGCATGTTCGTGACCGAGGCGGGCGACGGCCTGACGCGCGACCGGTGCTGGCACCTGCTGCAGACGGCGCGGCGGATCGCCTTCCTCGTGCACGGCTTCAATGTTTCGTGGGAGTCGGGGCGGGACTCGCTGCGTCGGCTCGGGGCGGCACTCCAGCCGTCGTTCGACGGCCTCGTGATCGCGGTGACGTGGCCCGGCGACAGCGGACTGGGGCCGCTCGGGTATCCATGGGAGGGGCGCGACGCCGACGACACGGGGCTCGCGCTGGCGAAGATCATCGGGGAGCACGTCGGCGACGGTGCCGAGCTGTCGTTCGTCACGCACAGTCTGGGGGCGCGCGTGGCGCTCGAGGCGTGCGCGCGGCTCGACCCGGCGCGCTGGCTGCTGCGTGAGGTGCTCGTGGCGGCGGCTGCCGTGGACGACACCTGCTTCAACACCGATGCCCCCTATGCCGGCGTGGCGGCGGCGGCGCGACGGACGACCGTGCTGGCCTCGACCGGCGACCGCGTGCTGCAGTTGGCGTATCCGGCCGGCGACCTGGTGCAGTCGTGGCTGTTCCGATGGAAGGACACGGCGGGCCGGGCGCTCGGGCGGCGCGGACCGCGCAACGCGGGCGGGCGGCTCACGTCGCCGAAGGTCCGGCACGAGCAGATTCCCGACCCGCCGCCGGTGGGGCATGGGGACTACATCACGAGCGGCGCGCCCGGCACGACGCACCTTCGCACCGCCGCATTCGCGCGGTTGGTGCTCGACGGAGACGCAGCGCCGACCTGGTGAGGCGATCTGCGGCCGAGTCGAACCGTGCACCACTCCCGAAGGAAGCCCGGCGACACGGCACCGCGCCGGGCCGAGTCGTGGGGTCCACGGCGACGAGCGACCGACCGCCGCCGCTACAGCCGCGGCAGCGTCACCCCCACCTGCCCCTGATACTTCCCCTTCTTGTCCTTGTAGCTCACCACCGGCGGCTCCGCTCCCTTGAAGAACAGCACCTGCGCGATCCCCTCGTTCGCGTAGATCTTCGCCGGCAGCGGCGTCGTGTTCGAGATCTCGAGCGTCACGTAGCCTTCCCACTCCGGCTCGAAGGGCGTGACGTTCGTGATGATCCCGCAGCGCGCGTAGGTGGACTTGCCGACCGTGATCGTCATGATGTCGCGCGGGATGCGGAAGTACTCGACCGATCGCGCCAGCGCGAACGAGTTCGGCGGCACGATGCACACGTCGCCCTCGAACTCGACGAACGACTTGGGATCGAACGCCTTCGGGTCCACGATGCTCGAGAGGGCGTTCGTGAAGATCTTGAACTCGCGCGCCACCCGCATGTCGTACCCGTAGGCGCTCACGCCGTACGAGATGACCCCGGCCCGGACCTGACTGTTCTCGAAGGGCTCGATCATTCCGTGCTTCGTGGCATACTCGGTGATCAGGCGGTCGTTCAGGATCGACATCAGTCGGGAAGGCGAAGGGGAGGGCGGCGCCCGCCGCGGGGCCGCACCCGGGAAATCTGGCCGGTCGGGCGTCGTGCGCCACCTCGGTCCCCGGGATACGTTCCCGCCCATGCCCGTGCCATCCCTGCGTCCCCTCGCGTCGGCGCTCGCGGCGCTGGCCCTCGTCGGGGCGTGCGCCCCCCGCGCCGACTCCAGCGCCCGCTCCGCCGACGCCTCCACCGCCCCCGCGCCGGCGCTCGTCGCGCCGGACTGGGCCCGCTCGGCCACCATCTACGAGGTCAACACCCGGCAGTACACGCCGGCCGGCACCTTCCGCGCGCTCCTGCCGGAACTGGCCCGCATCCGGGCCACCGGGGCCGACATCCTGTGGTTCATGCCGATCCAGCCGATCGGCACGCGGAACCGCAAGGGCTCGCTGGGCTCCTACTACAGCATCGCCGATTACACGGCGGTCAATCCCGAGTTCGGCACCCTCGACGACTTCCGCGCCGTCGTGGACTCGGCCCACGCGCTCGGCATGCGCGTCATCCTCGACTGGGTCGCCAACCACACGGCGTTCGACCACCGGTGGACCACCGACCATCCCGACTGGTACACCCGCCGCGCCGACGGCTCCATCTCCACCGCCATCGACGACAAGGGGAAGGAGACCGACTGGACCGACGTCGCCGACCTCGACTACGGCCGTCCCGCGATGCGCGACGAGATGATCCGCAGCATGCGCTGGTGGCTCGAGCAGGCGAAGCTCGACGGCTTCCGCTGCGACGTCGCCGGCTTCGTGCCGTACGACTTCTGGGCGTCGGCCCGGGATTCGCTGGTGCGGACGAAGCCCGACGTCTTCCTGCTGGCCGAATGGGAGGACCCGGCCCTCCACGCGAGCTTCCACGCCACCTACGGTTGGGAACTGCACCACCTGCTCAACAAGGTCGCGAAGGGCGAGGCGGGGCAGGGGGAACTCGGGACGTACCTCGGGCAGCAGCGGCAGCGGTTCCCGGCGGGCGCGTTCCGCATGTTCTTCACGTCGAACCACGACGAGAACTCCTGGAACGGCTCCGAGTTCGAGCGCATGGGGGCCAACCACCGGGCGGCCTTCGTGCTGGCCAGCACCTTCGAGGGGGCGTTCCCGCTCGTCTACTCGGGGCAGGAGGCCTCGAACGCGAAGCGGCTCCGCTTCTTCGACAAGGACACCATCGCGTGGGGCGGGGCGTCGCTGGCGCCGTTCTACGGCACCCTCGCGACGCTCAAGGACGCCACGCCGGCGCTGCACAACGGCGCGTGGGGCGGGACCCTCGAGTGGCTGGCGCACGACGGAGGCGCGCGGGTGGTGGGATATTCGCGTGCCCGCGCCGGCAGTGCGGTCGTCGTCCTGGCGAACTTCGGCGACGCGCCGCGGACGGTGACGTGGACGGGGCTGACCGCGCCGGGCCGCTATCGCGACGCGTTCTCGGGCGAGGCGCTGGACGTCATGGCGAGCGGCCGGGTGTCCGTCCCCGCGCACGGGTGGCGGCTCCTCGTGCGCACGGCGCCGTAGGACGTCCTTCCCCGGGCTGATGCGGCCGGGCAGTGGGGCGCGCTCACCGGCACCACGAGGTGCGCAGGGAGTCGCACGGTGCGCAAAGTGGTATCTTGCACGCCGGTTCCATCGGAGCGGGTGGTGCGTCGAGGTTGCGTCGGACCGATCGGACCTACCCGAACGGGTGGGGCAACACGGGTAACCGGCGATACCACGCGCCATTTGACACCCTACCCGCCCGGGGGGTATCGTTCGTCCCGACTCGGGCTCGTGAAAGTTTTCACAAGGTCGTAACCCCATGGCATCTGCGTACTTGCCGGTTCTCCTGCTCCTCGCGTTCGTCATCGCGAACGCGGGGCTGATCATCGGCGCGTCGCACCTGCTCAACAAGCGACGGCCGACGCCCGAGAAGCTGCAGCCGTACGAGAGCGGCATCGCACCCCTCGGCGACGCGCGAGACCGCTTCTCGGTGAAGTTCTACCTCGTGGCGATGCTGTTCATCGTCTTCGATATCGAGACGGTCTTCCTCGTTCCGTGGGGGGTGCTGTACCGCGAACTGTCGTGCGTGATGCCGCGGCTCGCGGACGGGGCGTGCCCGGCTGGCGCGGTCTCGTTCTTCGGGTTGGGGGAGATGCTGGTGTTCATGGCCATCCTCGTCGTGGGCTTCGTCTACGTGTGGAAGAAGGGAGCGCTGCAATGGGACTGACCCCCGTGCCGGCCACCGGCGGCGGTGGTGCGAGCGTTGCGCTCGACGCCCCCAACAGCGAGGGCTGGATCGCGACCCGGCTCGACTTCCTCGTCAACTGGTCGCGGGCCAACTCGCTCTGGCCGATGCCGTTCGGCACGGCGTGCTGCGGCATCGAGTTCATGGCGACGGCGGCGAGCAAGTACGATCTCGCCCGTTTCGGCATGGAGAAGATGGGCTTCACCCCGCGCCAGGCGGACGTGCTGATCTGCGCTGGCCGCGTGCCGCTCAAGCTCGCGCCGGTGCTGCGCCGCATCTACCAGCAGATGCCGAACCCGAAGTGGGTGATCTCGATGGGGGCGTGCGCCTCGACCGGCGGGATGTTCGACACCTACGCCGTGGTGCAGGGCATCGACACGATCATTCCCGTGGACGTGTACGTGCCGGGCTGCCCGCCGCGCCCCGAGGCGCTCATGTACGGCATCATGCTCCTGCAGAAGAAGGTCATGGGGGAGCGCCTGCGGAACGACGCCACGCGCCCCGACGTGGAGCCGGACCCGACGAGCCGGCTCTACATCCCGCCATCGCGCATCGACGAGCTCTCGGAGCCGTTCGGCAACTCGGTGCACCAGACCCGGTCGGCTCCGTGAGCGACGCGCGCGTCATCACGGCGGGGGGCGCGTTGCCCGCCGATGCCCCGGCCCCCGCGACGCCTCGCCGGGTGCCGCACCGCGGCGGCGCCGAGAATCCCTCGGTAGCCGCGCTCCGCGCGCAGTTCGGCGGGGCCATCGGCCGGAGCGAGGTCGTCTGGGGCGAGACGACGGCCTTCGTCGCGCGCGAGCGGCTGCTCGACGTCGTCCGGTGGCTGCATGCAGACCCGCACCAGCGCTACGACTATCTGGTGGACGTCACGGCGGTGGAGTTCCGCGACGCGGGGCAGCCGCTGCAGGTCGTCTGGCACCTGCGCTCGCTGCCGCATCGGCGGTTCCTCCGCCTGAAGGTCGAGCTCGCGCCGGAGGGGCCGCTCTCGGTGCCCAGTGTCGTGCCCGTTTACCAGAGTGCCGACTGGCTCGAGCGCGAGGTGTACGACATGTTCGGCATCGGCTTCGACGGCCACCCCGACCTGCGGCGCATCCTCATGTGGGAGCAGTACCGCGAGGGACATCCCCTCCGGAAGGACTTTCCGCTGCGCGGCCGGTTCTCGCGGAGCGAGCAGCTGCGCCAGGCGCTCGCGGCGAACCCCGAGGCGCACTACTCCATGAACGAACTCACGGTCGCCGAGGCCTTCGGCGACCTGCCCCGGGACGTGCAGGAACGGCTGGCCGCCGGGGAGCGCACGGGCGAATGAGCGGCACGCGCACGATCGAGGTCCAGCTCTCGACCACCGGGCTGGCCCCGGACGGCACCCCGCAGCGCGTGCCGCTGGCGGTGGACACGGCCGGCCACCTGGTGCCGGTGGGGGCCGCGCTTCCCGCGGTGGAGCCGGACCTGGGCGGCGAGCACATGCTGATCAACATCGGCCCCCAGCACCCGGCGACGCACGGCGTGCTGCGGCTGGTGCTCGAGCTCGACGGCGAGACGGTGGTACGGTGCACGCCGCACATCGGCTATCTGCACTGCGGCTTCGAGAAGATCGGCGAGTACCGCCAGTACAACCAGATCATCCCGTGGACCGATCGCGAGGACTATCTCAACTCGATCGGCAACAACGTCGCGTTTGTCCTGTCGGCCGAGCGGCTCTTCGGCATCGAGATCACGCCGCGCTGCACGGTGCTGCGGGTGATCGCGATGGAGCTCTCGCGCATCATCAGCCATCTCGTGTGGGTCGGCACGACCGCGATCGACATCGGGGCCTTCACGCCGTTCCTCTGGGCGTTCCAGGAACGCGAGAACGTCTACAACCTGCTCGAGGGCTGGGTGGGGGCGCGGCTGACGACCAGCGCGACCCGCGTCGGCGGCATGGCGGCGGACCTCCCCGACGGCTGGCTCGACGGGCTCCGCAACTTCGTGCGCACGTTCCCCCGGACGATCGACGAGGTGGACCGGATGCTCACGAAGAACGGCATCTGGGTCGGCCGCACGCTCGGGCTGGGCGCGATGGGCGCGGCGGAGGCGGTCAACCACGGGCTCTCGGGCCCCATGCTGCGGGCCAGCGGCGTCGCCTACGACGTGCGCAAGGACGAGCCCTACCTCGACTACGAGACGTACGATTTCGACGTCCCCGTGGGGACGGCCGGCGACGTGTACGACCGCTACCTCGTCCGCATGGAGGAGCTCCGGCAGAGCGTGCGGATCCTCGAGCAGGCGATGCGGCGACTGCCCGACGGGCCGGTGAACGTGGACGACCCGCGGGTGATCCTGCCGCCGAAGCACAAGGCGACGAGCGGGATGGAGAGCATGATCCATCACTTCAAGCTCGTCATGGAGGGCCCGCGGCCCCCGATCGGCGAGTGCTACGTGCCGGTCGAGAGTCCCAAGGGGGAGAAGGGCTACTACCTCGTGAGCGACGGCACGTCGAAGCCCGTCCGGTGGCGCATCCGCCCGCCGTCGTTCGTGAACCTCTCGGCCATCCCGAAGATGGTCGAGGGCCACCTGCTCTCGGACGTGATCGCGATCAACGCGAGCATCGACATCGTCATGGGGGAGATCGACCGGTGACCGCCGCATGACGTACGGACCCTCGGCCGGCGCGAAGCTGGCCACGACCCCGGCCCACGGGCACGACGACGCGCCGTACCAGCCGGTGTTCACCGGTGCCGCGCGCGACGAGCTCGAGACCCTCTGCGCCCGCTATCCCAGCCGACAGGCTGCGCTGCTGCCCGCACTGTGGATGATCCAGGAGGCGCGCGGCTGGGTGAGCGACGGCGCCGTCGAGGAGGTGGCGCAGGTGCTCGGCGTGAGCGCGGCGCACGTGCGCGGCGTGCTGACGTTCTACACCATGTACCACCAGCACCCGGTGGGGAAGCACTTCATCCAGGTGTGCACCACGACGCCGTGCAACCTGTGCGGGGCGGAGGACGTGGTGAACGCCTTCCTGCGCCACACCGGCTGCGGCGAGCTGGGGGTGACGAGCGACGATGGACGGTTCACGGTGATCGAGGTGGAGTGCCTGGGGGCGTGCGGCTTCGCGACCCCGGTGATGATCAACTCGCGGTTCCTCGAGTCGGTGACCCCCGACGCGGTGCCCGACGTCCTCGAGGAGTGCGACTGATGGGCTACCCGCATCCGCGGCACCCGCGCGAGACCCCCGTGCTCAGCGAGCACTTCGGCGACCCGGCGGCCCGCACCCTCGCCGGCTGGAAGGCCCGCGGCGGCTATCAGGCACTCGAGCAGGCGCTGGCGATGGACCCGGTCGCCGTGCAGAACGTCGTCAAGGACTCGGGGCTGCGCGGCCGCGGCGGTGCCGGCTTCCCGGCGGGCATCAAGTGGTCGTTCATGAAGCCCGACGGCAAGCCGCACTACCTCTGCTGCAACGGCGACGAGTCGGAGCCCGGCACCTTCAAGGACCGCGAGATCATGCGCTGGACGCCGCACGCCCTCGTCGAGGGCGTCGCGACCGCGATGCACGCGATCTACGCCGAGACCGGCTACATCTACATCCGCGGCGAGTTCACCGAGCCCCTCGAGGCGGTCACCGCTGCGGTGCGCGAGGCCTACGCCGCAGGGATCCTCGGCGCGAACGCGATGGGCACGGGCCGGCGGCTCGACATCCACGTCCACAAGGGCGCCGGCGCCTACATCTGCGGCGAGGAAACCGCCCTCATGAACTCGCTCGAGGGCAAGCGCGGCAACCCCCGCATCAAGCCGCCGTTCCCGGCGGTCGCCGGCCTGTTCGGCAAGCCGACGACGATCAACAACGTCGAGACGCTCACCGCCGCGGCGCACGTCGTCCGACGGGGCGCCGAGTGGTACAAGGCGATGGGGCGGCCCGACAATCCCAAGAGCACCGGCACCAAGCTCTTCTCGGTCTGCGGCAACGTGGCACGCCCGGGCAACTACGAGGTGACGCTCGGCTTCCCGTTCAAGGACTTCCTCTGGGAGCTCTGCGGCGGGGCCCCGGACGGGCGGCGCATCAAGGCGGTGATCCCCGGCGGATCCTCGGTACCGATCCTCACGGCCGAGGAGTGCGAGGCCGTCTTCATGGACTACGAGGGGATGGCGGCCGCGGGCACGCTCCTCGGCTCCGGCGGCGTGATCGTCTTCGACGATACCGCCGACATGCCGCGGCAGATCGCGCGCCTCGCGCGCTTCTACGCCCACGAGAGCTGCGCGCAGTGCTCGCAGTGCCGCGAGGGCACCGCGTGGACGACGAGGATCCTCGAGCGCATCTGCCGTGGCGAGGGGAGCTTCGAGGACCTCGACACCCTGCTCGAGATCGGCGAACAGATGAGCGGCAAGACCATTTGCGTGCTGTCCGACTCGTGCGCCACCCCGGTGGCGAGCGGGCTCCGGAAGTTCCGGCACGAGTTCGAGGCGAAGATCGGCAGGAAGCAGGGGAAGGCGTTCGTCCCCTCGGCCTATCCCACCGGGCTCACGCCCGCCGCCGCCGGGAGCGCCCCGTGACGGCCCCCGCCAGCCCGGCCGCGCCCGCCTCGCCGCCGCCCCCGCCAAGCACCGTCCGGCTGACGATCGAGGGCATCCCGGTCGAGGTGCCGCCGGGCACGAGCATCCTCGAGGCCGCCAAGCAGGCCGGGGTGCTCGTCCCGCACTACTGCTATCACCCCGGCCTGCCCGTGGCCGGCGTCTGCCGCATGTGCCTGGTGGACGTCGAGAAGTTCCCCAAGCTCGCCCCGGCCTGCGCGACGGCCGTCGCCGACGGCCAGGTCGTGCACGTGCACAACGAGAAGGCGAAGAAGGCCCGCGAGGGAGTCCTCGAGTTCCTGCTCATCAACCACCCGCTCGACTGCCCCATCTGCGACCAGGCCGGCGAGTGCGAGCTGCAGGACTACACCTTCCAGGAGGGGCGCGCCGACTCGCGCTACCGCGAGCCGAAGCGCTTCAACCCCGTCGAGGACTTCGGCGGCGACGTCCTGTACGTCCCGAACCGCTGCATCCTGTGCACGCGGTGCGTCCGTTTCATGAGCGACGTCGCGCAGGACCCGGTGCTCAACGTCTCCGAACGCGGCGACCGCGCCTTCATCGGCAAGGCGGAAGGGCACGACCTCACCCACGCATGGGCGGGGAACGTGGTGGACCTCTGCCCGGTCGGCGCGCTCCTCTCGAAGGACTTCCTCAACAAGGCGCGCGCGTGGGAGCTCGACCGCTCGGCGTCGGTCTGCACCGGCTGCAGCCAGGGCTGCAACGTCGTGCTCGAGACCCGGGACAACGTCGTCGTGCGCGTCAAGCCGCGCAGCAACACCGCCGTCAACCAGTACTACGCCTGCGAGACCGGGCGCCTGCACTACCGCTGGATGAACCGGCGCGACCGGCTCGAGGTGCCGCTCGTGCGCGGCGAGGCGGGCGTCCCGATGCCGGCCGCCTGGGAGCAGGCCATCGCCGCCGCCGCGCGCACCCTCGCGGCGGCCCCGCGGCTGGTCGTGCTGGCGTCGGCGGGGCTCTCGAACGAGGCGCTCTACCTGCTGTCCCGCATCCGCGGTCCCGGGGGCGAGGGGGTGTTCCGCGTCGAGACGGGTCCGGAGGCACCGCTGGCCGGCGCGCCGGATCTCGCGCTGCGCGCGGACCGCGCCCCGAACGGCCGCGGCGCCGAGCTCATGGGCTTCGCCCGGCACGACCAGCCGCTGGCCGCGCTGCAGGCCGGGGACACGCTGCTGGTTGCCGACCACGATCTGGCCGGGTTGGACCTCGCCGCGCTCGACCGGGCGGGGGAGATCGTCGTGATCGGGACGACGCTCCCCGGGGAGCTGGTGTCGCGCGTGGCGGTGGCGCTGCCGACCTGCAACGTGGCCGAGGAGGAGGGGACGTTCACCAACCTGCGGGGGCGCGTGCAGCGGTTCCTGCAGGCCAAAGCCGCGCCCGGCGAGGCGCGTCCGACGTGGAGCGTGCTGGGTGACGTCGCCGAGGCGATGGGCCGGGGGCGGGCGCCGATGCTGCCGGCCGACGTGTTCGCCGCGCTGGCGGGCGACCACCCGGCGTTCGGCGGGCTCACGTACGCCGGGCTGGGCCTGCGCGGCCTGCCGGTGCTGGACGCCGCCCCGGCGGGGGGGACGTCGTGATGAGCGAACCCACGGGGCTGGCCTGGGTGGCGCTGTCCTTCGCGAAGCTGCTGGCGATCTTCGTCGTTTACCTCGGCACCGTCGCCTACACGACGCTGGCGGAGCGCCGGATCTCGGCGTGGATCCAGGACCGGCACGGCCCGAACCGGGTCGGGCCGCAGGGGCTCTTCCAGCCGATCGCCGACGGGATCAAGAACCTGCTGAAGGAGGAGACGATCCCGGGGAGCGCGAGTCCGTGGCTCTTCGTGCTGGCACCGGCGCTGGCGTTCGTCCCGGCGTTCGTGACGTGGGCGGTGATCCCGTGGGGGGCGCCGCTCCCGACGCCGTGGGGGACGATCTCGCTCGCGGTGGCGGACCTGCCCGTCGGCTTCCTGTTCATCCTCGCGATCTCGTCGCTGGGCGTCTACGGCATCACGCTCGCCGGGTGGTCGAGCAACAACAAGTACTCGCTGCTCGGCGGGCTGCGCTCGAGCGCGCAGATGGTCAGCTACGAGATCGCCATGGGGCTGAGCACGATCCCGGTGCTGCTGCTCGCGGGGAACGTTGCGATGGGGGACATCGTCGCGCAGCAGCAGGCGACGTCGTGGAACGCGGTGCTGCTGTCGGTCGCCTTCCTGACGTTCCTCGTCAGCGCCTTCGCGGAGACCAACCGGCTCCCGTTCGACCTGCCGGAGGCCGAGAGCGAACTGGTCGCGGGGTACCACACGGAATACTCGGCGATGAAGTACTCGATGTTCATGATCGCCGAGTACGCCAACATGATGACGGCGGGCGCCTTCATCTCGACCCTGTTCCTCGGCGGCTGGGACATCCCGTTCACGACGTGGGACTCGACCGGCGCGCCGAGCGCGCTGAAGAGCGCGGCGACGTTCGCGATGCTCTACGCGAAGACCCTCTTCTGGCTGTTCTTCTTCATCTGGGTGCGGTGGACGCTGCCCCGCTTCCGCTACGACCAGCTGATGGCGCTGGGCTGGCGGGTGCTGCTGCCGCTGCTGCTCGCGTACATCGTGCTGATCGCGTCGGTGCTGCTGGCGCTCGACGCGGTCGGGATCGGCCGCGGCGGCGCGTACGTCGCGACGCTCTTCGGCGTGAACGTGGCGGTCGTGGCGGTCGTGGCCTTCTGGCTCGATCGCGGGCGGCTGGTGAGTCCGGCGGCGAGCCGGCTGCAGGTGCAGGAACTCGAGCGGCTGCGACAGGTGGCGGCGCGGCGCGCCGCGATCGCGGCGGCCGGATCCCGGGGGACATGAAATGGCGATCGGCGTGAAGGTGGTGGAGCGGCCCACGGGCGAGGTGAGCTACCTGCGGAGCACGCTCAGCGGGCTGGCGACGACGTTCCGGCACCTGGTGGACCCGCACAAGGTGACGGTCCAGTATCCCGAGCAACGGTGGCCGATCGCGCCGCGGTGGCGCGGGACGCACCGGATGCTCACACCGAGGACGGCAAGGCGAAGTGCGTCGCCTGCGGGCTGTGCCCCACCGTGTGCCCGGCGAACTGCATCAAGTTGGTGCCCGGCGAGGACGAGCAGGGAAACCGCTATCCGCTGGTGTTCGAGATCGACGAGTTCCGGTGCATCTTCTGCGGCTACTGCCAGGAGGTGTGCCCGGAGGAGGCGATCCACGTGGGACGCCACTTCGAGAACGCCGAGCTGAGCCGCGACCGGTTCGTGTACGACCTGGCGCGCCTGACGTCGCAGACGCACGACGTGTGCGAGCTGTGGGACCCCGCCGATCCGAAGGGGGAGTGAGCGTGACGTGGACGGCGGCCGGCGTGCAGCTGGCGCACTTCTGGATCTTCGGCGCGATCGCGATCGCGAGCGCCCTGCTCTTCGTGACCCGCCGGAGCCCGGTGGCGGCGGCGCTCTGGCTGGTGAACACCATGTTCTGCCTGGCGGCCCTCTACGTGCTGCTCGAGGCGCCGTTTGTCGGGGCCGTGCAGGTGCTGGTGTACGCCGGGGCCATCATGGTGGTGTTCCTGTTCGTGGTGATGCTGCTCAACCTCGGCCGTGACGACGCGCGGCTCGACCTGCGCGAGCCGGGCGTGCGCGGCGCGGCGCTGCTCGTGGGCCTGCTGCTGGCCGTCGAGCTCGTCGTGGCGTCGCGGACGCCGGCGGAGGCCACGGCGCCGCTCCCGGCGGCCGAGGGGACGAACGTCGTCGCCCCGGTGGCGCGCGCGCTCTTCACCGAGCACCTGGTGGCCTTCGAGGTGACGAGCGTGCTCCTGCTGGCGGCGATCGTCGGCGCGGTGGCGTTGGCGCGGCGCGAGTCGCCCGCGTCGCGCGGTCCGGCCGTGCCCGAGGGGCCGGCGGCATGATCGGCGCGTCCCTCTTCGTCTCGGCCGTGCTGTTCGCGATCGGCGTCGGTGGCGTGCTCGTGCGACGGAACGCGATCATGCTCTTCATGTGCGTCGAGCTCATGCTGAACGCCGTCAACCTGAGCTTCGTGGCGCTCAGCCGGCTCCACGGGGTCACCGGACAGGTCGTGGTGATCTTCGTCATGACCGTCGCGGCGGCCGAGGCGGCGGTGGGGCTCGCGATCATCATCTCGGCCTTCCGGCACTTCAAGAGCGCCGACCTCGCCGACATCCGGCTCCTGGGGGGCTGAGCGATGCATCCACTCACCGGCACCGCGGCCGACCTGGTCTGGCTGCTGCCGCTGCTGCCGTTCCTCGGGTTCGTCGCCAACGGGTGGCTGTCGCTGCGCGGCGCCGTGCGCGCGCGCGTGACGGCCCATCCGACGCGCCTGGAGACCGAGGGGTCGCGCCACCCGCAGTTCACGCTGGTCAACGTGATCGGCGTCGGGTCGGTGGTCGCGGCCTTCGGCGTGGCGATCGCCGTCTTCGCCGCACTCGCGGGGGCGCCGGACGCGGCCGGGCCCTACGTGCAGACATACGGCTCGTGGCTGCCGTCGGGCGACCTGCGCGTGGACTGGGCCTTCCAGGTGGACCGGCTCAGCATGGTGATGGCGCTGATCGTGACCGGCGTCGGCGCCCTGATCCACGTCTTCTCCGTCGGCTACATGGCGGACGACCCGGGCTATCCGCGGTACTTCGCCTACCTCAACCTGTTCGTGTTCTTCATGCTCACCCTCGTGCTGGGGGCGAGCTACGCCGTGATCTTCGTCGGCTGGGAGGGGGTGGGGTTGGCCTCGTACCTCCTGATCGGCTTCTGGTTCTCCGAGACGCGGAACGCCGACGCGGGCAAGAAGGCGTTCATCGTCAACCGCGTCGGCGACTTCGGGTTCCTGATCGCGATGTTCCTGCTGTGGGCGAACCTCGGCACGCTCGACTTCCGCGAGGTCGCGCAGCGGGTGCCGGAGCTCGCGGCGGGGGGCGGGCTGGTGACGGCGATCTGCCTGTTCCTCTTCCTCGGGGCGGCGGGCAAGTCGGCGCAGATGCCGCTCTACATCTGGCTCCCGGACGCGATGGCGGGCCCGACGCCGGTCTCCGCGCTCATCCACGCGGCGACGATGGTGACCGGCGGGGTGTACCTCGTGGCGCGGTCGGCCGACCTCTTCGCCATCGCCCCGGTCGCGTCGCTCACGGTGGTGGTCGTGGGGGCGGTGACGGCGATCTTCGCGGCGGTCATCGGCCTCAAGCAGTGGGACATCAAGAAGGTGCTGGCCTACTCGACCGTCTCGCAGCTCGGGATGATGTTCGTCGCGGTCGGCTCCGGGGCCTACGTCGCCGGGCTCTTCCATCTGGTCACGCACGCGTTCTTCAAGGCCCTCCTGTTCCTGGGCGCCGGCGCGGTGATCCATGCCCTCCACCACGGCTACCACGCGGTCCACGACGAGACGAGCGACGCCCAGGACCTCCGGCTGATGGGCGGGCTCCGCCGACGGATGCCGGTGACGTTCGCGCTGATGTGGATCGCGACGCTCGCGATCGCCGGGGTGCCGCCGCTCGCCGGGTTCTTCTCGAAGGACGAGATCCTCGCGAGCGTATTCCGGCAGGCCGGCGGGAGCGCGCTCGCGCAGGCCACGTGGCTCGGGATCCCCGGGTCGGTGGTGCTCGGGACGGCCTATGCGATCCTGCTGGTGACGGCGCTGCTGACGGCGGTCTATATGACGCGCCTGATGCGCTACGCCTTCCACGGCCCATCGCGGGTGCCGGGCGACGCCGCCGCGCACGTGGCGGAGTCGCCGTGGGTCATGCGCGGCCCGCTGGTCGTGCTTGGCGCGCTGACGGTGGCGGGGGGCTGGCTCAACCTGCCGGCGCTCCTGCCGCTGGGGCCGGTGGGGACCCTCGAGCACTGGCTGGCCCCGGTGACCGGTCGCGGTGCGGCCGTGCTGGCGGCCGGGGCGCCCGCGCTTGGCCACGGGACGGAGCAGGCGCTGGTCGGCGTGGCGGTGGCGGTGGCGCTGGCGGGGATCGCGATCGCCTGGGTCGTCTGCCGGCCGGACGCCGTGCCGGCCCCCGACGCCCCCGCGCCCACGAGCGGCTTCGGCTGGCTCCTGTCGAACAAGTTCTTCGTGGACGAGGCGATCCAGGCGCTGATCGTGGCACCGCTCGTCAAGGTGTCGCGGCTCGTGCTGTGGCGCGGGATCGACCTCGGCGTCCTCGACGCGCTCTTCGTGCGCGGCCCCGGGGCGCTGACCCGGGGGATCGGGTGGGCCGGGACGCGGTTGCAGAGCGGCCTCGTAGGCACCTACGTCTGGGTGATCGCCATCGCGGTGCTGGCGGTGCTCGGCCTCATGCTCCTCATGAAGTAAGCCATGGCCGCCGATCTCGCCTCGTTCCTCGGACACTGGATCCTGCCCGCGCTGCTGCTCGTGCCGCTCCTCGGCGCGGGCGCGGTGCTCGCCATCGGCCGCGTCGCGGCACCGGGCCACGCGTTGGTCGCCTCGCCGCTCCGCGAGATCCGCGTCCTCACCGCGATCACCCTCGGCATCGAGGCCGGGCTCGCGACCCTGCTGTGGCTGTCGCTCGACCCCGCAGCCGGTGGCTGGCAGGCGGTGGTGGACCTGCCGTGGATCAGCGAATGGGGCGCCCGGATCCTCATGGGGGTCGATCCCGTGGGCGGGCTGATGATCCTGCTGACCGCGTGGCTGATGTTCCTGAGCGTCGTCGGCTCGTGGAACGCCGTCACACACAAGCTGCGGTCGTACTACGTGCTGCTGCTGGTGTTCACGTCGGGGTGCATCGGCGTGTTCGTCGCCATCGACCTCCTGCTGTTCTACGTGATGTGGGAGGTCGTGCTCGTCCCCCTGTACTTCGTGATCGGCGTGTGGGGCGGGCGCGAGCGCGTGGGGTCGAGCTTCCGGTTCTTCGTGTTCACGATGGGCTCGTCGCTGGTGATGCTGGTCGCGATCGGCGCGCTGTGGAAGTCGGCGGGGCAGGGAACCTTCGCCCTCGACGCGCTGGTGGGGGCGCCGGGGCCATCGACGACCGCGCAGGTGTGGCTGTTCGCCGGGTTCTTCCTCGCCTTCGCCGTGAAGTCGGCGATGTGGCCGTTCCACACCTGGCTCCCCGACGCCCAGCACGAGGCGCCGACGACGGCCGCCATCGCGCTCGGCATCAAGGTGGGGGCGTACGGCCTGTTCCGCTTCGCCATGCCGCTCTTTCCCGCCGCGGTCACGCACGAGACGGTGCGGAGCGTCGTGATCGGGCTCGGCGTCGTGGGGATCATCTACGGGGCGCTGGTCGCGATGGTGCAGCCCGACTTCAAGCGGCTCGTCTCGTACGCCGCGATCTCGCACGCGGGCTTCGTGCTCGTCGGGCTCTTCGCCGGCTCGGTGGAAAGCGTGCAGGGGGCGGTGCTCGTGATGCTCTCGAGCGGCGTGACGAACGCCGCGCTGTTCCTGCTGCTCGGCATCCTGCACGAGCAGCGCGGCACGGGGATGATCGCGAACTTCGGCGGCCTCGCGCGCGTGGTGCCGATGTTCGCGGTGATGCTCACGCTCGTCTCGCTGGCGAGCATCGGCCTGCCGGGCACCAACGGCTTCGTCGGGGAGTTCCTCGTCTTGCTCGGCGCCTACCGCGAGTTCCCGGTCGCCACCTTCCTCGCGGGGCTGGGCGTCATCCTCGCGGCGGTGTACTTCCTCTGGGCGACCCAACGGGTGCTCTTCCAGCCGCTGGCGCACGAGGCCAACCGCTCGCTGCGCGACCTGAACCGGCGCGAGCAGGCGGTGATGCTCGTCTTCGCCGTCGTCATCGTGGGGCTCGGGGTGGCGCCGGGCGGGCTCCTGCGGCACATCGAGCCGAGCGCGCGGAAGCTGGTCGCGCGGGTGGAGTCGCGTGGGCGGCCGTCGGCTGCGCCGGTGCCCGCCGACCCGGTCGCGCCCCCGGTCGTGCCCCCGGTCGTGCCCCCGGCCGCGCCCTTGGCCGCGCCCCTGGCGCTGCCGCCGTCCGCCTCCCGCTAGCGTCCCCCCGTGCGGTCCCTCCTCGACGCGATCGGATACGGCCAGTGGATCCTGCCCGTGCTGCTGCTGCTCCCGCTGGGAATCGGCCTCCGGTTCGCGTTCGACCTCGACCGGCTCGGCTGGCAGGTCGTCGTCGAGGGGGAGTGGCTGCCCGACTTCGGTGTGGTCGGGATGAACAAGGGGCGCACGGGGACGCGGCAGCTCGACGCGCTCGGAGGCCCCGCGCGGGCCCTGCCGAGGCTCTCCGCAGTGGTGGCCTTCGCCGCGTTGGCCAGCCTGGGGCTCACCGGGACCGCCGGCTTCGTGGGCGAGTTCCCCGGGCTCGTCGGCGCGTGGAAGGCCTCGACGCTGCTCGCGATCCTGGCGGCCGCGGGGGGCGTGCTTGGAGCCGTGTACGTCCTCTGGGCGCTGCAGCGGGTGATCTGCGACCCGCTCGGCGACCCGGCGTGGCGTGCCCTGCCGGACCTCACGCGCCGCGAGGTGTCGGTACCCGGCACGCTGTCCATGCTCGTGCCGTGGCTCGGGGTGCACCCCGGGCCCGTGCTGCGCCGGCTCGAGCCGGATGCGGTGCGCTTCCTCGAACTGACGACGCGCGGGGCGCCGCCCTCGCCGCCGATCCTCCTGCCGTGACCGCTCCCGTCGCCGATCCCGCGTTTCTGACGCGCGCGCTCCTGCCCGACCTCGTCGTCTCGGGCGGGGCGAGGCTCCTGCTCCTGT